>Ga0209702_10001457_pt1 | contig 45316 bp, 43 predicted proteins | sample FRY01_FD_187210 | JGI IMG/M metagenome (GOLD analysis project Ga0209702, IMG submission 187210) | Freshwater microbial communities from Lake Fryxell liftoff mats and glacier meltwater in Antarctica - FRY-01 (SPAdes) (version 2) | ecosystem: Environmental > Aquatic > Freshwater > Ice > Glacier... | reverse complement strand
CCGAGCCACCCGTAACTGGCAACCCATTAATGAAGTTTGGTTAAACCCACCAAAAGAGCACATCAATGAATCAATTAATTTAAAGCAGGCCGCATGAAAGAACGGACATCTTTGTTGACAACTACCGCGTGCAAATTCATGATGGTGAAACGGTTAAAACTAATTTCACTGGCTGATTCGATTAAATATTCAATGGCATCTTTATGATTCAAAATCATGAGTGCATCAATTAAACTTTTACCGGTTGACACTAGACCTATTGAGACCAGCTGGTCGGTTTCTAAAAGCGAGTACGTGTTGCCCTCAAGGCGGCTAGAGTTCCAAGATAAATCGATTAACAGTCGGTTAGCAATTTGCCGGGCATAGGCGCCTGCGGGCTAGATATGATGAGTAACTTGGCCGTTTTGTAGTAACTCTTTGCGAATAGGGTCAGGCAAATAAAAGGTTTCATTTGGTTGATAAATTTCAAGAAAAGATGGGTTGTAGCCAACGTTGTTTCGCTGTGCAAGGGGGTGACGAACATAGGCCTCAATTTCTTTGACGTCACGAGATAAGGGTATGGAAGCCTCATGTCGCGTGTTGGCACCATACAAAGCTGTGGGTTCAGACAAAAAAGTGAGGTGATTAAATTGTTTCGCCACGACATAGTTCGTTGCACGACCCAAGCCCGTGCGATGCACTAAACCCGAGTCAATCAGGTAAATAAGCCAACGCTGCAAGGTTCGGCGTGTTGGGGCCACAGCAAGATTGGCTTCGATTTGATCAATACTGGCCCCAGACGCAAAAAGTGATAGGGCGTTCATTACAGCTTGATTATGAAACATCTTTTTAGGTTTGATCATGATGTATTTGTCGCATATATAAAAAATTGCGACATAAATGAATAAATAATATCGCTAAAATTCATTATATCGACATGATTGGTGTCGTTCAATTTGATCGCACATAGAATCACTAATTAATGAATATATGATCTCACATTCGTTTTTAAAGCATAGTCGCATCGGCCAAGCTCGGCGCGCTCTATAAACACGTTAAATATTGAAACAATTAGACATTCGGGTTAGCGGGTGCAACGAAAGGGAACCGTGCCCGCCCTTTGGTTGAAACAGTTCCCTCAGCATCCCCGCCACCACGAACATACCGACAGTCATCATCAGGTCTTGCCATCCAGGACCAGTTATGGGAATGTTTTGACTGAGATGTCACAGCATAGATGAGTTGACGTTCGCTTTGGCTCTTGAGCACCAGTCGATTAATTTCTTCAGGGTCCCAGTCAGCAAGGATCAAATTGTTAAGCTCATTTTCATCTTTTGCATACTCGGGGTTGCCAGCTAAATTGCACCGCTCAAGCGGATCACTATCAAGATCGTAGAGTTGAGCTGGAAAGCCATGTGTATAAATATACTTTAATGTTTTGGAACGTATCATGCGGCAAGGTGCACATACTCCCATATCGCTGTATTCAGAGATCACAATGTCTTTCCACTCGGTGCCATTATTTTCAATTGCTAAACGAAGACTTTTACCGTGAGCTGGGCCCAGCACTTTGGGTGGGTTGCTGTTAGAAGCGACGTCGAGAATGGTTGGTAATAAGTCTACCAGTGAGACAACCTTTTTAACGTCGCCATGATGTCCCCAACCTGCACCACCAATGAGAAGCGGAATGCGAACAGCGTCTTCAAAAAAACTTTGTTTAAACCACATGCCGCGCTCACCCAACATTTCGCCGTGATCACTCGTAAATATCACTAAAGTTTCATCAGAGAATCCAGTCTTATTGAGCGTATCTATTAAACGCCCAACTTTGTCATCGATATAGCTGATCATGCCGTAATAGGCATGACGTGCATTTTGTATGTGCTGTGTTTCAACTTTGTATTTGTCTCGGCCATGAGAGTAATAAAGCCATTCACTGTGTTTATCCATTTCTGATAATTGAAGTGGGCCGACCTTTGGTACATCAATTTCATGGTGTTGGTATCGATCCCAGTGTTCTGCTGATGCTGTAAATGGCGAGTGTGGATGAGAAAACGAAATAGTCATAAAAAAAGGTTTTTTTTCTGTGCGACGAGCTAAGTCAAATAACTTTTGTTTTGCAAAATATTCTGTTTCATCGTCGTAATCTATTTGCAAGCTTCTGAAACACTGCCCAGCTTCAAGTACAGCGCGCATACTTATACCTGTTGGTGCATTACGAGGTCCTTTAGTCCAGTCAGGAACCCAAGCAAAATCAGCTGGATAAATATCTGTCACCAGACGTTCTTCAAAACCATGTAATTGATCTGGGCCAACGAAGTGCATTTTGCCGCATAGAATAGTTTGATAACCAAGTTGCCTTAAATAGTGTGCAACGGTTGGTGTTGCGGCACAGAATTCGCTGGCATTGTCGTAAGCGGCAATTGAATGAGGTAGTTGTCCGCTTAGCATCGAGTAACGTGATGGTGCACAAATCGGATAATTACAGTAAGCGTTACTAAATACGCTGCTATGTTTTGCTAATGCTTCTAAATGAGGGGCCTTGACGATGGTATTACCATACATCGGTAGAAAGCTAGCATTCAGTTGATCAGCCATGATTAACAAAATATTTGGGCGTTTGGTCATGTGTTCTGTCCAATCATTGAAATTTAATAAAATTTAAATTGATATGATTTAAATCGGCATGATTTAAGTAAGCGTGCCAAGAGAAAACCCCAATCTTGTTTGTGAGTATTTTTCTCTTGGCATACGAGCCAACTAGTCGTTAGTAATTCTGAGTAGCAAGGTTTTAGTTGATCGCAAGATTAAGTCGATCAACTAAGCTTTTGAACTTTTCATATTGTTTGCTAACAAATGCTTTAGTATTGGCTGGGCTTTGAATATCAGGAATTGACCCGAGTTTTTTTGTGGCCTCAATCCATGAAGAATCGGTCTTTACTTTGGCGAGTACATCAACCCATTTTTTGACCACAGGTTCAGGCAAGTTCGGTGGGCCATATAAAGCACTCCAACCAATAACTGTTTCAAGCCCAGGGTAGCCCAGTTCCGCTACCGTTGGAACAGACTTGACGTTGGGGTCTCTTTTTGGTGAAGTAACAGCCAAAGCGCGCAATTGACCTGATTCAATTCCACCCATTACTCCAGATAGGCTTTGAAACATAATGTCAACGTGCCCGCCACTAACCGCTGCCATGGCTTTGCCACCGCCTTTATAAGGAATGTGTGTGAGTGACTCTGAAGGCATACCAATTTCATCTAACAGCATCAACATACCCAAGTGAAGCAGTGTGCCAACACCTGTACTGGCATAACTTAATTTTTGTCCTGATTTGATGGCTGATACCAATTCATCAAAGGCTTTGAATTTTGAGTCACCTTTCACTACTAAAGCAAAGTTGTTAAGTTCAAGTAGCCCAAGGAAAGTGAATTCATCCCACTTATATGGGATTCGCTTATTAATGGCTGGGACAGCAGCTTGTGAACCGACTCGAGCCAGTAATAACGTGTAACCATCAGCTGGGCTTTTGGCTACAAATGTTGACCCTGTTACACCAGCGGCACCAGCACGGTTAACAACTACTAAAGGTTTATTAATAAAGGAAGTAACATTTGATGCAAGTGTTCGCGCAGAGAGATCGGCTGACCCTCCTGGCCCGTATGGAACTGCAAGCGTGATGGGTTTGTTTGGGTATTGAGCTTGAGCCAAACCTGATATTGCCATGATTGCTACGCCTAAAATTGTACTTTTTAATAAGAGTCGCAAATGATTAGTCATGATTAATTCCTTCTAAAAAAAATCAGTGTCAACTGAATAATGTTTTTATGTTGTAAATGAATGATCACCTTGTTTAGTCAATAAAAGATGACCCTGCATTTTTTAATTTGAATGCTCCTTTTTAAGTCTGATAAATAAGTAGTGGAACGGCAGGCATTGCACCTAGTAATAAGCCTAAGCCTTTATCTAGATTTTTTGCAATTGTTAAAGATTCATGATCCCCAGTTCGAAGATTGAAGATAAAACTTTTGCTTGTATTTAGGTATTTAAAAATTTTCGGTTCAAAAGAAATAAAATTTTTATCTGTGGTTGGAAGAATTAGCCACCATTTCTGAGATCCTTGGGTAAAGGCAATCACATGTGATTCATCGAAATTATGTATTTCCTCTATGACAAGCCGTTCTGGTCTACGAGCTAACACTGCGTTAATGTGCCGCACCACGTAATACCCGAGGTGAGGGTTGAACATTTTGTCAACAACACCTAATCTAGGAAAGTAACCGCGATCTATGTCAGAAAGTGTGTCAACAAAGACGTTAGTTTCTGGATGGGCAAGGGCCGCAATAGACGATTCTGCTACGCGGTTTGCAACCCATCGCTCGTCGCTCATTGCTTCAGCAGGGTTTTCAGAGCCCATGCGTACGTGCACAGTGCAAGCAATACCCAAATCTAGAGATAACTGAGTCGCCTGTGTAATTGCTGAGGCTGCACCTTGTTGAAAACCAACTCTAAAAACAACGCCACAGAAAATTTTATTTATCCAGTCTTGGGCAAATAAACTTTCTAGCTCTTCTTTGTCATGAATGCTGAACCCATGATTGATAACGTGATAGTAGTGCCCGCTTTCGGCTACAGTATCTTCTTTGGTGCGAAGTTTTGAAAAGTATAGGGGTAATCCTTTCAACGCTTCAATGTTGACAGAGTTACTGATTGAATGAAGTGTCTTAAGCGAAGCGGCTATTTCCCACCCATCTAATAAGGTGCGATGCTCAGAAACAATATTAATTAGGTTCTGGTCTGGCATACCATATGTAAATAATGTTATTACGTGGCCTTGATCACGAAGAGCGTAAAGCCGGTCTAGTTTGAATTTTTGAGCCATATCACTGCGCGGGACTCTTAGTTTGCAAACGCCCATTTCCCATAAAACCATCAAAGGATAGTCATTACGTACGGTTTTTCGATCAAATTCATCAAGGCCGCCCGTGGGGGTGATTTCAACATGCTCAAGCCAGTCTTGTCGCATGTCAAAACCTAGGTAAGAACTGGCGTATTCTCGAGGGTGTGATGCTTTCAATACTTTGCGTGTGGGTTTGATTTCATGCGATTGATCATTTACGTGACCTTCAGTTCGAATAAGGTGGCAGATATGCCCGTGTTCGTGAATAGCAAGTAATGCATAGCCTAGTTTCTGTGCATCATCTCGTCCGAATTGCATAGTTGGGCCAGGTGCTACACGAAATACATCGCTGTAGTCTTGCCGAACAAACGCTGTGGAAGGAAGGAGATAGCAGTCTGTATTTGCGTGTTTGTGGTACCAAAAATGATGCACATGTCCAGCGAATAGTGCTTCAACATGATACCTTTCTAACAATTCAAGTATCCATGAACGACTTGGCTCAGCAATATTATCGTAGTGTTCTCTTTCGTTTTTATCTAAGAGGTATGGTGGGTAATGAATGTTGATGAATAAACGTTCATTGCAATGATCTTGAAGATAATTTTCAAGCCAAATGCGTTGCTCAGTTTCAACTGCAAACCCTGTATTGAGAATCTGGGCATTCAGAAGAATAAAGTGACAATTTTCGTGCTTAATGGCCTGGTAGTGAGACCCAAAATGTTTTTTCCATAAATCAATATATTCTTCTCGAACAGTTCCAGCTGGCCCCCACTCTGTTGGTTTATCGCCAACGTCATGGTTGCCGGGTACAAGATAAATTTTTGAGTTAAGCGTTGCAGTTTGTTCTTGAAAACAAGCTATTGCTTGTTCAAATTGAGTTATTACAGCGGGTACTGGATGCACCAGATCACCAAGATGTATGCAGAAAGCCTGATCATTTTGATTGAGTTCATTGATGACATAGCTTAGGCGTGCATTTGCCATTTTGTTAACTAAAAAAGGGGAATTTGATTGTCCATTTTTCTCGGTAACATGTGTATCAGCCAACACTGCGACAGTGAATAAATATTGGCCTATATCTTTACGGTTTTTTTTCACATCCAAGTTTGTACTCATAAGATAAGCCTTTTTTTCTGAAGAATATTGCCGTAGTCCTGCTATTCATTGATGATTAGAAAGAGGTAAAAAATTTTATTGTGAATCAGGTTTAAATTTCGTTTTAGTTTTTAAATGGCCACGAACTAAAAAAACTAAAGTAGTAACCGTTAAAATCCAAAAGGTGATGCATATAGCACTGCGTATAAAAATTGAAGGATCACCTTGAGAAAGCAATAGTGATTGACGAAAATTGTCTTCAAGTAGTGGTCCAAGAACAAACGCAATCAAGAATGGGGCAGCGGGTACATTTAGTCTCAACATGGCATATCCAAATAGACCAAATATGATCATGACTAAAACGTCAAACATGCTGTTATTAACTGCGTAAGCACCAAAGACACAAAGCACCAAAACAATTGGGTAAAGTAAGCGATTAGGAATATCTGCAATTCGACTTAAATATTTAATGCAAATTTTGCCGATAATAAATAGAAATACTGAGCTCAGCATGATGCCGATAAAGATTGCGTAGATCGTTTCTATATTTTCTTGAAACATAATGGGCCCTGGACGCAAGCCGTGAATCATAAACGCTCCAAGAATGACTGCTGTAATCACGTCCCCGGGAATGCCGAGTGCCAGTAGCGGTATCATGGTGGCACCGGCAACTCCGTTGTTACCCGCTTCAGCAGCTGCAACACCTTCAATTTCGCCTTTACCAAACTTTGATGGGTCTTTTGATGTTCTTCGTGCTTCGCTATAAGACATAAATGCTGCTGGGGCTCCTCCAATACCGGGTATGGCACCCAGTACAACGCCTATCAAGCTTCCACGAAATATAGATTTGAAACATTGGCGAAAATCTGAAAATGTTGCAGGTGAACCTTGAAGTGAGCTTATAGATTTATTTTTTTCTGGTTTCTTAGCATAGAAATTAATGATTTCAGGCAATGCAAAAAGACCAATAAGTACTGGAATAAAGTTGAAACCGGACATCAACTCATAGTTACCAAAAATGAATCGCTCGGTACCGTAAATTAGATCAAGCCCAACTGTGCTCAAGAGCAAACCGAAGCATGCTGAAACAGCGCCCATTATGAGTCGATCTCCTGATACACCAGCGATTATGGTTAATGAAAATATTACCAGTGTAAAAAATTCTGGTGGCCCAAACTTAAGTGCAAAACTAGCTAAGAAGCCTGCGCAAAATATTAGAGCTAAGTTGGACATTAGGTCTGCGAATACTGAGGCGTATAAAGCTATGTCTAATGCGCGCCTCGCTTCGCCTTTCTGTGCCATGGGATACCCATCAAGCACTGTGCATGCGGCTGCAGGGGTTCCTGGAGTTTTGATCAAAATGGCAGTTATTGACCCCCCGTATAAGCCTCCTTTGTAGACACCTAGCAAAAGAAGAATGCCAGTAACTGGTAGCAAAGTAAATGTAAATGGCAGGGCTAATGCGACAGCCATTGGTGTGGTCATGCCAGGAATTGCACCTATAACAGTGCCTATCGCTACGCCAACGAATACAGCGATGAAGTTATCTATACTTAAAAATAGCTCGAAGGCGTCCGCGAGATGTTGAAACATTAAAATGGTTCCTTGTTACCGTAATGCTTCGAAAATACCGAGCGGAATTGGAATGTCTGCAACATAAACAAAAAAATAATAAAGTCCGGTAGGTAATAGAAAAGCTAATGGAAAAATAATTTTTAAACGTTTTTCACCACCGAGTAAGGTAAAAAAAATGATCGTGCCTGAGGACGCTATGATCATTCCAAGTATGTTTGTCGCAAAGTAGTATGCGAACAAACCCACTGTGGCTATTCCCACCTTAAGGGTTGCTATGAAAACGGGTAGATACTCAGACTCAATTAATATTTTTTGTTCTTGGTTATTTTTTGTATTTTGAGGCAGAGGTTGACCTGAAGGTATGCGGTATTTAAATAGACCTTGTATAAAAATAACAGCGCCTGCAAGAGCTAACCCAATCAAAATTATTTTCGGCCAAAATTGGGGGTCAACTGCTCGCGAGTCAATGTTTGAAGGAGAAACTATTCCTTCTGGAATAGCAACAAATATTCCCAGCATTGCAAGCATTAACAAAGCCCCGCCGAAGAAAATATCTGTATATTTGTTGGGCCGCATGATTTCACTTACCAATAAAGATATTTTTTTTTGAGGATTTCATACCTAGACCTTTCGTTGGTTCGATACTTCGAAGTCGCAGTGTTCAGTTATTTTCAGGGTTTCAGATGCTACTATTCCGAAGTATTTAAGGTTTTTTTTATGTCAGTATTCATTCTATAGATTCATTACTTGTCGTCAATAAGTAATATCCCTAGGCTAATGGAGATTTTTTGGTGCAATCCGTTTTAATTTGTTCCGATAGACAACAATTTCTATGATCGCAACCAATAATTTGTCCACAATAGAGGCGCGCAGAATTAATCGCGGACGCGTGCTTTCGGCAATACGTTTTGGCTCACTTTCAAGCCGAGCTGATATTGCTGTTTTGACAGGTCTCACTGAGCCAGCCGTTTCTCGAATAACGCGTGAGTTAATCGAAGCAAATATTCTTCGTGAAGAAGCGACTTCTGTACCATCATCGCGAGCACGCGGTAGACCACAAATAAAGCTTTCTATAGTTGATGAATCGATTTATGTTTTGGCTTTTGATATATCTGCATCTGTACAGATGGTATCGCTTGTAAATGTACAAGGTCATTCAATTGGTCAACGCAGACTAGATTTATTAGATGGGCTAGAACCTACAACAGCCATTCTTCGAGCTGCTGATGCTGCTCTCGAACTGATTGATGAGTTAAAGATATTAAAAATTAAAGTGTTTGGTGCCGGAGTCGGTCTTGCAGGGTCAGTTAATGCAGATGAAGGGCGGGTGATTGATGCACCCAATATCGGTTCTGGATGGCGTGGCCTTCAAGTTGGGAAATTATTGACAGAAAAGTTGGGTATGCGTGTGCGTGTGGAGAGTCGTGCAAATGCACTTTTATTGGCAGAACACCGGCTAGGGGTGGCCCGGCACGCTCACGACATACTTTTAATAAACTTATCACTCGGTATCGCGGGTGCAGTCATGATTGAAGAACGATTGGTGCGTGGTCGTCAACATGCAGCGGGTCACATAGGGCATATGCCTATGCCAGGCGCAGACAAGGTGTGTTTGTGTTCACGCAAGGGCTGTCTTGATACATTGGCTTCTGGTCATGCAATTCTTTCAAGATTAGGTCGCTTGCCGATACATGCCGACTTGACTAAACACGGTGCTTTTGACGCGCAAGAGTTAAGCATGGTTGCAATAGAGGCAGAGCAAGGAAATGTTGAGGCGAAAAAAGCTTTTAAAGAGGCGGGACAGTATTTAGGTACGGCGTTGAATTGGGCAACTGCCGCGTTACAACCACAGCTTATTGTTCTTGCAGGCACTCCATCGCACTCTTCAGATTTTATTGAGGGTGTAACAATGACTTATTCTGATCCTGAGGCTGCCCCATTTTTAGTGAGTATCATATCGCACGAAACAGCAGCTGGTGAATTGGCTCTGAATGCCTTTGTTTATGCTGACGGCTTTGAGTTAGTTAACTTTCCTGAGTAGTGACATGTCTAGGAGGTAGGAATTCGCGTTTCGTCATTACTCCATTGTGAAAATTTCTTTGAACAAGCATATCGATAATCACCACCAGCCTTACTGATCGATCAAAACGAATTAAACAACCTATGTATCGCTTAACATGGCCTCAAAATAATCAATCGTCTTTTTCAGTCCCTCTTCAAGCTCTATGCTAGGGAGCCATTCAAGCATTTTCTTAGCAAGGGTAATGTCAGGTTGGCGCTGTTGGGGGTCGTCACAAGGTAGTGGTAAAAACACGAGTTTTGGTTTTGAGCCCGTTAACTCAATCACCATCTGGGCCAATTGACGAATGGTGAATTCATTTTGGTTGCCTAAATTTATAGGGTCTGCAAAGCCTGGTGCGACATTTTCGCTGCTGGGTAACCCCATAAACCGAATAAAACCTTCGATCAAATCATCGACATAACAAAAGCTACGTGTCTGCTGACCTTCTCCGTAAATCGTGATGTCTTGCCCTTACAGCGCTTACCCTCGTCGTAGCAACTGCGAACACCGATTGGGTTGACATGGCCCCAATACGGTTCAGGCTGTGAGTGCACAACCGGGTCGCCATAGACTTCGCTTGTGCTGATAATAAATAGGGCTATCCGGGCAGGCTAGATTATAAATTTGGTCAACCTCTACATTAAGCGGAAAGGTCACATCATGGCGCATGAACTCAAAGCGTTTATGGTCAAGCAAGTGTTCAATGTTCCGCTTACTACCCGTAAACAGATTATCAACACAAATTACTTCATTACCGCGATCGAGTAATCGCTCAATCAAATGAGACCCTAAGAACCCCGTTCCGCCTGTGACGAGTATGCGTTGATTTACATTATATTGACGCAATATTTTTCTCTTTATTTACAGTTGAAATGCACAGTTGATGCAGGGTTTGCGCAAAGGTATTTTATATAGCTGAGTTTATTGCAAAATAAACTGTGCACCAGCTTTAATCAGTTCGGATTCATTTTGATTGAACCCATGATGGGCTCTGTTTCCACATTCTTGACCATCGGTTATTCCGCCCTCAATCAAAACCAACTTTGCATTTGAATGGTTTGGTCTATCTTGAATAATGTCTTGCGAGACTGTGTAGGGCGTGACTTTACAGCTGTCTTGTTTGTGGTGCACTGCCAAAATTGGTGACTTCACGTTAGCGTTTATTGAAACTGTATTGACGGTGCCAGCAATAATGACACCAGCGATCAGTTTTTCATGTTCTACGCCGCCGTTGACAAACTCACTCACACTGATTGTTCCTCGGCTATGGCCAAATATCCAAACTGGTAAACCTGATTTTTGTCTATAGTAGTTGACCACATTAAGAATTCGTTGTTGGTGATTGATACTAGGGCGCATATCGGACTTTCCACGACCAAGACTTTCTGGGGTATCTACCAGAACAGAATTGATATTGTATTGTGCCCATAACTCTTTAGACCGCATAAAAGTGTGGGTATTTTTTGTTGAGCCGTCTTCTTTAAGATTAAGCATTCCGTGGCCACCTATAAAAAGCAACACAACTGCTTTAGGCTTCTGTGCTGGAATTAAAAGTGTTCTGGTTGGGGCTTCATCTTTGTAAGGCACATCAAAAACTTGTGCTTGAGCGACCATTGTCAAGAGGGTCGCAAATATAAAAGGGATCAATTTTAAGCGTTGCATAAAACCTTTTTTCAATTAGGGTCTGGGTGATTCTCGTAAGTGAGCAACATAATTGGTACGAGTCATTCACCGCGCTCTATAAAAGCATACGAAATGTATTTACTAAGGCTAATGATTTAAAAAAATCAAAACATTTGGTTCGTTTTTAGTACGAGTGAAGTGTTATTTATTACATGCTAATCATTTTTCTAAACATAAGGAAATAATAAAAGAAATGAACAGTCATTACCAATACTCAATCTATATTGATCAACAAATTAGGTATTCACAAAATACGACCGAGCCTTACAAAACGCATAACCATGCCAATTAAAATTAACAGCAAGCCACCGCCCAAAAACAAGGCGCTAAATTCGATCGGCTGACGACGATCAAATTGAATGCTGGTATCAATTGAGCGGTAAATGTTTCGCCAATCTTTTTCAGAGGTTCCTCGGTAAAAGTGGCCTATGGTAGTGGCTGAAATATCAGCCAAAAGGGTGGGCTGTAAACGCACGCGCTGCGAGATACCTTCGCCTTTCACGACAGCGCCTTGTTCCGTGCCAAGACCAATCGTGTGCACGCGAACGCCAAATTGAGAAGCCAATTCAGCCATTGTGAGCGCATCAGGGCCCATATTTGACTCGCCATCAGAGATCAGCACTAGGGCTACGGATCGGTTTGAACCGGGGGGCCTGATTTTTTCTGGGTCTGGTTTCCAGCTTGTTCCAGGTCTGCTATCTTGGCGCAATGTTGATTCATTCATAATGGTTTGTGCGTCAATGCCCGCAGCAGGCAATAACTCTGACAAACCAATCAGTAATCCACTGCCCAACGCTGAGCCCGCTTGTAAAGATATCGATTCAAGTGCTTTGCGCAAAGCGTTTCGGTCATTGGTAAGTGATTGAATCAAACTGGCTGTAGCAGCCGTTGTGACTAACCCGACTTGCAAGCCAGATGGTTGCCTATCAAGCAAGTTTGAGATGACTGTTTTAGCAGCGTCAAAGCGACTCGGTTCAGCATCGTCGGCGCGCATACTGCCCGAAATATCGAGCACGATCATTAATCGATCTACTCTGGCGGGTAGGCTGACTTGTACTTGCGGTCGTGCAATCGCTATGAGTAGGGCGGTTAGCCCTAACGTCACGAGTACACCACTGATAAAATTCCACTTATCAAAATTCAACTTATCAAACGATTGTTGATGGCGTTGAAATTGATAGAAAATCAAGCCTACTGGAACAATAATTAGCAGCCACAAAAGGCTTGGCCAGGTAAAGTGAATGCTTTCAGTTTGAAACCAAGCTTGCCAGTCAAACCTATTAGGCATGGTTGCGTCCTTTGCTGGTTTGCCTCAGAAAGCGTTGGCGTTGAACAATAAAATGAATCAAGTCTTCATGCACGGCGTTCTCTGTGCTCAGTTCTAAGCAATCAACGCCCGCTTTGGCAAACGCGGCCATCAACTGTTCTTCATGGGCTTGTGTTTGTTCAGCAAATCGCCGCCTAAAACCAGCATCGTTGGTGTCGACAAAGACCTGTTGACCTGTTTCGGCGTCTCGAATCGTCATCATGCCCATCGCTGGCAGTTCACGATCAAATGGGTCAACCAAGCGTACAGCCACGACGTCGTGACGGCTCGCCAACGCGAGCAGGGCCCTGTTCCAATCATGTTCAGTTAAAAAGTCTGATAGTACAAAAACAGTGGCGCGTTGGCCGATTACGTTTTGTGCCCCAAGCAACAGTTTTTTCAAGCCAGTGGCTTTAGTTTGGGGGTGCAGTGGCCCATTCAAGAGGCGGTTCAGAACATGCAAGAGATGGCGCCGGCCTGAACGACCCGGTAAGACTTCAAGGTTTTTTTGAGCATTGGCACGGTCAATCACTGCGCCCACACGATTGCCCCGGCGTTGCAATACATGCCCTAAGAGTGCGACACAGTCAGCCATGAGCACCCGTTTGTTGATACTTTGCGAGCCAAACCCAACTGAAGCTGAAAGGTCTGCAAGAAACCATGCGGTTAAATCACGGTCTTGCTCGTGCTCTCGAACGTACGGCGTCTGCATGCGTGCTGTGACGTTCCAGTCAATATGGCGAACGTCGTCGTGAGGCAAGTATTCCCGTAAGTCGGCAAGCATGAAACCCGCCCCACGAAACAGGGTTTGATAGTTGCCTTGCATCAAACCGTCGAGACGCTTAGCACTCACCCACTCAATGCGCGACAGTAAAGCCTGTGCGTTCACTGATGGCGAAGTCTGTGAAACTGGCGCGATCGCCGGTTGTTCAACGAGTTGTGGTTTGAGGAATTTGAACATGACTTTGTAAAGGTTTAGTCGGCGCGGGTACTGCTTTGAGAATGTCTTGAATCACCGCGTCAGTGCTGATGTTGTCAGAAATCGCTTCGTAAGAAAGTATGATGCGATGGCGTAAGACGTCTGGCACGATATCAATCAGGTCTTCAGGTGTGGTGTAGGCTCTGCCTCTTAAAAAAGCCAGCGCACGGGCACCTTGTACCAAGTTAATAGAGGCTCTGGGGCTGGCGCCAAACATCACGTAATCGCTTATTGAAGACAACCCAAAGCGCTGTGGTTGGCGTGTGGCGTTGACCAGATCAACTGCGTATTGCACGATGGCTGAATCGACAAACCCACGCTGGCATTGCGTCTGTAATTGTCCTAAGTGGTCTGTGGTGGCACGTGCAACCACCTCAATGGTTTGGCCAATAGCACGTTGAACAATCACGAACTCTTCTTCAGGTTTAGGGTAACCGACCAACACTTTCATCATGAAGCGGTCGACCTGCGCCTCGGGCAAGGGGTAAGTGCCTTCACTTTCAATGGGGTTTTGTGTGGCCATTACCAGGAATGGCTCAGGCACGCGATGGGTTTGCCCAGCGATGGTGACTTGTCGTTCTTGCATGACTTCAAGCAGGGCGCTTTGAACTTTAGCCGGTGCGCGGTTGATTTCATCGGCTAACAGCAAGTTGGCAAAAACAGGGCCAAGCTCGGTGCTGAACTCACCGGTTTTTTGATTGTAAATACGCGTACCAATTAAGTCGGCTGGCAACAGGTCAGGTGTAAATTGAATGCGTTTGAAACGGCCTTGAACCACTTGTGCCAGTGTGTTGACGGTGAGTGTTTTGGCAAGCCCTGGCACGCCTTCGATAAGTAAGTGGCCGCGGGCAAGCATGGCAATTAAAATACGCTCTAAAAAATTGTCTTGCCCAACGACAATTTTTTTGACTTCATACAGCACACTTTCCATGGTTGCAGCGGCTTCTTGAACCGGGTCATGGGTTTGCTGGCCTTGCCAAGTACGTTCTTGATTCATGGGTAGTTTGCTCTGTGTTTAAAAAGGTGGAATACCGATTGCCTTGGCTGCACTGTCCATTGTGATGGCAAAACCGATGCCCGCAAACGTGCCGTCAGGTGAGGGTGTAAACAAGGCTGTGACCACACCCACAACTTCGCCATTCTGGTTTACCAATGGGCCACCTGAGCTGCCAGGGTTTACTGCGGCATCAAATTGAATTAAGCCTGTTAGGGGCTTGCGCCCGGGAATAGGGAAGGTGCGGTCGAGCCCCGAAACGATGCCAGCTGATACCGATAAGCCCATACCAAATGGAAAGCCTACTGCAACGACCAAGTCACCTGGAGCTAATTGCCCTGCAGCGGCCAGGGTGACAGCGGGCAAGTCATCGGGTATGCGAGCGGGCTGCAACACAGCTAGGTCACGTTCTGGTTGTGAAGAAATAACCACGGCAGGTGAAACCATGCCATCAGCAAAGGTCACCGCAATGCGCTTGGCACCCGCCACAATGTGGTAATTGGTGAGTATGGTGCCACCGTCTTTGATGACAAAGCCCGTGCCTTTGCCGCTCTCGCTAATTTGGTTCGGCGGTGGCGGTTCACCGTCTAGAGACTGAATACTCACAACAGACGGCGCCACTGCTGATGCCACTTGCGCGGCCCGTGCAGGTAAAGACTTGGTTGCTAAGGTTTCAAGCACAATTGATTCAACGTTGGCTTTGTTTAAAGCGGGTACGTTAACGGGTTTGGGCGTGATTTGAGAAACAATCACAACACCTACTAAAACCCCAAGGCTTAAAAGGACCCAGGGTTTCTTGAATTTTTTTTGCCACCCTGCACGTAAGCCTGAGTTACTTGAGGTTGCGTTGGCATCGTCAGCTCGCGGCTGTTCAGCCTTAGTGCCAGAGATCGAAGACGCTATGGGGGCTGATCGAGTCGAGCGACTGTAAAGCGTGGCACGTTTCATATGACCTCAAGACCAGAAAGCAGTGATACAGTTGAGTTATCTTAACGGTGAAGTTCTACTTATGCACTTTATTTGGCCACAAGCACTGTGGGGTTTTCTAATTGTGCCGCTGCTCGTGGCAGGTTACTTGTGGCTACTTAAACGTCGCCGGCGTGAGGCGTTTGGTTATTCCACATTGCTTTTGGTGAATCGCGCACTCACAGCTAGACAGGGTTGGCGTCGGCACATACCACCAGCCTTGCTGCTCTTGGCCCTAATCGTTGGTTTATTTGGCCTAGCCCGCCCCAGCGCAAATATCATTTTGCCAACGGACGCGCGTACGTTGGTGGTTGCTGTTGATGTTTCACTGAGCATGCTGGCCGAAGATGTTCCGCCCAATCGCATCAAAGCGGCACAGTCTACTGTTAAAACTTTTATTACTGAATTGCCTAAAGATTTTCGAGTAGGCTTGGTAACTTTTGCAGGCACGGCTCAGGTAGCGCAACGTGTAACTGAGAACCGCGAGGAACTGTTGGCAGCGGTAGACCGGTTTCGTCTACAGCGGGCCACAGCCACGGGCAGTGGTTTACTGTTGGCGCTTGCAGTGTTGCGCCCAGAGCTTGAGTTAGATATTGAGCCGTTAATTTATGGGTTTAATTCGTCTCCACGCAGGCAACGGTCAGAAGAGCCAGCCATTTTTGATTTAAAACCTGTGTCGCCGGGTTCCTTCCAATCAGGTGCGATTGTTTTGATTTCTGATGGCCGTCGCACGACTGGGCCAGACCCCATCGCTGCTGCACAACTGGCTGCTCAGTTAGGCGTGAGGGTCTATACCGTTGCCTTTGGTACACCAGATGGTTTTATACCGGGGTTTGATCGTTCATTTTATGCCGCAGTTGATGAACGCACCTTACAAACGATGGCACTCTTAACCGAGGGCGAGTTTTTTAAAGCAGAAAATGCCGAACAACTCGCGGGCATCTACGAACAGCTCACGACCAAATTTGAATTTGAACGTTCACGTACTGAAGTCTCGGCCCTGTTTGCCGCACTGAGTGCAGTGCTGTTGTTGCTTGCGTCGGCGCTGTCTCTTTATTGGTTTTGGCGCAGTTGAAGGTTATTGCGGTCTCAAATATTGAACCGATTGGTTGCAAATTAATAAGGCCAATGCATGACAAGTGTTTCTAATAAAAATTGCAGTCCGTTATCGGTTTTTATTATTTTCCTGCGACTTGGCTTGACGTCGTTTGGCGGCCCTATCGCCCACTTGGGGTATTTTCGGGCTGAGTTTGTGACGCGCCGTCGCTGGCTTTCTGAAAGCAGTTATGCGGATTTGGTGGCGTTTTGCCTATTTCTGCCGGGGCCAGCAAGTAGCCAAGTTGGCATTGCACTGGGGCTGTCTCGGGCCGGGTACAGCGGCGCGCTAGCCGCTTGGGCTGGCTTCACGTTACCCTCGGCCATCATCATGATTTTGTTTGCGCTGGGTATTTCCAACTTTGGCGAAGCCATTCCTTCGGGTGTTTTACACGGCTTAAAAGTAGTTGCTGTTGCTGTGGTCGCGCAAGCGGTTTGGGGCATGGCGCGCAACCTCTGCACAGATGTGTTGCGCGTCACCATTATGGCGATTTGCGCTTGCGCTGTTTTGCTCGCGCCCTCTGCGTGGGGGCAACTTGGCGTGATTGTTTTAGCCGGCTTAGCGGGCTGGTTTTTGTTCAAGCCAACGCAGATTGTTGAGCACGAGCCCCTTCCTATTCAGATCAGTCCAAAGGTCGGGCTGCTCTGGTTGTCATTATTTTTTGCCCTGCTGATTGGCCTGCCTGCTTTGGTTACATTTCTGCCTGGTCAGGCGTTGGCTGTGGTTGACGCTTTCTACCGTGTCGGGTCGTTGGTGTTTGGTGGTGGCCACGTTGTGTTGCCGCTGTTGCAAGCCGAGGTGGTACCCTCAGGTTGGGTCAGCGATGAATCGTTTCTTGCTGGGTATGGTGCGGCTCAAGCGGTTCCCGGCCCGTTGTTCACCTTCGCTGCGTTTTTAGGCGCTTCAATGAATACCGGTTCATCAGTGTGGGTCAGCGGTATGGTGTGCTTACTGGCTATTTTCGCGCCTTCTTTTCTGCTGGTCTTAGGGGTCATGCCGTTTTGGGAGCAGCTACGCCGCAATTCGGACACACAAGCCGCGTTGACTGGAATTAATGCGGCGGTGGTGGGCCTATTGCTGGCTGCGCTTTATGACCCTGTTTGGACAAACGCTATTTTTAAGCCACAAGACTTTGGCTTGGTGTTGGTCGCTTTAGTGGCACTGATGTTTTGGAAGCTTCCACCCTGGCTGGTTGTTTTGGGCAGTGCTGCTGCGGGTTGGTTGTTAAGTATCACGTTATAGACTTAGCGAGGTGGTTACAAGAACACACCTCTTCAGCCTCAAATACGTAAGATGCTGAATAAGAGGCTCAATGGGGGCGCTTAAAAAATCAGTGGTTGAGTATTTTAGACAGGAAATCTTTGGCCCGATCGCTTTTGGGGTTAGAGAAAAAAACTTCTGTTTTTTCGTCTTCAACAATCTGCCCTTGATCCATAAAAATAACCCGATCGGCCACACGTTTGGCAAACCCCATTTCATGTGTAACAACCATCATCGTCATGCCCTCTTGAGCAAGTTTAACCATGACATCAAGCACTTCATTAATCATTTCTGGGTCAAGTGCAGAAGTCGGCTCATCAAACAGCATAACCACAGGGTCCATCGCCAAGCCCCTAGCAATAGCCACACGTTGCTGCTGACCACCTGAAAGCTGCGCAGGAAATTTATTCGCTTGATCTGAAAGACCGACACGATCTAATAATGCAAGCGCACGTTCTGTTGATTCATTTTGTGAACGCTTCAATACCCTTTCTTGAGCTAAGCAAATATTTTGCAACACAGACAGGTGCGGAAAAAGTTCAAAGTTTTGGAATACCATACCAATGCGCGATCTAAGCTGATTGAGGTTGGTTTTTTTGTCACCAACACTCACATCATTGACAATGATTGACCCCGATTGAAACGGCTCAAGCCCATTGGCACATTTGATGAGTGTGCTTTTACCAGAACCTGAAGGCCCACACACAACCACCACCTCTTTGGCGTTGACATGGGTGCTGCAATTGCGCAAGACCTGAAAGTCACCATAGAACTTATTCACGCTATCAAAAATAATCAACGCTTCATCCTCCGCTCAAGAAATTTAACACCTTGCGACGCACTTAAACAAATCACAAGATAAACCAGGGCCACAAAGCTAAACATCTCAATCAAACGTTGTTCACGATTGGCGATCAGCTCGGCACTTACGAGAAAATCTTTCAAGCCAACGACGTAAACAAGAGAGGTGTCTTGAAACAAAACGATTCCTTGCGTGAGCAAAATTGGGATCATCGCTCTAAATGCTTGCGGTAAAACGATGAATCGCATGCTTTGAAAATAACTCATTCCCAACGCTCTCGCTGCCGCGGCCTGGCCAGAACGCACACTCGAGATGCCTGCTCGAATGATTTCAGCATAATAAGCGGCCTCAAACAGCGTGAACGCAACCAGAACAGAGTAAAGCCCCCCAACTGGCCGCCCGAGCGCCAACGGGACTAGAAAGTAAAACCAAAAAATAACGAGAATCAGCGGAAGCGACCGAAAGAAATTGATATAACTGGTTGCAATTACCGAGATGACCGTGATCGACGACATGCGAGCCAATGCAAGTAAAGTTCCCAGCAAGATGCCACCAAACATCGCCACCGCAGTGAGTAACAGCGTGGTTTGCATGCCCTTTAACAAGAAGGGTAAGTTATCAAAAATGACTGAGAAATCAAAAGCGCCCATCTACCCACCGCTCCCGATCATGCCGTGAACTCGAGAACGTGCCTCAATCTTTTTCATGAGCCACATAACAAAAAAGGTGATCAAACTATAAATGATCGTCGCAGCGGTAAATGCCTCAAAACCTTGAAATGTATATTCTTCAATTTGTCGGGTGACCGCTGTCAATTCAATAACACCAATGGTTAAAGCCAAACTTGAATTTTTAAATATAGTTAAAAATTCACTCGTTAACGGAGGAATAACACGCCGATAGGCAACAGGTACCAAGATGTAACGCATGGTTTGCCACTCAGTTAACCCGAGTGCCCGTGCAGCACCCACTTGACCAACACCGACAGACTCAATGCCAGAGCGAACCTGTTCACACACGCGAGAAGCTGTATAGAGACCCAAAGCAATCACAGCCGTTGTGAACTCTGGCATAGGTAACTCTCGCTTGACCCACATACCGGCGTCGTCGGGTAACAATTCAGGAAAAACGAAATACCATAAAAAGAATTGGACGAGAAGTGGAATATTGCGAAAAATCTCAACATAGGTCGTTGCAATGCCATTTAACAATGACGAGCTAGAGGTGCGCATGATGCCGAGTGTTGAGCCGAGGGTAAAAGCTAAAACCCACGCCAAAAGCGAAACCACAATTGTCCAACCTAAGCCCGACACTATCCAGCCTAAATAGGGTTCCGAAATTAATACGGACCAATCCCAGTTGTAATTCATAGGCGCCTGAAAATAATATGTCTACGCTCCCACCCTATAAAGGATGAGAGCACATAAAGAAAAAAAGCTTAATTAGGGAGTGCTTGAATTTTGAAAGCCATTTTTAGAGTTTCTGACATTGGCATATTGATATCGGTTGGGCCAGGCTCAAACCACTTTTTGTATATACCGTCAATCTCGCCAGAGCTCATTAAATTAGCAATCACAGACGTGCCCAGACGTTGGAATGTACTGTCATTTCGTGGCACCATAATGGCATAAGGATCAAAACTTAAGAATTGCCCCACAACCGTGTAGTCATTTGAATTTTTTGATTTTGAAATAAGGCCATAAAGTAAGACATCATCTGAACCGTAAGCATCGATTCGGCCAGTTTCTATTGCTAGCCAGCCTTGGCTATGGTCTTTAAACTGCGTTATTTTAGTATCTAACTTATTTTTCTCGATGTAAGCCTTGAGCACTTTTTCATTGGTTGTACCCGTTGAAACACCCAGTGTCTTACCTTTTAAGTCATTCACATTTTTGATGCCAGAATTTTTTCTCGTGGCAATTTTAGTGCCGGTAATAAAGGTTGTGGGCAAATAAGATACTTGTTTTTGGCGTGTGAGGTTGTTAGTTGTTGAGCCACACTCGAGATCAATTGTGCCATTAGCCATTAACGCGATTCGTGTTTGACCTGTAACCGGTACAAACTTTACCGCGATATCTTGATTACCCAGTTCATTACGGATTCCTTCAACAATTTTCATGCAAATATCAATCGAATAGCCAACAGGTTTGCCATTGCTGTCCATGTATGAAAATGGAATTGAGGTCTCACGATGCCCAATGTTGACCACTTTTTTATCTTGAATGCGTTTTAGAACAGGTGAATCACCCGCATCAGCATAAGCAGTTGTTGTAACGCCTAACGCTAGGGCGCTGGCTAACAGTACAGAGGTTAGAGAAAATCTTTTCATGATGTATTTCCTTTATTAATCAAAGTTTAATATGCCTCTACCGTAAAAGATGCAGAGGCCCAGAATCTGCACAGCCATTCGGAAAAATCTTCGTGCTACCCAGCAACGAATGACTGATGTAAAGATAAAATTTCTTGCCCTATCTATTTAAACCTACTTGTACTGCGCCAATCAATCGGTTTATACCCTTGGACTTTTTAAGGGTCAAATCAAAATTTTCTGTATAACCCATCAAACGGGCAAGTCATTTGCCATTAGAAACTAATTCACATTAAACAAGAGCGCGAATGGCGTCAGCCAAGGTCTGCGCGCGCTACATCGGCTTTTTAAATAAAACAGCCTGACATAATGCGCTCTTGAGTTCATTTAACGCATTACATCATCCTTAAAAAGGCAAGTCTAATGTTTTTTTTATCACCTATAATGTGTTTTTTGCATAATACGTGAGATAGCTTGCGAGGTGGCTCGTGATGTAGTGCGTACTGCAACGTTAAGTCATTTAACAACTTGTTTTAAGTTTAAGACGACTTTGCTATTGACTCTAACTTAACCAAGGGGTGGCCGCCGACTAAAGATTGACCCCTTTGCAACACGAAGTATCAAACTATGGAACTTAAGTGGCTTGAAGACTATTTAGCATTAGTCGATTCGCAAAACTTTACGCTCGCTGCAGCCGTTCGAAATGTGTCGCAGCCGGCCTTTTCACGCCGCATTCAAGCGCTTGAAGCTTGGCTCGGCATCGAGTTGGTAGATCGTAGTAAAAAACCCATGCAGTTCACTGCCATTGCCAAAGAGCATGAAACAGCACTTCGGCTATTAGTCAATGCAGCCTACCAGGCGCGGGCACAAATTCAGTCTTCTCGAATCGACCATTTAAAACTAACGGTTGCCGCGCAACACAGCCTGTTGGTCAGTTCGTTTTTGCCGCGGTTCTTAGACAAGCTCTCTGTTCGAGTTCCCAACATCAATTACAACGTTGTGTCAGAGAATATGGACATCTGCGTCTCGATGTTTTTACGCGGTGCCGCTGACATACTTGTCATTTACGAAAACGACTTCATCAACAGTGAAATACCTCGCAATATCTCAAGCAAAAAGGTGCAGGGTGATGATGAGCTTATTTTTGTTGGGCACCCCAAGCTTATTGACACGATGCAGCCCATTGATCTGAATCGACCCATACCGCTTTTGACATACCCAGAAACAAGTTTTTTTGGGCGTACCATTCGAGTCGATGCCCTGCCGCGCTTGGTGCGTCGCTATCGCACGTTTGTAAGTTCCGAGAGCTCGTTTGCAGTCGGTCTACGTGAGATGGCATTGGCAGCTAGGGGGGTTGCGTGGTTGCCGCGCTCGATTATTGAAGCTGACTTAGAGCGAGGCGTTCTCATTCCATTGCATGACCTAAGCCCCCCCATTGCACTACGTATGGTTGCGCACATATCAAAAATGTCAAGCAATGCGGCGTGCAAACAATTGGTCGATATTTTGTAAGAGACGCCCTTAACCTTGTCTGTTAGGGGAATTTTCTTGTAGGGCCTTGCTTACCGACCATTGCTTGCTGGCTTTTACTGCAAACTTGTAGACAATTCAAGGGACGCTCAAAATGTCTTGCACTGTTCTGGCCGTGGCCAACAACACGTCATCTGAGCCTGCCGTTGCACAAAGTTGAAGGCCAACAGGCAGCGCAGAACCAAGATGGTGAATAGGCAAAGAAATGGCGCATTGGTTGAATAAATTGGCAGGTCGGATATTTTGCGTTGCCAGCTTATTCCAGGCTGATGCTTGTTCAACTGTCGTAAAATCTGCAGTTGGTTTTGGCAAAACGGGTACTGTTGGTGAAAGCAACGCGTCTATACCTTTTAAACGCTCTGCCATTAGCTGCTCAAGTACTTTTTGTCGTGCCACAAGGCGAGCGTAAACATCTGCTGACATATCAAATGCCTTTTCAATTCGAGCAGCGGTAACAGGGTCAACCAAATGCCAGTGTGTTTTGAGTCGCTCGCGACCCAAAAAAGAAATCAAATCAGCAGGTACGATGCCAGCAAACACTTCGTCAATTTCTGCCGCTTCAACCATGGGTACTTCAACAAATTGAGCGCCCGCTTTGCGCAAGCGTGCAACAGCTTGGGCAAAACACTCTGCCACTTCAGTTTCAAGATTTTCCATAAAGTGATCATTGGTAATAGCAAGCGTCATGTTGTGAGCCAAAGGGGGAATACACATTGGGCCCTGACGCAAGGCAGCTTCAACAAGGGCTGCGTCATGAGCGTTTGCTGTGAAAATACCAATTGTGTCAAATCGAGGTGATAACGGAAAGACCCCCTCTGACCCCCACAAACCGACTGAGCTCTTGTAGCCGGTTACGCCACACAACGCTGCTGGCCAACGCACTGAACCGCCGGTATCACCTCCCACCGTGAAGCCAGCCAGTGCAGCAGCCATGGCAACGGCAGAACCGTGGCTTGAGCCACCCGTCATACGCGGTGTAGTGGGGTCGATCGGGTTCCACGGTGTTGGGTGAGTCAGATTAAAACCCCCGAGACAAAACTCAGTGACCACTGTTTTGCCCAGCAAAATGCAACCTGCTTGCTGCAACGACGTGACGAAAGGGCCTTGAGGTGGAATCAAGTCATCTAAGGATAAACGGCTTCCGACCTTGGTCGGCATGGCATCAATACTGAAAATATCTTTAACCGCAACAGGCACACCCATTAAAGGGCCCAGATCTTGACCAGACGCCCACAGCGCATCGATTGCGGCAGCTTGTGCCAGCGCATTTTTTGCATCTACATAAGTAAAGGCTTGAAGTTTGGGTTCGAGCGCGGCAATTCGGTCTAGCATGGCACGGGTCACATCAAGAGATGTGATCGCACCCGATCGAAAAGCAGCACCAAAATCAGCGAGCGTTTTACCCAAAATCGGAGAATTAATAAGATTCATTAAAGATACCTTTAGCAGAGAAAATTTAATCAGACTTAAATAAGCTAAGCGCTAAATTTTATGCCGCTTCACTTTGATGGCCGGACACCTGATGTGATCGAGATGGCTGTCAAGAAAGTCTTTTCGCAGCATATCAACCACTATGCGTGCGGCCGGTGAAAGGTTAACACCTCGACGTGTCACAATGCCCGCGCTGCGAACAATGGCTGGGCGAATAGGTACCGAAATCAGTTTAGCGTTGCCATGAGTCAGGCGGGGTGCCTGAATAGTAGCCAATTGAGTACTTGAGACCATTTGCAAAAGCGCATCGATCGAGTTCATCTCGATTGCGACCCGAGGTGTGGACATCGTTTCCAGGAAGGCCGTGTCAATAATTCGACGAGAAATATATTCTCGTGTTAATAAAGCTAAGGGTGTTTGTGCGATGATTTCAAACTCAACCGAGTTCATATGTGCCAGTGGGTGCTGGGGCGAAATAATGAATGCCAACTCTTCACGAAATAGTTCTTCCCATTGCACATGTTCGTCAATCGCTGTTGGGCCATAAGCCAGCCCAAAAGCTAATTCTCCCTCGCGTACTTGCCGTTCAAGTTCGTGGGTGGGAAGTTCGAGCACCTTAATTTGTATGCCTGGGTACTCTTCCTGGAATCGTGATAATACTGGGGGCAGTAGGCTATTAATAAAAGATGAGATCACACCAAATGACAGTGTGCCCAGTCGTAGACCCTGAAATTCCTGAATCGCAGATTTGCCATTTTCTACCTCTTTAATGGCGCGGTTTGCGTACTCGCAAAATATTTCACCCGCGTTGGTTAGCCGTACCTTTCGCCCAGAACGGTCTAGCAGTTCACAGCCGAGTTGTTCCTCAAGTTGACGAATTTGATGCGACAACGTGGGCTGTGTAATACACAATTCCTCGGCGGCTTTAGTGAAGCTACCTATTCGAACGATGCTCAAAAAATAGCGAAGATGTCTGAGTTCCATTTCTATTCAATATAGATGCCATGTATGGAAACCATTATAACTAATTCATTGACCTATTTAATTTTGAGGCGTAATCTTTTTTAAAGCTACAAGAACCTGATTGGAAATTAAATTGGCAGAACGTATTGAGTTAAGAAATATTTTTTTTACCTATCAATCAAAAGAGCGAGAGGTATTGGCGGTAAAGGACGTTTCCTTTTCGGTAGAGCCCGGCCAGTTTGTGTGCTTGGTGGGCCCAAGCGGCTGCGGCAAGACCACCATTCTAAATATGTTGGCCGGTTTTTTACATCAAACAGCCGGTGAGATTTTGGTGGGTGGGGTCTCAGGCGGTGGCGATAAGTCAGACCGTGGCGTAGTGTTTCAAGATTTTGCGCAATTATTTCCTTGGCGAACGGTTCGTGCAAACGTTGAGTTTGGCCTTGAAATGCGAGGCGAAAGCCCAAAAGCGCGCCAAGAGAAAGCTATGGAATTCTTGCGTCTGGTTAAGCTAGAAAAGTTTGCCGAATCTTACCCACATCAACTTTCAGGTGGTATGCAGCAACGGGCTGCTATTGCGCGGTCACTGGCTTACAACCCTGCGGTTTTGTTAATGGACGAACCCTTTGCTGCTCTGGACGCCATGACGCGTGATGAGATGCAAAAAATGTTGACTGATATCTGGAGCGCCACGAAAAAATCAGTTGTCTATATCACTCACAACGTGTCAGAGGCAGTCTATCTGGGCGACAAGGTTGTAGTTCTCAAGGCGCACCCCGGTTCGGTCAAAACAATCATTGATATTAATTTGCCTCGTTATCGTGACCCCTTAAGCCCTGAATTTGTGAGCTACCAAAAAGAAATATTACTGGCATTAGCATGACTTTTAGCTTGGCCAGCGTTTGATTAAGTTCCAGTTTAATTTTTTGTTCTAAGTTGCTCTAGGCTGTTCTGGATTTATTAACCCATTTTTATTTTTAATTATAAAAACAAAGGAGACATCATGACTCATTCACTTATTACTCGTCGTAACCTCATTAAAGCAGCAGCTGCTTTGGGTCTTGCACCTGGGCTCATTACTTCGGCAAAAGCCGAATCAGAGCCGATTCGTTTTGGCTTTCAAAATACATCATGGGGCAGTATTGGTATGGTTGCAGAGGCCGAGGACATGTTCAAAAAAAGCGGTGTGAATGTGTCTATTTTCCGTTTTGATTCGGGCAAAGCCGTACGCGACGCCATGATTGCAGGCCGCATAGATATTGGTGTTTTGGGTACTACGCCGTTAATTGTGGGTGTAGCCAAGGGCCAGGTTGCGCCGGTAGCGATGGCCATGTACGCGGGCCGCACCAATGCTGTGGTGGTTGGCAAAAACAGTGGTATTAAAACCGTCGCCGACCTCAAGGGTAAGAAAATCGGTAGTCAGCTTGGCTCAGCTACCGATAACGTTTTCAACAACAAGGTGCTACCCAAATTTGGCTTATCAAAGTCTGACGTGACGCTTGTCAACACTAAGTTCGAAAACCACGTTGCTGCCCTGGCCGGGGGTTCGGTTGATGCTTTTGCTGGTGTCGAACCTTTTCCATCGGTTGCAGTGACTGAAGGTTTGGGTTTAAGCATCATTGATTACAGTTCTTTTGATATTGTTCCAGTTTGGTTGGCAATCAATCAATCAGTGCTCGACAAGCGCCGTCCTGAAGTATTGGGTTTCTTGCGGGCCTGGGTAGCCACGACCGACATTTTTACAAAATCACCTGACCGCGCTGCCACCATCGTTCAAGAAAACTTCACCAAGATGGGTTTCACAGTATCGAAAGTCGCTATCGTCACCATGCTCGGTAAGCTTGAAGCCAACCCAGCTTATGTGCCAGGTCTAGAAGCTTATCTGCGTGCAGAGTCTGAGATTTTAATCGCAAAGAAACAGATTCCGGCGATGCCCGACTGGAAGACCTTGCTATCTAAACCGTTGTTGCAGCAGATATCCCCGTAGCTAATTCCGTATTTCGCTAGATAAAAAAGGACAAAAGAGATGCGCCGATTTCAAGATGTTTTGTTGGCTTGCATCCCTTTTGCAATCATTTTTTTAGCCTGGCAATTGCTGTCGCTCTATGGGGGATTTCCAGAAAAACTGGTTCCCAATTTAGGTCAGATCGGTCAAACATTTGTGCGTTTAGCCAGCGAAGGCATTTTGTGGGGTGCTGCTAAGTCGACTCTTTATCGTTTGTTGCTCGGATTTCTCATTTCTGGTTTGGTAGGCGTGATGATTGGTATTTTGATGGGGCGGCACAAGGCTGTTGAAGACGTCTTACTTCCGCTGATCAGTTTTGTATACCCTATACCGGGTATTGCCTATGCCCCGTTGTTTGTATTGTGGTTTGGTTTGGGCGATATGCCAGCTATTTTGTTAATCGCTTTTGCGTCAACTTTCATTGTGATCATGAATACTTGGAAAGGCGTTAAGTCGGTTAAACAGGTATGGATCAAATCAGCTGAAATCATGGGTGCTAAGAGTACCGATATATTTTGGCGTATTGTATTGCCCGGCGCTCTACCTTTCATTTTGTCTGGTCTACGACTAGGCTTAGCGTCTGCCTGGCGAATACTTGTGGCAGTGGAAATGTTGATGTCGGTCAAGGTCGGTTTAGGGTGGATGATTTTCGGATCACAAACCTTCCTCAATACTGATGTGATGCTGGCCACAATCGCCTTGATTGGTCTGATTGGCGTGATTCTTGAGAAGCAAATCTTTGAACAGATAGAACGCCGAACCGTTATTCGCTGGGGAATGGTGAAGGGATGACCATGAAAAAAAAGTATAACTTCCCTTGGCGCACATTGCTTCGCGGTCTAGGTGGTCTTTCTTGTGCACTTGTCATTTGGGAGGTATTTGCCCGCAGTGGTCTGTATTCCCAAGCGTTGACCCCCCCATTATGGACGGTTGTGTTGCGCTTAAAAGACATGTTAGAAGATGGTGCCATTTTTGCTCACACCGGCGTGACCATGTTGCGCGTGTTAATCGGCTTAGGTATTTCGTTTGCTATAGCCATACCAACTGGCATGGCTATGGGTACTTCACACAACGCAGAGCGAATGTGTTCACCCTTGTTGAGTGTATTAATGCCGATCCCGTCGCTAGCCTGGGTGCCATTGTTTGTTCTTTGGTTTGGTATCGGCAACATCGCCACCATCATGGTAGTGATCTACGCGTCTATTTTCACTCTGACTTATAACACTTGGACCGGGGCCAGAGCCATTAACCAAGTGTGGACCAAATCAGCTTTTGTAATGGGTGCCAATAGTAGGCAAATGTTTTGGCATGTCATGCTGCCTGGAACCATGCCCTTCGTTATTTCTGGGCTACGCATTTCATTTGGACGGGCCTGGATCGCTGTTATTGGTGGGGAGCTTTTGGCCAGCCCTGACTGGGGCTTAGGAAAAATCATTTTTGATGCCAGAGAGTACCTTGAAACTGAAACGATGTTGGCAGCTCTCGTCATCATTGGTCTGATCGGTATAGCCATTGAGAAACTTTTCCTGCGCCCTCTAGAGGCGGCAACGATTGAGCGCTGGGGAATGGCTCAAAGCAAATCTAATTGACCTTTTTTACAACCGGATAAGCAACCATGGATTCGATTTGGCAGCGTGAGCTGTGCCAGTTGGTAGGCGAGACTTACGTCAGTTTCAACGCTTCAGAGCACGAACGTTATGTCACCGATTGGTTCGGTCGTGAAGCGGGTGTCGCCCTAGCCGTGGTCAGGCCTGGTTGCACCGATGAAGTGGCTGCAATAGTGGCATGCTGCCATCGGCACGGGGTTTCGATCGTTCCACAGGGCGGCAACACAGGTTTGGTTGGGGGTGCTCTACCCGATCGCTCTGGTAGCCAGTGCGTATTGTCACTAGAGCGTCTCAACACGATTCGCTCGATAGACGGGGCGGGTAAAACCATAACCGTTGAGGCTGGTGTATTACTGGCTCACGTGCAAGAAGCGGCTGCTCGCGAAGGGTTAGAGTTTCCGTTGAGTATGGGTTCTGAAGGCAGTTGCACGATCGGTGGCATGTTGTCAACCAATGCCGGCGGAACCGCTGTTTTGCGCTATGGCAATGCTAGAGCCCTATGTCTAGGTCTTGAGGTAGTCACTGCCGATGGCGATATCTTGCCAGGTCTGCGTCAATTGCGTAAAGACAATACGGGCTACGATTTGAGAGACCTCTTTATAGGAGCAGAGGGTACGCTAGGCATTATCACTGCCGCCGTGTTATCGATGGTGCCAGCCCCGAAAGCTAAACTCAGTGCCTTGGTTGCGCTAGAGTCTGCAGAACAAGCTGTTGCCTTGCTCGATCTGGTGCAAGCTCAGGTAGGCCCTTTGTTGACGGCTTTTGAGCTGATTTCAAACACGTGTTTGAACTTGGTCGCCAACTATTTTCCACAAATGCCTTATCCGTTTGCTAACCCAACCCCTTTTTCGGTGTTGATGGAAGTATCAGACCATGAATCTGAAGCGCACGCCTTGACTTTGATTGAACGCGTTTTAGGGCTGGCGATTGAGCGCGGTTTAGCAACTGACGTCTTGTTACCCCAATCACTGGCGCAGTCACAAAAATTCTGGAGCATTCGCGAACATATTCCATTGTCACAGGTGAAAGACGGCAAAAACGTGAAGCACGATATTTCTCTACCCATTTCTGAGGTGCCGTCATTTTTGGCACAAGCTGAACAGCTGGTGGCATCATTGCATACGGGTGCCCGCATCATTGCATTTGGGCATTTGGGTGACGGGAATTTACACTTTAATGTCGCAGCACCTTTTGGCCATTCCGCAGAAAGTATTTTTCAAGACAAGTTGCGCATTTCTAATGCCATTCATGAACTGGTGACCTCGCTTAACGGATCGATCTCGGCTGAGCACGGAATTGGGCAAATGAAAGCAAAAGATTTGGCCCGTTTCAAAAGCCCAGTCGAAATGCGCATGTTTAAAAGCATAAAAAAAGCGCTTGATCCGGATGGTGTATTTAACCCGGGCAAAATTTTGTTGGTCTGAATAAGATTTCTAAAAAACATCTAATTTATTTGCATTGACATGATCTATCAAAACAATAGCAAATAAATATTTGATCTATTTATATAAGTCACCTAATATATTTAAAAATCAAACTTAAAAGCCAATTTTGAACAGCGCAAACAACCTAAAAGTACAAGAACCCACACCTGTACTGATCATCACAGGCTTTTTAGGTAGTGGCAAAACAACCTTTTTGAACTGGTTATTGACTCAGCCTGATGCCGGTCGCATGGCTGTGGTGGTCAATGAGTTCGGCGAGATCGGCCTAGACCATCTACTCATCGCAACACCCGTTGAAAATATCATGCTGATTGAGGGTGGTTGTTTATGCTGTGAGGTTCGAGGCGATCTTGTTCAGACATTAGAAGATCTGTGGCATCGTCGGGAACGTGGTGAGATTCAAGGGTTCGACCAAATCGCAATAGAAACGACAGGTTTGTCAAACCCTGTGCCACTGATTCAAACTGTACTGTGTGACGAAACCATACGCGACCGTTATGCGATGAACAAGGTCATCACCTTGGTAGACGCCGTCAACAGCCCCAGCCAAATGAAAACGTATGCCGATGCGATTCGCCAAGTCGCCGTGGCCGATCTCATTCTGGTGAGTAAGCGTGATCTGGTTGCGACCGACAATCATGTCGTTGACGATCTACTGCTCGCAGCAAACCCAGGGGCCCTTAGAACTGATGTTCAACAAGGTCAGCCTGTAGGTATGCAGGCTGCAGACGTATTAGCATCTGATCTTGACCGAACGCGCGACGACTTTTTGCAGTGGCTTCTTGCTGGTGAGTTGCAAACAAGAGCCGCTTCACGCTCGGCTGGCATCGCACAACACGCCCTAGGCAGCCAGCCTCGCATGACCCCGGGCGCTGTTTCCCAATCGCTTGGCATTGAGACATTTTCAGTTCGAAGAGAGGGTGAAATTTCATCAACCAGTATGGTGATATGGCTCAATATGTTGGCCTCCTTGAAGGGTGAAAACCTCTTGCGAATGAAAGCCATTTTGAACATTGAGGGCAAACCCGTGGCGATTCATGCGGCACAGACCATCGTCCATCAGCCCACCACGCTTGATGAGTGGCCAGACGACAGCCGCGACTCTCGATTTGTCGTGATTTCCCAAGGCTCAATTCGTAGAGACTTTGAGCATTCCCTTGAGCACCTCAATTTTTATGAACCCAAACTGGCTGAGAAAGGGGCAATTGATCCGATTGCTTATCAGCGATTTCTCGGTTTGGCCCAAGCCTTTGGCGGGAATACCCCCGCTCAGTCATCGACTTCCAGGAAAACTTTATGAGTACAACATATCAAAAATTTGAACAACCAGAAGAGCCTGGCACTGATCGTTATATTAAGGGTGCGAAGCTCATTGATGTTGTGGGTGAGCGCGTCATTTCAAACGCAGTGGTTCACATTACCGGTCGTAAAATTACCGCTGTCGGTACTGACCAAGAAGTTCGCATACCCGATGGCGCTGATGTCATTGACTGCGGTGGCTTAACCTTAATGCCTGGATTGATCGACTGCCATTTGCATACCATGATGTTTAACTGCTTGACGTTTCACAACTACCGAGTCGCTCAGTGGGAAATCACCCCTGAATTGCAGCAAATGTATGGCCTCTTTCATGCCCAACTCTGCTTTGATATGGGGTTCACCACTCTGCGCGATCTGGGTTTGGCCTCTAGTCGTGGTTTGCTAACTGGACATCTGTGCGCAATTCGCGATGCGATCAACGCAGGGGTCGTTGAAGGGCCTCGCATGTTGATCGGAGGCTTTACTTCTATAACGGGTTCACACCTAGACCTGATTAACCCACGCGCCATGCAGCGCTTTGGTTTTCAGACTGCTGATGGCCCCTGGGAGCTTCGCAAGCTGGCCCGACAAAACCTGTTGATTGGTTGTGATGTTGTAAAAACTTGCGCAACCGGTGGTGGCGGTACCGACAAAGAAGAGCCCGACATTCGCAATATGACGCAGGAAGAAATCGATGCGATTGTTGACGAGGCTCATGCTTTTCACAAAATTGCAGCGGTTCACTGCTTTACCCCTAATGGCCAGAACATGGCTCTCAAAGCCGGTGCAGATACAATTGAACATATGGTTTTCTCAGACCAAGAAACGGCTGATAAAATCGCAATGTCTAATGCATATATGACACCTACGTTGCTACACCGCACCGATCATGCGATCGAAATGCGGCGCATGCAGGGTACGTCTATGTTTGTGATCAACAAAATGAAATCGCTACAATCTAGTTGCTTTGAGACCTTTCAGCGCATGCACAAAACAGGCGTCAAGATTGCCATGGGAACTGACTTAGGCTTTGATCCTGAAATGGGCACTAATGCCAAAGAGTTGGCCATTTACGTAGATTTGGGCATGTCAGCCATGGAGGCCATTCAATCGGCCACAATCAATGGTGCCCGTGCTGTGAAACTAGAAAGCAGTATTGGTAGCCTTGAAGTTGGTAAGTTTGCAGACCTCATCGCAGTAGATGGTGACCCAATGACTCACATAAGCTGTTTGCAAGAGAAGAAAAACATTCAACTGGTTATGAAAGAGGGTCGCGTCTTTGCAGATCGCCGTCCAGGTCACAATACGAAGAGTGTGGTGTCTGTAAGCCCTGGTGATTGGAAAAAAATCGACTACCTGTGATGGCAGAAAACAATCGAGGTACGGTCATGACGATACAACCTGAGAAACAAACGGTGGTGGTCACCGGTGCCAGTTCAGGTATTGGCGCGGCCATTGCGCTTCATCTCGCTCAACAAGGTCGACATGTCTTGACTGTACAGCGCAGCGCCCCTGAATTTATGGGTAAGCAAGGGTTGGGTTTCATAGACTTCATCGCAGCCGACTTGACCAAGACTGAGGTTGTTCGTGATGTGTGTGAAGCATTAAAATATCGCTATGAAGTTGGGTATTTAGTGAATAATGCAGGGACGAACAGACCCGGTGGTATTGATACGGTAACTGGTGAAGATCTTGATGTGGTCTGGAGCCTCAATTTAAAAACACCCACAGCACTTATTCAAGCAGTTTTGCCCGGCATGCGCACGCGCGGTTTTGGTCGTATTGTCAACATTTCATCTCGTGCCATTTTGGGTAAGACTGAACGCATTGCGTATGTCTCATCAAAGGGCGCCTTGGTTGCCCTCACCCGAAGCCTGTGTTTAGAAGTCGCTGCTGACGGCATCACAGTGAATACCGTTGCACCAGGCCCGGTCAGTACGGCACTGTTTGACAACGGGCACCCTGTAGGTAGTGAAAAAAGAGCCAAAGTGATTGCCAGCGTGCCCGTTAAAAGGGTTGGGTTGCCAATCGATATTGCCCGGTCTGTGGCTTTTTTCCTCAGCCCTGACAGCGGGTTCATCACAGGTCAAACTTTGTTTGTCTGTGGTGGTCTCAGCGTCAGCGGCTCAGGAGGAGTCTAGCGTGATTCGTCTGGGCATGATCGGTTTGGGCAAGTGGGGAAATGTCTTGGCTCAAGCAGCTCAAAAATCTTCCCGTTTTCAAATTTGCTACGGGTTCAGCCGCTCAGCGGCAACACGGTCTGAGTTTTCTGCGGTTCATAACATAGCATGCCCTGATGACCTACAAATGATGCTTCAAGACCCTGGCATTGAGGGTGTGATTTTGAGTTTACCCAACGAATTGCATTTGCCCTATGCGTTGATGTGTGCCGAAGCCGGTAAGCATATCTATATAGAAAAACCCATCACGAACGAACTGGCTGACGCCAAAACCTTGAAAGAGGCTTGCGAACAGCGCGGCGTTCGCGTGTTCATCGGCCATTGCGCCAAATTGTTGTCGGGCGTGCAGCGCATGAAGCAGGCCATAGAAGCGGGTGAGTTGGGCGACATTTGCATGATTGAGGGCCGATTCTCTAATGAACGGGCTTTGAAACTTACCCCTGCTGATTGGCGATGGTTTCAGGCCAAAGCGCCGGGGGGGCCTTTGAGTCAAATCGCTATTCACCAGTTTGACGTTTTGCGTTATTTGGGTGGCAGTGTGCAAAGTGTGAATGCTATCTCTGCGCGCAAATCTCCAGCACAGGCCGAGGTAGAAGACCAGTGGGTCATTGGTTTGCGTTTTGATAATGGAGCCCTTGGAAGCATCAACAGTTCCTGGACATCTGCAGGCGTGTTTGAGGTGCGTGTTGTAGGTACTGAGGGCCTTATGCATTACACGATAGATCAAACCCTTTGGGGGGCAGCACAACGATTGCATGAAGGCGCTAGCCTATACTGGCAGAAAACCGGGCAATCTGCGCAGCAAGCAACACCATTAGCAGTCAATGCAACCAATATGTTTGCCATGGAATTGGAACTATTTGTTGACTTGATTGAGGGCACCCCCCAACCCAATTTTGATGCCCAGTACGGTATGGAAATTTTGACTATGGTCGAAGCGGCAAGACTGTCTGATAGGCAAGGTGGCCTTAGCGTAAAGCTCAATGACTTCATGCCAGCGGGTAAAATTAATAACCGTTAGAGATGCTGCGTTTTTTTCCAACTGGGGTCGTTTTTATATTTTAAGAGGTTGATTTTGACACTGTATTCTATGTCGTGGCTAGCAATAGTAGCCAGTGCGGCAGCGGTCTTTTTGGGTGGCATGACTAAAGGGGCGCTGGGCATCGGCATGCCATTGTTGGCGATACCGGTGATGGCTTTGTTTATGACAGTGCCACAAGCACTCACAGTGTTGGCAATACCAATTCTGGTTACCAACCTTTGGCAAGCTTTACAAGGTGGCAATCTAAAAGCCATGGTGCAACGCTTCTGGCCTCTTGCAATTACGCTGGCTGTGGGAATTGGCGTGGGTGCACAGGCATTAGTGTTATTTGATCAAAAAGTCTTGTATCTGGTGATGGGGTTGGTGGTACTGATTCAACCGATGATGCGTTTCCTCAAACCCGCGTTTCAGTTCAGTCAACGTGCACAGAAATTTTTAGGGCCAGCCTTTGCCGGTGCGAGTGGCGTTATTGGGGGTATGACCGGGTTTTTCGGCCCACTGCTCGTAGTCTATTTGGCCACTCTTGGGTTACAAAAAGACCACTTCACAGCAGCTGTATCAATGATGTTTGTGGTGGGCGGGTTGAGCTTGAGTTTATTTCTGGTACAGCTCGGTTTCATGAAAGGCCCCGAACTCACCGTCTCAATGGCTACTTTGTTGCCCGCCTTAACTGGTATTTATGCTGGGCAGTTGATTCGTTCACGTATCAACCAGAAACAATTTGAAAAAGGTCTGGCTTTCTTTCTGCTGCTGCTTGGTATCAGTTTGCTGATCAAAGCATTTTAAATATTCATATGAACTATTTTCGGTGGGCTTTTTTCTATTTTCTTTATGCAAGGTAAAGTCATGACATCTTCAGATCGACCCTACACCACCCGCAACCCAATCAAAGAGCGGTTGCTCAACCAAGACGTTCTTTATGGCGGTTGGGCCGTTACGGGTTCACTGGTGGTGACTGAAGTGTTGGGGCACAGCGGTTTTGATTGGGTACTCATTGATAGTGAGCATGGCGCTAACGATTATAGCTCTGCAGTGCATCAGTTGATCGCACTGAACAACACGCCAGCCGCTGCCTTTATAAGGCCTGAAACCAACCACCCCGTCATTTTGAAACGTTGGCTCGATTTCGGTTTTTACAACTTCTTGATTCCCATGGTGGAAACTGCACAACAGGCTAGGGCTGCAGTGCAAGCCACACGTTATCCGCCAGAGGGCATTCGCGGTGTATCGGTTAGTCAACGCAGTAACCGTTTTGGGCACCAAGCTGACTATTTCACCCAAATTAACCAGTGCATCACTGTTGTGGCACAAATCGAATCGCAGCTAGCAGTTCAAAATATTGAAGAAATCGCAACCGAACCGGGTATCGACTGCCTATTTATTGGGCCACAAGACCTGGCCGCCTCATTGGGTTTTCTAGCTCAACCCTCGGCACCCGCTGTGCAAGCGCAAATGAAGTCGCTTACAAAACGCATTCTAGACATGAAAAAGACAGTCGGCATACTCGCTGCCGATGAAAACGATGCTCAGCGTTATCGAGATTGGGGCATTACTTTTGTGGGTGTTGGGTCTGATCAAGGTTTTATCAAACGGTCCTCTTCTCAGGTTTTGAAGGCTCTAAGGGGAAGCTAACTGATGTGACTCGTGTTGATTCCTTACCGATCATCACGCTGGCGCCAAGCCTGATAAAGTGCAGGCATGAACAGCGAAAAAAATATAACGTGGGCCGAACGGTTCAATCAGCGACCTTGGTGGGCCGATTTCATTTTTCTGAGCGCTATTTGGGGCTCTTCATTCATGTTCACCAAAATTGCAGCGCAAGACATTGGTCCGATACCCACGGCTTTTTGTCGCGTTGCAATTGGCGCAATGTTTTTATTGCCATTACTGTTTTGGAAACGTGAAGTAGCGATATTCAGGCAAAATTGGGGGAAAATTTTTTTAGTAGGTATTTTTAACGCCGGCATTCCCTTTACGGCCTACGGTTTCGCCTTACTCACCATCTCTACCAGTACGGGTGCAATTGTGAATGCCTCAACGGCATTGTTTGGTGCGCTCATTGCGTGGCTATGGCTGCAAGACAAACCCGGCCTGAGTCGCACCGTTGGCTTGGTGTTGGGTTTTACAGGCGTGAGTTTGCTGGCCTTACAAAATGCGCATGCTGCCCCCCCAGGCGGCTTAGCGGGACAACTTATGGGAATGCTAATTTGCTTGTTTGCGCCATTTTGCTTTGGCCTTTCAGCCAGTTTCACCAAACTATATTTATCGCGTGTCCCCACACTGGTGTCATCTACTGGCAGCTTAATGGGTGCAACATTTTTTTTAGCACCTTTTGCCATTTACTTCTGGCCAGCTCACAGCATTGAATGGAGCACTATTGGCGCACTGCTGACTCTGGGTATCGTGTGTACAGGTATAGCCTTCACTTCGTTTTTTCGCATCATTGCCCTGGCTGGTGCAAGCAAGGCTTTAACTGTGACTTATGTAGTGCCGGTGTTTGCCGTGTTCTACGGCGTGACGTTCTTAAATGAAATTATCACCATTCCCATGTTGCTATGCGCTGCTGTGATTTTATTAGGTATCAGTTTGTCTACGGGTTTGGTGCGTCTTCCCAAATCACGCTAGTCTGCCTCAGAAACCGCCAGACCAGAACGACCGCTGCAAACCCCAACGCAATGACAAAGCCCGCCCAAATGCCCGCAGGACCCATACCACCTTGATGCGCAAGCAACCAACCCAGCGGCATACCGATTGCCCAGTAAGCAGCCAGCGACACCGTGGCCGGAAAGCCAGTATCTGAAAGCCCTCGCAAAGCACCCGTCATGGTTGATTGCACCCCGTCCATCACTTGCGAAAAAGCGAAGACAAAGAAGATCGTTGCAGCAATGTTGATCACCGCAGGGTCTGACGTGATTAAGCCCGCAATATTGCGGCCATAAAGACCAAGAAGAATTGCGGCAGTTGAAAGCCAGACTATGGCCAGTCCTAACGCAGCCCAAGTGATCGAGCGCAACGCGTCGACATGACCGGCCCCACGTTCTTGCGCCACCCGAATCGCGACCGCCCCTGAAATGCCAAGTGGCACCATGTATAACAAGCCCCCCACCGACATCGCCACCTGATTGCCCGCCAACGCCACCGCGCCAAAGGTACCTATCATTAGCGTGGCCACCGCCATCGCCCCCGTTTCGGCCACATACATCAGACCCAGCGGTGCGCCTTCACGAGCCACCAATACGATCTCAGCCCGCGAAATCTTGGCACGCAAGCGCAGGCGTTGCATCGATTTTGCACGTTTCCAAAAAACCCAAGCCGCTAATAACGCCAGTAATTCAGCAGCAAGCGACGCAATACCCGCCCCCGTCAGCCCTAACTGCGGCAAAGGCCCCACCCCCCAAATCAACGAATAGTTCAGGGGAATATTGATCGCCACAGCCAAAAATGCAAAGCCAGCACCCAACCAAGGGCGATCAATCGCCTCGAAAGTGGTCTTAAAGGCAGTGAGAATTGAAAAAGGCAACATCACAAAAGAAATCGCCAGCCAGTAGGGAAACATAATTGCTAGAACTTCGATCGGTTGACCCAGATACTTCAAAAGCGGCCATACTGACAACATAATAGCCGTGCCGCACATACCCACAATCGCCCCCAATGCCAGTCCATTGCGCAAAATCACTGGAATGCGTCGCCCATGCCCCGCGCCGTGTGCTGTTCCGACGTGCACTGACATCGCCGACAAAAGCCCATAAATGGCCGCATACAGAATGATCGCCACCGCATTGCTGATGCCAACCGCCGCCAACGGCCGCGCCCCAAGTGGTGCCAGCATCACTGAATCGGTTACACCCAGTAGCGTAGACGCGCCAAGCCCTGCCACAATGGGCACAGCTAGGGCCAGAATCGCTGGAATTTCGAGGCGAATGATTGGTAAGTAAGACATCTTGACCTTAAATAAGGCTAAAACAGTAAGTGAGTTTCATCGTCGATGAGTGTACAATCAAGCCTGATTGAATGACGTGGATCAGGGGCGAGGCCAACAACCGCCAATACCCCCCCCTAGCACATTGTTGTTGTAAGGTTTGAACGGCCCACACAGGTTGCCTGCAATAACTGGAGAAGCACCCATGGCGAACTTAATCAAATTTTTCATATTTAACTTTACATTGAGTTTTTTCTTGCTCGGTATCTTCGTTGCTGCCGTTCAAATTATGCGTCTTGACCTCACGCAACGAACCTCTGCCGTTGTGTATGAAAAAATTCTCAAGTGGTATTTATTTTTTTCTGTCGGATGCACTTATTTTTTCAACTTTATCGTGCATACTTTTTTTGGTGAAGTGTCTGCCAGATTTATCGGCTGGGCCGATAGTCCCTTTCAGCTGGAAGTGGGCTTTGCGAGTCTTGGCTACGCTGCGGTGGGTTTCCTTGCGATCAGAAAAAACTGGTGGCTTAGACTTGGCGCCATACTAGGTCCAGCATTATTCATGTTGGGTGCCGCTGGTGGTCACGTATATCAAATGATCGTGGCGCACAACTTTGCTCCCGGTAACGCTGGCATCATGTTTTATTCAGATTTATTTTTACCACTGTTTGGGGCGACGCTGATCTGGCTGACGCGAGACGAAAAATAAGCGGCAGACTACTTACACAGACTCAAGCCGATTCTTCGGAAACCAATTCGTCAGATATTGACTCATACTCTTGTTCGCCAAGCGTTCGGCGGCGTAGGTACGTTGGTGTTGCGGCCGCTAAAGCCTCAGCCGTCACCATTACGCCATGCCAACCACCCCGTGCATCACAATCGAGTGCATCGTGTTAACCCATAATACCTAGCAAATCAAACGTTTTAGGTATCATTATTTCATGCATCAGCATGCAAAAAAAACATTATAGGTGATAAAAAAAGCATTAGACATCGCTTTTTAATGTTGGTGTAATGCATAAAAAATATGACAAAACTCATTTAGGAATATTATGGATCTCACAAAATACCCACGTATCAAATGCGGGCACTGGCCCACACCTTTAGAGCCAATGCTTAATCTGACCAAATTGCTAGACGGGCCAGAGTTATGGGTGAAGCGTGATGATTGCACTGGGTTGTCTACAGGCGGTAATAAAACCAGAAAACTCGAGTACCTGATTGCTGACGCGATAGCCAAGGGTGCCGACACCATCATTACGCAAGGTGCGACGCAATCTAACCATGCTAGACAGACCGCTGCTTTGTGTGCGATTAAAAATTTAGAATGCCAAATTTTGCTCGAAGACCGTACGCAATATAAAGACGACAGTTACCGATTAAATGGTAACGTCTTGTTAGATCGACTTCATGGTGCAACCGTGGCGTCACGCCCGGGTGGGTCTGACATGCAAGCTGAAATGGAAGTCTTGGCCATTTCGTTGCAAGCACAAGGTAAAAAAACCTATGTGATTCCTGGTGGCGGTTCAAACACGATTGGCGCGCTGGGTTACGTCAGCGCTGCATTAGAGCTACTGAATCAACTTTACGAAATGAGCATGACGGCAACTCATCTCGTTTTAGCAACGGGTAGCTCAGGTACGCATGCAGGTTTATTGGCTGGGCTCAAGATTCTTAACAGTGATTTGAAAGTCATCGGCATTGGTGTTCGTGCACCCAAAGAAAAGCAAGAGCAGATGGTCTACGATTTGGCTTGTAAAACCGCGACCATGCTGGGTCATGAAGGTGCGGTCAAGCGTGAAGACGTCTTTGCGGACTGCAACTATGTCGGCCCTGGGTATGGCTTACCCACCCCGGGTATGGTTGAAGCCGTGCGCATGCTGGCTGAGACTGAAGGCCTTTTATTTGACCCGGTCTATACCGGTAAGGGTCTAGCCGGTTTGGTTGATTGGGTGCGCACAGGCAAATTTCAGAAAAGTGACAAAGTCATTTTTCTGCATACAGGTGGTTCGTCCGCTTTGTTTGGTTACCCCGAAGCATTTAATTTGCCGAGTTACCTGAAATAAGTTTTTGTAATTTAGTAGTGCCCGTAGCACCCGAGTAAATAAACCTACACACAAAGGAGTGTCTATTATGAAACCTATAAAATTGGCAAAAGCTGCCGCCACGGCCCTACTGTGCTTGACTGGGGTATCACTCGCAGTCAGTGCGCAAGCAGCCACCACATTAAGGCTATCAACTTATGTCAACGAATCAGACATTCGTTTTGAGGGCTTTAAAAAATTTGCTGAGTTAGCAGAACAAAAAACAGCTGGCCGATTGAAGGTTCAGATTTTTCCTTCAGCCACATTGCACGGCTAGAGTGAAGGCGTTGATGCAGTCTTGGGTGGTGTGTCAGACATCAGCTGGATTCCAGCAGACAAGCGTCTGGCTTGCTATCGCGTGACGTCGCTTTACCCTGCGCTTGTTAACCTTAAAAAGCAAATTGAGCTTGATACTAAGTATTCAGATTTAATGCGCCCTGAAGCCGCTAAGGCTGGGTTGGTACCGCTTATTAACTCTAACTATTCTTACGACCAAGAGTGGTGGTTTAAAGGCCCCATCAACGACATTTCAAAGCTTGATGGCAAACTCGTTCGCTCTATTGGCCCCTTGGTATCAATGATGATTGAAGGCTGGGGTGGTAAGCCGGTCTTTATTGCACCGAAAGAGGTCTACCAATCAGCTGAGCGTGGCGTGGTTGATGGCATCAACATGGGTGTGGCCACATACAGTTCATGGAAGCTCTGGGACGTGATGCCCTACATGGTTAACGGCACTTTGTTCTATGGCAATATTGTTTACATGATCAACAAAAAGAAGCTCGAAACCTTATCACCTGCCGATCAAAAGGCTTTGATGGCTGCTGCAGCAGAATCAGAAGTTTGGCTCAAGCCACGTTATGAAAGCTGGGTCAACGAACAGGTCGGTAATGCTGTGATGAAAGGTGGTGGTTCAGCCGTTTCATTAACGAAAGAAAAGCGTACTGCGTTGGTTACTGATGTGCAAGCCAAATGGAACAAAGTAGTTGATACCGACTGCGGCCCAGAACTTGCGGGTCAAGTGCGCTCGCTCTTTAAATCGTACGCCGAGTAAACCCAATAACGATTGGATCATAAGGCTCGATCGATCAGGCGGCTCTTGCGAGCTTGCCTGATCAATTCACACACACCATGCTAAAAAAACTGACACAACTCACCGAACGACTGACCCAAGTATTTGCGTTGGTGGGTGGCGCCATTATTTTGGTTCAGATGACCTGGATCACCTACGGTGTGATCAAACGGTATTTTTTCTCAAACCCCGATGGCATGGTGACTGAGGCGACTGCGCTACTTTTGTTTCCTGTTGCGTTTTTAGGCTTGGCTTACACGTTACGCGAAAACGCTTACCCAACCGTGACATATTTGGCTGATGCGCTTAGAGGGTCTGCCAAGCGGTGGTTACTTTCTTTTAACTATTTTCTTATGTTTGCAGTGGGTCTATTCTTTTCTTACGCGGCCGTTAATGCCGCCTTTAAGTCTTTTGAATCGGGTTCAGCCTCGGAAATTTTGTTGTGGCCGCGCTTCCTCTTCTGGATACCAAGCGCCATGGCGCTGGTGTTATTTACTTGGTACGTTTTTTTACGAATGCTTTTAGTATGGCAAGGTCAAGCAAGGTCAGATCAACCTAAGGATTCACGATCATGATGGAATGGTACGAGGTCGGGTTGGCACTGATGGGCCTATTGATGTTGTTGATTTTTATCGGTTTGCCCATTCCTTTTGCAATGGCTGCAGCGGCCTTACCTTTTTTACTCAACATTCAAGGGTTGTCGACTTCGTTGGTCAGCACAGAGCTCAAACTCTGGGGTGTCTGGATCGATTACATCTTGTTATCAGTGCCTTTATTTGTATTGTTAGGCGAACTGATTGGGCGATCTAATATTGGCCCCAACCTTTATCGATTTATGCACAATGGTATTCCCATTCGGGGCTCAGCCGCGTATGGCAGCATCGGCGCTTGCGCTGGGTTTGGTGCAGTCTGTGGTTCATCGATGGTGGGGTCACTGACCATTGGTGGCGTGGCACTGCCAGAGATGATTAAGCTGGGTTACGACCGTCGCTTATCAAGTGGTGTTTTAGCAGCCGGTGGCACGCTCAGTGTGTTGCTGCCGCCGAGTTTAATTCTATTGTTTTACGGCATTGTGACCGATCAATCAATTGGCCGTTTATTTATGGCGGGTGTGATACCTGGCTTGTTGCTGGTGTCACTGTTTGTGTTGGTGGTCATGATTTGGGCGCGCGTGTACCCGGCGCATGTGCCTGAAGCTGAAGACACACAACGCTGGTCAAAAAAAGCGATTCTCATGACTGTTGGTCCGGTCATTTTGATTGGTACCATCATTACTGTTTCGATTTACGCAGGTATTGCAACACCGACTGAAGCTGCGGCCGTGGCGGCATTGGTGACCCTAGTGCTAGCATTTTGGGTGGGCGGGTTAACCAAATCGGCATTTGTCGACTCGATCATGGCCACCATGAGAACAATGGGTTACTTGGGTTTTCTGCTCTCGGCCGGGGTGTTGTTTGGTTTCGTGATGAACTATTACCAAATACCGCAGCAGTTCACCAGCTATTTTCTAGCATTTGATCTTTCACCCTTTGTGGTACTGATGTTTGTGATTTCTTTCTACATCATACTTGGCATGTTTTTAGAGCCTGTGTCGATGACTTTCATTACCTTACCTACTATTTATCCTTTAATCGCTGCATCGGGGTATGACTTAATTTGGTTTGGTGTGATCTACACCGTCACGATGGAAATTGCAGTGCTCACGCCACCTGTTGGCTTAAACCTTTTTGTGATTCAAGGTATTGGGCGTGAACATGTCAGCATCGGTGATGTGATCATCGGGTGCCTGCCATTCATTGCAATGATGGTGCTCTTGTTAGTTGTCATGATTTCGTTTCCCCAAACTGCGCTGTGGTTGCCTGAGCTAATGAAGTAAATTTTGGTGTTTGCGCTATCGCCTGTACTCTCAACGACGAAGCTTTCAGCGCAATATGATCAAAATGATCCACTCGAGACTCATGTCTAAGAGATGTCAACCTTAAAGTTGTATTATTTCGGTATGATGGCATATAGATAACGCGCGTCTGGAGATAATAAACGTAATGTATCGTGCCTGTTGCCTTGGGACCTTATTGGTATTTTTCTCTTCCCTCACTTGGTCTCAGACCCAAGAAGCAGGGGCAGATGTTGATTTTTCTTTTAAGCCAGTTCAAACGACTTGGCGAGCAACATTTGAAAACTGGAAGCTACCCGAGGGTGAAACCATGGGTATGCTAGGTACTAATTTATTATTTGATGTTGATCCGAACGTTAAGCTTGGTATTGCCTCTTATGGTGCAATGACGGGTGAGCGGGGTGGGTTCATCACCTTAGGTTTAGCAAGCGAGTTACAAAAACCGCTTTCTGACAACTGGGTTGCACATGGTGGTATGTTTGTTGGTGCAGGTGGCGGTGCGGGTGGGTATGAGCTCGCTGGGGGCGGTTTTATGTTTCGGGCCGATGCAGGCCTAACCTACAGAATGGGCCCTTATGGCAATCTAGGTGCCGGTGTCTCTTGGGTTACGTTCCCTACTGGTCAGATACATAGTACGCAGCCATATCTGATGTATGAATATCCCTTTTATTCGATGATGTCTAACGGTTGGTCAGGCTCAGGCTTGAAACCGCCAGCTACCCAAGGCTCTAGTTTGTCATCGAATCGTCAAGAGTTCAGTCTGGCATGGACAGGTTATAAAATACCGTCGTCTGTTACAAAAGCTAGTGGCGCTGTACAAAATAGTACCATGCAGTTAGCGGGCGCTCGTTGGACAACCTACCTTAACGATCGCTGGTATTTAACTTTTCAAGCTGATGGTGCTTTTGCAGGTAACAGCGCAGGTTACATGCAGATTTTGGGAGGAGGGGGCTACCGTTTACCATTGGGGTCATCGACGGGTTTAAAGATTTATGGCAATGTTGGCCCAGCTGGTGGTGGAGACGTTGCTACGGGCGGGGGTATTTTGTATGGGGGTGGTGTAGCCCTGCAGCAATTCATTACAGACCGGTTGGCTATTGAACTCGGAATTGGCGGTGTCAAAGCTGGTACGGGTGACTTTAAAGCTTGGGCGGCTGGCGTAAACTTAAGTTACATTTTTGGCATACCTAGCGTTCATTCAGCCAAGTCACTCTTGCCCGGTGATTTGTCTGAATACAAACTTTTGCCTTTGCAGTTGCGCGCAATAAACCAGACTTATGTTAAGGGTGGTGATCAGTGGCGATCTAGAGAAGTCAATCAATCTGTTAACAACTTAGGGTTTGCGGCAGACTTCTTTATAACCCCCAAGTTTTATCTGACGGGGCAAGGTTTAGCCGCCTACAGCGGTGAGGCGGGTGCGTATATGACGGGTCTGATTGGTGCTGGCTTAAATCAACCCATTTCACGTGATTGGTTCGTCATGGCTGAGGGTTTGGTCGGTGCTGCTGGGGGTGGTAGCCTTGCTGTGGGCAATGGGTCTGTATGGCAAGTTAACGCTGGAATTGGATACAGAATAAACAAAAGCCTTTCACTGATGGTTACAGGTGGCCGAATGCAGGCGCCTACCGGTGACTTTAAGGCCAATGTAATTGGCCTGTCGCTTGGCTATCGCTTCGGGTTGCCTTTCAACTAATTCAAATAGGGCTCAGACCCCGCGCGCCCAATGCATCACCGGGAAGCCTGAGAGGTTGGCACGTTATCAAATTAGTCGACGTTAAACCCTATGTGTTGCAAAGTTATTACAATTTCCCCCCTACTCGTCAGAGTTTTAGTTTGTCACCCATGAGA
>Ga0209702_10001455_pt1 | contig 45337 bp, 41 predicted proteins | sample FRY01_FD_187210 | JGI IMG/M metagenome (GOLD analysis project Ga0209702, IMG submission 187210) | Freshwater microbial communities from Lake Fryxell liftoff mats and glacier meltwater in Antarctica - FRY-01 (SPAdes) (version 2) | ecosystem: Environmental > Aquatic > Freshwater > Ice > Glacier... | reverse complement strand
TCTCATGGATAATCGGAAAGAGACGATTGAGCATGTCCGGCCGCGCGCGCGAGAGTTCATCAACGAAGATTGCCTGCGCGCCCCACACCGACGCAGGCGTTTGCACGAACGAAAGTTTTCCATGCGCGTCGGGCAGTGGATAGCCAACGAGATCGTCGTAATTCACAAGACTCGCGTTGTAATGCCGCCATGAAAGCCGCAATGCCTCGCAAAGTCGGCACAAAAGCAGGCTTTTTGCAGTGCCATGCGGACCAATCAACAGCAGCGGCGTCTCCGTCGCGATCGCAGCGAGAATGATCGGCTCAATGCGATCAAGCCCAACGAGGCCGAGCTTGCGCAGCAGACCGACGGACTTCGGTTGCGGGCGGGTGAGACTTAAGGGAATACTCGGCATACTGTGATCTCCACAGCACCGAGAGATGCCAACAATGAAAAGGGTCCATTCCCAACGCGGGAACAGTTTGCACAAGGTGGTTTCGGGCTGAAGTGCCGTCGACCCCTACGCCGCATCACCCCTTTCAGGGCTAGCCTCAGCACCGTGGCACGCGCGACGGAATCGCAGTGATCGGTTGCTGCTCGGGCTTGATAAGGCGACCCGAGACTCTGGATGCAGTTGGAAGAGTAGGGCGCGAGGGGAGGGGAGTCAAGCGGAAACGCAGATATTGCTGGGGTTGAGCACAGGCGTCATGGCGACCCCGATCGAAAGTAATTTCGCTTGGCGCAGTTGTCACCCCATTGCGTTTGTCTGGCGCCATCCAGCGGGTTGCCCGCAGAGTCCGTTCTACTCGTGCGATGAGGGGTGCAACTAGACGCTCGGTCTCAACACGGCTTCGATTCACACCCAACCGCCGCCAAGGGAAAGAAATTTCGTTCTATCTGTCAGGCTGCCATCTTGCGAAGTTACAATTGGGATGTCGGTTCGTTGCAAGTTGTCCCGTGGAGCGAAGTGTTCAAACTTATTTAGAGGTGCATTATCACTTTTTTACAGTCAAGACCGCAGGCTAAGCCAATCGTCAAACGGTTCGATCAATCTCGCTCATGGGTTGGGTTGCCAGCAGCCCTCATTGAACCGAGCGCCGAACATGCGGCGATTGTGTCTCACTATGTCTACAACCGGCCATCGCCGACTGCAAAAGTTTTCAAGGCAGAAGCATTAGAAGCCATTCAAAATTTTCTTAAGCGCAATGCCAGTCAATCCATAAAATGTGGATCGGTCGATAGTGTGATCTCCGATCTTAAGTCTCAAATGGCAAGAGTTCCATTTTCCGAGCCAAAAAACCCATCATTTCAGTTCATTGACCTCTTTGCGGGGATCGGTGGATTTCGGGTGGCGATGCAGGCCCTCGGAGGCAAGTGCATATTTTCAAGCGAGTGGGACAAGGAAGCAAAGAAGACCTACGCGGCGAATTTTGGCGAAGTGCCTTTCGGCGACATCACAAGCAAGCGAGTAAAGGATTCAATCCCTTCTGGATTTGATGTGCTTTGCGCCGGATTTCCATGCCAGGCATTTTCGATCGCTGGGCGTCGTGGTGGTTTCGAAGATACGCGGGGAACTTTGTTCTTCCAGGTTGCAGAGATAATTAAAAAGCACTCTCCGCAAGCATTTTTCCTTGAGAATGTAAAGGGCCTTGTGGGCCACGATGGTGGACGCACGCTGGCAACAATTCTGAATGTGCTCCGTAACGATCTTGGTTACTTTGTTCCTGATCCAAAAATTATCAATGCAAGAGATTTTGGAGTTCCACAACATCGCGAACGATTATTCATCGCGGGGTTCCGCTCGAAGTCTCATGCAGATTCGTTTCGATATCCCCCTAAGTCGCGGAAGAACTCTGTCTTTGCTGATGTCAAGGAAGAACATGTTGTGGAGACGAGGTATTACCTATCGACTCAATACCTAACTTGTCTGCGTCGCCATCGAGCACGCCATGAAGGCAAGGGCAATGGTTTCGGGTACTCGGTTATTCAAGATAATGAGGTCGCGAACGCGGTCGTTTGTGGCGGAATGGGTCGGGAGCGCAACCTTGTGCTCGATCACAGAATTACTGATTTTACGCCCCAGACGAACATCCAAGGCACAGTTAACACCGAAGGAATTCGCAAGATGACTCCCCGCGAATGGGCGCGGTTACAAGGGTTTCCCGATAAGTTTTTGATTCCAGTCGCCAATGCATCGGCGTACAAACAGTTTGGCAACTCCGTGGCTGTTCCCGCAATTCAGGCAACCGCCAAGATGATTCTGAAGGCGATTGGCAAGGTATAGTCATGTTCACAGGAAACAAGGGGGAGTGGAGCGAGGCGTATGTCTTTCTTAAATTGCTCGCTGAAGGTCGACTGCATGCTGCGGATAAAGATCTTAACCAACTCGCGGATGATTATTATCCAGTTGTCAAGATAGTGCGCAATGGGGAGGGAGGCTCGCAGCGTCACTACTGCCTTTCGCCTGGATTTACAGTCATCAAAGATGAGAAAGGCACCGAATTACAGCGAGTTCCGATCGCAGATTTTTTGGATCGATCAATGTTTCTGCTGAATGAGATTCGCCAGTCAAGTAAATCATTTGCTGTCCCCGAGATTGAAATTTTTCTTCGCAGAATTGACATAACGGCTCTCGCTGCGATATCGGTAAATAAAGAAGACATCAATGTCACAGTTCGCGACATCCGAACAAGCCAAAATTGTGAGCTGGGATTCAGTATCAAATCAATGCTTGGACGAGACTCGACGCTGTTCAATGCGGGAGCAGCAACAAATTTCATTTTTGAAGTTGTTGGAGATCGAGTGGGGCAACTTGATCTTGCCAGTCTAAACGCGATTAAACGACCACCCAAGATTGCGCGACGCATAGAGGCGCTAAAACGCGAAGGATGTTCGTTAAATTTTGACAGTATTCAGTCCTCAATATTGCAGAGCAATCTCCAGCTCATCGATGGTGACTTGCCAAAGATATTGGCGAGTCTGCTAAGGCTGAAATATTCAAGTCTCGATTCACCCGACTTGCCACAACTCTTGACATTGCTGAAGCACGAGAACCCGCTTGCTTTCGATCTCACGCAAGGCCATCAAATGTACGAGCACAAACTAAAGAGTTTCTTTACCGATAGTGCGCTTGGAATGATGCCCTCCGCTGTCTGGAGCGGCCGCTATAGTGCAACAGGAGGAATTATTATTGTGAAAAAAGATGGAAGCGTTTTGTGCTATCACATTTATAACCGATCCGAATTCCAAGACTATTTGCTAGAAAATACGCGCCTCGAGCAAGCGAGCACGCGCAGATACAATTTTGGTTCATTCTATCGAGAGAACGGCAAGGTTTTTATCAAACTCAACTTGCAGGTGAGGTTTAGATAATGATCAGGCAGAGTGCTAGTTGACCTGACATCTCAAAACGGGATCAGGGACCAAGATGAAACCAGAATCTAAAAACCTGATAAGGGGTGGTACTGATGTGGGGTCCTGGTCATCCGCGCTTGGTGCGGCGTTTCGCTTTTCGCATGTGCTCTCGAAAGAAAGCCGTCACTTCGCTCTTGTCAATTTTGCTTGCGGCGCAGGCCATGGTCAGTTTCTCCAGCGCGCCCGACTTGGGCAGGCTGTCCACGCTGTTCACATTTAGAAACACCAGTGCCGCCATCACTGCGGTGCGCTTGTTGCCGTCGTTGAATGGGTGGTTTCGGCAAATATGAAACAAATACGCCGCGGCCTGTTCGGCCAGCGTGCGGTGCAGGTACGCCTGATCAAACTGCTGACGCGACATCATCACCGCAGACTCCAGCAGACCATGGTCGCGGATGCCCGCAAGACCACCTTCGTGCTCAATCGTGTCGGCATGGATAAGAATGACATCCTGCACCGACAGAAATCGCACGGTAGTGCGCATGGTCACTTCGCCAAGTTTTTCAGCATCGCGCGGTAGCGCGGACGGAGGGCCTTAAGGCTTTTGGCCACAACGGCCTTGCCCAATCCCACGCGCGCTGGCGTAATGATCAGGCTTTCGCCGCTCACGGTGATCTGCACAGCATCGCCTGGCTGCAGTCCGATGGCTTCACGAAGAGACCGATCGAGCACAATAGCCTGACTGTTGCCGACTTGTTGAAGCTTCTTGACCATAAGTAATAACATTGTATCTACAGATAGGGCGGAGTCAAATTTTGCAGGGAAATTTTCGCGGTTGGCGCAGGTTGCGGCGGGTCCACGGTTCCAGTGCCGTTATGGCGCATTCGCGTTCATGCGCACTACAAAAACTTACCGCGCAATTCCGCCGCCGCACTCGCGTCTTCGCACGCATCACCGCGACCAAACCATCGGTCGCGCCTGCGCGCCACGAATCGATATGCGCCGTCGCGCAGACAGCGCGGCACAATCCGCAGGGCGGACAGCAACCACCACGCGCCGCCGAGTTGCCGCGCGATTCTCAGTGCCGCGCTCGATTGGCGATAAATCTGACCATGCTCGATCAAGATCACGGTTGAGGTATCGGCGGGCACACATTCATACTGGCGCATCAACTGCTCTGCGGCCTGCGACTGCAGTGGTGCAAATCGAAACACATCGTTCACATCGCGCGCAATCACAAATCGCACCCACGCATTGCACATGTTGCACTGGCCATCAAACAGGATCACGCTGTGCCGCGAATAATTGGACTGCGCCAACATACACGCAAGATAGTGTGGCGGTGACCAGCGGTCTCGCTGCCGAACTGATTGCAGGAATAAAGGTGTCAGGAACCTTTTACTACAACCGAACTAAATTTTATCAATTACTTAAAACTTGGTTATAAAAACAATGGTTCCTGACACCTTTATTTTTGGAACCAGGTGTTGAAGCGTTGCCAGGGCCAGGTGTTGATGCAGGCGTCGGTGGTGAGGCCGCCGCGGCGGGCGGTGGTGATGCCGTAGCGAAGGAGGTTGAAATTTTGCAGGCTGTGTGCGTCGGTGTTGATGCTGAGTAGGCAACCGGCTTCCAGCGCCGCTTGCACAAGTTGATCGCGCAGATCAAGGCGCATTGGGTTGGAGTTGATTTCAAATGCCACTTGTGCTTGTGCGGCCGCTGCGAAAAGTGTTCGCCAGTCTGGTTCCAAACCGGGCCTGCCACCAAGAATGCGTCCGCTTGGATGACCAATCACGCGCACATATGGATTGGCGATCGCGGCGAGCAATCGTTGCGTTGCAGCTTCGGGCGTTTGCTTCAGCGCGGTGTGCGGACTTGCCACCACCCAATCAAGTTTGGCAAGCACCTCATCTGGATAATCGAGATGTCCATCCGCAAGAATGTCTACCTCGCTGCCTGCGAGTACATGAATGCCAGTCACCGCCTCGCCCACTGCGCGCACGGCAGCAATATGTTCAATCAGACGCTCGATGGAAAGACCATTCGCCTGCGCGCTACTGCGACTGTGATCGGTGATCGCGATGCAATCAAAACCGCGGCGCTTGGCTTCGCGCACCATCTGCTCGATGCTGCACGCGCCGTCACTGGCGGTGGTGTGACTGTGTAATTCGCGGCGAATGTCGGTGATTTGCAGCAGGTTCGTCGGCGGCGGCTGGCAACCATTTCGGCTTTCGCGAAGTTCTGGAGGCAGCCATGCAAGATCCAGCGCCTTATAGATGTCAGTTTCGGTGGCTGCGGCGAGCGCCTTCACGCCGCGTGATTGCGGGGGCTGTTCATTTCCATCATCAGGAAATAAACCGTATTCGTTCAAGCGCATTTTTTGCTGTTGCGCGAATTCGCGAAGTGAGACATTGTGTTCCTTACTACCTGTGAAATATAAAAGCGCCGCGCCCCACACCGCAGGCGGCACCGCGCGCAAATCCACTTGCATTCCGTTGTGCAAGCGCACGCTTGATTTGGTTTCACCATGCGCCAGTATTTTTGCGACCTCGGCAAACGCTACGAACGCTTGCATCACTGACACAGGATCGTTGGTGGCGACAAGCAAATCGATATCACCAATGGTCTCGCGTCCGCGGCGAAGACTGCCGGCGTAGTCGGCTTCTTGTACACCCGTCACGGCGCGCAGTCGGCTGACCAATTCTTCTGCGAAGGGCAACGCGTCGCCAAGCCGCGTGCGCGCCGAGGCGGTCTCGATGAAAGCGATATTTTCAGCGATATTCTGCAGGATTTTCGCACCCATGCGAGGTATGGCGGCCAAATCGCCTGAGGCAAGTTTGGCTTTGAGGGAGACCAGATCGGTGACCCCGCCTTGATCCCACAGCAGCTTGACGGTCTTGGGTCCAAGACCAGGAATCCGCAACACATCTATTAAGCCTGCGGGTAATGTGGCCAGCAGTTCTTCATACTCGTGCATGCGTCCCGTGTTTGCAAACTCGATGATCTTGCTTGCACTGGATGCGCCGATGCCATCCATGGCTTGCAGTTGCTTTGGAATTCTGCGTGCAAGTTCACAAAGATCATCGGCTGCGTCTTCGGCAACACGCGCCACTTTGCGCATGGCGTTTACACGAAATGTATTTTCGCCCAACAACTCCAGGCAGTCCGCCATTGTTGCGAAGCGACTTGCGATGTCTGCGTTGCTTGCCATGGGCGGGTCCTTACAAAAGAGAAGCCGCCGAGCATGTACTCGGCGGCACAAAGATGAAGCGCGGCTGGCGGGAGTCGAACCTGCAACCCCAAGCTTCGTAGGCTTGTGCTCTATCCAATTGAGCTACAGCCGCGGGGTGGATAAGTGTAACGAGATTTATTCTTGAGAGTGTGTCTGAGGCGGGTTGTTCACTTTGCTGTTTGCAAAATCACCTGCTTATTTGGCTGATCAGTCGCATGGGTGGTACTTGCGGTACTGACAGTATTCACCGCATTTGCTGCACTGATCATGCGATTCATAAACAAAGGCAGCACGATCGCACCAACAGCAAACACTAACGCCGCTATGCGTGGCCACGGACTTGGAATCCGTACCACGCCCTCGGCTGCGGCACCGCTCGGCGAAAGAATCGGAACACCTGACAAGCGCAGGTAGTACCAGACACTGATCGCGCTGTTTACGCTGGCGATGATCACCAGTGGCGTGTGACCAGACTTCATTACGGCGATGAATAAAACTAATTTTGCCCAGAAGCCAAGGAAGGGCGGCATGCCCATCAGCGATGCGCTGCCGATGGCTAGCCATGTGGCGATGCCTGGAAAGCGACGCGACAGGCCCGCGAGATCTTCGATTTTTTCTACTTCTTGACCTTGCCGCTCGATGCTTGCAAGCGCGCCGAACACGGCAGTGTTGTTTACGCCGTATGCAAACAGATAGAAGAGCAGCGCGGGCAAACCAAGGTGTGGCGATGCCATGAACGCCATCAAGATGTAACCCGAATGCGAGATGCTGCTGTAACTAAGCATGCGCTTGGCGCTGCGTTGCAGAAGCGCGCCGACATTTCCAAGCGTCATGGTGAGCACGCTTACCATCCACAGTGTGGCTTGTAGAGCTGGCGGAAGTCCGTTGCTTTCGGGTCCGCCACGGCCCCAACCTGCGGCGTTCATCAGTAATACCAATGCTAAGAAACCAGCGATTTTCGGCACAAAGGAGAGAAATCCAGTCATCGGTGCGGCCGCACCTTCATAGACATCTGGCGCATAGAAATGCATCGGTGCCGCAGCAAGTTTAAAGCACAGTCCGATCGCGACCATCAGTAGGCCGATGGTGCCGATCGAGTCGATGCCACCCATTGCAGTTTGTTGCGAGAAGGCATTCTGAATCTCAAGCAGTTGCAGCGAGCCAGCGCTTCCATAAATCATTGCGAAGCCATAGACCATGATCGCAGTACTAAGCGCGCCGAGGAAGAAATACTTTACCGCTGCCTCTTGCGCGCGTCGTGTGCCGCGGCTCATCGCCACCATGATGTAGGTGGGAAGGCTGGTAAGTTCAAGTGCGAGGAACAGCCAGATAAGATCGGGGCTGCCTGGAATGAGCATCGCGCCGCAGAGCGAGAGCAGCATGAAGGAGAAGAACTCTCCACGCACCACGCGGATGGGATCGAAGGTTGCCACACCACGCGCCACTGCATCTTCGTAGCGACGATCAATCAAGCCCGTGCTGATCGCAACAAGTCCGATGCCAACGAGAAGAATCAAACCCTTCGCATAGGTGCCCAACGATGGCAGCAACAAGCCTGCGTTCATCTGACCGCCCCACCCCTGCGTGATTGCGATCAATGCAATCACGAGAGAAACTGCTGCAATGAGCGGTGTAGCGGCTCGAATTGTGCGCGAGGCGCTGAGGCCGGTGATGCTGACTACCACGCTACCTGCGAAGACGCAGAGTTCTGGCACCAATGTTCCAAGTCGTTCGACAACCGTGGTGGTCATACTCATTGCGCGCCCTCTGAAGTATGCATGCGTGATGCGATGTCGATGCGTGCACTGCCAGTGGAGTGCGCAGCAGATGTCGCTGTATGTTCAGCCAAGAAGTTGGCGCTTGTAGAAATTGTGGATGCAACCGGCATCTTCAGCGCGGCCACCTTTGCCGAAGGATTTTTTAATCCGCGCTCGGCGTTGTGTTGATTCACACGCTCGGGATAGTTGACCAATGCCTCGCGCACTGAGGAACTGGTTACATCAAGCATCAAGCGTGGATAAAGACCGATTGCCAAGCATGCGATGGCGATGGGCAGCAGCAGGGCGATTTCGCGGAAATTTAAATCGACGGGAAGACCAGCGTGACCAGTGTCGCCATGCGCGTTGTTATGATGCGCGTTGTTATGCGCTTCGGTATTCGCACCTGGCATTTTCAGCGGACCCCACACAATTTTCCCAAGCATAATCAGCAAGTACATCGCACTGACAATCAATCCCACTGCGGCGACCACCGAGAACCACGGTCCCATCACGCCGGGATAGCCGCTTGGTTGATCATGCGAGGCGACGAAGGTGCCCATTAAACAAAGGAATTCACCAACAAATCCGTTCAAACCTGGAAGACCAAGACTTGCCAGCGTGAAGACAACCATGAAGCTTGCCCACACGGGCATGCGCTTGGCGAGTCCGCTTATCTGATCCATGTCCTTGGTGTGAAATCGTTCATACATCATGCCGATGCACAAGAACATCGCGCCAGTGCTAAGACCGTGGCTGACCATGTACATCACCGAGCCTTGCATACCAATTGGATTGAACGCGAACAATCCCATCACTACAAAGCCCATGTGACTGACCGATGAATAGGCGATTAACTTTTTCACATCTGTCTGTACCCAGCAGATCATCGCGGTCACAAGAATGGCCAAGATTCCAAGCACGCCAAAGAACGCAGCAGTTGCCACGCCACCAGCGGGGGCCATCGGCAACGCGATGCGGTACACGCCGTAGGTTCCAAGTTTTAACAGCAACGCCGCCAGCACCACGCTGCCACCGGTTGGCGCTTGATCATGTGCCAGTGGCAGCCATGTGTGCACCGGGAAGGTTGGAGTTTTAATCGCGAAGCCCGCCATCAATCCAAGGAAGACCCAGAATTGTTCGCGCTCGCTTAATTGCTCGCTGCCGAACTTGGTCATGGAGGCGATGCTGAAATCCCAGACTCCGCCGCTGGCATCGGCGGCGCGGGAAGCCACATAAATCGCGGCTGCCAGCGTGAAAATGCTTCCCAAGAAGGTGAAGAGGAAAAACTTAATCGCCGCCGCGCGTCGTTGATCGCCGCCCCAAATCGAGATCAAGAAGAACATCGGTACCAGCGTGAATTCATAGCCCACATAGAACATCACAAAGTTGCGGCTCAGGAAAGCCAACAGCAAGCTGGCCTCCAACAACATGAACCATGTGTAGTACTCGCGTTGACGATTGGTGATAGCGGAAAAACTTCCGGCGATCGTGAGCGGCATCATGAATGTGGTCAACAGCAGCAACAGCATATTCACCGAGTCGCCGCCAAATTGCAGATCGATGCCGAAGGCCTTCATGGTGTTGCCGTCGGTGACATCGGGCCAATACTTTCCGCTGTACCACTCTGGAAATTGCACTGCATAGACCACACTGACCGCAAAGATGGCGATGGAAAATAGAAAGGCCGTCCACTTGGAGATATTGGAAGAACCAAATCCAGTCGCGACCGCGCCGACCAACGCGATGATGATCATGATGGCTGGATTCACGCCGCACCTCCACACCATCGATAGGCAACCCACACCAACACCAGAATCAATCCACCCGCCATGGTGGTGGCATAGCCCTGTAATGCGCCGTTATAAAGCGGCTGAAACAAGCGGCCAATCATCACTGGCAGCCGGCCGAGACCGTTCACCAGCAATCCATCGACAAGATGACGATCCAAGAAATGCAGCATGTGACTGGTGATCCACATCGGTAGACGAAAGAGTGTGTGATACAGCTCATCCACATACCACTTGTTCTCCATGGCAATTGGAAGCCAACGCGTGAGGCGGCTGGAGAGCAGTGTGGAGCGCATGCGATCCGCCATGCGTCGATCGAGCAGATGAATCCACATCGCGAACAAGATTCCACCGATCGCCGCGCTGATGCCAAACACGCTGACGATGCCGTGCGCGTCAAGACCAAAGGCGACTGGAGTGGTGATGTGATCTTCACCCGATGCGCGCACCGCACTTGAATGCGCCACCATCTCTTGAACCCAATTGGCTTGGCCACGCAACGACTGCATTCCAGGAATGCCAGAGAGAATTGCGCCCAAGCAAATGAACAACAGCACGCTCTTGATCGCGATGCGCGGCTTGTGCGGATGAAACGCAGTGCCAGCGTTGGCCGTGCGAGCATGAGCAAGATTGGAAGCTGCGCCATGACTGCTCTCACCACCATGTTCAAAATGAGCGCCAGGATTGTTCTGACCATCATGATCCGCATGCGCTTCCTCACCCGCCACAAATGAGACTGGCCCCGCGCACACGCGAAACCACACGCGGAAGCTGTAATACGCGGTTAATCCTGCGGTTGCCAAGCCAATCCAACCAAGAATCTGAAATTTCGGTTGGCTCATCGCCTGCACCAGAATGATGTCTTTAGAAAAGAATCCGGCGGAATATGGAAAGGCCGAAAGCCAGAGGCAACCAATCAACATCGTCCAGCTCACGATGCGGAAACCCGGCACGCGGCGCAAGCCCGAGAGTCGTCGCAAATCAAGTTGACCGGCGAAGCCATGCATGATGGCGCCGCTGGTTAGAAACAGCAGCGCCTTGAAGAAGGCATGCGTGAAGACATGGTACGAAGCGCCATAGGCAGTGCCCACGCCGAGTCCAAGAAACATATATCCAAGTTGACTGACGGTGCTGTACGCGAAGACGCGCTTCATGTCGTACTGCGCCATGCCGATGGTTGCGCTGAGCAACGCGGTGAGCGCGCCGATCCACGCGACCATTGTCATCGCATCGGGATGCAACGAGAACAACGGTTGCATACGCGCGATCAAATACACGCCAGCCGTCACCATGGTGGCTGCATGAATAAGTGCGCTGACCGGTGTTGGACCTTCCATCGCATCGGGCAACCATGTGAACAGCGGTAGCTGCGCGCTCTTTCCAAATGCACCAAGCATTAAGCAGAATGGAATCAGCGAACGATCCCAGCCTCCAACGCCACGATCCGCATCTTCAAATACGCGGAAAAGCCTGTTAAATTCAATGCTTCCGTAATTCACCCAGATCAACCAGATACCGATCGCAAGACCAAGGTCGCCGATGCGGTTCATGATGAAAGCCTTCTTCGCCGCTGCTACTGCGGAGGGCTTTTGATAGTTGTAACCAATCAGCAGATAGCTGGCCAAGCCCACGCCTTCCCAACCCATATAGAGAAGCACCAAGTTGTCGGCCATCACCAAGATGCTCATCGCAAGCAAGAAGATGCTGACACCAAAGAAGAAGCGCGAGTAGGAGACGCCGCGATCACTCTCCATGTATTCGCTTGCGTAGATGGTGATCAATGTTCCAAGCCCAGTGACAAAGAGCATCCACAACATGGTGAGGCTGTCGATGTACAAACTGACATCGGCTTGGAAACTTTTCCAGCGTCCATCACCCCACGAGAAATTCATCCAGTCCCATAGATGCACAACGACTGGTCCAGCATCGGGACCGCGCATCAGATACAGCTTCAGCACCAGCGCGAAACTTGTGCCCAGTGCGAGTGTGGTGAGTAGCGCGGGTAATTTGCTTTTTATACGCAGCGCGGCGCAGGCCACACACAGCACCGCGGAGAGAAGCGGAAGGAGCAGAATCCAGCCTGCCCAGCGCAATTCTGGCGCAGCGATGGCTTGCACGATCGGCGCGTTGAGCAGCGATGCATGCTCAACTGCATGGCCAACAACTTGCGTATCGGAGAGTGCCAGTAGGCATGCGGAAAGATTCACTCGTGCAACTCCTGCCACGCTTCGGCGCTGAGGGTTTCACGGCGGCGATAGAGCAGCACCACCAATCCCAACGCCAGCGCCGCTTCAGCAGCAGCGACTGTGAGGATAAAGATCACAAAGACTTGACCACCGGTGTCCATGCGCATGCGACCAAAGGCAATGAATGCAATCGCCGCCGCTTGCAACATTAATTCGGTGCAGAGGAACATCAGGATCATGTTGCGGCGCACGAGAAATCCGACCAAGCCCACGCAGAACAACGCGGCGCTGAATGCCAGCGCGACGGTGACGCCTTGCGTTGGGGCAAGTTGCGCCGCAGCTTGTGCGAGCAGCGGCATCAATTTCCACCTCGCTCGGTTTCAGGAAGATCAAGCACCATGCTGCTCATGCCCGCTGCTCTGCGGCGTTCATCATCGCCCAATTCAATTTGTCGACGCGCCAACACCACGGCGCCGAACATAGCCATGAGCAGGATCACGCCTGCAAGTTCAAGACTGGCAGGATATTTGGCGATCAAATCAAGTCCGACAAGTTGCACATTATCGATGCATTGCGCTGGGTCGACTGCGACGCAGCGCACCTCGTTGTCCTCGGTGTTCACGCGCACTTGAAGCATCGTGCCGTCCCAGGTTGATGCGCTACTTGCAGAGTTACCACCGAAGTTGTCGCTGGAGTTGCCACCAGAATTGCCTGACGCATCCTTCGCCAAACTTATCGCGGTGGGTTCCTTCAGTCGCGCTTGCGCAAGCATGGCCAGCGGCATCGATTGCAAAGCGTTCGCAGATCGCGTGACCATACGGGTTTGAGCGATCGTGGCATTTTCCATAGCCAATTCTGGAGCGCGCTCGATCACCGCGCCAAGTGCAGCCAGCATGAAAAATCCCAGCAGCACGGCGACCATCGGCTCGCGCGGAATGCGGTCGTAATCTTCGTCACCGATGCGTCCGATTTCATCCTCGGGACTTTGATGTGCAAGCATCAGCACGAACATGTAGGTGATCAAAATCGCGCCGGCGTAGACAATGATTAACGCGAAGGCGAGGAACTCGGCTTGCAGCATCAGAAAGATCGCCGCGGCCGCGATCACGGTGACCACAAAATAAATCGCCGCGAACACCGGTCGAGGATGGGTGATCACACGCACCGCGCCGATGATGCCGATCGCCGCAAAAACCATGTAAAATGGGGTGGAAATAGAGGATTCCGAAGGCCCCGCTAATTTGATCGCTTGCGCGAGCAGCATGCCGAAGCCGGCCAAGCCAATCACGGTTCCGGCGCGGCGAAGATTGCCACGCGCAGGTCGCAACACGAACAACAAGCCTGCCGCGGCGATGGCGGCCGCGATGTAGAAGGGCATCAGCGGTGCTGAAGAAATCGTGTCTGTCGGATTCATGAAGCGGTGGAGTAATCAAACAATAAGGAGATGAAATCTTTCGCCGCAAGCCTTACCGACGGCGAGTGCGAGAAGGTATGCGGCATATGTTCAACCCGCAAGGTGATGAGATGTTGGCGGTGCGCGACACGACTGCTCGACAACTTGAAGGCACAGATCACACGCTTGTGTGTAGCCTTCACCCATGCCTATTTCGTGGTGGCACAGCCTTCCAAATGCGATCACTTCGATGCGGTTTGCGTTGTCGGTGCTATGCCTGGCGTTGCTTGGGTACATCGCTGCGCAGCCAGTGGCTGAGCGTGGCATGGTCGGGGGATTCACCATTGGTATTTTTATCTTTGCAGGTTTGACCGATGTGCTCGACGGCTACTTGGCGCGCAAATGGAACGCCATCACTCCCTTTGGCAGAGTGATGGATCCCTTTGTGGACAAAGTGCTTGTGCTTGGAACTTTCGTATTTCTTGCTGCACCTGGTTTGGCCGCGCCCATCGGCGATGGCGCCGAGGCCTTTCGCAGCGGCGTCGCCGCGTGGATGGTGGTGGTGATGCTTGCTCGAGAATTGCTGGTGACAAGTTTGCGCGGCGTGCTTGAAGGCATGGGGAAACCATTTCCCGCCGATCAATTTGGCAAGGCAAAAATGTTTTTGCAATGCGTCGCGGCGCCCTACGCGATCAATGCGGCGAGCCACGGTTGGTACGCGCCGCAAGAATTAGGCAAGGGCATCGCGCACTGGACCTTGTGGCTTGCGGTTGTGGCCACGGTGCTCAGCGCACTTCCATCGCTGCTTCGCGCGACCACCATGTTGCACGAAAAGGTGCGTGCATGAAACCCGCGCAACTTCGAAACGCCATGGGTTGGTGGCCGTGGTGTGTGATCAGCGTTTGCGGACTTGGTCACATGTGGCCAGCAAGCGGAACATGGGGAAGTCTGCCGCCAGTCTTCGCGCTGGTCGCGATGGGTTGGCTGGGCGCCTCGAGCGGTCTGATGTTGTTTGCGATCACGGTGCTTGCGATTGTGTCTTGTATCGGCTGCGTGCATTACGGCGCGGCGGCTGAGCGTGCAGTTGGTGGCAAGGATCCCGGCGTAGTGGTGATCGATGAAGTTGCCGGCATGAGCGTGACACTGTTGGTGGTGCTGGTCTATGTAACTTTAATGGATCCGCCGCCTTTGGTGCAATCGCTTGCAGAAACACTTTCACTCGTGCTGCCATCCGCCTTGCTCTGGTCTATCGCTGGCGCGGGTTTCTTGTTCTTTCGCGTCATGGATGTGATCAAGCCGCCGCCGGCCTATCAATTGCAGGCGTTGCGCGGTGGATGGGGAATCTTGGTCGACGATCTGATTGCAGGGGTGTACGCCGGCATCACCACGATTGTGTTGCTGTTGTTGGTGGTGCGATACCAGCCGTTGTAGGGGCAATACATTTAGCTGATTCGTAAAGCTACGAATTGCATCTACGAACTGCAGTAGCACATGACAGCAGCGCGTTCTTTATAAATCTTGCGAGGGCTTTGGATGCGTCGTATCCGAGCTGTTCGCCCCGGCGCGTTCACGATCAGCTTTGGTTGGTCGTGTGCGCAGCAATGCGGCGAAGATGAAAAAGCCGAAAGTTCCAACAATCCAAAGCAAAATCACTTGCGGACCCAAGCCGTCGGTTGGATACATGCCCCAGCCCCGCCAAATCAATGCGATGCCTGCCACCAACGGCATCAGCATTCCCACATGAATGCCGATCATGCCGATCAAGCGGTCGCGGTGAATCCAAAAACTCATCACGCTGCATGCAGCCATGATCACACCAAGAAGAATTGGAAGGAACGCATTTTCCAAACCACTTTTCTGCGGATCGGTGAAGCGCCATGCGAGTAAGCCCGTGCTGATCAGGATCAGCGAGTACATCAGACCGATCAACATGAAACGAAGAAGGCGCCAGTTCATCGGCGAATCCTACAGCGGTCGCTCGGAACGCATATCCACCTTGCTTTCAAGCACGGTGCGAAGATTGCAGAGATACCAACGCCAACTCTCGGCGTCGTTGGCGGCGCTGAGTATGGAATCTGCGTCATCTGGAAAAGGTCCGTGACGCTGGATCACGCGGGCACCGGCTTCCACATCGGGTGTCACGGTCCACGCAAGCGGAACATGATCTTCGGCCAGACCGATGGGCCAGCCCCATGTGACGCGGCCATCAGCGTCGTAATCCAAAATCGGAACTTGAAATGCGCGGCGAAACTTTGCGTCGAATGCAAGTTTCATCGTGCCACCTCTGCGCAGATCGACTTCGGCGGCCAGTGTGAACCAGCGCGTCAGACCCACATCGGTGGTGAGGCATGCGAAGACTTCTTCGTGACTCGCCGCGATGGTTTCTTTCAGCGTGACCCAAATACCGTTGTTCTCGCGCTTGACCATAAGGCGAGAATGCTACGCAGGAATTGGTGGGCGCAGAAGAGGCGCAGAATGGGCGCAGAAGAGGCGCAGAAGAGGCGCAGAATGGGCGCAGAAGAGGCGCTGTTTACCCCAATGCAAGCGGCGTGATGTGCATCTCATGCGCGATCAATTCAGTCAGCGTCTCGCGCTTTCGAACCAGCGTGGCAGTGTCGCCTTGCACAAGAACTTCTGCGGGAAGCGGCTGCGCGTTGTAACGACTGCTCATGCTCATGCCATAAGCGCCAGCGGTGAAGACGCAGAGCAAATCGCCCCCACGCATCGGTGGCAAGGCGCGATCAAGCGCCAAATAGTCGCCGGTTTCGCAGAGTGGTCCGACCACATCGCATATTTCCAGCGGCGACAGACCGGTGTTGTCGCTGCGACCACGCGGAATCAATCCGTCGATCGGTTGTACTGGCCAGAGAAAGTGAAAGGCGTCGTAGTGACTGGGTCGCAGCAAGGCGTTCATGCCGGCATCGCAGATAACGAAAGTTTTTCCCGACTCGCGTTTGGTGCGGATCACCTGCAGCAATAAAACGCCGGCGTTTGCCGCAATAAAGCGCCCGGGCTCCAGCACAAATTTCACACCACGATTCTTCAGCGGCAGCACCAGCGGAAGAATCGCCGCGGCGTAGTCGGCGGGCGATGGCGCTTGACCAGTTTGATAATCGGCGGCGAAACCACCGCCAAGATCCAGCGTGCGAATCGTGTGGCCGTTGCGTTGTAATCGATCGATCAAGCCAAGGGCCACTTCGATCGCCGCCGCATAGCGCGTGGCATCGAAGACCGGCGAGCCGATATGCAGATGCAAACCCTCCAGATGCGCGAAGGAATGATCGCGCATTCGATCGAACAATTCCTCAGCGCGCTGCACGCTCACACCAAACTTGGTGGCACGCGTGCCAGTGGTGGTGTGTCGATGCGTCACCGCGTCCACATCGGGATTGATGCGCAAGGCCAGCGATGTGGGGCGGCGCAGATGTGCGGCGACAGCTGCGATCATTTCAAGTTCTTCCGCGCTCTCGACATTCATGCAGCCCACGCCAAGGGTGATCGCCTCGGTCAACGCTTCGTGCGTTTTTCCAACGCCCGCGTAGGCGATTTTATTCGTAGGCACGCCGGCTGCGAGCGCGCGCTGCAATTCGCCGGGGCTGACAACATCCATGCCGCAGCCTTCGCCAGCAACAAGGCGCAGCACCGAAAGATTTGGGCAACTTTTCACGCTGAAACAAATCAGCGGGTCGATCGGCGCGAAGGCTTGGCGCAACGCATGAATGTGCATGCGAAGCGTGGCCGCACTGTAAATAAATGTGGGAGTGCCAGCGTTCGCGGCGATAGAGGCGAGCGTGACGCCTTCGCAGCGAAGGGCTCCATTTTCAAATGCGAAATGATCCATGGGTGCGGGCAGTGTGACAGAAGTCGCACAATTCGTCAGCAGGAAAATTAGGCGGCGCCGCCAGCGGGCGGTGGCGTTGGTGTTGCCAGTGTTGCTCGCGGCGTGTAGAGCATTTGCACCACCATGCCTGCGACCGCCAACACCAGTGTGGCCAACGACCATGTTGCGATGCGCGGTCCTGAAATACCCAGCGCTTCGCTCAGTCCCCACGACATCAACACGCTGCCGATGATTGCGGTTGCTGCGATTTCTGCAAGTGACTTTAAGAAAAATCCGATGGCAAATCCTGCGACACCGCAGGCCAGTGTGGAGGCGATCAGCAAGGTGCGTTCTGGCGCGTCGAGAGAACTCCAAAATCTTTCCAGTGCGCCTCGTGCCGCATCGGTGGTCGCTTGATCGGATGCATCGCCGCGAAGTTCTTGCGCGACGGTTTCTGCAAGTTCAGCGGCGCGTGCATGAGCGGCGGCGGTGGCTTGTTCAGCCGTTGCAGCGATCGCACCGCTGTCGATGATCGCAGCAGAAAGTACAGCGCCCACAAGTGCTGCGGCAATTCCAACTGTGGTCATCAACATCAATCGATAGGCCAGGCGTGCGGCGATCAATCCGGCGAATGCTCCGATCACTGCACCCAACACCTGCGGCATCCACGGTAACGCCAACCACTGCGCTGCGAAAGCGCCGGCTGGTACACCCGCTGCGAATCCCATCACCATCACTGCGTGTCGAGTACATCGTGCGCCGAATGCCCACAATCCTGCACCAACTGCAACAGCGAATGCAGGCATGATCCAAGAAGTTGTCAGCGCCAGTTGATACACACGCACTTCATCGGCACGCGGCTATCTTCTTGGTGATATCCATGGGTCAGAAACCACATGAAATTTTTGTTGGCACTCTGCGCCGAGTTCTTTCGGCGACTGGATTTGAAATATTGTCGCAGCGCACGAACTGCCGGCGAGTGCAACCTCACAACGGTGGCGGTCGTCATGCTGCCTGAATCGAAATGCATCGGCGTGAATCAGCTTGCCAGCGAAGGCAGCGCCTATTTGCGTCAGCACGCGGGCAATCCCGTGCCGTGGTGGGCGTGGGGTGAATCGGCGATCGATGATGCGCGGCGGCGCGATGTTCCATTGCTTGTCAGTATTGGGTACAGCACCTGTCACTGGTGTCATGTGATGGAGCATGAATGTTTTATGCATGCCGACATCGCCGCGATCATGGGTGAACATTTCACCTGCGTGAAAGTGGATCGCGAAGCGCGGCCTGATTTGGATTCAGTGTGGATGACAACCTGCCAAGTCTTTACGGCGCTGACAGAAGGTCATCCCAGCGGCGGATGGCCCCTGCATGTTTTTCTGGATCCGCAAACCCTGCGGCCTTTTTTCGCTGGCACCTATTTTCCTCCAACGCCTGGTATGGGTCGCATTGCATTCCCTGAATTGCTGCAAGGTTTATCGAATGCATGGAAAAACAAGCGCGCCGAAGTGCAGGCGCAAGGCGATGAAATCGCGCGCTTGGTGAAGGCGGAGATGGAACTTGCGCAGAGTCGTCGACCGCTTGACGCGGCGGTGCATGCGCAAGCCGCGCAAGCCTTGGTGCGATTTCATGATCGCGTGCATGGTGGGTTTGGTGGTGCGCCGAAATTTCCACAGCCATCACTGCTGCGATTTTTACAGTCGTGCGCGCAGGATGCTGCGGCGCAGATGGTGGTGCGGCGAACGCTTGAGTGCATGGCGCGTGGAGGCGTTCGTGATCAACTTGATGGCGGATTTCATCGTTACGCCGTGGACGCGTCGTGGACGGTGCCGCACTTCGAGAAGATGCTCTACGACCAAGGACAGTTGCTCAGTGTGTATGCGGCGCATGTGCGCACGAATCCGCAGGACGCGTGGCTTGCGCAGGTGACCAACGAACTCGCCGACTTCATGCTTGCGAGTATGCGTGATGCCAGTGACAAGCAGAGCGCGAATGAAATGCACGGCTCGCACAACATGCCAAACGCAACCGCACCACTTGCGGCGCAGAAAACCACCACCGCACCTCAACCGCATGCTGCGTTTATCGCGGCGATCGACGCCGATGCGGCTGGCAAGGAGGGAACTTTTCATCTGTGGAATCCCGAGCACATGGAAGAGGCCTTGCAGCGTGCGGGCTGCGCAGAGTTGTTGCCGCTTGCGCTGCGCACATTCGGCTTGCAGAGCCCCGCAAATTTTCGTGATCCGCATCATCCCCTTGATGCCCCATCGTGGGTGCTTACGCTCTCTGAACAACCAGAAATGACTGCGAAATCCGCTGAAATTTCACTCAATAACTTTCACGCAGCGATGCGGCGAGTGCGCGAAGTATTGCTGCACTACCGCGAAATACGGCCGCATCCGTTTGTGGATGATGGTGTGATCGCTGCGTGGAATGGTCTTGCCATCGAAGGTTTGGCCGAAGCATCGATCGCAGTAGGCAGGCCCGAACTTGCGCAAGCCGCCGCGGATGCCGCGACAAGTGTCAGCGCGTTGCTGCGCATGCCTGATGGAACACTCGCGCGTTCATGGCGCAACGGCGTGGTGACTGGCAGCGCATATTTGGAAGATCTCGCTTGCTTTAGTTTGGGTCTGCTCGCGCTGCATCGTGCCACCAAACTTGAGGCATGGCTTGCGCTTGCCAAGCAAACGCTGTCGCAAGCGATCACGCAGTGTTGGAGTGACAGCGATGGTTGGCTTGAAGCACCCGCCGATGCGCTGGGTCGATTTACGCAAGTTGGTGGCGTTGAAGATGGAGCGGTGCCAAGTGGCGCCGGCGCGGTAAGTGAGGCGTTGGTTGCATGCGCTATGCAAAGTGGTGAGTTTCATTGGGCCGATGCAGCCTTTGCAGGACTGGATCGCGCCAGCGGCACCATCGCTGAGCGGCCGACAAGTTCACCACGAAGTTTGCTTGCGGCTGCAGCGTTGCGTGTGTTGCAACCCAATCGCATTCCCGGTGGGCAGCCGGCAGGACCTGTGTGCGCGCAGCTTGTTGCGCTCGATCATGGCGGCGAAAATTTTGAACTTCAAATCATGATTGCGAAAGGTCATCATGTGAATGCGCATGATGTGGGGGTGCCGACATTGATTGGTCTGACTGCGACGGCGCGTGATGTGGGTGTGCGCATCGAAGTCGCATGGCCGCAGGGCGAACTACATCACGGTGGTGCGCGCGTGCATCATGGCGGTGCTGCCGATGATGCCATCGTGCGCGTGCCGATTCGACTGCTTGTACCGCAACCAGCGCCGCGTCCACTTCGACTTGAAATTGGCTGGCAATGCTGCACTGATTCCCAGTGTTTGCCGCCACAACAAACGCAGGTGGAGGCGTGAGCGCTCTCTGCGTTACCTTTGCACGATGACTCGCATTGCTCTTATCTCGACAGGTGGCACGATTGAAAAAACATACGAGGAACTTGCTGGCACGCTGAGCAACCGCATCAGTGTGCTTGATGTGATGCTTGCGCAGCTGGATCTTCGCGGCACCACCGACATCACTCGCATCGCATTGATGAACAAGGACAGTCTGGAGATGACCGACGCCGATCACGCGCGCATCGCCGAAGCGGTGGAGGGGCAACTGCAATCACACAGCGGCGTGGTGGTGGTGCATGGAACCGATCGACTTGCGCACAGCGCTGAGATCACGCTCAAGCGACTGCAGATCGCTGGGGGCCCGCGCGGCGCGGTGGTGTTTACGGGCGCCATGCGTCCGTGGGAACTTCGTCACACCGACGCCACGCAGAACATGACCGAGGCATTACTCGCCGTGCAAATTCTTCCGCCTGGGGTCTATGTGTGCATGCACAATCGCGTGCTGCAATTTCCCGGTGTGCACAAGGATCCGGCGACGCTGACATTTGTGAAGGCGTAAGACTTAAGGCTCTTGACCAGGCGACGATGGAAAGTGTCCTTCTTCGGCTTGCATGTAGTCATGCGGCTTGTACAGGTAGCCCACCACGATGAACACCACTGCGGCGACCACCATCAGCTTGGTGAAGAACCAGTAATATTCCGCGCCAATCAGCGAGGAATTGCCGGCGGCATCCATAGTGAATCGATTCACCAACGCAGTGAGCGCGTTGCCCGCGGCGACGCTGAGTAAATACAGGCTCATCACACATGATTTCATCGCCGGCGGCGCTTGGGTGTAACTAAATTCAAGGCAGGTGATCGACACCAACACTTCAGCGGCGGTGATGACGACATAGGCGATCAACTGCCACGCGATCGATGGCCACTCGGCATCGTGTCGAGTGCCACCGATCTGTACCACGATGCCGCCCTCAGCGAGCGCTTTGGTCATGGTGTCGCACCATGAGGCATCGCCTACCGTGTTGGACTTTGTCAGCAACTCGATAGTGTTGGCGGTGGCGTTGCGTTCCTCTTCACGAAGTGCGTGGGCCGTGGCTTTCACATCGATGGAAGTGCGCGCCACCATCGGCGCGATCGAACTGCGAAACGCGGATTCGGCGGTGTCAATCTTCACCTGTGCCTGCGCGCTGATGGCAAAGGCGACCACGGTCAGAAAGAATCCCGCGGCAATCTTTCGGATCGGCGTGAGCGTGATGAAGCGACCCATGAATGGATAGACCACATAGGAGAAGAGCGGAATAAACAGCAAAATCAGCAGCGGATTGATCGCTTGCACCTGCGACTCAAGCCAGCGAATGCCCATAAAGTTGCAGTTCATCTGCGAAGCCTGCAACACCCACGCGCCACCGGTCTGGTCATACAGCGACCAGAACACCGCGACGAACACATAGACCGAACTTAGTTTCAGCAGCACCTTGATGCCTTCGCCGGAGAGCGCTTGGGTGACAAATCCAAATCCGCGTGGTGGAATGTGTACGAATTTTTTTCGTCCCATCCAGAACACCACGGTGGCCAGCGCCATCAACACGCCGGGCACGCCGAAGGCCCAGCCCGCACCGTATTTTCGCAGCAACCAGGGTGTGAGCAGCGTGGAGAAAAACGATCCGAAGTTGATCGCAAAATAAAACCAACCGAACACCCGCGTAAGCATGTGCTTGTTGCGTGCGCCAAACTGATCGCCCACATGTGCGCTGACGCAGGGCTTGATGCCGCCCGAACCCACCGCCACCAAGAAGAGTCCGGTGAAGAGCCATGTGCGCGGCTCAAATGTTGCTTGCAAGGCTGGTGTGGGTAAATCAATCAGCGCAAGAGCGAGATGTCCAAAGCAATACACCACGGAAAGGAGCAAAATAGTCCGGTACTTTCCTAAAATTGCATCGGCGAGAATGGCGCCAAATATTGGAGTGAAGTACGCGCTGGCTACAAACCACGCAACCCATTCGCGGCTCTCGGTGCTGGTCATGTAATCGGGCGCACCAGTAGAGTGCAGCAAATACTGCGACATAAAAACCGCGAGAATGGTCTTCATTCCATAAAATGAAAATCTCTCGGCGGCTTCGTTGCCCACGATGTACGGAATGCCTTTCGGCAAGCTGCTTGAAGGCACCGGCGCCGTGAGGTAGTGCGCGTTGCTCACGAGTTGCCTTGGGTTGTGTGTGGTGCGACGCCAGCGTGTGTGGTGATTTGCATGCGCTCACCATAACGCATCGCAGACAATAAGGCACAATACGCCAATGAAAGTTGACCGCCTCATCGCGCTTCGAAGGCCGCCTCGTTTGCTGGTGCACTCAGGTTGCTGGGTGCCGCCAGAGAGCGATTTGCAGGCAATTGATACTGCTTTTGCGTTAGCGCAGCGCGAGAATCCGCGCTTGCACGACAGCGCCATCTGGCATGTGCTCTCGCATTCACGCGATGGCCACGGTGGCGTCACGCTTCATGTGATCGAGTCGTCCTATCGCTTTCAAGCGGTGGCGCGGCGACTGCATCCAAACATGCATCGTTCGGTGCGGCCGCTTGGGGTGAAATGTCTGGCGCATTCGCAGCACGGTTGGTTGATGGGAAGGCGTTCGCCGCGCAGTCTTACCTATGGCGATGCCTGGGAATTTCTTGGTGGCGGCTCGCTCGCTGTTGGCGAATCACCACCCGATGCAGCGCGCCGCGAATTGTTGGAGGAAGCGGGGGTGCGATCGTGCACCGCACCGATTGCTGTTGCGTTGCTTTTTGATGCGACCGTTGGAACCTGGGACATTATTCACCGTGTTGATGTTGGCCATCACACGGTGCATGCAGTACCGAGTTGGGAACACAGCGAAATCGCATTGGAACCCAATCCATCTTTGCGCACGCCGCAATCGCATGCCACGCAACTGTTATTACCAATCGCGCGGGCAACCCGTGATAGTTGAGAGGGTGGCTGTGTTGATGATTGAAGATGCGTGGATGATGCAATCTGCAGAGATATCAAGGCGAAATAAATTCAGTTTTATCTTCTCGCGCAATGTATGCATGTGCGCTGGCAACCATCGTTGCATCCGAAGTATCGCTGCGCACCCAACGCACGCTGCCAAGCGCATTGGTGACCGCCTGGCTCGCGGTGCGGCGAATAGTGTTGGCCATACCTTCGTTCATCGAAGCAGTGACGGTGCCAAGCATCTCGGCTGGACTGAGTAAATCAACGAAGCCCTTGGTGCGTGCGATCAGCGAAAGGTTGCTGCCAGTGATCAGCAATCCCATCGAACCGTCATCAGGCTTGCCGCGCGGCCACGCAAAACCACCCCCGCCATACACGCCCACTTCGCCATCAGCGAACACTACAAGTCGAATGGAAATGTTGGTGGTGGTCGGCTCGATCGGCGTCATGCCGGGCTTGGGTTCCCACAACATTTGAATGTTCACAACCTGACCCGACACTTTACGGCCCTTGGCTAGATCATCAAGCGAGATGTCGCTGCTGTAAAAACTAACCTGCGCAGGTTCGATCACATAATAAGTGGAATCGGTGGCGAAAGTTATTTTGACTGGCGCATCGGTCAAGCCTGAGGTGGTCAGTTCGGTGGTGGTCCACGGCCACTGCACGGTGTAGCAGCCGCCAAGTAAGAAGCAGATCACCAACAAAATACCTGCATAATCTCGTGATTTCATGCCGCGACTCCAACGCCTTGGCTTAAGCGTGGACCTAGTGCGCCAAGCGCGGCAAAGCAATCTTGATCCACCAACGCACGCAGCGCAGTGGTTGGAATTCGCGGGCCGTGGGAAGGCGCATAGGCATTCAACCGCAGCGTGGTCTCAACCGCTTCCGCAGGATCCGCAAATGGAAAGGCGCTTCCAAGCAACACACGATCGAGCACATCAAGCGCCCACGCATCGCGCAGCGATTCATAGAGACGCCACGGAGTTGGAACCAGCGTGCTGGTTTCGGTGAATACATTTGGATACCTACTCAACATCGCCAAGCATTCATCCATCCAAGGCCAACCCATGCCACCAAGCACGATGCGAAGCTTTGGAAATGCACGCGCAGGTTCATCCCATGCGATTGGGCGTGCGAATTCAAGTGGACCCGCCGCGACCTTGGTGCCAAGTGGAACTGCAATCACTGGAAGCGAACGCGCTTGGCATGCATCCCACAATTCCATTGCATGTGGATGGGTTGGATGCACAGCCTGTGCCGCCGGCGCCACGCACACACCACGCAAATCCAACGCGAGTGCTTGCTCCAATTCTTCACGCCACGAAGGCGACATCGGATCGATGCCAACAAATCCGCCAAGGCGAATCGGATCGCGCGATACCGCGTCGCAGACATCGTGCATGCTGACATGCAATTGCATCGCATCGGCGCGAAGACCACAGACGATCGCGGCGGTCATCGGTTGCACGGCATCGGCGAGGCGGTCGTAACTTCCATCAAGTCGTGCCCACGGACCATCGGCATCGGCTGCAAAACGACCCGCAAGCGCCGGCCCAAGTCGGTGCGGATGATTCCAGGCGTAGGTCAAGGCATCAAATGGCATGTGGGTTGATCATACGGCTCGACGCAGGGCTGTTGTCAGCGCGCAAGTTCCCAAGGTAAGTCGCTGCGTCTTGACTTCAATAAAGCCTGCGTTCGTTGCGGCGCGTGCGACACCTTCGGGTGAAAGAAAAGTCTCCACGCTTCGCGGCAGATAGTGATAGGCGCCGCTGCGATCGCGGGAAATCAGCGTGGCGGTGATGGGCATGATGCGTTCGGTGTACAGCCGATGCACCCAACGCGCGGGTGCCCATGATGGAAGTCCAAACTCAAGCACGCCGAGCACGCCGCCCGGACGCAACACCCGATGAAACTCGCTTATCGCGGCGGAGACATCGCCCACATTGCGAAGTCCAAATGCGATGGTGATGGCGTCAAAACTTTCGTTGGCGAAGTGCAGCGCAGTCGCGTCGCCGTGCACATAGGTGGGTGCGTTGCGCCTTTGCATGCGCTGCGATTTCACTCGCGCCACTTCAAGCATGGCTGGTGTGTAGTCGGCGCCGACCACGGTGGCGCCTGCAAGCGCAAAAGCCTGCGTAAGGTCGCCGGTTCCGCAGGCCACATCAAGCACGCGCACGCCGGAAAAATTTTCGCGGCCGAGTCTGTGCCGAACTTCCACTACGGTGCGCCGCCGCCAACGCTGATCAAGTCCAAAACTGTGCAACCGATTGTTGAAGTCGTAGCAATGCGCGATCGCGCCGAACATGCTGCGCACACGCGCGGCCTTCTCGGGATCCTGATGCGGGCTCTGCGCAAGCCGCGCATCATTCCATGCGGGTTCGGTGGACTGGCTTGAAGGGGATGGATCGGCCATAGAGGCGATACTAGGGGGTGTTGGTGTCGTATAACAATGAAAGTTGGTTCCGATATCTATTTCTTGATTCTCTGTGGCGGCATTTCGCAGGCAAGCCGAAACAAGCATCGCCGCGTGGAGCGCGGTTGAAGCAACAGGTCGAAGGCGATGGAGTCGCTGGCACACCCAAACACAGATACGGAACCCAATCATGAACACCAGCAAGAACACCAAGAATCGAAGCGCTCGCCAGTCGCCAACCGCTACGCCGATGCATGCGCGCAATGCCACGGGCGCCAATGCACAACTTCCAAACTTTGAATCCATCGTTGAAATTCTTTTGCCATCCCTACTGCAAGGTGACCGCGCCACGGTGCGAACGATGGTGGCATGCACGCTTGAGCGCGGCGTAAGCGCCGAGGATTTCGCTGAGCAAGTGGCCTGGCCAATTCATGAAACCCTGCACAAGTTGCATCGTCATGATCAGATCGAGCGACTGAGTTTCAACTACGCCACGCGATTGCTGCGCACCGTGGTCGATCAAGTGCAACTTGGATATACCCGTGCCGATCGCAACGGTCACAGCGTTGCACTGTTCTGCGGCAGCGGAGAAAACGAAGATTTAGGGGGTCAAATGGCTGCGGATTTACTCGATGCTGCGGGGTACGAAGTATTCTTTGCCGGCGGCGGCGTGGCGCATGATGAGATTCTCCAGGAGACCCATCGACGCTCGCCGGATTTCTTGGTGTTGTTTGCAAGCAGCGCCAGCGACGCGCCAGGCATTCGCACGCTGATCGATCAGGTTCGTGAAATCAACGCGCGTCCAAATCTTGAAGTAGTGGTGGGTGGCGGCGTGTTCAATCGCGCCGATGGTTTGGCCGAAGCAATTGGCGCTCGTCACTGCGCACGCTCGCCACGAGAGTTGGTTGGCGTGTTGCAGCAGGCGGCATCAAGTGCGCAAGGCAACACGCGCGGCGCAACACATCAAACCACCCGACTTCGCGCAGTGGCCTAACCACGATCGGGCGGTAAATATGTGAAACGAAAGTCGTGTCGGCGGGCGCGTAGGTGAAACCAAAATCGTCTCGGCGGGTACGATTGTCTGATGGCAGTACCTAGCCGACAGATTGAACAGCGACTCGTGCGACTTGCCTGTCGCGGCGATGGCGAGGCGATGAGTCAGGTCATTGAACTGTTTCAATCTCCGCTGCAGGCCTATTTAACTCGGCTGTGCGGCAGCCGTGAATTGGCCGAGGATTTGGCGCAGGAAACCTTCGTGCGCGTGCTGGCGAATCTGAATCGCTTCGACGATCGCTTTCGCTTCAGCACGTGGCTGTTCACGATCGCGCGGCGCTTGTGGATGAATCACATGAGCAAGCATCGGCCCATCGCCGACAGTGTGCATGTTGAACTTCGTGGCGGCAACGCCCCCACGCCAGGGGTGCTTGCGGCGGCTGGCGAGCAACGCACGCGGCTTCGTCGACTGCTCGATACTGCGATCGATGTGCTCTCACCACAACAGCGCGAGATGGTTGTGCTGTTTCATCAACAAGGGTGGGGCGTCTCTGAGATCGCCAAGCAAGTGCGGATGCCCGAGGGCACGGTGAAAAGTCATTTGTTCCGCGCTCGTCGACGCATGCTTGGTCTGATCCGCGCCGATCTTTCCAACCGCGCATTCGCAGAGGAGGTGTTGCGATGAGTTTTCAACGACAGCGTTTGGAACGGCTGCTTGGCATGCTTGCAAGTGAACGCACGCAAGGTCGTGACCTGCGTGCATCGGTGATGCGAGCGTTAAAGGCCCGCGGCGCGGTGCGCACATCAAGCCCGAGTGCGTGGAAGTTGGGTGGGTGTATGGCAGCGATGGTCGGCGCGTGGATCGGCGCGCAGTCGTTACTGCAGGCACACGGCCGAGTGGATCTTGGCGAGATTGGTCGCGCAAGTGCGGAGTGGATTTCTCCTTCGCAGAGCCGTGAAACACCCACTATGACCCCAGTGCGCTTGTTGCCACGACCGCGCGCAAAACCACCGGTCGCAACTGCGCCATGGCCGCGAATTTGAACATGTTGATCGTCACCTCCATCCTCGCTTGCATGCTTGCACTGACCACGGCCCCGCCGCTGGGTGTGGCCACGATGACTCCACCAAATGTGGATGCGGTGATTCAAGTGCGCGGTGGATTGCAGCAGCAGGGCGCTGGCATGGCGATGCTTCGCGATGGTGTGCGCACATTCCTCGAGCAGCTTGGAGCGCAGGCCCGTTGGTCCGCCGCCGCCGAGCAGGCGCATGTGTCGGGTGATGAATTGTTGCGTCGTTGCGCAGGTCGTGATGCATCGTTGGTTGTTCGTCGTGAAGCGCAGGGCTCGGAGTGGGTGCTGGCGCTGGAGATGCAAGGTCAGCAGGCTTGCGAGTTGCTGCGCAGCATGGGTGGTCGCATGCAAAGCAAGGGTCGCTTTGAAATTCCACAACTGGGTCTTGCTGGTGGTTGGCACGGTGACTGGATGCTGGTCACCGACCGCGCCGACAGCCACTTGCTGCGCGACATGCTGCGACTGGCAACGGAACCTGGGCAGCCAACCTTCGCCTCACAATTACCAGCAGATTTTGCCTTGGAAAGTGATGCCGTGGTCACAGTGGCTTTGCGTCATGACCAAGTGGCTTCGGGCATTTCTATGTGGAGTCTCTCGCCGAGTGCGACCGGATTGCGCATCCAGATGCGCGCCGATGTGGCCGGCGATCCGTGTGGTGAAACCATCCAAGGGTGCGAGCCTTCGATCATGTTGGAGGCGATGCCGGAAAAAACCTTGGCATGCTGGATGCAGAACATGCCCACGCACCCGGTGCCGCAATCATGGTGCGCATCGATCGCGGAGTGGTTGCCACAGGCGCACATACAAGCGAACTTTGGCCAGCGCATGGCGGTGATGATTGGGACAAGCGATCAAGAACCGGGAGCGCTGGCGGTCGCTGTGGCCTATCAAGTTCACAATGCGTGGACCGCCACACGCGATCACGATGCCATGCTGGATCGAGTCGCCGAGGCGATCGCTCGTCAGCATGGCGACAAGATTGTGCACCATCCTTCATGGGCTCAACTTCAAATTGAAGCGCCGCGCTATTGCGATCATCCCGGACTTGCGCAGGCTGTATTTGGTGGCATCGCTACGATCGAGCAACCCGAATTGCACGCACGAACCGTGGCGTTAAAGCAGGGTGGTTGGAGGGTCTATGCATCCGACCGCGCGTGGCTGGATCAAGTCGCCGCGGCGCTGGAAGAGCATCCCGAGTCGCGGGCAAACATGGTGGCGGGTCCGCCGCACTGGAATCGAAGTGGTTACTTTGAAGGGGAATTGCTTGCGAATTCGCTAGATGTGTGGGCGCGAGAGTTGTCTTCGCACGGTCGATGCGGACGACCAATGAAACTTTTGGCGGCCTGTGTTCGTCAATGCGGATCGGCAAGTTGGCGCATGGCTCAACCTTCGCCTGGCACCTTGCAAGCGGTGGTGGAAATTCAACCTGCGTTGCATCTGATTCCATCCGCGCCATCGTTGCTGATTCAAGAGTCATCCACCACAGCCTCGAAGCCATGAGTGTGGTTGTGGCGAAGCAACTGGGCGTGAACGATCCATTTCAAGATGTGCAACTGGCGCTGCGCCTCGCCTCGCGTTCGCCGCTTGCGCGTTGTGTGCATCACGCCTTGCAACAGATACCTGATGGCAGCACGGTGATGGTTGCGGCGAGTGGTGGTGCTGATTCAACAGGCTTGGCGTTGCTTGCTACGGCGGTGGCTTCGCGTGGTGAATATCGAGTGCGCTTGGTGACTATCGATCATGGATTGCGCAGCGACTCAGCGCTTGATGCCGCGTTTGTGCAGGCACTCGGTGCGTGGCTTGGCGTGCCGGTTGATCGCTGCCGTGTGCAGGTTGCGCCAGGTGCGGGTATTGCCGCGAAAGCCAGGCGCGCGCGTCATGCGGCGATCATTCGAGCGGCTGCGCAGGCCAACGCCTCGGCAGTATTGATGGCGCATCACGCCGAAGATCAGCTTGAAACCATGTTGATGCGTTTGGTACGGGGATCCGGCGCACAAGCCGCCGCGGGCATGCGCGCTTCACGCACCATGCGCGAGTCATTGCTGTTGCTGCGGCCCTTGCTCGAGCGTTCGCGCGATGAGATTCGCACACTTCTTGTGGATGCCAAGGTGCCGTGGCGAGAAGATCCCTCCAATCAAGATCGATCGCGGCCGCGTGGTCGATTGCGTCACGAGGTATTGCCCGTGCTTGAAGCGATGCGTCCGGGTGCGGCGATGCGAGCGAGTCGAACGGCGCGACGATTGCAAGGGGCGGCGAAGGCGTTGGCCGCACAGGCGAAAAAAATATTGCAGGGTGATGGTCCATGGGCGCGTGCAAGTTTGCGTCGTGCACCACGCGAGGCGTTGGCTTTGGCGTTGCGAAAGTTAGAGAAGCACGCGGCCGAGGTTGGCATTGAACGCGCGGTCGAGGCGATTCGATCAGCAGATGTAAAGCCCAAGCGCTGCATGCTGGGCGCGCGCGAACTGCGTGTGCAAGCCAAGTGGGTGCGATGGCATTGCGCATACACGCAGCAGAGTGAATAACTGAAAGTGAAGTGGGGGTGCATTTTCCGCATACACGCAGTCGAGTGAATTACTCAAAACGCAATAGTTTCTCGACCATTTTGGCATCTTCTGGTGCGGTGCCACCCAGCATCGCTTTCACCACGCCATCTTGAATCGATAGCAGCACCGGCGTGCCGATCACCCAGTCGGGTCCCTTGGGCAAGGTGCGAATGTTGCATTCGCTACATGGGTTGGGCAACGACGCCGCGGGATCTGCATCTGGCACTGCAATCAGCAGCGTGTTCATCGGAACCTTCGGCGTAAAAAATCGATCCAGCACTGCGTGACAATGTTCACAATCTTCGCGGAAGAACATCACGATCCAACGACCCTTCTCAAGGTCAGCGGGAATCGCTGGGGTAATCAGCGCAGCGATCGGTTGATCGCGCAACCGTGTGCCAACCCACTGCTCAAATTGCGGCAGGTAGTAGGGTTGCAGAGTTGTGGGTGCGGTGGGCCATGCCGAAGTCGCCGCAGCATGTAAAGTGATGGTTGTTGTGGCAACAGTACCTTGCTGCGTTGCAGCAATTGCAGAAAGGCTCTGCGCACCATCACCAGGCTTTGCAACTTCATCGCCATGCGTGGTCGCTGGTTGCGCTTGCATCGGATGATCGATCTGCGGCAGATGCTGCATACCAATTCGTTGCGGAACACCAAAGGCAACCGCCACTCCCATCGCCGACAACGCGATGCATCCGCCAATTGATTCCTTGGTAAATCGACCAGGTAAGGCTGGAAAAATCAGTACCAACGACAGCAGTACCAGATCGCATATCAGCACAATCCACGGCGATGGACCTTTGCTTCCAAAGCATCCGCAACTGGCCTCGCCTCGCGCAACCACCACGCCCAAGATCAGCACAAACATGGCAAGCAGTGGAATTGCAATCGAGCGACTGATGCGCGGCAGCACAATCATCGCCGCTGCCAAGGTGAACTCCACGCTGACAGTCACTCGCAACATCAGATCAAGAAATACGGTGAAGTCTGCTTCGCTGCCTCTACCCACTGCATTCGCGATCGCCTTCATCACATCACGCACCGGTGATGGCAACAGCATCGGGCTGCGCTCGGACAACTTGATGCCAGCGCCCATCAGCAGCCATGCTGGTACTACGATTCTGCACAGCAGACTTCCAAAGATTGATCCGCGTGGCTTGATCGGGTGCGTCACAGTATTGATTGCGTTAGTCATGTGTGGTGGTATCGGTGATGTAGGTCATGTCGATCATGTCAGTCATTACGCATTCCTCGTATGCGAAAGTCGAGCATGTCATTCACTACGAAGTCTTCGTATGCGCGAAGCGTTCTTCAACAGCTTCGCAGACAATATGCAAAATGATTTGGTGCGCCTCTTGCACCGCCGCGCTATCTACACCATGTACCACAACGCTGTGTGCACATAAGGCCAACGCAGCGCCGCCCTCGCCACCAAGAAGCGCGAGCGTGGCGATGCCAAGATCTTTCGCCACCTGCAAAGCGCGAAGAATGTTGGGGCTTTGTCCGCTGGTTGAAAAAACAACAAGCAGATCGCCAGGACGACCCAGCGCCTGCAGTTGCCGACCAAACACATGATCGAAGCCAAAATCATTGGCAATACAGGTAAGCGCGGTGGGGTCTGCGCACAGCGAAATCGCGCGCAACGCCTTACGATTGCCGCGAAATCGCCCAGTGAGTTCCTCGGCCAAGTGCAGCGCTTCGGCGGCGGATCCACCATTGCCGCAGGTGAACACGGTGCCTCCTGATTCCAAAGTGCGCACGACCAGCGAACAAGCTTGCCCGATCTGCCCGCTTAATGCATGCAGGCATTCGATGGCACGCGTGCTCATGTGAAGTCGTTGTTGAATCAATGGTTCAAGATTCATGCGGGCATCCTATCGGTGTCTGGCGATTCGCGAGGACGCTTGCAAGGTGAGGACCGTTCGCATCCATCACCGACAATTGTGCGAAGAGTAAGGTGATGAACCCTACGCATATGCAACTGGTGTTCATGCGAAATATTCAAGTTGATGCCAGTCACCCCGCGCCGCAGGTCGGCACCAACTCCACCTCTTTGCGATAGGTTCATCAGATGTCAATTCTTCTTCGAACCAGCATCATGCCCGCACCAGTGCAAGCACTCAGCGCCTGGCACTTTCGCGAAGGCGCGCTTGATCGCTTAGTACCGCCATGGGAAAATATTCGCCTGCTGCATTCAGCGGGTGGTATCGCCAATGGCAGCACCGCCACGCTTCGATTGCAGAAGGGCCCAATTCATTTCGACTGGCTTGCGCAACATGAACAGGTGCAACCTGGTGTGGGATTTGCTGATCGCCAAGTGAGCGGGCCTTTCGCCGCATGGTTTCACGAGCATCGCTTTATGCCTCACGAAGATGGTCGCAGCACGCTGGAAGATCATGTCACCTATCAACCGAAGTTTGGTTGGCTTGGTTCCGCTGTCGCTGGCGCATTCATTCGCAAAGATCTGGCCCGAACATTCGCGTGGCGTCATCTTCGAACTCGCAATGATTTGCAGAGGCATCAGCAACTTTCGCAGGGCGAACCCTTGCGAATTGCTGTCAGTGGCGCGAGTGGCATGGTTGGAAAGCAACTCTGTGCGTTTCTTTCAACCGGTGGGCATCAGGTGCGCCGCATTGTTCGCGGCGCGCCAAATCATGAACGCTTGGAGATTGCATGGAACACCAAGCAAGCGAAGCTGGATGTGCAAGCGCTGAACGGCGTCGACGCGGTGGTGCATCTTGCCGGTGAAAATATCGCATCCAAGCGATGGAGCGAAGATCGCAAGCGCGCAATTCGCAAGAGTCGAGTGCAGGGCACACGCCAGATCGCGGAGGCATTGGCTTCGTTACCCAATAAGCCGCGCGTACTTATTTGCGCGAGTGCGATTGGTTACTACGGTTCACGCGGTCCCGAACCGCTTGATGAAACCAGTTCCGCCGGCCGAGGCTTTCTTTCTGAAACCTGTCAGGCTTGGGAAAATGCCACGCAACCTGCGGAAATAGCTGGCATTCGCGTTGTGCATCTTCGCATCGGTCTGGTCATCGCAGCTGCGGGTGGCGTGCTGGCGAGATTGCGCCTGCCATTTTCGTTGGGGCTTGGTGGTCCGGTCGGCAGTGGCCGTCAGGGTATGAGTTGGATTTCGCTTGATGATGTCATCGCCAGCATGTTGCACTGCATACAAGATGAGTCGTTGCATGGTGCGGTGAATGCGGTTGCCCCCGACGCACGCAGTAACCGAGAATTTGCGCGGGCCCTTGGCAGTGTGATGCATCGCCCCGCGGTCGCGCCGTTGCCAGCACCGATTGTCTCCGCGCTGTTTGGAGAAATGGGCCGCGAACTTTTATTGCGCGGATCATTCGTGCAACCCAAGCGTCTGCTCGAGCGTGGATTTCGCTTCGATCATCCCCGACTTGAGCAGGCGCTTGCATTTGAACTTGGTCGCATCGAAAGTTGATAACGAAATAGACCAGACATCGCTGACATCACTGACATTGCCTCAACACCTTCACACCTCAACACCTTCACACCTCAACACCTCAACACCTCAACACCTCAACCAATAAACACAACACCGATGGCAGGAACAATTCTTTGGTTTCGCAACGACCTTCGACTGGATGATCAGCCAGCACTCGCATTTGCCAGCGCCGTGGGCAAGCCTGTGATTCCGGTCTACTGCTGGCATCCAAGCGCGGCGGGTCGTTGGGCGCCGGGTGGTGCAAGTCGTTGGTGGCTGCATCGATCACTGCAAGCGTTGCAGCAATCTTTGGGAAAACTGGGTTCTCGTTTGATTGTTCGCGCAGATAATCCGTGCGAAGCATTGATCGAGCTTGCACACGCAACCGGTGCCGCAAGCATCGCCTATGGTCAACGCTTCGAGCCGTGGGCGATCGCCGAAGAAGAGCGCGTGGAAGTTGCATGCCGCGCCGCAGGCATTTCAACGCATCGCTTTCTTGGCAACCTTCTTTTTCATCCGGAGAAAATGCGCACAGGAAGCGGCGTGCCGTACAAAGTGTTTACGCCATTCTGGAAAAAATGTTTGGCCGATGAAACACCAGCCCTACCAAAATCTGCGCCACTCACATTGCGTTCGCCAAGCGTGTGGCCAGCAAGCCTCACTATCGATTCGCTTACATTGCAACCCACCATTGCATGGGACAGCGGACTTGCCGCCACATGGAGACCCGGCGAGGCGGGCGCGGCGACCAATGCCAAAATCTTTCTCGATGGTGCCGTCAGCGACTACGCGCATGGCCGAGATCAACCTGGCGTGACAGGAACCAGCATGCTGAGTCCGCATCTTGCGTGGGGCGAAGTTTCTCCGCGCCGACTTTGGCATGCGGTCGAGGCGCGCCTTGCGGGCAAGCCCAAAGCATTCATCATCAATGCAGAAAAATTTCGTGCCGAGCTTGGTTGGCGTGAATTTGGTTGGCATGTACTCGCCAATTTTCCGCGCACCGCCGAGGATCCACTGCGCATTCAGTTTCGTAATTTTCCTTGGCAGGAAGACGCTGCGGCATTGCGCGCTTGGCAACGCGGTGCCACTGGATATCCGCTGATTGATGCAGGAATGCGCCAGTTGTATGCGACTGGTTGGATGCACAACCGCGTGCGCATGGCCGCGAGCAGTTTTCTTGTGAAGCATCTGCGTCAACATTGGTTGCATGGTGCCGATTGGTTTTGGCAGACGCTGGTCGATGCCGACCTTGCAAGCAATACACTTGGCTGGCAATGGAGTGCTGGTTGTGGAGCCGACGCTGCGCCGTACTTTCGAATCTTGAATCCAATTCTGCAAGGAGAAAAATTCGACACCGATGGCGCCTATGTGCGTCGCTGGATTCCTGAATTGCAGAATGTGCCGACCGAGTTGCTGCATCGGCCATGGGAAGCATCGTTGGCGACTACGCAGAGGCAGTATCCGGCACCCATTGTGAATCATCCGCACGCCCGCGAAGCGGCGTTAGCTGCGTTGAAAGCCTGCAACACAACTGGTTCGCAGTCAGACTAAATACTTTCGCACTCGCCACAAGATTTACTACGGCGTGAAGTTTAAGCGTGAAGTTTTTGCGTACTGTTCAAGCGTGAAGTTTTAGCGTAATGTCCAAGCGTCATGTTCAAGCGTGAAGCGCAAACATGTGGCGGGGGCTACATTCCACATAATGCAAAGCAATTCTCGTGCCCCTCGCAACGCAGCAAGCCCCGTTCTTCCCCGCTCACTGAGCTTTCAACAACGCGTGTGGCTGTTGGTGGGTGTGTTTATGGTGGCGTTGGCCGGCACCTTTGGCATGTATCAAATGATGCTGAGTCAATTGCGCATCGGCGGACCCGTCTACGACACGATTCAACAGAGCAACAATCTGATCGCCGACATTCTTCCGCCGGATGAGTTCATCATCGAGTCCTATCTTGTCGCCCTTGAACTTTCAAATGCGGACACGCCCCTTGAAATCAAGCAATACATTGAGCGTTTTCGCAAGTTGCAACTGGCCTACGAAACCCGTCACGCCTATTGGATCGATCAACTTTCGGCGGGTCCACTGAAGCAAAAACTAGTCGAGGATTCCTACAAACCCGCCATGCAATTTTATCAGTTGGTGAATCGCGAAGTGATCCCGCCTGTCGAAGCTGGCGCCAACCTTGAGTCTGTCCGCAAAATTTTGGACACCACCGTACGCGCCGCCTTCCTGCAACACACCGCGCAGATTCAGCAGACGGTCGCGTTGGCGAAGCAACGCATTCAAGAGGTTGAGTCCACCGCCGACACCATGCGCGAGCGCTGGCACACCGTGGTGATTGTCTTTGGTCTGACCGCCGTGGTACTGCTTGGCACACTCAGTCTGATCTTGGTGCGCAGCATTGTGATTCCATTGAATCAATTGATCGAACGCGTTCGCGATATGGCCGAAGGCTCTGCCGACTTGACCAAGCGCGTGGAGGTTCGAAGCAGCGACGAAATTGGCAGGCTTTCCGCGTTGATCAACGCGATGATTCTTCGCATCCACGATGTCTTTGTGCGCACACGAGCCAGCAGCATCCACTTGAATTCCACCTCAGTCGAGATCGCTTCCAGCGCTGCGAGTCAATGTACGACAGTGCAAACATTCAACGCCTCTGGCACCGAGATCGCTGCGGCGGTGAAGCAAATGTCCACCACAGGTCATGAGCTTGCCAAGACCATGGTGTTGGTCGACTCACGCGCAGGCGAGGCGGCGGAATTCGCCAGCGCCGGTCGCAGCGCCTTGCAAGGCATGCAGGAAAGCATGCAGACACTCGGCGAAGCGACCAGCGCATTCTCCGCAAAATTGGAGGTGATCCGCGAGAAAGCCAGCGGCATTAATGTGGTGGTAACCACCATCACTAAAGTTGCCGAGCAAACCAATTTGCTCTCCATCAACGCAGCGATTGAGGCGGAAAAATCTGGTGAAGCTGGCCGCGGTTTCTTAGTGGTGGCTCGCGAAATTCGTCGTCTTGCAGATCAGACCGCCTCCGCATCGATGGACATTGAGTTGATGGTTCGTCAAATGCAAAGTGCCGTCACCAGCGGTGTGATGGAGATGGACAAGTTTAATGGACAGGTGTCGCGCTGTACGCAACTTGTCGGCAGCATCAATGGGCAGATGGGCCAGGTGATCGAGCAAGTGGGTGTGTTAAAGGAACGCTTCTCGCATGTCACCGACAGTGTGCAGCAACAATCTGAGGGCGTTGGTCAGATCAACGCGGCGATGGGCACGCTGATCGCGGGCTTCCGTCAAGTGGGTCATGTTGCCAATGAATTCGAGCAGGCTTCTTCACGCCTTCGCGCCAGCGCAACGGAACTTCAACTAGATGTTGGAAAGTTTGTGCTGCAGGATTAATCGGCGACGCCTCGAAATTTCCATCGCCACCACTCGCGCAAAGCCAGCAGCGATGCAGCAGCTGCAACCGTAAGCACGCAGCAACTTACGCTGACGCCGCCACCCATCCAGAGTCCAGCCAAACTCGCCAGCGGTCCCATGACATAGCCCACGCCGATTAACGCCTCAAATTGTCCGCCCGCGTCAACTTGCGCGTGTCCCACGCTCATCGCGTAATACAAACTTGCGTAATACAAAATCGCTTGGCCAACACCGAAACACGCCAGCGCAATCACCAGCGTCGTCAGGCCGTCGGCATCCATCGCAAAGAAAAATCCGCCGGCCATCAATGCGATGCCGACAAGGAGCGTGGACCATTTGCCATGCCAGAAATGCAATCGCCACATGCCCAGCATGGCGAACACACGCACGCTTAACCAGGTCGCCGCCAGTGGAGTTTGCCACCACGCCGCCACCTGCAATTTTCCGATCGCATAAGGAAGTAAGGGTCCTAACGCGCCGATGAGCAAATAAGAAATCGGTAAGAGTGAACGCGTGGCATCACGAAGCGGTCGATACACCGGCGGCACGATCGGCGCTTGTCCATCATCTAAGTGTGGCGCGGGCTGTTGTGGAAACCACGGTAAACACAAGGCGCTGAGCAGACAACACGGACCGATCGCCACGATTGCAAAGCGGGTGAATTGCGTTGCAAAGAGCGGCGCCATCAAGAATAATCCAAGCGCCACCGCGCTGGTCCAGACAATGTTGAAAAGTCCCACGCTATATCGCAGTTGATGGCCGTGTCGTCCTGAGGAGAGGTAACTTTCCACCATCGGCCACAGCATCGCGGCCACCGCGCTGGTTCCAAGTGCCGTTGCGATCACGCCCCACATACTGCCAAGCAAGGGCAGCGGGCAGATCGCGGTTTGCACCACCAACAACGCGCTTAGCACGCCGCGCGGCGAGAGTCGCGATTTCAATCTTCGCAACAAACTTCCGCTGTAGAACGCCACCACCGCGTAGATGAATGCGTCGGCGATGGCTAACCATAAGTTTTCTGACTTGGTAAATGCAAAGTCATGCTCGGCAACAAATGGAAGTCCAGTCCACAGCGATCCAGTTCCAAGCGAGCAGAGAAATGTGAGCATCAACAACGCGGGAAGTGGCGCGGGTGTGGCGGCGCTGAAGGTGGATTCACCATGCGCGTCTACTTCGCGACGCAGGGTTCCAGTTGCCGCTCGGTGCTCAAGCGTGCGCTCGATCTGCGCGAGTGTTGGAGGTTGTTGTTCGCCATCCGTGGCCATAGTCAAGCAGCATACGAAAGCAGGTGCGGGATATCTTGGTGATGTATCAATCGTGCTTCATCAATCCCGCCCATGACCAAGCTTCGGCAATAGCGAGCAGACGAAATCGACCGATCGGTGTTGTGAACAAAGTGCGCATAGGGCGAAGCGTAGGCACTTCGAGTGGTTGCTCGCAGGCGGAATGATTCCCAAGTCTCGCGCCCTTGTTTCATCGAGCAATCACCTGCTAAACTTCTCGCGCTAGTCTTCGTAGCTCAATTGGATAGAGCGCTGCCCTCCGAAGGCAGAGGTTGCGCGTTCGACTCGCGCCGAGGACGCTTCGATTGGGTTAGCCTGCCGCCATGCAACTGGCTGAATTTCAAAAATTAATTCGTGATCGATACTTCGCCACCGACAATGCCCGCGGCGCAGCTGGAACTTTTTTATGGTTTAGCGAGGAGGTGGGGGAGTTGGCTCACGCCCTTGGAAACGCCGCGCGCGGCAAGGCCGATGCCGCCAATTTGCGGGAAGAATTCGCCGATGTGCTGGCATGGCTTACCACGCTCGCCAACATCTGCGGTGTTGATTTGGAAGCCGCGGTGCGCGAAAAATATTGTGGCACCGATGGCGGACCCAAGGGCGAGAAGTGAGCGCGCACATGCAACTTGCCGGCGGTTGGTGTGTGCAGGCGCATGCAGCACCCTGTCCAGTGGAGGGTTGGTGTGTGCTTGAACTTTCACGCCCCGCCGCCACGCTGGATGCGTTGACCGCTGACGAAGCGACCGCAATGGGTCTGCATATTCGCGCGATCAGCGCTGCGATTCGCGCCGTCACAGACTGCGAGCGTGTGTATGTGATTGGCTTCGCCGAAGCGCACAAGCAAGTGCATTTACATTTGGTTCCGCGCCACGCACATCACGCCGCCACGACAAGTTGGGCGCTCGCCGATCACTACCGAGCGGTGGCGCAGGGGCGCGATGCTGGCTCTGCGCCAGAACTATGTGAAAAGAGTTTCGCGCAGATCTGCGCGAAACTCTTGGGATAACTTTCAAATGACAGTGCGCGTGTCATCAGCCGCCAACCGTCATGCGCACAAACTTCAGAATGCGCACGCCTTCGGGCAACATTTGCTTTACGCTTTTCTTGTCGTCTTTCACATAGGGCTGACCAAGCAGCGTGACTTCTTCAAGAAATTTACGCAGCTTGCCTTCAGCCATCTTTGCAGCGATTTGCTCGGGCTTTCCACTGGCTTTAGCTTCGGCTTCAGCTTCGGATTTTTTCTGCGCGATGGTGTCTGCGTCCACGCCGCTGGCATCCACCGCAAGCGGTGTTGGCGTGACGGCGGCGACATGTTGGCAGATGCCCACAGCGATTTCTTCTGGTAGCGCGCCTTCGAATTGCAACAGCACGCCCAAGCGTGCATCGTGATGCACATAGCTTGCAAAGTTTCCGCCGTGCAGACAAACACCGCGGCCAAGACTTACATTTTCGCCAGTCTTAATGCGCACCTCGTCGATGCGCGCGGTCATGTGTGCGGTGGCTTTCACTTCGCCTGATTGTTCGCAAGAATCTTTCGCGAGGTGCTGCGCCATCGCGCGAAACTCATCGTTCTTGCCGGTGAAATCAGTTTCTGAACGCACTTCAATAATGCTGGCGCACCCAGGTTGCACGCACACACTCACACAACCCTGACCGGCTGGCCGATCGGTGCGAGTGTCCATCTTGCCCTTGAGTTTTGCGCGCAGCCATGCCTCGGCTTTCGCCATGTCGCTGCCATTGTGCGCCAAGGCTTCTTTGCAGTCCATGATGCCCAAGCCAGTGCGCTGACGAAGCGCCATCGCGTCCTTTGGATTAACTTGCATAGTGTTCATGTACATGTCTCCTTGAAAAAGGCGCCGCGTGCGACATATATCGCGTGCGGCGCGGGGAATTTAGGCGTTCTCGATCGGCGCAGTTTCGGCGCTTGCGGGGGCGATTACAGAAGCGCCCGCCGAAGCATCATCACCACGACCGCCACGACTTCGGAACTGACTACGGCTACTGCGTCGAGCAGATGTCGGAGCGGTTTCCGATGCGGCATCGCCAACAACTTCGACGCCTTCGGCACGCTCGCCACTCGTGGCCGCGGCTTCGGCGCGTTGCGCACGACCTTCGGTGACCGCCGCGCACAACTCGCGAATAACAATATCGATCGCGCGCATGCTGTCATCGTTTCCAGGAATTGGAATATCCGCAAACTCAGGATTGCCATCGGTGTCGATCAGACAGATGGTTGGAATGCCAAGGTTCTTCGCCTCGCGCAACGCGTTCATCTCGCGATTTACATCAACGGCCACCAACGCGCCTGGCAATTTGGTCATCTCGCGCACACCGTTTAGGTTGCGGAAAATCTTCTTTTGCTCGCGGGTTAACTGGCTTTCCATCTTCTTGGAGTAGTTACGAATTTCGCCAGAAGCTTGCAGCGCTTCGAGTTCTTCCAAGCGACGAAGACGCTCGCGAATAGTGCGGAAATTGGTCAGTGTTCCACCCAGCCATCGCTCGGTGACATAGGGCATCTTCACTGCGGTGCAATGCGCTTCGATGCTGCCGCGTGCTTGACGCTTGGTGCCGACAAAGCAGATGTCCTTACCTTCGGCGGAAAGTTTCTGAATAAATCGCTTGGCCAACAGCAGACCCTTGATGGTTTCACGAACATCGATCACATGCACCTGATTGCGGGTGGCGTGAATGTAGGGAGCCATGCGCGGATTCCAATTGCTTCGGCGTTGACCAAAGTGAATTCCAGACTCTACAAGTTCCTTCGCGAGAGATGTCATCAGAGGCCTTTCTTGTCAGCAGTAGCGACACCAGCGGATTCGACCGTGGTTCGGTCCGCGTAAGGGCGCTTAGTTCAAATGAAGATTCTGCCACGCGGCAGAATCCCAGTGCCACTCTCCGTCCACGATCTGTGGAGAGTGTCGCGCGAGACCACACAAAGGCAATCCGCTCGAGCTCAAAAGTGTAACCAAGCCCGCACGATGGGGCAATGGCTTTCCGCACTTATTAGGTAGTATCAAATTAGATTCAATTCAAACCCTGTTTCGGGAGCCAGAAAGCATGCTCGGAAAAGTCTTCAAGGCCTATGACATTCGCGCCACCTACCCCAAGCCACTCAATGAACGCATCGCGTGGCACATTGGCTACGCGACTGCAGAATTTCTGCTGAAACAAGCGGCTGATGCTGGGCTGGATGATCCGATGATGCGCCACATTGTGGTGGGTCGAGACATGCGTAAAAGTAGTCCCGCGCTTTCGGATGCCCTGATGCAAGGCATCCAAGATTTCGGCGCGGGCGTGATCGATGTGGGCATCGTGGACACGCCCTTTGTGTATTTTGCGATCAATCATCTTGCATGTGCTGGTGGTGTGCAGGTGACTGCAAGCCACAATCCCGCCGAGTACAACGGTTTCAAAATTAGCAAGATGCAAGCGAAGCCAGTGGGTCAAGAAACTGGCTTGAATGAAATTCAGCGGCTCGCGGCGATGGTGGAGCGCGAAAAGACAGATTCGCGCGGCGGCTTGCGTATGAAGCGTGATCTTTGGCAGCCCTACCGCGAACATGTTTTGCGTTTGCTGGATCCTCGCATCATCGATGGAAGTCGCAGCTTTAAGATTGTGATCGATGCAAGCAACGGCATGGCCGGAACCATGGTGCCCACAATTTTCGATGGCGTGAAGGGTTTGAAAATTGAGCGCATGAACTTTGATAATTCAACCGGCGAGTTTTTACATGAGCCCAATCCGCTGGTCGAGGCAAACTTAGCGCAGGTGAAGGCGGGGGTATTGAAAAGCAAAGCTGACTTTGGCGTGTGCTTTGATGGCGACGCCGATCGTTGTATGGTGATCGATGAGCAGGGTCTCAGTGTGGGTTGCGATTTGTTGCTTGCGGTGATGATGAAATCCCTGCTCGCACAGCATCCCGGCGCAAGCGTGGTCTATGACTTGCGCTCCAGTCGCGCGGTTGCTGAAGCCATTCGTGTATGCGGCGGCGTGGCTGTCGAAAGTCGCGTGGGCCATGTCTTTATGAAGGCGAAGTTGGCAGAGTGCCAGGCGCCGATTGGCGGCGAGTTAAGCGGGCACTTTTATTTTCAAGACATGTTTAATGCTGACAGCGGTGCGAGAGCCTTTGTGGCGGTGCTGAATGCGCTGGTCAATGCAGGCAATGCCACACTTTCATCGCTTGTGAAACCCTTTCAACACTTTGCCCAAAGTGGCGAAATTAATTTTGAGAACGCGGACAAACTTGGCGCGCTGCAGGCGCTGCGTAAGGCCTATCCCACGGCGAAGGTGCATGAATTAGATGGTCTTAGTTTGGATGCTGGTAGTTGGTGGTGCAATGTGCGCATGAGCAACACCGAACCATTGCTGCGATTAAATTTAGAAAGCGCCGACGCGGCGACCACCGCGCGCATGATTGACACTCTGAGTCCGTTGCTTGGCAAGCGTGTGGCGCACTAAGCCTGTCGATGAAAGTGATGTGAATGAACGCCGACGAATTTCTAACTCGACATGGATTGGCACTCAATCCCTTCACCGCCGAAGATGCGGGGCAGGACGCGGTGTTGGCGCGCACCGCCGATGCATGGAAGCATCCAGATTTTGCGAAGATTATCGGTGATCCAACGCACCCTTCGCCCACGGTTGTCTTTGGTGAGCGCGGCGCAGGCAAAACCGCGTTGCGTTTACAAATGGAACATTTTCTCGCGCATTGGAATCAGCGTCGTTCAACTGACCGAACGCTGGTCGTGGCGCACGATGACTTTGATGGCATGCTCTCCACGATCGCACGACATGATGGATTGCGCGAACCCAAAGCAGCTTTAGAAAGCATTCGTTTAAGTGATCATGTGGATGCGATCTTGCATCGCGTGGTGCCGTTACTTGTTGATCAACTCCTGCGCATGCCCAAGGCTTCTGTGCTGCACGGAAGCAATATGCGGCGGGCGTTGTCCAAGTCTTCTATTGCAATTCGTCGCGATATGTTGTTGCTGCAAGTTGCCTATGACCATCCCTCCGCGGTGGTGCGTCGCACGCGTCGAGTGCGAAGTGCGCTGCGATGTAGTGGTTCAAGTGGCGCGATGTTGGCAGGCGCGTGGTCATTGCTGCTGTTGGCGATCGCAGCGGTGATGGGGCTGATCGGTATCGGCGCCACGCTGCACTTTGAATATTTGTTGCCTGCTGCGGTGATGGCATGCGTAGGCGTGATGGTGGGTTGGACTTGGGTGCTGCGCAAAGCGCGGGTGGCGCGCATCTCGCGGCGCATGGCGAAAGCGATCCGCGTATTGCAACGCGATGCCCGTGGATTTCGTGGAAGTCTGCATCTGCTTCCGATGGAATTGATCGAGACCAGTCTTCCACAAGATCGTGGCGAAGATGCGCGCTATGCGATGTTGGATCGATTGCACCGAGTACTTGGTGCGGTTGGCTACGCAAGTCTTTCGGTGTTAGTTGATCGCGTGGATGAACCTGCGTGCGTTGCCGGTGATGCGCAACACATGCGCAACTTAGTGTGGCCAATGCTTTCGAGCAGATTTCTGCAGCATCCGGGGCTGGCGGTGAAATTATTGCTTCCAAAAGAACTGGGTGAAATGGCGGCGCGCGAAGATGGCGACTTTCATCGCGGCGCGCGCTTAGATAAGCAGAACATGATCGAGCGCCTGCACTGGACCGGCGCAATGTTGGCGGAGTTGTGCGACGCGCGTTTGCGTGCGGCGACAGCATCTGGAAGCAAAGTGTTGAAGGTAGAAGAACTCTTTGATCCATCGGTTGGGCGTTCGCGTTTATCCGAGGCGATGGAGCGCAGCGGTAATCCGCGCGAGGCGTTGCGTTTGGTGTACGGCGCAATTCAAGAGCATCTTTCACATGCCAATGCGGATGAGCATTTAGTTTCAGCAGCAAGCTTTGAATGGGCTCGCCGAAAACTTGGTGAGGCGCGGCAGCGGGGGTGAGTGGGGGGCGGATTGATACGAATTCGCTTTTCCGATATCGCGGGCGAGCGCTGGAGAAGTCCCATAGAGATTCGCGTTCCCGCATTTGAAATAAAGCAGCGCGGTGCCGAACTTCGAAATCTTTGTAGCGGCATTTTTGATAAGCAATTTTTGTCTTCGCAGCCGCGGCTTGGTTGCAAGATGCTCGATGATTTCCACCGCGGCACTCGCTCTCACACCACACCCATGCTCTGCTGTCGCTGCAAAGTCGTTCCCGATTGCCGCAGACTCGTTCGCAGCTATCTCCTCCGCATCCCGTGCACGCTTGCTTCGCTGACCACGCATCTTGTTGGAGTACCAGCCGTAGTAACGCAGCATCTGAAAGCGCTTGTCTGGAATGT
>Ga0209702_10001454_pt1 | contig 45361 bp, 43 predicted proteins | sample FRY01_FD_187210 | JGI IMG/M metagenome (GOLD analysis project Ga0209702, IMG submission 187210) | Freshwater microbial communities from Lake Fryxell liftoff mats and glacier meltwater in Antarctica - FRY-01 (SPAdes) (version 2) | ecosystem: Environmental > Aquatic > Freshwater > Ice > Glacier... | reverse complement strand
TTAATTGATTTTGCCGGTCAGCCAAGTATCGTTGAGAATTTAGAGATTTTCGTTAAAGCCGCAATCTTACGAAATGAACCGCTAGACCACGTTTTATTGCACGGACCTCCGGGGCTAGGAAAAACAACCTTAGCCAATATTATCGCGAATGAATTGAATGTTGGTTTTAAAGTCACTAGTGGTCCAGTTCTGGATAAACCCGGAGATTTAGCGGGTTTACTTACCAATTTAGAGACAGGTGATGTTCTTTTTATTGACGAAATTCACCGTTTATCGCCTGTAGTTGAGGAGTATCTCTATTCAGCAATGGAGGACTATACGATTGATATAATGATCGATAGTGGTCCAAATGCCCGTACCGTTCAGATAAGTTTAAATCCGTTTACCTTAATTGGCGCTACTACGCGCTCTGGATTATTGACATCACCTTTAAGAGCTCGTTTTGGTATAAATTCTAGGCTAAACTATTACGATGCGGAGACTTTAACGAGTATAGTTGAGCGGTCAGCAGGTTTACTTGATATTGAAATTGAAGATACAGCAGCTTACCAAATCGCTAGCCGCAGTAGAGGAACACCACGAATTGCCAATGCACTTTTACGTCGAGTTCGTGACTTCGCACAAATTAAAGGCAACGGGACAATAACTTTAGCCATAACGGAATACGGGTTGGAGGCTCTTAATGTCGATAAAAATGGTTTAGATGAAATGGATAACCGCATGTTGTCTACGATAATTGAAAAATTCGGTGGCGGTCCTGTTGGTTTAACGACGATAGCTACAGCAATAGGAGAAAACGCAGGTACTTTAGAAGAAGTTTACGAGCCATTTTTAATCCAAGAAGGATTTTTAATGCGAACTCCAAGAGGTCGTAAAGTAACAGAAAAAGCATACAAGCATTTAGGCTTCGACAAAGGATGGAGCCAAGGTGGATTATTTTAAGCAGAATTGAATACGGAAAATCATACAAGAATAATAAAGCAAAAGACCCAAGAATTGGGCTTTTTCTTTTGTGGTATTTCCAATGCAGAATATCTTGAGGAAGAAGCGCCAAAACTAGAAGAATGGTTGAAGCGATCTTATAATGGGAAAATGGGTTATATGGAAAACCATTTTGACAAACGGCTAGATCCTAGGCTTCTAGTGGATGACGCCAAAAGCGTTGTTTCTCTTTTACTGAACTATTTCCCTGACCAAAGTGAAGCACAATGCCAAGATGCACCAAAACTTTCTAAATATGCGTACGGTGAGGATTATCACTTTGTGATAAAAGATAAATTAAAAACGCTCATGCAATTTATCCAAGATGAAATAGGAGAAGTCGGCGGACGAATTTTTGTAGATTCAGCGCCAGTTATGGATAAAGTTTGGGCGAAAAAAAGTGGTTTAGGTTGGGTGGGTAAAAATTCAAATCTTATTCATCCAAAACACGGCTCTTTTTTCTTTATAGCGGAGTTAATTCTTGATCTTAAGTTGGTTCCCGATGGTCCTATCAAAGATTATTGTGGGACATGTACGAAGTGCATAGATGAATGCCCAACTGACGCAATTGTGGAGCCTTATCTCGTGGATGGATCAAAATGTATTTCTTACTTAACAATTGAGCTGAAGGATCAAATCATTCCAAATGAGTTCAAAGGAAAAATGGACGACTGGATGTTTGGCTGCGACATTTGTCAAGATGTGTGTCCATGGAACCGTTTTTCAAAACCACATAACGAAAGTCGTTTCGATGTAAAGAGAGAATTACTTAAAATGAATAAAAATGACTGGCAAGATTTAACGCAAGAGATTTTTTCTAACTTATTTAAAAACAGTGCAGTAAAAAGAACTAAGTTTGAGGGATTAGAGAGAAATATTAAATTCTTAAAATAAATGAGAAGTCAATAAGTACACCTTCATTATTAAAAGCTTTAGGCTACAACGCAATAATTTCCAATAAATAGAATAGAAAACACACTTAAAAATGAAGTGTTAAAAGATTCTTTTGTGCGCGAAACGTATTACAAGGGCACAACTATTTTTTTTAAATAAAAAAATAGTTGTATTTTTCCTGAAAATACAATGATATGATTCCAGATGTAATTGTTGAACAACCTGTTTCCTTAAGCATGAATCCTTACGCGGGTGCGTGGTCTAAAGTCGAGGCGGCACATCTATTGAGAAGATGCATGTTAGGGCCAACTTTTTTCCAAATTCAATCCGCTGTATCCAATGGAATGAATGCAACAATTAGCACTTTATTGACGATTCCAACTATAAATCCACCATTGGCTTATCATGCCGATGAGGCTGTAGTTCCGATTGGCAGTACATGGGTGAACAGCCCTTATAACTCCGGGACAAACACCCAGCCAACAGAAGATGCTCGTTATAAGTCACTCGCCGCATGGACGATGGAAACAATGAATTCTACAGACATGAATATTTCTGCGAAAATGAATTTATTTTGGCAGAATCATTTCGCACTTGAAGGCGTGTTTGACTCGAGAGCAACGTATAATTATTTGAATTTGTTACGAACACATGCACTAGGTAATTTTAAACAATTGATAAAAGATGTTACAATAGATCCAGCTATGTTACTTTTTTTAAACGGGGCTTCAAATAGTGTTTATTCACCAAATGAGAATTTTTCTCGTGAATTATTGGAGTTATATACCTTGGGAAAGGGAGTTCAAATTGGGCCAGGAGATTATTCGACATATACAGAAAGTGATGTAGCTGCCGGAGCAAAGATTTTAACAGGCTATACAGTAGACGGGTTGAGAAGTGATACCACAACTTCTCCTGTTTCGGTTTTTTTGTCAAGCTTTCACGATAACTCTACAAAGCAATTGTCTAATCATTTTGGGAATATTCCCCTTTCAGGAGCAGGGGCCAATGAATATTCTAGTTATATCGATATAATTTTCCAACAGCCAACAGCAGCTGTTTTTATCTGTAAGAAGTTATATCGATATTTTGTGAATTACGATTTAACAGCGAGTGTTCAAAGTAATATTATTCCGATTATGGCGCAAACATTAACGGTAAATAATTTCAATATTCTTCCCGTAATAGAGCAATTGTTGAAAAGTGAACATTTTTATGATATGGCTGTTCGAGGAGCATTAATTAAGAATCCAATGGAAACTATTTTTTCTTGGTTTAATTCTTCACAGTCCTCTCCAAATGTAAGTGTTGCTACTAATTATCAGATGTATTTGAGTTTATATTGGTATACAGGATCACTGGGGCAAAGGTATATTTCACCTCCTAGCGTCGGCGGTTGGCCCGCCTATTACCAAGCTCCTTCTTATTATAAATTATGGTTGAATTCAACCTTTTTAAAAACACGATTTGATTTGGCGACATGGTTGACACAATACACCGGAATTAATGTGGGAGGTGACTACTATAAAGTTAAAGCGCTAAATGTTGTAAATGGATTATCAATTCCAAATGATGCTTTGAGTGTAATTGATGATTTAGCAGATATGTATTGCCCAAAATCACTCAGTTCAAGTGATAAATTAATATTAAAAGATGTTCTTACAAATGGATTGCCGGATTTTGAATGGACAATTCAATACAATGATTACCAAGCAGATCCTAATAACCTAACAGTTTCGGATCCGGTTCGAATTAGGGTAGAATTGGTATTATCTAGGATTTTTAAAATGGCAGAATTTCAAACCATTTAACATCTGTAAAGACTTAAAACATGAAAAGAAGACATTTTGTAAGAAACGTATCGCTTGCCGGGGTAGTCTCTCCATTCTTGCTAAACGAGATGAAGATTCAGGCCATTAATAAGAAGCTTTTTGGTTATGCTAAAGTTTCCGAAGATAGAGTTTTAGTAGTCATCCGATTAAATGGTGGAAATGATGGGCTGAATACAGTAATTCCTCGAGATCAATATGCAAATCTAGCGATTCAAAGAGCAAATATTTTAATACCTGAGACTCAGGTTCTCCCACTTACAGCGTCTGTTGGTCTACATCCTTCGATGATAGGCATGAAAGGAATGTTTGATAATGGAAAATTATCCGTAATCCAAAACGTTGGTTATCCAGATCAAAATCGGTCGCATTTTAGGTCTATGGATATTTGGACTTCGGGAATGATGGAGCCAACAAATACAACAGGTTGGATTGGAAGACCTTTTGATAATGCGTATCCAAATTTCCCAGATGCCTATCCAAATCCAACGTATAAAGATCCTTTTGCAATAACAATGGGTTATCAAGTTTCGGCTACTTGTCAAGGGATAATGGGTAATTTCTCCCATTCAGTAGAAGATCCATTTGATACTTTTTCACTTCAAACTTCAGCTGCATTAAACGATGGTACGTATTATGGCTCGAATATGGAATACATTACCACAATGATTGGCCAAGCAAATGCATATGGAAGCCAGGTGAATGCGGCCGCAAATGCTGGAACTACACTTTCGTCTCTATATGATCCAAACAATAGTTTAGCGACACAGTTGAAGTATGTAGCCCAAATGATTTCAGGTGGATTGGAGACAAAGGTATATATTTTAGATGTTAACGGTTTCGATACACACGACCAGCAAGTTGTTGAGGGTTTCTCTTCAACAGGAAATCACGCAAATTTGATGAAAAAACTGTCAGATGCAATTGTGGCCTTCCAAGATGATTTGCAATTACTTGGGCTGTCAAGTCGAGTGGCAGGTATGACTTTCTCAGAATTTGGTCGACAGGTATCGTCAAATGCAAGTTTCGGGACAGATCATGGCGATGCAGCTCCATTATTTTTGTTCGGATCATGCTTGAATGCCCAAATAGTTGGACCAAATCCAACTATTGCAAGCGTTATTCAAAATCAAGCAGGAGTTCCAATGCAAATAGATTTTCGTGATATTTACGCCTCTATTTTAAAAGATTGGTTCGTGGTTGATCCTACGGAAATTCAAACATTATTTGAACATACAGTTACATTCTATCCAGTTCTGGGAGCTTGTAATTTAGGAATTGAAGAAAATCAGGTAGCCGAAGAAATAAAATTACTCCTTTTTCCAAATCCGAGCATCAATCAAACTACGGTGCGCCTGAACGTCGGAAATGAATGGGTAAAAGTTGAAGCGTATGACATGTCAGGCTCGAGAATAGCCATTTTATTTGACGATAATTTAGCCGCAGGAGAGCATAATATTCCTTTGAATGTTAGTGGTTTTAAATCCGGACAATACGTTATTCGCGTGATAAAAGAATCGGGAGTTAATGAGGCAAAGTTTACCAAATTGAGATAATCTTCAAATTCTATCCTCCAAAAACCGCTTTATAAATATCATTGCCGTTTGCATAGACCATTAGCGTTAATAAAATGCTAAATCCAACGTACTGAGCATATTCAAGCACTTTTTGAGGAGCTTCTTTACCTGTGATAATTTCATACAAGAGAAAAACAACATGGCCACCATCTAAAGCGGGAATTGGTAAAATGTTCATGAATGCTAAGATGATAGAAATTAATGCTGTGTTCAGCCAAAATATTTGCCAATCCCATGTAGGAGGGAAGAGTTTCCCTATCGCACCAAATCCACCAATAGAGCTTGCCCCTTTTTTAGTAAATAGATATTTGAGCTGGGAAGCGTAATCTTTAAGTGTCTGGATACCATATGACGTACCTACGGAAATACTTTCACCAAAAGAATAGCTAACATTTTGTAATTTATTCGTGTCAACCGCGTAACCAGAAGATTTTGGAGCAAAACCAATGGTTCCCTCTTTTGTCACCAAAATATCTTTAACCAATGTATCATTTTCACGAATGAAGGTGACATCAACTTTTTTGCCTCTGTTCTCATACAAAGCAGCAACCGTTTGATCAAAATATTCTATTTCCTGCGAACCAATACGAACCAATTGGTCATTCTTCATCAAAACACCATTTGCATTTGACTTCGATTTAGGCAAAATAGAATCAATTATATTGCTTTTTAGCCTAAAGTCAAAAGGCGCCATCGCACCTGATTTGAACAATTCATAATCAATATCTTCAGGCAAAGTCAATGTTTCCGTTTCTCCATTTTGGTGTTTCACGATAAAATTACGTGCGCCACGCAGCATGATTTCCTTGTTTACATCCTTCGCATTATCAATAGTGACATCGCCTGCTTGTAATACGATATCACCCGTTTCAAAACCATACTGCTTAAGCATTGGAGTTACAGCCAAACCAACTTCTATATCGTTTGGGTTCATTTTTTCAATTCCATAGGAGAAAATCACAAAAATATAAATCAAACATCCGAGAATTAAATTCACAGTTACACCACCTAACATGATGATTAGTCTCTGCCAAGCCGGTTTGGCTCTGAATTCCCATGGTTGCGCAGGCTGTGCCATTTGCTCTGTATCCATAGATTCGTCCACCATACCTGAAATTTTCACATATCCACCTAAAGGCAACCAACCAATTCCCCATTCCGTTTCGCCTATTTTCTTCTTAAAAATTGAAAATTTCCAATCGAAGAATAGGTAAAATTTTTCAACTCGAGTTTTAAATATTTTAGCTGGAATATAGTGACCGAACTCGTGTAATACGACTAAAATTGATAGTGAAAGCAGAAGTTGTGCGGCTTGAATAAGGATGTCCATTCTTAATTTTAAATAAAGGGGTAAAGTTAGTTTTTCAGATTGAATTCATTTGTTCCTGATAGATTCCATTGAGAATGAAATAATCTAACATGGCTTCTTTGATTAAATGCTGTTGGTCTCTGTCGGCAAGGTGCGGAAGTGGTTTTATTAATTTGAAGTGTGGCCAGTTTTCGGCATCTCTTTCAATGAATTCATAATAACCCATGGGTTCCAACAAAGTACAAATCGCGATATGCAACAAGTCCGTTTTTTCTTGCTTTGTAAAAGCCCGGTGACCAGAACCAAATTCATCTACACCAATAAGGAATAAGATTGCCTGAACATCCATTCCTTCACCAAATTGCACTTCCAAATGTGTTTTTAATTTTTGAAAGCGTATTTCTATTTCATAATCCACGACGTAAAGGTACACATTCCTATTGGCTGAAAAAATGTTAAAAAGAGTCATTCTTCATAAATATTCTTAATGATTTAGAACAGGGAAAGGAATATACTTGTTAATTTAGTAAAAAACGATTAAAATGAAAAGATTTAGAATATTTACATTAGCATTATCAACAGCACTCGTATTGGCCTCATGTCAAGATGAAACGCCTCCAACTGTAGAAACGAAACAAGAGAAAGAAATTTGTTTTTATTCCTATAACGAAGGCACAACATTAATGGAATGGACGGCTTTTAAATTCACAGAAAAGGCACCTGTTAAAGGTACATTTACAGAAATTAATGTAGCCGGAACTTTGGTGTCAGACGACCCAATGGCTTTGCTTTCTAGTTTGACATTCTCAATTCCAGTTTCTTCAATTTCTTCTCAAAATGAGGAAAGAGATGGAAAAATTATGAAACAATTTTTCGGAACAATCAAAACTGAAAATTTAACAGGTAAAGTTGTTAGTCTTGGGATGGACGAAACCGCGGTTTTAGATATAACGATGAATTCATTAACCAAAGCAGTGAAAGGCAAATATACTTTTGAAGATGGAAAATTCGATTTTTCTGCTTCAATTGATGTTGGTGATTGGAGTGCTGTACCTGGAATTAAAGCATTAAATACAATTTGTAAAGATTTACACACTGGAGCCGATGGTGTTTCCAAACTTTGGGCGGAAGTTGATTTGAAGTTTAGTACAACCTTGTCTTCGGATTGTGATTAATTTATTTTGAATGGATTAACAAAACGGCTGTAGAACTTTTGTTTGCAGTCGTTTTTTTATGAACAACTTTCCGTATTCTTGTGTATGAATTTTATCGACATTGTCTTGCTCATTCCACTTGTCTATGCTGCTTGGAAAGGATTTAAAAAAGGATTTATAATTGAGGTATTTACTTTACTTGCTTTTTTTGTGGGCATTTATGCAGGCGTCCATTTTTCGGATTATACTTCAAGTAAATTAACAGAAAGCTTTGATATAGATAGCACTTATTTGCCTATAGTTGCTTTCACTATAACTTTTTTAGTCATTGGAGCTCTTGTTTTTTTTGCAGGTAAAGCCATTGAACAAGTTGTGAAAATAACAGCATTGAGCCCCATGAATAAAATGGGAGGTTTGGTTTTCGGTGCTTTGAAAATGTTGTTAATTCTAAGCGTCCTTCTATCAGTAGTTGAATCTTACAGTGAGAAAAATGAATTGCTTTCCAAAGAAAAACGCGACGAATCTGTTTTATATAAACCTATTAAAGCTGTTGGACTTTATACCGTTCCAGGTCTTCGAACAAGTACAATTTTCATAGAAAATACGTTAAAGCTAGAGTCGGATAACACAGGCTTAACCGTTCATCAGGTGTTTAGAGCTAAAGAAATTGCAGATAGTTTAGGAATTGAACCCAAAGATGCTGTTGAATTGTACGATATTTACCGAAAATATGAGTAAGATTCTCTTTTTGATGTTCTGTTTGTCATGCAATGTTTTGTGGTCTCAACTTGACAATTTCATCCAATTGAATAATACGCCTTTGGATGAGATATTTAATATAAAAAAAGTAAACATAACCAAATCAGGTCCTTATGTGGGCTTGCAAAAAGGAAAATTTACTGTTTTAGAGATAGGAGGCGAAAAGCAATGGAAACGAGTAACTTGGAAAAAGCCAAAAACGCACGCATTACGTTTGGGAGCAAATTATAATTTTAAATACAATGTATTGGGTTATGATATTGGTTACTGGTTTAAACTCGGTCGATTAAATTTAACATACGGTGCAAATTTAGTTTGTAGGACAGATTTCACAACGTATAGTTTTGGATTTTCGCCAACTGTAGGATATAAGTTACAGCAATTTCATCTCCAAACTGGATATAATTTCCTTTCAAACCCAATAAATACTTTTGAAACTAATTCTTTGTTTATTTCTCTTCGTTATGTTCTGATTAACGAGAGGAAATGGAATATTTCAAAGAATAAAAAGAAGAAGGAAGATAAAGGATTTTTTGATCGTTTGAAAAATCGAAAGTAACAACTTAATACACCAGACATCAAATTTGGACCAAAAACACACATTACTTTCCTCACCTTTACAAGGTTTTACAGACTTTCGATTTCGTAATGCGATAAACCGGCACTTTGGTGGGATCGACACCTATTATTCACCGTATATAAGATTGAACGGGAAGTTGGAGATTAAACCCGTTTATCAGAGAGATATATTGCCCGTAAACAATTTTGAATTGCACGTCATCCCTCAAATAATGACAAATGATGCAGATGAGTTTCTATTTGTTGCCAAATATGTTCAGTCTCTTGGATACAATGAGTTGAATTGGAATTTGGGTTGTCCATACCCCATGGTAACGAAACGCTGCATGGGTTCTGGGTTAATTGCCGACGCAAAACGAATTGATGGAATTTTGGAACGCGTTCACAATGAGTCTGACATCATTGTATCTTTGAAAATGCGAATGGGTTATGATGAACCCACGGAAATTTTAGATGTATTTCCTCTTCTTGAAAAATACCCAATTAAAAATATTGCGATTCATGCGCGAATAGGCAAACAACTGTATAAAGGCGCTGTTGATTTGCATTCTTTCGAACGTTGTTTAGATAAAACGAGTCACAAAATATATTACAACGGAGATATTACAACAGTCGAAGCATATCAGGAAATGGCCGAACAATTTCCATCAATAGACCATTGGATGATAGGGCGAGGTTTGATTTCCGATCCTTTTTTACCGAGTAAAATCAAGCGTAATTCAGCTGAATTTCCAGAAAATAGTCATCAAGTTTTCCGTGCTTTTCACGATGAGTTATTTCAAGAGTTTTCAACGGCACTTTCTGGATCGACAAATGTTCTTACAAAAATGCATTCCTATTGGGAGTACTTTTCGCTCATTTTTGATGACATAAAAAAGCCACTCAAGAAAATAAAAAAAGCACGAACGATAGAAGTTTATTTAGATGCTGTTGAAGAAATTTTGGATTCAGAATTTAAAACATGCTTCGCGCATTGCTGCTGAGGGATTATTTGGATTGATTCGCACATTTTTTGAATTCTACGAATTTGCGAAGCACTCCAAATTATTTTAATTAGCAGTTGTATGAATTGATATTTCTCACTAACTTAATAGTAAACAACTAAAAAATGGCGACTTACTCTACTTTTGAAGAACTTAAAGTTTGGCAAACATCGCGAACTTTAAACAAGAATTTATTCAACCTTTTGATGGATAAGGATGATCGCAAATATGGATTTTTAATTAATCATATTTTTAAAACTGCAGGCAGTGTAATGGACAATATTGCAGAAGGTCATGGCAGACAAGGAACTAAAGAATATATTCTGTTTTTGAGTTATTCTTTAGGAAGTGCAGATGAGTTAAGATCTCAATTATACCGAGCTATGGATTTGGAAATAATTTCAGAATCAGACTTTGAAATAATTCGAAAACAATGTGTGGACATCAACTCTCAATTAACATACTTCACGAACTACTTGAAAAAAAACTGATTTCAAAGGGAATAAATTTAAAAGATAGAGAATATTAATTTTGGAGCTTTCGATATTGAAGTGTTGGGTGGTGGTTATTTGGAGTGCTTCGCACATTTGAGATTAAAAAAGGGCATAAAATGTGCGAAGCACTTCAAATCCCCAATGTGCGAAGCACTTCAAATTCATCAATTTATTTCCGATATTCAGATGATTAACCTATCTTTGCATCCTCAAAAGCATAGTCAATGTCAATAGGAGTAAAAATATTTTCAGGTAGAGCATCGAGTGTGTTAGCAAATCAAATTGCTGGAAAGTACGGAATCTCTTTAGGAGACGTGAAAGTAATGGATTTTAGCGATGGTGAATTCCAACCTTCTTTTGAGGAAACTGTGCGTGGACAAGATGTTTTTATTGTTCAAAGCACCATGCCTCCAACAGAGAATTTATTTGAAATGTTGTTGATGGTTGACGCAGCCAAAAGAGCTTCCGCGAGAAAAATAATTGCCGTTATTCCTTATTTTGGTTTTGCTCGTCAAGATCGCAAGGACAAACCGCGTGTTGCTATTGGTGCAAAATTAATTGCGAACATGCTGATGACGGCAGGAGTTGATCGTGTTATGACGATGGATTTACATGCAGACCAAATACAAGGATTTTTCGAAGTTCCAGTAGATCACCTATTTGCTTCAACAATCTTTTTAAAAGAAATTGAAAATTTGAATACGGGAAATCTCATTATGGCAGCGCCAGATGCAGGTGGAGCGAAAAGAGCCAACTCGTACGCTAAAAAATTAGAAATAGGTTTAGCGCTTTGCCATAAGCAACGTAGAAGACCAAATGAAATTGCCGAAATGACCGTGATTGGTGATGTGAAAGGCAAAGATGTAATCATCGTAGACGATATGTGTGATACAGCTGGAACGCTTACGGCAGCTGCCGACTTGTTTATGTCGCAAGGCGCTTTGAGTGTTAGAGCGTTCTGTACACATGCAGTATTGTCAGGGCCAGCATACGAACGCATCGAAAAATCAAAATTGACAGAATTGATCGTTACAGATACTATTCCTTTGAAACAAAAAAGCGACAAAATCAGAGTATTAACAGTTTCTGATTTATTCGCTGATGTTATCAGAAGAATGGTTAACAATCAATCCATCAGTTCACACTTTGTAATATCATAAATAAATAAATAATGAAAAAAGTACAATTGAGCGGTTCGGTTCGTCCGAACGTAGGAAAGAAAGGAGCGAAAGCGACTAGAAATGCTGGTTTAGTTCCTTGTGTGCTTTACGGTCAAGGAGAACAAACTGCCTTCGCTGTAAAAGCAAATGACATTGAGAAAATCGTTTACTCTCCAGATGTTTACCAAGTAGAATTGGAAATTGAAGGTAAAAAAGCGGTTGGGATCATTCAAGAATTGCAACAGCATCCAGTTAAAGGAACAATCCAACACGTGGATTTCTTAGAATTGAATGACAAGAAAGAAGTGAAAGTTGGTTTGCCAGTTCGTTTGATAGGAAATTCAAGAGGTGTATTGAACGGTGGACGTTTGATGCAAATCTTCCGTCGTTTGAATGTTTTAGCATTGCCAGCGGATTTACCAGAAGCAATCGTTGTAGACATTACAGACTTGCGTATCGGTCAAGCTATCCGTATCAAGGATATCGCTAATAACAAAGTGAAGTTCTTAGATTCTGCTAACGCAGTTATCGTATCAGTTGCTCGTTCTAGAGTATCAGTTGACGATGAAGCTGACGATGCAGATGATGCTTCAACTGAAGAAGAAGCAGGAGAATAATCAAATTCGCATATAATAAAAACGGGCGATTCATTTGAATCGCCCGTTTTTTTTTGTTTTAAAGATTTTAATTGATGATTAACTTTTCGGTTATTTTGCCTGACTCTGTATGCAGCTGTAAAAAGTATTCACCTTGCGAAACACCCGACAAATCCAATAGGCTATAATCGGTTGAAAATTCTTTTACTTTTCTTCCTAGAATATCAAGTAAAGTTATTTCTCGCACAACGCTACCTTCTTTTATGCTAAACTCAACAAAATCGTTCGCAGGATTTGGGAATAATTTAAAGTCTAATTTAGATTTCAGTTCAACCATAGTGGCTGTCGAAGTGGTCGTGTCAAGGTCGTAAATAAACACATTATCTATAAAAAAATAGGAACCATATAACGCAAATAAATGAACAGTATCGGCTGGACTGTACAAAGGATTAACACTAATATTTAGTAAAGAGTCGGGTGTAAAATTTCCAATAGTGATAAATTTCTCCCCACCAAATGCAGTGTAGTCAATTGATAAAATAGTCCAATCTAAACTGTCTCCAAATGGAATATTAAGTTCCATTTGGGGAATTACTGGAATAATATCTTGCAAAGGAGCAGTGTTTGATGGGCCAATGGCTGTATCAGATATAAACATACCAAATCGATCAATTATGTGTTTCGTGCGGCTACCAAACTTCAAAGCAAAGCCCATGCTATAAACATGCCCAGCTTTTAATTCATCTGCTAGTTCTTGATGAATGTATTCTCTCCCATTTTGCTGACCTCCTTGAATACTATATCCAATTACACCGATAAAATTTTCATCAGCGTATGCATAAGTGTTACCTGCAAAAGTATGTTGTCCAGGTAGGCAACCACCAGGGAAACAATTTCCATAGATACTATTTGTGAAGCCATCAGGAGTATTGCCATCATTGGGAGGTTTAAGCCAATCAGTGAAATTCATCGAAGTTAGGAAATTACTATTTGAACTTGTTAGTTCAAAACTAGGGTTCGAAACAAGGTTTATTTGTCCTGAAATAGCACTAGTCAATGAAATTAGAATAAAAAATGAAACTAGATTCCTCATTTTACTTATTTTTTAACTATTCTATAAAAACGGAAATGTTGTACATGTAATGGTCCGTTTCAAGGTGAACAATGTACTTTCCCTTCTCAATACCCACAAGATTCAAACTAAGTTTCCCTTTTGGAAATTCCCGAATAATTCTACCGGACAAATCAAGCAAAGAAATACTTAAAACCTCTTTTTCTTCTATTCCGGAAATTTGGAGTTGATCCGTTGCTGGATTTGGATAGACTGTGATAGTTGTGGGATTTTTATTTTCCTGTAATCCTACGTTGCTTTGGAAAGAGGAATACGTGTATAAAGTATCTATAACAGAATTAACTCCGCAATTGGGGAAGGTGGTAGTATTGGTGTCTTGAATAGTATAAACCACTATTTCTAATGGAATTGTAGGTAAACTTGGGTCAGTTATAATTGTATCGAAGGCAACAATATCTCCAAAACTTGGGCATGCAACGGTATATAAAGCGACAAAAATTGTGTCACTCACTGAAAGTTCAATTCTAGATACTTGCCAAGATATGTCCTTGATTCCGTGCAATTCCAGAGTTGCAGGTGAAGTAATAAGGTTCAACTTAGCGCTATCAATGTATTGCGAAAATGCAATACATTGAAGCGTTAAGAAAAAATTAAAGAAAATGAATTTTTTCATAATTACTCATTTATAAAATTGATAAACCTTTCGCATCTAAAATTTGCCCATCGACAACTAGAATAACGGTATACACGCCTGTTGGAAAGCTTGATGGCTCGTTGGTCCCGACATGGCAAATTAGCAGTTTACATCCTGGATTAGTCGCGCTCCAGCCTCCAGCTATTCCAGAACCAGCAATGCCATTGTGAGTTTTTGCTGCAACTATGCCAGCTACCATGGTACCATGAAGATTTGTCGTTCCTCTCGAGTCATTCGTATGTGATTCAAAATTCCATCCCTTATAATCGTCTTTGTAAGCATTAAAATCATCATCAATTCCATTGCCAGTAGAAGGGTCATTTGGACTCGCCCATGTATCTTGTGTATTCAAAAGCACATTTGAATAATTATTCGATCCTGCACCTTGTGCACCAACACCTGGGCCGAAATCATTTAATTCCCATTTTGTTCCTGAATCGAGAATCGCGATTTTTACATTTGGACTACCTGTTGTAATGTCCCAAGCTTGAGGCGCTTGAATTTTATCCAAATACCATAATGTACTATTAATATATAGCGCATCGTTTGGAGTTTGAAGGTAGCTTCCAAAATTTGGTAAAAGTACGTAATCTGTTAGGGAGGAATTATTTAAATTATTCGCTAAAGAAAACAAATCTAAAGGTATATTGGAAATATCATAATTATAATAATTGGCGTCACTTTTCCTTTTAAGGATTAATCCGTGCTGGGTTTCAAAATTGGAAATTGCCGAAGGAGGCACACCAGTAACATAATGAATTGTAATCTCATTTTGAGAAACATCGCTATACTCATTCAATTGAGAATTAAATACTTTCCATTGGTTACCAACTTTTACATACTGGTTTCCATTAAACGTTTCCATAAGTTGGGAAACTTGAGAATTTGGCTGGTTCTGCTGACCAATTAATAGTGTTGGCATAAAATACATTAGAAACAACAAAGTTTTTAATGTATTATTTCTTTTGTGAACTTGTGAATTTGTTTCTCATAGCTTGAAGTTTGGTTTTCACAACATTACAAATTAAATTCTATTAAAACAAATTTTTTGTTAATTTTTATTTTCCCCCAAAAACAAAGCCTTCAGCTCTGTTGCCTCACTTGGCTTCATTTTTCCCGCCAAGATCAAACTCAATTGCTTTCTGCGCAATGCGCCCTCAAAACGTTCGATTTCTTCTTCGGTTTCAGGTATTAATTCTGGAACTTGAATACTTCCGCCATTTTGATCAATAGCTACGAATGTGTAAATGGCTTCATTGCATTTTATTCTTTCTCCAGTAACGAAATCCTCAACGAATACGTCAATATAAATTTCCATGGAAGTGTTAAATGCTCGAGAAACTTTCGCTTCTAACGTCACGATAGCAGAATGTGCTATTGGATGATTAAATGAAACATGGTTTACAGAGGCAGTCACAACTACTCGTTTGCAGTGACGGTGCGCCGCTATACTCGCAATAACATCCATCCAAGCCAAAAGTTGACCTCCGAATAAATTGTTTTGCGTATTGGTGTCGTTAGGTAGGACTAATTTTGTAGTTATTGCGTGACTTTCAGAGGCTTTTTTTGATTTTACTTGCATTTTTTTGTTGCAAAATTAGTTATTAATTTGGAGTGCTTCGCACATTGTTTGTCAATAAAGTGCAAAGCACTCCAAATTGCACGTTTTACTTTAAGAGTTCCGGATATTTTGCCTTGAAAGCATTCAAACGAGGAACAGAGACAGCACGAACGTATCCCTGATTAGGATTCAAGCGTTCGTAATTTTGATGATATTCTTCAGCGATATAGAATTTTTCAAATGGAACAACTTCTGTTGTGATTCTAGCAAACATTTTTTCATTTAGTAAGGTAGAAATATACGCATCCGCTTGTTGTTTTTCTTTATCGTTTTGATAAAAAATAACGGAACGGTATTGTTGTCCACGATCAGGCCCCTGTTGGTTTAACGTTGTTGGATCGTGCGAACCAAAAAACACTTTCAAAAGCGTTGAATATGAAACTAAAGTTGAATCATAATAGACTTTTACAGCTTCAGCGTGACGTGTTTGACCGCTACTTACTAGTTCGTATGTTGGTTTTTTTTCAGTACCACCGGCATAACCTGATTCAACCTCTCCAACACCTTGAACAGATTCGAAAATGGCCTCTACACACCAAAAACAGCCACTAGCGAAATAGGCAACTGCATTTGTATTAATTGGTTTAGCAGATTTTTCCTTTGATTTTTCCGAAGAAACGGTTGCAGAGGTATTTTGACACGCCATTGCGCCAAAAACAAGAAGGGATAAAAGAATTGATTTCATAATAAATAAACGTTTGGTAATCGTGTTTGGTTTTGTCTACCTACAGTTCGTCATCGCCAATTTTATCACCGCGAAGTATACGGAATCTTTTTCGTGCCTCAATTGTGAACAAACTGCCTTTGTAATCAAAGAGGATCTTCCGATAATACTCCGATGCTTTTTCACTGTCGTTCAATTGATTCTGGTAAATATCACCCAATTGAAAAACGGCATCATCAGCTAAAATGTCGAATTGATAGTATTTCAATAACTCATCTAAATATTTGACGGCTTCAGTCCATTTTCCTTGCATTTGCAGGGCATAAGATTTCTTCAAAAGAATATCATCACCTAAAGAATGGTAGTTATAGACTGTTTGAATACTATCAAAATAAACGAATGCTTCGTCGTATTTATGTTGCTCTATCAGTAAATCACCTTTAGAGAACCAGCTCATGGCTTCATAATTACTATCTAAGCCGTAATTTTCTGTAATCAATAACGACAATTGCATGGCATCATTTGCAATCAGTTTGGTTGTCGATTGTTTCAACACATCTAATTGGGATTGTGCAAAGTCGAATTCACCATCGTAGTAATAGATTCTTGCATTTTTGAATTTTGCTTCTTGACCAATCGGCTCGTATTTGAAATCTTTGTCAATTTGCATATAATAAATCGACGCTTCCCAAATATCTGCATTTAAAACATCTATGTCTGCTAATTGCATTTTCGTTTCGGCCTTTTGCATGTCTGTCAATCCAGGAATAGCCAAAGCTTCCGTTAATCGTCCAATCGCAGAAAGAGGTTTTCCACCATAAAATGCTTCAATATGTGATAATTCCAAAATCAAATCGAGCGTATTTCGTTTTTTGCCAAGTCGGGCCAAGGTTGCTTCGTATTCTCCAATTGCATCTTGAATATCTTGTTGCGAATAATTTTTATTCGTTGTAACCTCAACGTAGCGTGTATTCAACAAAGCCATCTCAGCGGCATAGAAGAACCGTTTGTCGGAGCCAAGATCTCGAACATATTGAAACGCTTTCCGCGCAACGGAATATGCATTGTTTTCTAGACACATTCTACCAAGATCGAATACACGTGCTCCATCGCCACCTTCTCTACGGTCAAGGGCTTGCACTTGCACCAAAGCTGCATTGAAGTTTCTTTTTTGGACAAAAAGCCAAATCAACATATTGTTGTAAGTGCTGTTCTCGGGATCTTTTTGAACCTTTGTCAATAAATTGGTTCGCAAAAAATTATATTCTTTGCTTTCGTCGTCTGAAAAATCAATTTTTCTAGCAAGGACGTTTTGAACATATGTAATATAGGAAGGATATTTGTCAAGTAAATCCATGTAAGCTTCCATCATTTTTTCAGTTTGCCCAGTGGCACCGTATAAATCTGCGAATTGAATTTGAAGAGGATAGCTTGTTTTCAATAATTTCAGTCCTTTTTCTAATGTCTGAAGCGCGAAATCATTTTTGTTCTTGGAGCGGAAAGCATTGTAAATATTGATAATTGTGTTTGCATTACTGGGCAAATCACTGATTAGCTTTTCATACAGTTTGTTTGCCTTTGATTCTTCTTTATTGTCTTCGTAAAACTGACCCAACATAATAGGGTAGTCATAATCATAAGGCATATTATTGACTTGCCTCTTCAATAATTTTTCCGCATCCCGAAGTTGCTCCGTTTGATTGTAACAATCTAGCAAACGAAGAAAATTTTCTTTTGAAGGTTCTCTGTCAAAAATCTTTTCACTGTATGGAATAGCCTTTTCATATTCTCCTCTAGAATAATAAACTTCAGCGAGTTGATTGTCCTTTCCCTGCGCGAGAGCAGAAAAATTAATCAAAAGGAGAAGTATTGAAAATAGGTTTTTCATTCTGTATGAATGGGTATTATTTTTTCTTATTTTCTTTCCAAAGTTTCCATGAAAAATCGTCAATTTCCTTTGCAAAAGACCGATAAGTATCCACCGCGAATTTTTTCGTTTTCAAATATTCGTCTGAAAGAACAACAACTTGATCCATTTTTTCTTTTTCATAGGCAATGTATTCTTCATACTTAGGCCTTTCTCCATCACCATTTTCAACATCGTAACGAAGTTGTCGTAACGATTCTGTGATTTCGTCACAACCTGCAAGCACATCCGCATACATTTTATCAATCTTTGCCATTGCACGGCGCATGTTCTTATGTTGGTCCATTTTAGTGCCAAACTCCAGATCAATGGTATCCATGAAATAGTTATTCTTTATTCGAAGTTCAGTTTCTCTCGCTTCAATAGAAATATGATGTGCGGAGTCTACTTTGTTTTCACTCGTTTCAGCTTTGACACTTTCCAGTTTCTTTGACATTTCGTCAATAGAAGACAATTGACTTGATTTTTTAACGTCAGAACATGAAGCTAAAACGAGAAATGATAGGCAAATAATAGATAATGTTTTCACTTTTTAATGTAAATATAAAGTAAAAACAGACCTTTCCGCTTATTTTAGGAATAATTAAGAAGCCTTAAGAAATGGATTCGAATCCTGTGTAAGGTTGTAATACTTTTGGTATTTCGATACTATTTTTTGTTTGAAAGTTTTCCATCAAAGCCGCGACAATTCTAGGCAAAGCTAAAGCAGAACCATTTAAAGTATGACAAAGCTGAGACTTTTTATCTTCTCCTTTGAAACGCAATTTCAATCGATTGGATTGGAAAGTGTCAAAACGAGATACGGAACTTACTTCCAACCATTTTTTCTGTGCTGCGGAATAAACCTCAAAATCATAAGTCATAGCCGCGGCAAACCCAGTATCGCCACCACACAATCGCAAAATTCGGAATTGAAGTCCAAGTTTTGACAACAAACCCTTCACATGCTCCATCATTTCTTCTAATGCAGCTGCTGAATTATCAGGGTGTTCAATTCGAACGATTTCCACTTTGTCAAATTGATGGAGACGATTTAATCCTCGCACATCTTTCCCGTAAGAACCTGCCTCACGGCGAAAACATGGCGTGTAACCTGTCATTTTGATGGAGAATTCAGCGTCCGGTAAAAGAACATCGCGGTAAATATTTGTAAGCGGAACTTCGGCAGTTGGAATCAAATACAAATCATCAATTGTGCTATGATACATTTGACCCTCTTTGTCTGGCAATTGACCCGTTCCAATTCCAGACGCTTCATTTACCATATGGGGCACTTGATACTCTTCATATCCAGCGTTACCAGCTTCCATTAAGAAAAAGTTAATCAATGCTCGTTGAAGTTTAGCTCCTTTTCCTCTGTAAACGGGGAACCCAGCGCCGGTGATTTTCACACCTAATTCGAAATCGATGAGGCCATATTTTTTTGCCAATTCCCAGTGAGGAACAGGCTCAAAACTGAAGGTTGGTTCGTTTCCAGACTCGTAAACAGTTTCATTGTCCAGTTCACTTTTCCCAGCTTTCACCAATTCGTTCGGCACATTCGGCAATTGATACAACAAATTTTGAATGTGTGCTTCCAGTTTTTCAACATCAGATTTAAGCTCAGATTCTTGCGTTTTTAAGCCTATTGTTTTTTCTTTTGCTTGATTTGCTTCCGCGGTTTTTCCTTGTTTGAATAGGTCACCAATTTCTTTGGCAACTAAATTTAACTCTGCAGAGAGAGCTTCGACTTCCATTTTTTTCGAACGCCATTGGGCATCTGTAGCTAAAATTTCTTCCACTATCGCAGTAGCATCTATGTTTCGTTTTTTCAAGCCGTCAATTATGGCTTCTTTTTCGGTACGGATTCTTGTAATTTCAAGCATGGCATTTCAATTCTTTTCGAGTGTAAATTTAGTAAATTGATATAAATATTCCCCCTTCGGAGGATGTTAAACAAAGATGGAGCTAAAATTTTGTTCAAAAAAGAAATTTACTTCCGAATGGAAAGGCAGATAAACACTAAACAAAAAACACTAAACAAAAAAAAGCGTGATGGCTAAACCAACACGCTTCTTAATTTCTATCGAAGTTTGTTATGCTTCAGCTGTTTCAAATGGAACAACTGATACAAACGAACGATCATTTCTTTTTCTGCGGAATTCAACTACACCATCAGTTAAAGCAAACAAAGTATGGTCTTTACCAATACCTACGTTTGTTCCTGGGTGATGTTGTGTTCCTCTTTGGCGGATAATGATATTTCCTGCAATTGCAGCTTGACCTCCAAAGATTTTCACCCCAAGACGCTTACTTGCTGATTCACGACCATTTCTCGAACTACCTGCTCCTTTTTTATGTGCCATTGTCTTATCTTTTTATTTCGCCGGGGCGAAAAATTATATTTTTTTAATTTAAGCTTTGATGCTTTTAATTGCAATCGAAGTAAAAAATTGACGGTGACCATTTTTCTTACGGTACCCTTTTCTTCTCTTCTTACGGAAAACGATTACTTTGTCTCCTTTAACGTGGCCAAGCACCTCTGCGGTAACTTTAGCTCCTTCTATAGCCGGGGCGCCAAGTGTAATTACTCCATCGTTGTCTACAAGTAAAACTTTGTCGAATTCTATCTTCGCTCCTGTTTCCTCTGCCAAACGATGAACATACAATTTTTGGTCTTTTTGCACTTTAAACTGCTGCCCTGCTATCTCTACAATTGCGTACATATAGCTGTTTTTAATTAAATTGTGTTTCTAAATTGGAGGACAAAGATACATTATTCTTTTGAGGGCACAAATTTTTTTTAATTTCTTTTCACAGGGTAGATTCAACTAGCTAATGCAAGTTTTTTATTTTCAATGTTAAACATAGTGAAAAATACTTTTTCTGGTGTTTGAAATCTCAATTTTTTCCGTGGTCTTTTTTCAAAGCCATCGCCTTCCGTTTCAATTGTAACTGAGGCCAATAATTCACAAAGAATATACCGAGCAGAACAACTATCATAGAAGCGATTTGAGCAGTATTTATACTTTCCTTAAAACCAAACCCGATAAAAACAGCAACAATAGGAATGAAATAAGTGACACTACTGGCAAATAAAGCATCGCGTAAAGCGATTATTTGATTAAAAATAATGACGGCAAATGCAGTGCCAACGATTCCTAAAACAGCAATGTAACCCAATCCTTCCCAAGCATGTTCGTTGGTTTGAATTGTCGCTATTGTTCCGAAAAATCCGTTAGCGATTATGGCTGGGACAAGGACAAATAGCAAGGCCATTGAAGTAATTTCGACTGCGGAGAAATGGCTTAATTTATGTTTGATAATGTTTAGGCTGATACCATAAAGTAAAGTTGCGAAAACAATCGCGAGGACATGAATCAATCCTCCATTATTGGGTTGTAGGTGACCAGAATACATTAATAGAATCATTCCTAACGTTCCAATCACAAGCCCTATGATTTGCACAGTTGTTAAATGAACCTTGAAAACGAAGAAACCGATTAGCACTGTGAATATGGGGGTAAAACTATTCAGCATTCCAGCATACCCAGATGAGATCGAAGTTTCGGCATAAGTGAAAAGAAAAGCGGGAATAAAATTACCGCAAAACCCTACTATAAAAAGAAACAGAACGTCTCTCGCTTTCTTTATTTTCCGAAGCGGCTTCAGAGAAAAGGGGAGAAGTATCATTCCAGCGAAAAACATACGCAATGCGCCAACTTGCATGTCGGTAAAAATCGCCTGGCCGCTCATGGTTTGCATACCACGCTTCATTAAAATAAAAGAAGAGCCCCAAATACATGCAAGTAAAATCAGAATTAACCAACTTTTTGTTTCTAGTTTCATGCGGCAAAAATAGATTATTTCTTTTGTTAATGCTTTTCTAATGACGATGAAGATTAACACAAGGTTAATTTTTGAGCATTCTTAGTCTATTTAAAATAGGTTCTCAGATTGTTTGCGTTCAAAAAGTGTAAATTCGCACTAAATATGGTAAAAGTCAAAAAATATAATCTTACGCTGGAACCAGAATATGATTTCGATATGATCGGAATTTGTTCTCACCATAGAGATTATCGTTTGGCGTGGGGCATTAATGAGGCAATGGGTTTGCACTTGGCCAAAGCCGATGAAGAATTTGCTACCAACAAAGTAAAAAAACACAGAAGCTCCTTCCACAGTTTTTACGAATACTACGAGGAAGAAAACATGTGCTCCTATTTTTTAATTAAGAATGTTTCAGGAAATCGCTTTTTGGTTTCTGAGCAACCAAAAATTGATTTTTTCCTTTTTATTAAAGAACCAAATTCTGTAGATTCTGCCGAGTGGGTGCGCAAACTAAATGCTGTAGGTAGTATTTTGGCTGCCTATGCTTTTGATCCAGAAGGATTTGATTCAATACAAAATATTAGTTTATAAGTACAAAAGAGATATGTTAAATAAAAAAACAAAAATTGTCGCGACTTTAGGTCCAGCGAGCAACAAACCGGAGGTTTTGAAAGAAATGTTCTTTCAAGGAGTGAATGTTTGTCGATTGAATTTTTCGCACGGTTCGCATGAAGACCACTTAGCGAATATTAAATTGATTCGAAAATTGAATGAAGAAACTGGCTTAAACGTAGCAATTTTAGCCGATTTACAAGGCCCGAAAATACGCACCCATGAAATTGAAAACAATGGAGTGGAATTAGTGGACGGAACAATTGTTTCAATCGTAACAGAAAAAGTTCTTGGAACAAAGGAAAAATTCTCCATTAACTATGAGTCTCTTCCGCGCGATGTTAAAAAAGGGGAGAAAATCTTGTTGGACGACGGTAAAATCATTCTTGAAATTCAAAGTACGGACGGAAAAGAAGTTAAAGCTAAGGTTTTAAATGGCGGGATTTTATCTTCGAAAAAAGGGGTTAACCTACCGAACACCAAAATTTCAATGCCATCTCTAACGGCAAAGGATAAGGAGGATTTACAGTTTGCTTTGGAACATAACGTAGATTGGATTGCCCTTTCGTTTGTTCGGTCCGCTCGCGATATTATTGAATTGAAGCATATTATTAAACACGCAAAAGGCAAAGCAAAGGTGATTTCAAAAATTGAAAAACCTGAAGCATTAAATGATATTGACGATATAATAGAACAAAGCGACGGAGTAATGGTAGCACGAGGTGATTTAGGAGTGGAAATTCCTTATCAAAATGTTCCATTAATTCAGAAAATGCTGATTAATAAATGTCGTTTAAGTGCCAAGCCAATTATCGTTGCGACTCAAATGATGGAAAGTATGATAGAAAATATCACACCATCTAGGGCAGAAGTAAACGATGTGGCGAATGCCGTTTTGGATGGTGCGGATGCGGTTATGTTATCTGGCGAAACTTCTGTTGGAAAACATCCGATTGAGGTGATTAGAACTATGTCGAATATTGTTCGCGAAATTGAAACTTTTGAGGGAATCTATAATAAGGAAGAATTGCCCGAGGAAAGCCAAGACCGATTTATCACGGATTCAATTTGCTTTAATGCAGTGCGTTTGGCACAGCGGACAAAAACAGATGCGATTATTACTATGTCATTTTCTGGATATACAGCTTATAAAATTGCATCTCAACGACCAACCGCACCTGTTTACGTTTTCACAAGTAACAGAGACATCCTGACACAATTGAATTTAGTTTGGGGTGTACAAGCATTCTTCTATGACAAAACAGTTTCAACCGACCATACAATAGCTGACATCAAATATCTAATGAAAAAACAAGGTATGTTGAAATTAGGCGATTTAGTAATAAACATTGCTTCAATTCCTTTAGAGGAAAGTGGAAGATCCAATATGTTGAAATTGAGTTACGTTGAGTGACAAAAAAATGAATTAATATCAACGGGTCAAAAAAAACAACTTAACAATCAAAACATTTCCAATGATTAGGTGTTCTTAAGAAATAGAATTTCACGTATATTTGCACCCTCAAAAAGACAAGGATAAAATGAACAAATTTTCGAAAAGACACATCGGGCCAAATGAAGCTGAGAAAGCAGAAATGTTGGCTAAAATCGGCATTTCCAGTGTTGCGGAATTGATTGACAAAACGATTCCAGCTCACATCCGTTTAGGACGTGAATTGAATGTTGACGTTGCGATGACAGAACAGGAATACTTGAATCATATTGCTGAATTGGCGAGCAAAAATGTAGTGAATAAGTCATTCATTGGTTTAGGTTACTCTGAAACAATTGTTCCTCCAGTAATTTTGAGAAACGTTCTTGAAAACCCAGGATGGTATACAGCATATACACCTTACCAAGCAGAAATTTCACAAGGACGCTTGGAAGCTTTGTTAAATTTCCAAACTATGGTTTTGGAATTGACAGGAATGGAAATAGCAAATGCCTCTCTTTTAGATGAGTCAACTGCTGGTTCAGAAGCAATGCTTATGTTTTGGAATTCCAGATCTAGAAGTGAAATTAAAGAAGGTGTAAATAAATTTTTCATATCTAAATTTGTTTTCCCTCAAACAAAAGAGGTAATTTCTGGTAGAGCGAAAAATTTAGGAATCGAATTGGTTTTTGGAAATCCAGAAACATTTGAAGGAGATACTACTTTCTTTGGATCTTTGATTCAATATCCAGACGCTTTGGGCCGTGTGAAAGATATCGAAGGTTTCATTGCTAAAATGAAGCAAAACGAAATTCGAGTTGCTGTAGCAGCGGATATTTTAGCCTTAGTTGTTTTGAAAGCCCCGGGACATATGGGTGCCGATGTTGTGTTGGGGTCATCTCAACGATTCGGCGTGCCAATGGGATATGGCGGGCCTCATGCTGCTTTTTTCGCTGCGAAAGACGAATACAAAAGAAATATGCCAGGTCGTATTATTGGTGTTTCCAAAGACGACGATGGCAATATGGCTTTGAGAATGGCGCTTCAAACACGTGAGCAACATATCAAAAGAGACAAAGCGACATCTAATATTTGTACGGCTCAAGCTTTATTAGCTGTTATGGCAAGTATGTATACAGTTTATCATGGACCAGCTGGAATGCGCGAAATTGCATTACATGTTCATGGACTTGCTTCGCATACAGCTGAAGGTTTAGAAAGAATGGGCGTTGAATTAGGTGGAGAAGCATTTTTCGACACACTTTGGATAAAAGGCGTTCCTGCTTTTGAAATTCAATCTGCTGCTGAAGCTGCTGGTATGAATTTCAATTTTATCAACAAAAATGAATTATGTATTTCTTTTGGAGAGCCACACACAAAAGCAGATGTTCAAATAATCTTGAATATTTTCGCTCAAGTTTTAGCAAAAGAAACTGAAACGCCAAGTGAAGAGTCTAATGTAACTTTATCTCCGAGATTCTTGCGTGCTGACGCTGTATTCACTCATCCAACTTTCAGTAAGTATCATTCGGAGTCGAAAATGATGCGTTACTTGAAGCGTTTAGAGAACAAAGATCTCTCATTGGTTCATTCCATGATTCCTTTAGGTTCATGTACAATGAAATTGAATGCGGCAGCTGAATTGATGCCAATTACAAATCCGCAATTTGCAAACATTCATCCTTTTGCGCCAGTTCATCAAGCTGAAGGTTATCACGAAATGTTCCGTCAATTGGAAAAAGATTTATCGGAATGTACTGGTTTTGCAGGAGTTTCCTTACAACCTAACTCAGGAGCACAAGGTGAATACGCTGGATTAATGGTGATCAAAGCATTCCATTTATCAAATGGCGATACGCAAAGAACAAAAATGATTATTCCTTCATCGGCACATGGAACAAACCCAGCGTCAGCTGTAATGGCTGGATTTGAGGTGATTGTAACAGGTTGCGATGAAAAAGGCAATATCGATATCGAACAATTGAAAATAGCTACCGACAAAATCGGGAATGAATTAGCTGGAATCATGGTTACTTATCCATCAACGCATGGTGTTTATGAAGAAGGAATTAAAATAATTACAAGTATCATTCACAACAACGGCGGCCAAGTTTATATGGATGGGGCCAACATGAATGCTCAAGTTGGATTAACTAATCCAGGAAATATTGGGGCAGATGTTTGTCACTTAAATTTACACAAAACATTTGCAATCCCTCACGGAGGGGGTGGACCAGGAATGGGGCCAATCGGAGTGGCGGAGCATTTATTGCCTTTTTTACCTGGGAATCCGGTAATTAAAGCAGGTGGAGCGCAAGCAATTGAGGCGGTTTCAGGCGCACCTTACGGTAGTGCATTGATTTTACTGGTTTCTTATGCTTACATTAAAATGCTAGGAGCTAAAGGGCTAAGAGAATCTACTGAAATAGCAATTTTGAATGCCAATTATATCGCAGCAAGTTTAAAAGGTCATTACAACATTCTTTATTCTGGCAAAAATGGAACCGTTGCCCACGAAATGATTTTAGATTGTCGTGAGTTTAAGAAAACAGCTGATGTTGAAGTTGCTGATATGGCAAAACGACTAATCGATTTCGGATTCCACGCACCTACGGTTTCTTTCCCTGTGGCAGGAACATTGATGGTCGAGCCAACAGAAAGCGAAGACAAAGAAGAATTGGATCGTTTTATTGAGGCGATGATTAAAATCCGTCAAGAGATTAAAGAAATTGAAAACGGTCATGCAGACAAAGCAAACAACTTGCTGAAAAATGCACCGCATACGGCAGATTGCATCATCAATAAAGAATGGAATTATCCTTATTCGCCTCAAGAAGCGGCGTATCCAGTAGAATATTTGAAAGAATTCAAATATTGGGTTCCGGTTCGAAGAGTAGACAATGCTTACGGAGACAGAAACTTAATTTGTTCTTGTCCAAGCGTCGAAAGCTACGCGAATATGGTGGAGTAAAAAAATGTATTAAATAGCAAAATGCTCATTCGAAGGAATGGGCATTTTTTGTTTGAAAACGTTTTCCAGAAATATTTCAGGCTAACGAATCAATTGAACATGACCTGTAAATACCTTTTTATCATCGGTTTTTTCGTCCTTAAATTGAATACGCCAAGTGTAAATTCCTGCCTCAGCAATATTTTGATTTTTGGTTCCATCCCAACCAATGGATAAATCATGTGTTTGAAATAAAAAATGTCCCCAGCGATCAAAAATGCTCATTTGATAGGTCGATTCATCCATTCCAGCAACGATTATTGGCAGGAAAACACCATTGAATTCATCACCATCTGGGGTAAATGCATTGGGAACATAAATAAGTAATTGATCTTGTACTCTCACTATTTTGTGCGTTGTATCTTTGCAACCTTCGGATGAGGTAACAATCAATTCGACATTATAGTTTCCAACTTGCCCTGTAGGGAACTGATGAGTTGGATTGATTTCTCCACTACTCGTTAAATCGCCAAAATTCCACTCGTTAGTTTGATTTAAAATGGATTGGTTGGTAAAATCAACAGTCGGATCATCCGAATATGCAACTGATAAGTCGGAAATAAAATCAGCAAGGGGTAAAGGGTCGACACAAATCATGTCGAGAATGGTTTCTTGCGTTGTACACAAATTATTTGCGGTTATAGATAGAGTCACATCGAAGCATGTTGGAATAAGAAATTGATGATTGAATCCATTTGGCAAAGTAGAAATGGTCCCATCTTCTAAAGTCCAAGTAACAATTGAATTTGTTGCATATGTACTTTGATTCGCAAAATTAACATCGAGAGGAAAACAACCCTTTAATACATCAGATGAAAATTGAATAATTGGATTTTCCGTTATAGCAACGTATACATACGAAGTATCGCTAATACAAGGTGATTGAGCTGGTAAAACATAGGCAAATTCGTAATTCCCACCATTTAAGTAGGATAATTCTAAAATACCTGTACTTGTATTAAACTGATTGGATGGATTCAGCGAACTTTCTATCCAAAATGGGCTTAGATCCGCTGTTACTCCATTCACAAAAGGGCTTAAATCTTCAAAATCATTTAAAGTATTACAAAGTGATAAATTTGAGGCATTGACACTAGTGGGTTGTTGGTAAACTGTGATGTCAAAAAGGCTTGTATCATTTGAACAATACGTCCCACTCACAACATAAATAGCTTCATGCAGTCCCGGAATCGAATTTATATTCAGTATGCCAGGTACTGACAACTGACCGCTAAGCGTACCATTCCAATCAGACCACGTTCCCCCAGCATCCGAATTAGGACTCAGGAATGTATTTAAGTTTTGCGTACCATTGGTATTACACCATGTTTCTTGTATGTCGTTTCCAGCCCATTTTTGTGCTTCAAAAGTTACATTTACGTTATCGCTTGAAGAGCAAAAATTAGTATTGGTAACGGTTACCTGATAATTACCGCTCGTATCAACTAATAAGGTTTGACCAGTAGATCCGCCCGTCCAGGCATAACTAAACCCAGGATTTTGCGCATCCAATGTGATTAGAGATCCTTCACATTCAAATTGATCTGAACCTAAATCAACGATTGGGTTTGTAGAATAATTTACAACAATTGTATCTGTAGAAATACAGACAGGTCTAAAAGTAATATCATCTAAAAGAAAATCATTTCCACTTCCTCCAATATTTTGATTCAGAATGCAAATATTCGCAGAAGTATTTGTTCCTGAGTTCCAAACTTGGAAAAATTGCTGCCAATTGCAACCGGTTGTCCCTGTTGCAAAGACAGGGCCAACTGAAGACCCATTTATTGAAAATTGTAGTTGAGCAACATTTATGTCATTAAGTGCATTCGACAACCAGGCGCTTAATTGGTAGTTTGTATTTGATTGAATGGTTACTGTTTGGCACCAAACGTTAGTAGCGGGAGTAGATGCGCCATTTACGACCATCATATTTACACCCGGATTTGTAGTGTGGTCTGCGCAGGAAGTAAAGTTAGAATGAGCTAAATTTGGTGACGAAACGATAGCGTAGGTACCCGGATTTGACACCAAGCCCCAAGAACCACCAGTTCCAAGTGTGTAGTTCGTAGTGAAGCCTGAGTTTCCGCTTTCAAAATCGCCATTTGTAACAAGATTTGATCCAAGAAATGTCCCAACTACGCTGTATGTTCCGGGAGAAGAAATTATGCGAGTGGCATTTGTAGTATTATTATTCCACAAGTAGCTGGTGTAAGAAGTATTAGAAGCGGCATTTAATGTTAAAGTCTGACTAGGACAAAGTGTAGTGTCGGAGCCTAAATAGATAGGAGGGATAGTGCATTGTGCATAAATTCCATTCACAAATAAAACTAAAGAGAAAGGAAAAAATTGAAAAAAATTCTTTTTGTTCATTGTAGTAAATATTAATACACAAGAATACAACAAATTAGTTAAATTTGAAATAATGGACTGGTTTGCGAAACTTATCCTTTGTACAGAAACTTAATTTGTTTTTTTACAGCCGTCGAAAGCTACGCGAATATGGTGGAGTAAAAAAATGTATTAAATAGCAAAATGCTCATTCGAAGGAATGGGCATTTTTTGTTTGAAAACATTTTCCAGAAATATTTCAGGCTAATGAATCAATTGAACATGACCTGTAAATACCTTTTTATCATCGGTTTTTTCGTCCTTAAATTGAATACGCCAAGTGTAAATTCCTGCCTCAGTAATATTTATTTCCTTATATTTATACTAAATTTAAGTTATGAAAAGTCTACTTTTAATTGTAATATTTGGTTTCCTAAACTGGAATTTATATTCTCAAATCATTTGGGGAAATGAAGTAGAAATCGGAAATGCTTCAAATAACGGGATAGTAAGACCAAGGTTAGCCTTGACGGATGATAATCGTGCGATGGTTATTATGACTAAGATTCAAAACGGACAAATTTATTTCACGCAAGAGGAGATTGCGGGAAACTTTTCTACCCCAATTCCTTTGCTCCCTTCAGCTATGCAAAGTTATATTGCAAATTGGACGGGACCTGATATGGATGCTCATGGAGACACCATAGTGGTTGTTTTTAAAGCTTTGCCTTTTGAACAAGGCCATATTTATTCCATACGATCGATAGACGGAGGACTTTCATTTTCAGACACCATTCGTGTAGATAATCATTTGACGTACCGCGCATGGATGCCTTCAATGGCTATGGATGCGAATGGCAATCCATTAATTACCTATATGGTGCATGATGCAAATAGTTCGAACCCGAGATATGTATATTCTCGTTCAACGGATGGTGGACAAACCTATACTAACGAGCAGGAAATTGCGGCAATTGTGAGTGGCGAAGCATGTGATTGCTGTCCAGCCGAAATGGTTTCCAGCGGTAATAAACAAGTTTTACTATTTAGAAATAATGAATCAAATATTCGTGATATTTATGGAGTTTATTCCAACGATAATGGTGCAACATTTGGCTCGGGTGACAATATTGATGAAACAAACTGGCTGATAAATGCATGTCCGGCAAGTGGTCCGCATGGAACATTCATTGACTCAAATCTCTATTCTGTTTATATGAGTTCTGCTTCTGGAACGAATACTGTTTATGTATCCAAAAGCATCGCCAATAGCACTCTTGCCTTTCAGCTTAGGCAAGAACTTTCAACATCTACTAACGCACAAAATTACCCGCGGATTTCCTCCGAAAACGATCTAATGGTTGCTGCTTGGTCAGAATCTGTTTCGAATAACGACGAGATTTATACTGCGATATCGTTAAATGAAAACCTTGGTCAATTCAGTTTAACAAATCAGCAAGCCAATAACAACTCTGCAGGCATTCAAACCAATCCAGACATTCGCGCGAAAAACGGGGTCATTCATTTAGTTTATCAAGATTTGGGGAGTCAAAAAGTAATTTATAAAAAAGGACAAATTGGTATTATTGGCTTAGAGGAAGGCACGAGTATTACGGATATTATTTATCCAAACCCGATATCTGTAGGTCAGGAAATTATTTTACCAGAAGACCAAATAAAGTCGATTTTTTCCCTTGTCGACATGTCTGGAAAAGAAGTTCATGTTTTTAATAATTCCGAAAGAAAATTGTGTATTCCTTCTATTGAAAAGGGAGTATATCTTTTGCATTCCGAAAAAAGCGTAAAAACATATCGTTTGATAATTCAATAAAATTTAAGCTATGATTATAACAACAACAGAAACTATCCCAGGAAAAGAAATAGACTCTATTTTAGGAATTTGTCGCGGGAGTACAGTTCGCGCAAGAAATATTGGTCGAGATATTTTTGCAGGACTTAAAAACATCATTGGTGGTGAAATCGAGGAATACACCAAACTCCAAGCTCAGTCTAGAGAACAGGCATTGGAAAGAATGACAAATGATGCCAACAGATTAGGCGCAGATGCAATCGTTAATGTTCGTTTTGCGACTAGCATGATAACCCAAGGTGCTTCTGAAGTTATGGCTTATGGAACGGCTGTTAAATTTAAATAATGGATTGGCTAGCAGAAATCGTTCTTTGCGCTGAAGGCCTTGTTTTTTTAGGCTTGTTTGCTCTACTTATTATTTTGGCGCTGCGGCGTATTCGGATAAAAAAAGAAGAGACTTTTGAGAACAGAGACAATTGATTACATTCTAAAACGAAGTAATTTTTTATGAGAATTTCAACGGTTTTGTGGGTGTTGTTTTTAGGTGTTTTGATTTTTCTTTCCTTCAATTACCATGGAAAGGCCCCAAGCTTTACACATAGAAGTCAAATTTGGGCAGACAAAGCAGGTTATCATGTTTATTTGCCATTTACCATTATTTATGGATGTGACGCCAACGCAATGCCAGACTCAATTGCAACGCTAACTGGAGGTGGTTTTTCCATTGATAAAGAAAAAAACATACTCCACACCAAGTATACGTATGGAGTAGCATTAATGCAACTGCCATTTTTTCTTACCGCGCATTTTTTAAATGAATTACTTGGATACGAAGCAAGTGGCTATTCAAGAATGTACAATTGGGCGATTGATGTTTCAGCTGTGGTATATTTAGTTCTTTCACTTCTGATTCTTAGTGAGTTATTGATTAAACATAACAATAAAAAATCCGTATATGTAGGTTTGGCTTTTCTTTATTTGGGCAGTAATTTGTTTTATTATTCTATAGATGAAACAGGCATGTCACATGTCTACTCGTTTTTCCTTTTTACATTGTTTCTTGGCGTATTAGAAAAAACAAATTTTTTAAAAATTAAATCCAATCGTTGGATAATTGCATTGGGAGTAATAGCTGGATTAATAGTTTTAGTTCGACCTTTGAATATACTAATTCTAGCTGCATTTTTATTCTGGAAACTTGATGTTAAGGAAGAAATTGGCGAACGATTTAAACGGATCATTCAGCCAAAAACAATGCTTCTACTTTTAATATGCTTTCTTCTAGTTTGGCTGCCCCAAATGATTTATTGGAAATACAGCGAGGGAAGCTATTTTCATTATTCCTATGGTAAAGAAAGTTTCGATTGGTCCAATCCTCAATTGCTAAAAGTATGGTTTTCGCCGAGTTATGGAGCGTTTTTATTTGGGAGTATTTCATTGGTGGTTTTACTTATTGCCGGTCATAAATCTTTTCAAAATTGGAACAATTATGGATTTTACTTGCTTATATTTTTAGTTTTATCCTATATAACCTCGTGCTGGTGGAGTTGGTCATTTGGGTGTTCGTTTGGAATGAGAAATTTAGCTGAATATTATGCCCTTTTTTCATTTTTATTTGTGCCTTTTATTGCCGAAACGATGAAAAAAAATAAATTTATTAAAGCAATGATATTCATTTTTTTAGTTGCTATTGTAGCCTTAAATATTCAAATTTCTTATTCATACGGCGGATGCTTTTTAGGCGAGGGTGATTGGGATTTTAGAGAGTATTTTCGGCTAGTAAAAACTTTGTAAATTGTTTTTAGAACTATTAAAAAAACGCTCAACGTGATATAGAAAAAGTTCATACCTTTGAAACAGATTAAAAAAGACATGAAAAGCATAAATTTTATTGCAGAAACTGTAGAGGAAAGAGACTTCGTAACAGCCTTAAAGAAAAACGTTAAAGACTATTTTACAACGAACGGTATTTCTAAAAAAGGCAACTGGAAGATGGCTGTGAAAACAATTGCTTTGCTTTCTCTTTATATAGCACCCTTTTTTATATTATTATTTGTCACTGTTCCCGCTTGGCTTGCTTTTGTATTAGTCGTTCTTGCGGGGTTCGGGATTGCTGGAGTTGGAATGAGTGTGATGCATGACGCGTGCCATGGAGCTTATTCTAAGAAGAAATGGGTGAACGATATGTTGAGTGGAACGAATTATCTTTTGGGTGCAAACTCATTAAATTGGATACTCCAACACAACGTTTTGCACCATACATATACGAATATTTCAGGTTTGGATGAGGATATTGATGAAAAAGCAATCATACGATTGTCAGAAAGCACTCCTTTGAAAAAATACCACCGTTATCAGCATTTCTATGCAGGTTTCTTGTATGGTTTGATGACTTTGAGTATGTTAATAAAAGATTTTTCCAAATTGAAAGATTATCACGCCAAGGGTCTTCTTGAAGGGCAGAATAAAAAAATGGCTTCGGAGTATGCGAAAATGCTAGTGCGTAAAGTTTTGTATGTTGGGGTGGCTTTAGTTTTACCAATTCTATTTACAGATTATACATGGTATCAAGTCCTTCTTGGGTTTTTTCTTTCCCATTGGGTAGCGAGTGTCATCTTGAGTTTTATTTTCCAATTGGCGCATTTAGTCGAAGATACAGAAGAAAGTGAAGAAACTGAGGTTGTGAACAACGACTGGTATGTTCATCAACTGCGTACTACGGCAAATTTTGCGAGAAATAATAAAATTTTGGGTTGGTATGTTGGTGGTCTTAACTTTCAAGTAGAACATCACTTATTCCCGTCTATTTGTCATATTCACTACGCTAAGATTGCTCCAATAGTAGAAGCAACAGCGAAAGAGTATGGGATTCCTTATCACGTTAATCGCACTTTGGGGAATGCAATAGTTTCTCACTTGCGTCACTTGAGAGATTTAGGGAAATATGATAAAATTAGTACAATAGGTTAGTCGTTCTGTGGTTTAGCCACTCCTCGTAACTTGTAACATATCTTCTGTCAAAGCAATTGTCTTCTTCATTCCAAAATTCATGGGAAAAACGCATGGTTTTTCCCAAAATTTTCTTTGATCCTGCGTTGGTTGAACAGCAATCTGCTGTTATAATATCGGATTTCATTTTTTGAAAGCCATAGTCAATTAACGCATGCGCTATTTCTGTTCCGAAGCCAACACGCCAAAATTGTTCGCGCAAACGATAGCCAATTTCTGGATCGCCTTCATCATTTGTTAGAAATGCCGAAACACCAATAAATTCCTTTGTGTCCTTGCGAACAGTAGCCAAAATGATTTTATCAGAAGCTGTAAAGTCCGAAACTCTGTGTTTATCAAAGCTTTTATCGCTTTCCTCGCGCGACATTATGGGTCTAGGAATTGGATTCATAACATTTGCATTGCTCATCATGTCAAAGTAGGCTTCACGATCTGCTTCTTGAAGGCGACGAAGTATTAGTCTGTCCGTTGTAATTTCCATTTTTCTAATTTCATAGTGCAAAAAAAAGAACGCTTCCCAAATTGAGAAGCGTTCTTGACTTATTTTGATTTGAGTTTCTTATAACCCAAAAGCGCTTTTCACTTGGTCTACATAGTTTAATTTCTCCCATGTAAACAATTCTACTTCTTTAGTGATTATTGTTCCATCAGGCGAAGTAAACGACTTAGTAACTACCTCGTTTTTTCGTCCCATGTGACCATAAGCCGCAGTTTCAGAATAAATAGGATTACGTAATTTTAAACGTTGTTCGATGAAGTAAGGACGTAAGTCGAAAATAGACTGGATTTTACGAGCAATTTCACCATCTTTCAAGTCTACTTTTGCAGTTCCATACGTATTAACGAAAACGCCACAAGGTTCGGCTACACCAATTGCATAGGAAACTTGAACTAACACCTCGTCGCACAAACCGGCAGCAACCATGTTTTTAGCTATGTGACGTGTCGCGTAAGCCCCTGAACGGTCAACTTTGCTCGGATCCTTTCCAGAGAATGCACCGCCACCGTGGGCACCTTTTCCGCCGTAAGTATCAACAATAATTTTTCGACCTGTCAAACCAGTATCTCCGTGAGGTCCACCGATAACAAATTTGCCAGTTGGGTTGATATGGTACTGAATCTCGTTTGTGAACAAAGCTTGAATACTTGTAGGTAATTTTGCTTTCACGCGTGGTATTACGATTTCAATAATATCTTTTTTAATTTTCGCCAACATTTCTGGTTCTGAAGCGAAATCATCATGTTGTGTAGAAACTACGATAGTATCAATCCTTTGGGGAACGTTTTCGTCAGAATATTCAATTGTTACTTGAGATTTTGCATCTGGGCGCAAATAAGAAATTACATTCGATTCATTGTGACGAATGCCAGCCATTTCTTGTAAAATCGCGTGAGATAAATCCAATGCCAACGGCATGTAGTTCTCAGTTTCCTTCGTTGCGTAACCAAACATCATACCTTGGTCACCGGCTCCTTGGTCTTCAGGGTTAGGTCGAACCACGCCTTGATTGATATCAGAAGATTGTTCGTGAATTGCAGATAAAATCCCGCAAGAGTTTGCCTCGAACATGTATTCTGACTTCGTATATCCAATTTTGCGAATAACTTCACGTACAATTGATTGAACGTCCAAATAAATATTGGTACTCACTTCTCCTGCTAAAATCACTTGCCCAGTTGTAACCAAGGTTTCACAAGCTACCTTAGAACTCGGATCAAATGCCATGAAATTATCGATTAATGCATCCGAAATCTGGTCGGCAATTTTATCTGGGTGTCCTTCAGAAACAGACTCTGAGGTAAACAAATATGACATTCTTATGGAATTTAATTATTAAAAACGAGTTGCAAAATTAATGAAAAAAAAGAGAGATAGAGCTAAAGAAATTGTTTACGGTCTAAAAACCAATAAAACCACAAAAAAAGCTCCGTTTTTCAACGAGACTTTATAGATTATTTTCCTTCTGTATGCTCCATTCCGCCAACCTTGCAGCATTCTGGCAATGCACTGTATGAATCTTGATTCGCTTTGACATCATCAGCATCATATCCGAGTTCAGAAACTATTTTTTTAATTTCCATTAGTGAAATCTTTTCCGATTGAAACTTCACAGTGAAATCTTTACTTGGAACATCTAACTCTGCAAATTTGATCCCTCTTGTATAGTTTAATTTACCTTCTAGACGCTCTTTACAAGAACCACATTCTGCGGAGGTGTGTATGATAACTTCTTCTACTTTTTTCTGACCAAATGCTGTCAAGGTGAAAAGTGCAAAAACCAATACGACTAAATTTTTCATTGTTCTCTTTTTTGTTTGTGATCGTGACCATCGTTAATGACAGACACATTAATTTACTTTTTTATTAATTTCTTTGTGGGGAATGGAATATCTAAATCCTCCATAAATCATCGCCCCCATTACTGATGCCCATACACGTGTAGCATCAAAAGTCGTGCTAAAAGGGTTCGCAGCGTCCAATATAGGGTTATTTTGTGTGTAATTTCCTAAATTTTCTCCGCCAATATAAAATTCCCACTTTTTATAGACGTGCGTAATTTGTCCGCTAATCATAGGAAAGACGAAGCTTTCGTTTTGGATTGTCGAGAGGCCATTTGATAAAAGTGTTACAGGCAATCTTGATTTCCCAAATAAAGAACCTGTTACATCAATTAACCATCTTTTATTGCGAGAATGATAACCTAAGTTTAGGAAACCTCTATGCGTTGGGACCATTACTTTGGCTTGCAATTCTCCATTGTAAATAGCTTTTACATCCAAGTATTTATAGGCTGCTCTTACGTCTATTGTTTTGCTCAATGCAAACGCGAGTTCGGCTTGAAAACTGTGAGAATACGATTTGTTAGCCAAATTAGTAAATACGATAGTCGATTTTGAAACATCACGATCGACAACCAATTGGTTTTCAAAGAACGTATAATAGTAATCTAAAACGATGGATGCTTTTTGTTTCAAAAACTTAAATTCTTGAACAATTGATCCTCCAACATTCCATGAAATTTCTGGTTTAATTTCAGTTGGAGCTACCCAAGTTCTACCTGTTGCGAGTAAGGATAAATTATCAACCATGTAATTTGGAACTCGCCAACCTCGTCCAGTGGTGAAACGCAAATCCGTTTTTTCCGACAAAGTATATTTGGTATGCAAACGAGGGGAGAAAATGGCGCCATACAAATTATGATAATCCAATCGAGCACCGATAACGTTAACTAATCGAATGCCTGTGTAGGTATATTCACCAAAAACCCCAGGCACAATTTCCAAGCGATCATCGCGAATACTATCTTGATTTTGTGAAAAATCGGCATATACGGCACTAATTCCTATTCTTGTTTTGTGCAAAGTAGAACCGATAATATCGTCATAAATAGCATTTATATATGCTCTCTTTTCTATACCTGTGTATTTTCGAAGACCAAAAATAGCATCTGTTTCTTGGTATTTTGCGTTGTATAAAACACCAATTGAACGGAATGGCTTTCCTTTAAATAAGAAACCAGTTTTTGCAAAAACATCAATATGATTCGTTTTGTTTAGAACTCCATATCCAAATGGAACATGTGGTATCCCTATAAAATCAGGGTCATAATTCAATTCTCCTCCAACCTTCTTGTCTAAATAAGCGTTAATACCAAACTGTGTTTCAAACCGATCACCATGATATGCCCAACGATTTAAAAATGAAGCATTGTAGCCAGTTGGGATGTCTTTGAACCCATCATTGTTTTGATCCAGTTTTGTTTGGAATGTAGATCCGTGAGCGAAAACACCAGTGCTCCACTTTTTATTTAGATTATATCCGCCATGCGCATTTAATTCACCTCGACCAAAAATATTACCATAACCATTAACGAAAAGGGCTTCCATTTCATCTGGTTTTTTCAGGTCAATATTTATTAAACCAGCCATAGATTCATAGCCGTTCACCACTGTTCCTGTTCCTTTAGTAATTTGAATAGAATTCACCCAAGTTCCAGGAATGCTATTCAATCCAAAAGCACTTTCCAATCCCCTCAAATAAGGAATATTTTCCATTTGAATTTGCGTGTAAACACCGGCTAATCCCATCATTTGAATTTGCTTTGCCCCAGAAACGGCGTCTGAAATACTAACATCTACTGACGCGTTGGTTTCAAAGGATTCCGAAAGGTTACAACATGCAGCTTTCTTCAATTCATCAGAAGATATTTCTTCAACGAGCAAACTTTTCAGTTTAGAAACGCTTTTTGATCCTTTTTTGTAAGAAACTACTATTTCAGGAAGGAGTTGAACGGAATAAAGTATAATTTGAAAGTTGGAAAATCTATCCTCTTTGCTAAGAATGATCGTGTCTGGATAAAACCCCATGGCTTTAATAACCATTGTATCGGGCATGTTTTTGGGCAAATTAAATTCGAATTTTCCTTCTTCATCAGTGATCAACTTAATGTCACCTTGGAGGAGAGTTATTCTTGCGCCAAAAACCTTACTTTTTTGAAGTGTATCACTTCCGTAGACAACGCCTCTAACTTGAGAATTGCCGACAAAAGAAAAAAGTATAAAACTTAGATAAAGTAAAGATTTCATTTAATATAAAATATAAGGTGAATAATCTGTTCTGGATTAAGCCTTTGCGTCTATATTAAAAATACTTGGTGTTGAATGATAATATCCCTGCCACTCAGTTTTGGTGGAGGGTTTGCAAAATTTGCATTGGAAATATTTGCTGTAATAGGTGCTTTTGGTAGAGTAGTATAAACAGGAGTCGGCGTTATAAAAGGGACAAACGCAAAATTTGAAACTTGTTGAAAATAATCTAAATTAATTTGCATGAACTGAATTTCATCTGAACAGCAGTCGTTTTCAAGTGATACTGTTTCGTGTTGGCAGCAAGAAAGGCTTTCTACTTCCTCTTTTTCACAATGGTGTGCCTGACGAATGAAATAACTATGTTCAATACCATCTTTCGCGCAGAAGTGTGAGTATACGCCCACGCCAACGCTACCGACAAAAACGAATATTGTCAATAGAATAAATAATGTATATCGAATTACATTCACAGAACAAATTTAAGCCTTATTAACGAAATGCAAAAGAAAAAAACATCCTATTCTTGGAAGTTTAACGTAAATTTGGAGTTCAAACTTAGCATTCATGAAAGTTCCAGTTACGATTTATGCCGAAATGACGCCCAATCCGCGAACAATGAAATTTGTAGCCAATAAGGCTTTGTTGATTCCGGGTGATTCAGTAGAATTTACCTCAATGGCCGAGGCAAAGGGTTATTCACCTATGGCCGAAACGCTTTTTAATTTCCCGTTTGTGAAAGGTGTTTTTATCGCTGCCAACTTTGCAACTATTACGATTTCAGAAGATATATCGTGGGATTTTGTTCAAATGGAATTGCGTGAATTTTTGAAAGATTGGTTGCAAGATGGAAAAGATGTATTGATTCAAATGCCTCAACCAAAACCAGTGGAAACGAAAAGCACAGAAGGGGGTAAAGTTTATGCGCCATCTGAATATGATGATGCAATAAAAGATCTTTTGGATGAATTCGTTCGACCTGCTGTTGAAAATGATGGCGGAGCGATTGACTTTAGAAGTTTTGAAGAAGGAATCGTGACAGTTGTTTTAAGAGGAGCTTGTTCGGGTTGTCCGTCATCGACAGCAACGTTGAAAGGAGGAATTGAAACTTTATTAAAATCACATTTGCCTGCGGTTAAGGAAGTCGTAGCAGAAGAAGCTTAGGCATTCAAATTATTGAATTTCGAATTATACGACAACTCTTAATTCGCAATTAAAGCATTTGCAATTGATTAAAGCCAACGGAACATTTCATTGTACATTCTTTTTCCCCATTCGGAATCCCCCATTTCTTTTTCCATTTTGGCTTTTAATTGATCTGGAGTATAGATGTCTTTTTTCTTGGCATTAACGGCAAAATCTTCTCTTTTGGGTTCCATAAATTCTACGCTTTTCGCGAAATAGATAATACCACCATCTTCAGTTGCTAAACCCAAAATTGCACCGGGCAAACCAAAGAAACCTTCTGGACCAACTGAGGGAACAATATCAACAGCATACCAAGCATATAAGCGTGTTGAATCATTTTTTTGATACACTGCTTTGCGACAATTGTATTTGTCAATGGTGCGCTTACTATCTGTGATTTGCCATTTTCTAATATGCATAGAATCCTGCAAAAGAACCTGTTGCCCAACTATGTCCATCACAAAAAGATTTTCGTTTTTCTTTACGTTTTGAAGGACTGTACTTTTACTTGTTGCCCAACTAATTCGATCAGCTACGTCACTTTCTATGGGTTTAAACAATGAAATTGTATCGTTGAAAATCAATTCAAACATATCCGTTTTGGATTTATTATCACCCAACCATTTTTTCATTCGCGCATCAGAAAACTTTTTTTCCAAATTGGTTTTTCGTTCAAAAACGATACGTCCAGAAGTGATTATTTGGGCCTGTGAAAAACCATAGGTCATCAATATCCCCAAGAGAATTATAAAATTAATGCCAGCCCGCTTTTCCATCTTCTTCTGTCGTTTTGTTATTGTTGAATCTATACGTCAATTTCAAGAGGAAATAACGCGAAATAATTTTTGTGTTGTTATCGGTAACCACGTTTTGATTCACTTGGCGTGAATTGCTTATATTTTGATTTAAAATGTCGTTGGCAAGTAATGACAATTCTAAGTTCCTAGTTTTTAAGAATGTTTTACTAAGTGCTGCATTCACGACGAAGAAATTTATATTGTACCCATCCGCGCGCTGTCCGTTTAGGGTGTAATTTGTATTGGCTTGAATTTTGAAACCGTGTTTCAAGCGCCATGTAGCACTAAAGAAATAATTTTGAGTAGTATAGGCAACTGTTGTAAACGTCGACAAGGTATTTTTCGGTTGGTTGTAATCCAAGTTGTAACTTACCTCTAACTCGAGAGAGTCAGCCGTATATCTAATTTCCAAAGAAGGAGAAAGGCTCAGGTTGGTAGCTGTATTTTGTGCAGAATTTAAATAGCTCGAATATTGAGAAATACCTGCCGTAAAGCTCGGAGAAACCATAACTTTTCTGCTTAACAAAGGAATTCCTGCACCTATCCACATGCTAGCACTAGCTGTGTTTTTCACGTTCACACGTTTACTGACTTGTTGCCCAATAGCGTTAATTGCTGTTGAATCACCGAAGGCATTTTGAGTTAGGTTTGCAAAGGCTCCACTGTAGATATAGCGTCCAGTTAATGCATTCCATGAGTTGAAATTCGTGTTTACTTGATGCGAATAATCAGGCCGTAGATTCGGATTTCCTGTGCGGATTCGATTCGGATTCGTATTATCAGGTACTGGAACTAAATCCGAAATTGATGGCTGTCTGGAGTTAGTATTGTAGTTAATATTGAAACGTGTACTTCGCGTAGGATTAAAGCGGAAGGTAAATGTTGGGAGCAGATTCGTGAAGTTTTGATGAATTACAGTATCCGTAATTCTATTTTTATTGTCAAGGTTGATATTTCGAATTCTCAATCCACCATGAGTAGTAATTTTTTTAGTCTCATACCACAATTGCCCTCCAGCTCTGTGCTGTGTCCGCACGTTATCGAATGTATTTGAGTAAATTGTATTAACGATGTCATATCTATTGGAAGTTGAGTTAAAGTCGCGTGTTTCTTTGATTTGGTCTGAATTACCAACGTCATACGTGTATTCGGCTTGAATTTTGAATTTTTTACCGATTGGTTCGAAATAACTCATTCGAACAGAGTTGTCAATTGTGGATTTATTATTAATCTTTTCTTGATTGAAACCCTGGGTAGTTTGATTCGTATCACTAAAAACATTTGTAGAATTCAACAAGCCATTCGCTTTATTTTCTCCCATTAATATATCGTAATTGATAGATAATTGACGGCGAGGCTTCATGAAATCACGATTAAATCGCAATTCGTTTTGAAAAGAAATTTCTTTCGCATTATTGGTATTTGTTACGTTGTTAGATCGAGAAAATCGATTGTCGGCTTCTTTCCACGTAGAATAGTCTAAATTATTTTGAATTCCTTGACTGACGCTAACACTTGGTCTAATTTCTAAAGTAGTTAGAGAATCTAATTTAGATTTGAATCTCAAGTTGAAATTGTGTGTTTCATTTTGTGAAATATATCTGGTGGAGTCATCTGAAAAATAAGTTGAATCTTGTATGAAATATTGAGACCGGCTTTGACTCAAAGCGTTGTTCTTAGAATTGAAATAAGAATAATTGAACCCTATATCTGTTCTTTTTTTCTTTCCAAATTTATCTGAGAAATAGATTCCTGCTTTCAAAGTTTGCGGAATCCCAGCCTGATTTCCATTACTGTTATATGAAATCTCTCCATCATCTGAAAACACAGTTTTTCCGCCTTCGTTATCGAGACCAAATTTATTAATATCACCGAAACCAAATTGACTTTTCGGGGTATTTGCTGCTAAAACAAAAACAGATATTTTTTGAGTTTTATTGAAATTATTGAGTAGGAGTTCGCCTTCATAGAATTGCGTGAAATCTGAGGCGCCTGAAACTCGCCCAAAATATCCTTTCTTGGCTTCGTCCTTTAGGCGCAAATCGAGAATTTGAAGCGTCTCCTCACCATCGGCTGCGTTCTCTTGTTTCTTTTCATAGACTTGAACAGTTTTTACCCCCGAAGCACCTAAGTTTTTTGTGGCAATTGTAGGGTCGGATCCAAAAAATTCATCTCCATCAACCAAGACCTGATCTATTTGTTTTCCCTGCGATTTTATTTTCCCGTCCTTGTCAATTTCTAATCCAGGCAATCTTTTCAATAGGTCTTCGACTACAGCATTTTCGGCAACGTAAAAAGAATCAGCTACATAAACTAAGGTGTCACCGTTGTAATAGATTGGATTCTTATTAGCATATATGATAACTTCATCTAATTCTTGTGCTTTTGAAGACATTGAAATTGAAGGAATGATTATTTCTTTATTCCCTTCATTGCCGAAAATGTAATAGGTTTTGTCATCAAAACTCGGATGACTGATTATTAATGCAAAAGTATCAACATTAAAGCTGTTAAGAATGAACTTGCCATTATTGTCTGTTCGAGCAAAACCAAGTAGGAGAGAATCCGACACGCGTATTGCAACAGCAACTGCATTTTTTAATGGTTTGGTTCCAGTGGTATCATATACCGTTCCTTCGACATACATTTTTTGTCCAAGAGAATAGCAGGATATAAAAAGGAGAAAAAAAAGGGTTAGTGCTTTAAAATAATTCATTCATTGTTAAGTTGAGGAGACAATATTAAGTTATTTTAATCCTTTCATTGCCACAAAAAGTGTTAAAAGCGCAATAATTCGTTGAACGGTTGGTTTTTATGGAGGAAAGAAATTCCGCTAAAAAAGATGTTTATTTTTTAATTTCAACACGAGTTAACACTTGAAATTCTAGCTTTCTTTCATCCATCATTTTTTCAAATTCAACTAATAATGGTGAATCTACCATTCTCTCTTGATTTGATTTTAGATAATTGGTTGTTTGATCGGCATATTGAACGGCAAGCGCAGATGCAAAACCCGTTTCTCCGGGCCCACCAACAATGAGATAGTCAATTGGACCATCGGATGCAAAGCCTTGAAAAGTAGTTGAAAAGACTCCTTTTTGGTTAAGCACATTTTCTGCCGTTTCAATCGAACAATCATAAGGATTAATAGCTGAAAACTCAATTTTTTCCAAGTCCTCTTCGTAAAGTGTTACCCTTTCTTTTGACGCGAAAGGCTTGCCAGATTTGTCGTAGAAACTGACCCTTTCGAGAAATTTACCGTCTCTCTTTTTCACGTCGATAAACCTTTCTACGGTCATTATTTTTTTTCCTTTTTCAAAATAAAAAAAGCGAACACCGCTGTCTCCTTCCTTACCATTCTTGAATTTCTCTTCTACTTTCACAATTTGTTGCTGTTGATTTAAATAGGCAAAAACCTCTTCGATTGAACCGTCGTTATGCCGGTAAGAGAGACTATTGGCAACGTTTAAATCTTCAGCATTGGTGTTAATGTTGTCAACTTTTCTTTGAAGCGCATTCATCTTAGGAGTACTCTTAGAAGTGGCAGATATCCCGTTGTTACTATTTTCGGTATTGTCTTGACATGACACCAAAACCAAAAGAAAACTTAGAATTGCAATTTTATTAACCATATGACTTTTGTACTATAAGTGAAAACGTTACAAAAGTAACAAGTTAATGTGTGAAGACCATAAAAAGAGTAAAATCACACGGATTGAAACATTTTTTTGTGCTCCTGCGTAAACAATTGAAAAAATACAATTATGACGCTTGCACATTTACATTTGGTTTTGAATCACATGCCAATTCTTGGGACTCTTTTTGGCTTAATTTTACTTTTTTTGGGACTTTCAAGAGGGAATAAAATTCTGCAAAAAGCGGGCTTGGTAACTTTTGTGGTCGTTGCCTTAGTTACCATTCCAGTCTTTTTAACTGGTGAACCTGCTGAACATTTGGTAGAAGATTTTCCCGGTTTTTCTCACGACATGGCTCACGAGCACGAGGAACTAGGTGAAAAAGGTTTAATTATTGCTTTAATTTTAGGTGCGATTTCTGCGTTTCTTGTGTTCTTGTTGAACAGAAATAAAAACCTTAATTACAAGAAGGGAATGTGGGCTGTTTTAGCGCTATCTGTTGTTTCTTTTTTGTTCATGATGCTTATCGGAAACCACGGAGGTAAAATTCGTCGTCCAGATTTAAGAGGTGAGAAGAGCGAAATAGGAAATAATCATTCAGATAAAGATATTTCTGACGAAGATTAACATTTTTTTTACTTCTTATCGAAATAAAATCCCTATCTTTGCAAACGCATTTGAGAACGATTGAGTGTTTAAAATAAAAAATAAGTGATAAAAATATATTGCGGGGTGGAGCAGTTGGTAGCTCGTCGGGCTCATAACCCGAAGGTCATAGGTTCGAGTCCTGTCCCCGCTACCATTGAAGAGAGGAATTCGCAAGAGTTCCTCTTTTTTTTTGCATTAT
>Ga0209702_10001452_pt1 | contig 45401 bp, 38 predicted proteins | sample FRY01_FD_187210 | JGI IMG/M metagenome (GOLD analysis project Ga0209702, IMG submission 187210) | Freshwater microbial communities from Lake Fryxell liftoff mats and glacier meltwater in Antarctica - FRY-01 (SPAdes) (version 2) | ecosystem: Environmental > Aquatic > Freshwater > Ice > Glacier... | reverse complement strand
GGTCAACTTTACGATATCATATCGATTTGACAAATCTCAAAGGGGGGGGGTATACTAGTAGTAGTATTCTTTTTTTGTTTGTCATGAAAAACTTCACTAAAGCATTTACTCTGATCGAACTTCTCATCGTAATAGTTATCATAGGTATCTTAGCAGTAGCTCTTATTCCAAGACTTACTGGTGCTCAAGCCAGAGCAAGAGATACAGCTCGTATCGCAGATATTAGACAGATTGAAGCTGCTCTCAGCTTATATGCAATGGATAATAAAGGCAATTATCCTTCTATATGAAATCCAGTATGTATTGGTGCTCCAGAATGAGTTAGGTGTCGACCATGATATATCCAAAGTACAGATGCAACTCCAGGAGCACTAGCATTTGGTAATGATAACTTCATGAATATAATGAAAAACTATATTACATCATTTCCTACTGATCCACAACCACAACGTCAGATAGGTAACAGATACATCTATCATAAAGGTAACGTTGATATAAATTGTTCCTCGCTTGATAGAGTATTCAATAAAGCTCGATTATTTTGGGTGCCAGAAAAATCAATAATATGAATATCAAATAATCAAGCTAATACAATATGTGCACCATGAAAGACGGCTTGTTGTTCAGATTTATGATGTTCGGTCTCAAGATTTTGTGCATATCAGATAGATTAGTTTCTTAAGGAAACAAGCAAAACCTCACGACTTACTCTGAAATCATTGTAATCTAGTAAGTCATGTGTACCCATCCGGGCATCGTGTAAGGTTTGCTGTCATGTGTTCACCGTTACACGCTACTATAGTCCTCGAGGACGACGCACGAGCTTAAGCTTTGATGAACGCTTCCAAGACGCGAAGCTAATCCTTTAGGGCATACAAAGTTGTACCACAAGGGCATAATAACTTTACTATATAATAGTAAACATTGTAATTAAGATCTACTTTGATGGTTATTTAGTGTTTCCTTAGATATTATGGAACAGGTGAAGTCTTTTGTAAACCTAACGACTGTATTTCTGTAACACCAAAATCTGTCTCGTAACATATTGTCATTTTCTGGAATAGACTTGAGGGATCGGAGTGATTGTCCGTGACTTGTCGTCATAGAGTACATCCTCGATCATGGGTCAGATCACATCATCATAAAACTGATAGACTGGGACTGTCATGCAGATCGTGATATCATCGAAATATGTATCTACTTGTGTGAGAAAATTACAATATACTTGTCCGATCTGAGTGAGTTGATGATGAGCCACTTTGGGCATGAGGCGTTGTGTGACTACAGGTCATAGTCGTCATTCAGTCACGATCATGTCCGTATGCTTGACAAAAGGTTTGGTGATGGGCTGGGTCGCATCGTGCTTAAAACTTGTAAAACGATGTTGCGTGTGACGAGCATGAGTATTTCGCCATACAAGATTGGGTTTGATCAGACTCCCATTGAGGTCAGATCAAATCGTATCATATCACATCGCATTGGCAAGGAAGTTAGTCGTACCAAATCCACAGAATGGATCGTAAATGGTGTATTCTGACTTTACTACATGATTGGTCTCATATTGTGCACGAGCAATATTGATCATCATGAGTGTGAGTTTGGCTGGCATCATTCCGATACCCATCCCAGCGCTTGGCTTGTCATAATCTACCGCACTAAACAGATCGATATCTTGATAGTGAGTCACACGACCGATGATGACTGACTCATCGATGCTTTCGTTGCTGTGGATCAAGATGAGCTCGACTCCTTTGTCTTGTACTTCGCGATCAGAGTGATCCAGTGTGAGTTCTTTGAATCTCCTGGTAAATCCTGATTGTTTGAGATATTTACCTAAGATGCGAGAGTTGGTACCTACAATACTTGGTAGTCAAGAGAGTGATTTATTCGATTCATCAGTGGTTTCATCATCAGAGTTGTCTACGTCAGTCGCAAGGATATTGTACTGTGCAAGTAAATCTCATAAGATCGTCGTCGTGCCTCGCTTGATGATACCACCAAGCTGCGAGATAAGATCAGGAGTCTCAGTATCAAAAATCACAATCTGCCCGTGAGTAGTAAGATTGCTCGGTTTGACCAACTGGAGTTCAGTCAGACTGATTTGTTTATGTCTTCATAATACTGCGAAATATGCCATAGAGTAACCTTTATTCAACGATAAATTGTATTCACTTACCAAAACAAATAAAGGATATCTCAAAGCTGAGATGATCCTCTAGTAATTAATGTCCGCTAAGTTTGCTGAGTCTAATATCTGCATCGATCTTTTGGATATCATTGAGGATATCTTCGTAGTTATCTGAGTTTTGCTCTGATTCCATTGACTTGAGTTTGGCTATGAGATCAAGCTTGTTGGCTTCCAGTAGTGCTGCTGATTCAGTCTTGCTGGTTGCTTGAGACGTCACTATTGACACAATATCTTGGTCGACTTGTACTACTCACTGACTGATACTGATATTGACGATCTTGTCAGTCACGATGTATTTGTTGAGGAGAGTATCATCGATCTCTGGTGGTACAAACTCTACAATCCCAGCCATGGCTACCGTGACGAGTGGTTGATGTCCTGGAAGTATCGTGATCTGACCTGCGAGAGTGGGGATCGTAACTTGTTTGACTGGTCAGTCGTATTGTGTGCCGTCGAGAGACTGGATGGTGAGGTGAAGCATCGCTAAAGGTAGGTTATAGGTGAAAGTTATAGGCAAACTATAGTGATGTGTTGTGGGAAATCAAAAAGAAAAAACCTCTCAAGCGTCTCGCACGCAAGACATTCAAGAGGTCAGATCAAATTATTGTTTATTTAAGCTTCTTCTCATAAATGATGGGAGCTCGTTCTCAGGGTTGCTAGGTTTAGGAGTTTCAGGAGCTTCATCTCTTTGGTTATGATTGTTAGTGCTGATGCCACTTGACTTGAGTGCTCTGTTGATAAAGCTGTCTCATCATTGACTTACACCACCACCTACTTTACGACCCAAGATATCTCTACTTGATCCTCTGACTGGAGCTTCTTGTTCTTCTCCGACAAATCCTGTAGCGATCACCGTGATCTTCACTTCGTCACCATAGTCATCATCAATACTCATTCCCCAAATCATCTCAGCATCATCATCTAAGATCTCTTCGACGATACGAGATGCTTCTTGTACTTCGACAGGAGTCAAGTCACTTCCACCAGTGACAGAGAAGATTACTCTCTTCGCTCCCGTAAGTCTCGCTTCGAGCAGTGGATTTTCGATTGCTTTACGAGCTGCTTCGACTGCACGGTTTTCACCTTCACCATATCCAATACCCAACAGAGCATTACCAGAGTTGGAGATGATCTTCTTGATATCAGCAAAGTCAATATTGATCAAACCAGGCTTAGTGATCAAGTCAGCAATACCTTGTACTCCAAGCATCAAGATCTTGTCGATAAGTAGGAATGCTTGATTGAATGATGTCTTCTTGTCAACGATATTGAAGATTTTGTCATTAGGTATTACAATAAGTGTATCGACTGAATCTTTGAGTCTTTCAAGACCGTCCATGGCATTATTAAACCTTGCTTTGTGTTCAAAGCTAAATGGTTTGGTCACCACTCATACAGTCAGAATACCCATCTCTTTGGCAGCTTGAGCGATCACTGAAGCAGCGCCAGTACCAGTACCACCTCACATACCTGCAGTAATAAATACCATATCAGCATCTTTCAAGAAGTCCTTGATTTCTTCGATACTTTCTTCCGCAGCTTTGCGTCCGATCTCAGGATTTGCTCATGCACCGAGTCATTTGGTCACATTGATACCGATGTTGATTTTGCGATCTGCATGGCTGACTGCAAGAGCTTGTGCGTCAGTATTGACTGCGATAAACTCTACGCCGGTGAGGTGTTCTTGTACCATACGATTGAGTGCGTTACCGCCTGCTCATCATACTCCGATGACTTTGATCTTTGCGCCTGGTACAAAGTCTGGTGTGAATTCTGTGATTGCCATGTGTGGTAGGGGATAAGTTATAAGATTAAATATTAGTAGTTTTTTATAATTTATATTATTATTGTCTGTTTAATTGACTCTCATAAACTAATTTTTGAATTGAATCACCATCAGTAGGCTGATTTTCTATCGTCATTCATAGTGGTGCACAATATAATCTAAGTCTATTGTCTGTAACAATATTAGTGTAATTAATTAATTCAGCTTCCAATTCTTGAATTGTAATTTGAGATCTATGGACTCAATTTCATCAGTATTTTCCTTTTGTAAAAAATGTTTCCATATTAGAATATTTCTTTAATAAAGTTCCAAGCTCCTTTTGCCCAGTTCATTGAAAATCAGAGTCAGAGTCATGATTTACGAGCTTCATGATACTTTTCTGATCGATGATAGGCAGCGAGGAGGTTGATGAATTGGAGATTGTTACCGAGTTCTGGGAGTCACATCTGACGATCTTTGGCATAGAATGTAGCCAGTTTGAACATGTTTTTGGCGATCTCATCCACTCCAGTCAGCTTTGCTCATCATCCATATAGATACACTCATCCTGCAAGTCTGCCATCTTTGTCGATCTCGATCAGATCATTGTTGATCATCTCGAATATTTCTTCGTATCTGGCAGTGATTACATTATTGAGGAAGGAGAGATCAAGTCTATCGTTGGTGTCATTGTTGACTTCAGTCGAGAGTCCAGTTTCGACTTTGATGGTTTCAGCTTCCTTGATGTCGAGCTGTAGACCGATCGAGATATCTTTGGTAACATCTTCACCTCACATCGGGATGACTCAGTACTTGAGAGGGTAGCCGTTCTCATAGACTACGTATGATGTTTGATTATATCAGATGTCGATGAGAAGTGTGCCGAGATCTTTTTGGTCATAATCTAAGAGAAGATCACTTGCTACAATTATATTGGGAGTGATATCTGCGATATTGAGAGTAAGCTTGTCAAACAACTCAACCAGCGAGAGATAGAATGACTTAGGTATCGTAAATACATCTGCTACGAGCTCGAGTTTGTTGGCTTCCATACCCATCGGGTCAGTGACAGTGATTTGTTCATTGACGATCCAGTTGACAGGGACGAGTTTGATGATTTCATAATTGGTTTGTTGAGCAATCTCTCATACAATCTTCATCAAATGATCAATATCATCGCCAATGATTTTATCACTCATGATTCTTTTTTGCTCATTATATCTTGATACGATCATATCAGGATGAGAGATCGTCAAGTAGACTTCATCCACAAAGTCAGCTCCAAGCTTTTTGAAAAATGTCTGTAAGATACTTTTGATACTTTCAAGGCATTCAGTGTGATCAAGTACTTTACCTTTTCTCATACCTTTAGTTTTGACCATATCTTTGACCAATACAATATGTTTGTCTTCTTCTTGAGAGATGAGAGCTCATTTGACATATCAGTTACCAATATCGAAGATAGCTTTGAGTGATTGCATGAGCTAGACGGACATATTAAATAATAAAAAGTATTAATTAGCATATTATGCAATGTAGTTATCAATGCAATATTAAATTGACAAATAGTGATAACTATAGGTTATCAATAGACAGAGTTTTAAGGAAACGCTGAATAACCATCTAAGTTGATCTTAATAACAAAGTTTACTATTATATATCAAAGTTATTATGCCCTTGTGGTACAATGTTGTATGCCCTAAAGAATTAGCTTCGCGTCTTGGAAGCGTTCACCGAAAGGTACTAGCTTCGCGTCCTCCTCGAGGACTATAGTACCATGTAACAAATAAACACATGACAGCAAACCTTTTACGACTTACTGAATGGGTGCACCTGATGTAATAGATTACAATGATTTCAGAGTAAGCCGTGAGGTTTTGCTTGTTTGCTTAAACAATCTAAGATACAATATTTCGTATCAATTACTATTTCTGATTTATGGTAATTACTACAATGCTACCTTTATGGCAGCTACTTCTTATAAGCAAAACTACATACTAATACAAATAGTTAGCACTATAATCATCTTAAGGAAACACTGCAAAACCTCACGACTTACTCTAAAATCATTGTAATCTAGTAAGTCATGTGAGGTTTGCTGTCATGTGTTTCCTCGGGAAACGCTGTCTTGAGCCACAAAGTTGACTTTCTTATGGAATTATAAACTTTGTAATCAAGATCCACTTTGATGGTTATTCAGCGTTTCCTTAATTAAAATATATTTTTAATACATTGAAATAATGAATTTAATCTGACTCATATCATATTGACATTATAATTGTTACTCTATATTGCATTTGTCTGACACATTATTATATATCATAACAATCAACAATTTTATTTTGTATTAAATAGTATGATGTCAGACAAGATTTATAATGTCTCAAAAGAGGCCGCTGCACAACTCATCGGTGTATCCACGAGAACGATCGATAGATATATCAGTGATGATAAGCTCAGCTCCAAAAAAGTAGGCAATAAAGTAATGCTTAATCAACTTGAAGTACTTAAGATGAGATCAGAGTATGATCAAGTACCATCCAGTAATGGTAAGGTAAATGTAATTTCTGCTGATACACTCAATTCATTGGAAAAAACTAACTCTTCATATGGTGGGGGAGTTAACATCGATGAACTTGCATCGCTACTTGACGAAAAGTTTGAAAAGTTTGAACATGCTCTACAAGAAAAAGATCACTTGATTGAAGATAAAAATAAGGTCATCTTTATGTTACAAAACAAAGTAGGAGAACTTGAGACGAAGATCAAATCAATGATTGCTCTACCGGATTATACTCAAGAAAAGCAAGAACTGATGGATGATAAGAAAAAGATGGAACACTTAATTGAAAAACTTGAAAAGGATACCGCTAAAATGAGTCTAGAAAATCGCGTATATCTAACAATTATTATTATCGTTATTATTATCATGGGAGTTTATGGTTTGATAAAATAATCAAAATCGAGTAGGTCTTGTAATATTTGTTAAAAACGATAGAGTGTGAGAGTATTGATAAACTACTTTATCTCTTTTGTAATTTGTATCGATGTTGTTTGATTTTCTTGTATATATTGATGAGCTTAGAGAAAAAGAAGATAAAAAACTGATTGTAGAGAAATATGAGACCTTACATGGGACGATCGAATGAGGCGTCAAAGATCAGATCTGGTTCCGTGAATATGTGACCAAATTTCCTGCAGTAGACTATCAAGTTCCCAATCTTTGGAAAGATGATTTTGATCGAAATCTTCTTAATCAGCTTGTATGTGCTTCGTTTAGTAGTGAAGTACTGCTCGATATGAAATGAGAAGAAGTCTGACTTCCGGAGATGACGATCTCGGTGGAGAATGAGGGTAATGTCATCGCAAAGATGGTTAATGAGCTCTATCCGTTTCAGATCGATAGACTCTATCAGATCTATATCGAGGAGCAGATGAATCTGCAAAATCATCTCACCGAAAGTATCGCTGAAAATGCAAAACCTGAAGATGAATGAGACAAATCAATTAAGTCAGAAAAAGATGAGATCATCGCTCAAAGAGAATATCGTCTCAAAAGACGATGACTCTTACTAGAGACTTTTGATCGTAAGACTGCAGTGGTGGCAGACCTCAAGGATAAAGAAGAAAAACTTGGAAGCCTTTACGACCAATTGTAAAACCAGAAAAATAAAAGTCAGAATATTTGACAATTTATTAGATATCTTTATAATATTATAGCGTAGAGTAATCAAATGGTACAAATTATAAATCACACAAATCGACTTTGATGGTGTGTTTTTTTTGTAATCAAATAGTGATTGAATTTTTGGAAATTATTAGTATGGTATAGAAATGAAAAAGTGATATATATAAGTTTATCATGCATGCACTCAAGTTCTATACGTATTGGGCAGTAGTGTTGCATGTGCTGTATGTTATATGATTGATACCAAATACATCTATTATCGCGATTGTTGTGCTTGTAGTTAGTCAGATATTTGTCTGGATACGGCCATGACATATACACCAACTAGGACATAGACGAATATTTTGGGTTAATGAGGTCATATTTCATCGATTGCCTATTGTCTTGTTTGATGATATACTGATCAGTCGAACTACTGTGTGACTTGCCTCGGTGACCCTACTGCTTTATGGTTTGTATCACAGAAAATCTAATATAAAATCATTTTATGCTGACCTATCGGGAACTATTTATGATATTTGGGAAACATAATGTACGATTATCGTAGCTTACTCTACTCTTTGGATGAGACGATCAAACTTTCAGATCTAAAATCTGACTTATTTCTCGCTGATCAGGATGTGAGTCAAGTCCAACAGTATCTTGATCAACATCATATCACCGCTCACATCGACGGAGGTCCGACCTATCACTATAAAACATATCATATTGTCAGTAAACCATATATCTATTATACAATTGGTAATGCTGACTTACTTGATCGTAGGATCATCGCGATCGTGTGACCTCGCAAACCTAGCGATTATGCTGCCAGAGTTCTTGAAGACATGATACAAGAACTTGCAAAATATGATGTTGTGACAATATCGGGAATGGCGGAATGAGTCGATGAGATGGTGCATCGTCTGAGTATTCAATATGGTATCCCTACTATTGCGGTGCTTGGTGCGTGACTAGGACAAGTATTGCGTAGTGTGAGACGCCACCTCGTATCAGAGATTGTGGATGCGTGAGGATGCGTGTACTCAGAGTTTAGACTCAAGCAGTCAGCGACGCATTATACTTATCCGCAGCGTAACCGTATCGTGGCTGGATATGCTGATGCAGTAGTATTGCCAGAGGCTGCACTCAAGAGCGGAAGTCTGATCACTGCGGACTATGCTCATGATATGAATAAGCCATTATTTGTCACACCCAACTCGATCTTTACTGCTACGAGTCAGGGTAGTAATGAGCTACTCCAGTCAGGTCAGGCGAAAGCAATCACCGATATCGTATCTCGAGTCGAGAGTTTGTGACTGATGAAGAACAATCGTAGTTGAGATAATGCTGTAGTATGATGATGAGTCGATCTGACTGATCTCGAGCGTTTGGTCTATCACGCAATTGCGGATCATAATGCCGAAGTCGATATTGCATACTTGATGAGTCAGACGAAATTAAATGTTTCAGAACTTCAGACGATTGTATCAATGTTGGAGATCTATGGTATCGTGAGACAAGCGGGAGTAGGGAAGTATGCAGTGTAGGATAAGAAGTAGGGAAAAGATCCAGAAAAATCAGAAAAAAGATCCAGAAAAATCAGAGAACCTATTATTCATGACTTAGTGGCTGAAAATCAGCAATTTTTAGATATTTAATTTATAATTCTGTCATATCGAACAGCGTGAGATATCTTCATTAAAGATCTTACCAAGTACATTTTACTACTGATTATCAGGCATAAGGTACAATCGTTACAATCCTGTAATCCATATTATTCTCATCATGTACTATAGTGATCTCATATCGAGTCTGATCTGCATAATATTCTGAATAACGAGGTCGCTCAACCAAACAATAATCATAATCTTCCATCGTGCCTACAATTCATCTCAGTATCAGTGTCTCAGGAGTGTCGATCCTGTAGAAATCTCCATGAAATAGCTTACGATCGTATTCATGATAATACACATAGGTCGGGCTTTTGACCTGACCTGGATCGCTCTCTAGTGCTTGAGCAAATCATTTGCACAGATGTGTCTTGCCTGCTCATAACTCTCCATGCACCATAAATTTGTGACCGATACTGGGTAGGGTAGTGCCAAGGGTGATCATTTCGGCAGCTGAGGAGATGGTGAATTGCATATGAGAAAAGAACAAGTATAAAGAACAAGTATAATATGTAGAGTCGATAGTTTGTCTCGACTGATATGTTATTTGTAATCAGAACGATGCCTTGTATAATAAAGCATCATCAATGATATCATCCCAATCGCCAACATTGTTAGTCGAATATTCTGCAAACTATATCTACTCGCTCATGTAATGTAATATTCTTGCTTCATATCCTGTACCAATCTATCGATCATGCCACTTACACTTGCATCATTAGGAATCGGATATCGATGACCAGGATCGGACAAAGACTCAAGAAGAGATGCATCCATCGTACTAGTCAGACCAATTCATTGATCATCATATGCGACAATACGTGTGCCTGTACTGATACCGATGATCCAAAGTCACGCACGATCACGTAGTATTTGTGCAGTCTGGGTGAGGTCGAAGCCAGTATTGATGCCTCAGTCGGTAATCGTGATGACGTTAGGTTGAGTACCAGTAATTATATCAAATGCAATAAGTCGTGCATTGCCAAGCGCAGAAGATCAATTGGTATCGGTAATCGGTAAGAGTGAGTTAATATTAGTACCGCTAGAGTAAATGATCGGAGTCTGTGCATATCCGATGAGTTGGATGCGATTAGGCAGAGTAGTAAGTTGATTAATGATTTGCTGAGCGACTCATCGTCTGGTAGTAGATAGGTCATTTGCGATCATACTACGGCTTTGATCGACGACAATGATAATATCTGTGGGCTGACTAGATCATTGTGTGACTCGTGCGAGATCCAGTGTCCATCAGATCGTGGATATGATGATAAATAAATAACTTAGCAGTAGTATTCATTCTTTAATACGACTAATATTGTGATCTGCAATGATTAATTGAGGCTTTACTACTCGATATCATAGTATCACAAGCCAAAAACCCATGATGATTGCTACTTGTGGATAATCGGGTGATCGAGTCAGCATTGATACAAAATATAATATGGTGACTATAGTTGTTTGTGATGATGTTTCAAATTGAAACTATAATAAGTAGCATAATGTTTTAGTTGATAGATTTACCTCTCTTGCATTGGTAGATTTGAATACTAGGTCATAATACCTATAATCAAATTTCATTTAATAATTATTGATGATAATGAAATATATACACTTACTATTTGCTCTTGTTATAATGGTGATACTGTCATGATGTGGTCAAACCTCTACTACTATCACCTCACCAGATGTGACCGAACCCGAACTAAGCCAGACTATTGTAGTTATCCCGACAATCTATATGTTGGGTGATAGTTTGACCGCTGGATATCAGCTACCGCTTGATGAGTCATATCCGATGGTGGTGGAGGATCTACTCACTCAACAATGATATCAACTCAAAGTCATCAACGCGGGAGAGTCATGAGATACCAGCAGTGGTCTACTCCAAAGACTTGCTCGAGTATCTGCAGATGCTGTCTCCTGAGATATCGCGATCGTCGCAATTGGTGCTAATGATGGCTTGAGATGATGATCGACTGATGTGCTGTATGATAATATCCTTGCGATTATTACAGATCTACAGAGTCGTGGGATCACAACGATTGTTGCTGGGATGCAGATACCCACCAACTTATGAAATACTTATAGATCTGACTTTACTGACGTCTATCCACGTGTCGCTCAAGCGACCGATAGTCCGCTGTTACCATTTTTGCTTGAGTGAGTCGGGGGAGTGCGTAGTCTCAATCTACCTGATGGGATTCACCCCAACACTGAGTGACAGAAGATTGTTGCAAATACCGTTGCTGAGTTTTTGATAAATCAAAAGATTATTAGTAAATAAGAAAATACCAGTCCTGAATCAGGACTGGTATTAGAAATATAGATGAATCACATCTAAAGATGAAACCATTATGCGTCTTGTGTTTTCTCTGGATGACTAATTCTGTACATTTCATTAGTAAAATTTTGTATGTCACTAATCACTATCTCTGCAATCATATGTGTTACTAATATTCCACAACTACAGAGATTTTTATGGTGTGCTTGTAAAACTCTTTCAAGATCTCTATTGATTTTGATTGAGTAATTTGCCCGATCATCAATCACATAAAGGTTTTTCGTACGCTGAATACTTTGGCTCGTTTATTATATTCATGCTGTCCGAGAATTGAATGAAATGAATAAATATTTAAATATTGCAACAAAGTATTGAATAATGTGTGATGATTCATACCAAGAGGTTGTTATGGGATAAATTGTGGTAAATTTACTATAACAAAATGCTGTCCGAATTACATCAAACAAAAAGAAAACCCAGTGCTAGCACTGGGTTTTCTTTTTTTGACTGAAATTATCTCGGACACTACTGATATAGTATTGATCTGAACATACTGGTCGATGCAATTATTGCAAGCTAGTTTGGTAGTATTGAGTTGGTAGATGATAACAAATCACTATACTGGTAGATTAGTACTTACTCATCCATCATACAATGATCACTTGCTCCCACATCGATAAATCTTACACCTCAAACAACTCAACAACAAATATCTATCAAGATCTTAATCGACAAGTCGCACAATGAGATAGTGTTGCTATTATGTGACCTTCGGGTTCTGGTAAATCGACATTACTTAATCTGATATCATGACTTGATCTACCTAATAACTGAACGATTGATATTTTGTGAACGCAGATTACTCAGTTAAATACTGATGAGCGTACTATACGGAGATCAACTCATGTTGCGTTTATTTTTCAGCATTTCCATCTGATACCTAACCTCACGGTGCAGGACAACATCGACCTCGTGATCGACATCTCATGAGTCGCGAGAAGATATGATACCAGTGATTTACTCAAGCTGGTAGGACTCGCAGGATATGAGCGTAGATATCCCTATCAGCTCAGTGGTGGAGAACAACAAAGAGTTGCTGTAGCCAGAGCGTTTGTGTGACAATTACCTATTTTACTTGCTGATGAGCCCACGGGCAACCTCGATCACGCTAATGCTGTCAATATCATGGAACTCATGATGCAACTCCATCGTGAGTCAGATACTACGATCATCTTGATCACTCATGATCCTAAGATCGCACAATATGCAAACCAGCGTTATGATCTAGTCGATGGGGATCTTGTGCTACAATAATCTGTCGTTATTTTTTTCTTCATTTATTAGTGTCTATCTCTTATGCACCAACTTCATACTTTGTTCTCGATTATCGCTACATTTGTACGTACACACTATCAGCGTCTGCTGAGTATGAGTGCGATATTTGCACTGGTGGTGATGTTGATCGTGCTCGTGCAGCAAGTCATCAGTAACCTCGATCGTCAGATCAATGAGCAGACGAGACCGATCGTAGGCGCTGATATGATTGTGTCAAGTAGTCAGCAGATCAGTGGATTGATCGTGAATCAAGTCAGAGATTTTGTCGCAGAATATGATGGTGTAGTGCTACAGCAGGTGGAGTTTTATACCACGATCCAGACTCCGCAAGAGCCCATACTGGTGCAGGTCAAATGAGTCGAGAGCTGATATCCGCTGTATGATGGCGTGAGACTTGAGCAATTTGATAATACTAGTAGTCTGACTGGCGCGTATGTCGATCCAGGGACGTATGATCAGATAGGTAATGTAGAGTCAGTGATGGTAGGAGAGACGCAGTTTGCACTTGTATGATTGATCCAGAACCAACAGTCAGTGAGCTTCAGTCTCGTGGATCAGGGTAAGTCGATCATCATTCCTTATGAGATGGTAAGTGAGACACAGCTGACCGATTTTGGCTCTAGAGTAGGGTATGAGCTCCTGATCAAGTTGGATGATGAAGATGCGCTCGACCAGCTCAAAACCCAACTCGAATCGTCTGACGATACCGATATCAGAGTCAGCCTGGCTGGTGATCGTGTCCAACAGCTCGGCAGTATCGTGGATCAGGTCAACCAGTATATCAGCATCATACTGATCGTGACAGTGGTACTGTCGCTGTTGATCATGTCGACTGCGACGATGACGATGAGCTGGAAGATCACTCATAGTATCGCAGTGATGAAGGTGTTGGGTCTGACTCGTGTGATGGTAGCGATCGTGATGGTAGTGCTCTATGGTAGTATGTTCGTCATCGGTAGTGTGGTGTGATGGTACATCGCTCAGCGATGAGTGTGATACGTGTGACAGAGTCTGGGTCAGACGCTGGTATGGGATCCGAGTGTATGATGGACGGTGGTTGTGGTTGCGGTGACGAGTTTTGTGATTGCATGTTGGCAGCCGATCAGACAGATGGTGATGACTCCAGCTCTGCAGCTACTCAGAAACCACCAAGAACAAGAAAGCGTATCTGGATGAGTATTATCATCGGTAGTGCTTACGATCGGTTCGATGGTGATCTTGTGGGAGCTGACTCATAATCTGTGGTTTAGTGTGATCATCGTAGCGATCAGTGTGATTATGATCGTGATAGGAAGATGGTTTCTCTATAAGACGTTTGTATGATGATTTGGTCGAGCGAGTAGATTGAGGAAGAGTAGTTTCTGATGGTGGGATGTGATCAGATCGACGACGCTGGCAGGCAACCAGACTGGACTGCTGGTAGGGTGAGTGAGTATTGTGCTGGTATGTTATGCGATCATTACATCGGTGTCAGTGAGTTTTGTCCAGCGTCTCAGAGTGGACACTGGAGATCAGGCCAATATCTTTGTGCTTAATATCAAGGATGATGACTTGCCAGTGATTGAAACCATCGAGCCGAATGCCGAGGTGTTTGATATCATCCTCGCTAGAGTCCAATCGATCAACCAAGTCAGCCTCAGCGATTATCTCGAATCCATCGGACAGGGTACATGAGAGCAGTTTAGTAGAGAGTTTAATGTCACTAGTATCTCACTCGATGATGAGATCACCGAGGGTAGGATAGTCGAGGCATGATGAGTGTCGTTGGATGTATGATTTGCTCAAGACTTGGGAGTCGGGCTGTGAGATATGGTGACACTATCGGTACAAGGTAGAGAGTTTGAGCTTGAGGTCGTATGACTCAGAACAACTGAGAGGACTGGTGCTGCACCGTTTTTTTATATTCAGGTCGATGCTCAGGAGTTTGCTGATGCACCTAAGACATGGTTCCGAACATCAAGTCAGTCAGATATCGCATGATTCAAACTTCAAGTCGTCGATAAGCTAGGTACGAGCGTGAGCTTTATCGATGTGTGATCGATCGTGGAGATTGTGCGTGATATCGCCACCACCGTGATCAGTATCATCATCATCTGTATGAGTATCGTGATCCTGCTGATCATGAGTGTGAGTATCGCCAACAATGAAGCATCAGCACTCATCAGTAGACGTAGTTATCGTCTCTATCATATGATGGGTATGACTAAGTCTGACTTGATGATGAAGATTTGGCGTACAATAGGTTTATATACTGTGATCATCGTGATCATACTTGTTGTGATTGTGCCATTGATACTTGTCATAATTTTTGCTAGTACAAGTCTCTTCAGTCGATCAGCATCATCGCTGATCCCAGTGATCGGAGGTATTATGTTATCATTGTGATTGATTGTGGGATCATATGTATTATTTCATCGTCGTATCGTCGCTTGAGTATTAGAGTCGATCCATGAGGAGGAGTAATATAGTATCATTACAATATTGAAGAGAGATTTTTTATATAAAAAAAGGTCATTTATGTAAAAACATAATGACTCAATTTAGGTGCCAAGCTCGCTAATAGATACGTGTTGATGAGGTTGTCTATTAGTTCGAGCTTGGCGATGTGGTCGAGGTGGTAGCCTTTAGGGCTACCTCTAAAATGGATTGGTGTCAGATTGCGATACTTCATTACCCACCTTAGACTTTACCTCGTTATTTTCTTTATAACTATTCATTATATTAAGTCAACACGATGCGATAATGAAAAAAATATTCCTATACTACGTAGTGACTTAAAAATTATTATAATTTCATTTTATCTTCCGGGCACGAAACTACTTGCTAGTAATAGAAGATATATTTTTCCTTTCAATCGAATCATATTTGATTATTGTAATAATGTTTTAATACGATGTAACGATAAATATGACACAAAGTCTCTATACACAACATCTCAAATTACTTACTGATACAATTTGGTCCATCTCGGACCATAATGACCTTAGCAATCTTCTCGAGGATTTGCTCACACCACAAGAAGTAATGGAAACCGCTGAGCGCGTCAGACTGATCCAATTATTACTTACAGGTAAGACACAAAGAGATGTCGCTACTGAGCTGGGTATCTCCGTCACTACTGTCAATAGATGAGCGAGGATGATCAATTATGGTACAGGAGTTTTGAAGAAAACTCTAACATAAAAAAATTTATAAAAATATTTTACTTTACTACTACACTAAAATTATGAAAACAGAAATATTTCAACATCAACCTTTAAAAGCAGAAAAATCCACTTATCTTAGTAATCCAGTAGGAGCTTGGGAAATGGAAAGCAATGATTTATATATTGAGTGATGAAAAAGCTATATCATTGAGGGAAATACTCTGAATGATATTTATCTTTTGCTTGAAAACGGTAATAAATTTCATCTGGAAAAAGAGCAATATAAAAAACTCTTCAATAGTAAACCTCTTGTTGTTACCTATCAAATAGTGCCAGAATCAAACCAAGATGTTTTCAATCTTACTGAATTGTTAGGAAATTATCAGTTATTTGGTAATTATCCTTTACCTAAGCAAAATAATAATATGTTAATCTACAAGCCTTTCTATATTGATCAAATATTGCGTATAGAATGAGATGGAACACTGGATTATTATGTAAGATTCCTAGATTTTAATAGGATTAAAATTAATCCTGAAATTGCGAATGTATTAACTTGAATCAATGTAAGAGATGAATACGCTTAACTATTATTTGTCATCATAAATTCGATGTTAATCCGTTACGGCTGACTTATTGCCAATTATCATCGTGGATTTAGTCCCAACTCAAAACTCGTGATTTGGTTGTCTGGTATGCCTTCGATACCAGATGTTAGTAAGGATCAGGATTACGTACATTTCTTAGCAATATGATATGATGTGGTGATACCTGATTATTATGGGAGCTTTCGTAGTGAGGGAGAGTTTAGTCCGGACTGATGTCTGCAGACATCCATTGATACATACAATTATTTTACTGCTGGATGAGTCACAGCTGATTGTTGGTCTGGAGAAGAAATTACTGTTCACCCATACAAAAATATTGTGGTAGTAGGATCAAGTTTTGGTGCTGGATTTGCAATCAGAACAAGTATCCAAATTCCTCAAATATCATCTGTAGGATTGATCTCATGAGCAGTCAAATTCGCAGATATGAATCTCATCTGATATCCTGAGGAAACTATGGAAGATGTGCAATGAGTACTATATCGTGGAGGATTATGAAATCTATATCGTAGTGCTGAGACTCCTAGTTGGAATGAATTTTATCAAGATCAGCGATGACAATCATATAATGATATAGTACAAGAGTTGAGTCAGAACAATGTATTTATCGCACATGGTGGTGCAGATGATTGTGTCCATGTGAGTAGATCCCGTACACTATTTGATGAGCTAAATAGCCTCAATCCTTGATGAAATCACCATTATTGTGAAGTACCAAAAGGCTGACACAGTTGAATGACAAAGCAAATTGCTGTGGTAGAATTTTGTAAGTGGTTGATTTGATGATAGTTTTTTATACTATGTTGATATGATTCATTATATTGCTTGAATATCTCACAGTCACGGAGAATATGCCTACTTAGTTAGTAGTGCAGGAGTTTGAGTGCGTGCATATTATGCTGGTAGTAAAAAATCCGGTGAATGGTATCTATATCCCATCATCGATGATAATCACAAGACGGTGATATATTATGCGTTTGATGATCCCACACAACTTGAGTTATTTATGCAGATGTCAAAAATCGCTGGAGTCTGACCCAAGCTCGCGTTTGCTCTCACAGGTGTCAATCAAGAAGAATTACGCAAAGCTTGTGCTGATATGGATATTAAGTTTGTACAGTCGATTCCAGGAATTGGACCAAAACTTGCCAAAAGACTCATCGTCGAGCTCAATGCAACGATGTCCACTGATGATCTCAAAAAACTTACGATCGATCGTAGTCTCTATCGTGATATTGTGACGACACTCACCAATCTGTGATACAAATCTCAGGTGATAGATCCTTATCTGCAGTCTTGTCCTTACGCACTAACCAAAGAGCATCTACCAGAAATTATGAAATATTTGATCGTGCAACTTTCTTCTCGTGCGTCAAAATCTTAGAGATAATCATATTGACATCAAATTTACATCCATCGTGAATTCCTCAAGTTGAGGGATTTTTGTTACACACCAACTAATTAATTCTCTTGTCATTAAGTACCCAAACACCCACGCAAGTCAAAGTTACCATAATTCCGCAAATATACCAAAAAGCATAGGGATCTCCTGCAAATGGTAATGCTACATTCATCCCAAAGACACCTGCAATCAGAGTAAGTGGTAGTATAATTCCGGAGAAGATTGTGAGCCAGAGTAGAGTGTTGTTGGTATTGATCGTCATAAGTCAGTTATAGGTCTCAGCGAGTGAATCAATATTTTCTTGTAAGATGCCGATACTGGACATAATTTTCTGATGTCTATAGAGTAGATCATCAAAGTATACTTCTAGTTCTTCAGTGTACAATTTGGGAAGCGCTTTAATAGTTTCTTCGAGGAGTTCTTCATGAGTACGATAGTTATGGTGCAAGAATGATATATTTCTTTTTTTGATCATCAGTCTAGTCAAGACTTGTTTGTTAAGCTTATGCGTGAATAGACCTTCTTCGATCTGGAAGACGTCACTGGCACTATTGGAGAGAAGCTTGATCGTTTTGTCGTACATCATATCGATCATTTCATACACGATGTAATAAGGTGTGATTTTATAATCTTCATCTGACTCATAGTTGGTAGACTCTTGTACAAGTTTGTCTTTGAGGAGCTTGATGGTATTGGTCTCAAATCTTGATACCGTCATGATCCAGCCCTTGCCGATCGTGATGGTCATCTCATTGAGAAGATATCTTTGAGTCTTAGGATTGTATTTGGGGAAGTGGATCACGAGTGAGAGATGATCATCATACACATCTACTTTGTCTTGGATATGAAGATCAAGCATATCTTCAGCAACGAGCTCATGAATATCGTATTCTTTAATCAGATGTTGAAGTTCTTTTTTGCCAGCTTTGGATATGGTAGAGTTAGGCTCTTCATGTCGTGAATTGACAAAATGATGCCGAGTAAGTGTGCCTATTTTGACTTTGAATGACATGATGAATAAGTGAGTAGGTAAACAAAATACTCTAGTAGTAATTACTTCACTATATCTCAAATCTCACCTTAAATCAAGTCAGAATCTCTTTTTTTACTCAAAATAATTTGCAATTTGATGCTGGTGTGATTATACTTGTAGGGTGAATATTTATTATAACTAGTAAGATGGCTGATTTGGTCTTGCGTGGAGGATGACAACGTCGCATGTCCCGTCGACAGCTCGCTCAACTTGCACGTCAAATGAAGCTTGCACGTACCAAACTTGATACAATGCAGTCTCAGATGGACCAATACGAACTTCAAGAGACCATCATCGCAGATACTCAACTCAAACAAAAATTAGAACAACTTCAAGAATTTACAAAATAGTATACCATATTATTTAATCATTATTACGAAACTATGGCAGTTGCAACACAAGATATCACCATGAAATACCTCCCTCAAGATCTGTGGGATGATGCACTCAAATACGAGATAACTGAAGAGTTTGTTATTCAGATGCCTGACTTGATCGAGTTGGTCTTGAGATCCAAGTCAATTGATAAGCCGGAAGATAAACAATGATGGTTTTCGCTCTTACCGCTGATGAATGATGATCAGATCAAACGTCTCAAAGAAATCTTAACCAAAGAAAAAATCAAACTCGCAGAAATAGAACAAAAATACGAAGAGAAAAAAGTAGGTATCAAAAAGAAATATCTTGCAAAACGACAAGAAATGAATCAAGTAGAAACAGTCCAAAAGATCCAAGCAAAAGAAGCAGCACACGAAGCTCAAGATGATGCTGACGCTGAAGAACTACTTACAAGAATCTAATCATTTTCTATCATATTTGTCAATAGTTCATCACTGAGTTGGTGGGCTTTTTTTGATTTTGAGTGAGTGGAGGAGTATAATATGAGTAATTATTATTTTCACAATATCGTATGAACTGATATGAAGCAGTTAAAAAAGCAATCGGAGATCAAGCGGAAAAAATTCTCGCTCAAACTTCAGAAGAAGCGAAAAAATTATTTAATGAGATTAAACCACCGCAAGTCGATATGATAGCTCAACGCATTGCTTTGCAATATGAGCAAACCAAAAAAGTTACAGATAATTTTTTGATGTGACTTGCTAATGAAATAAATCCAAAATCCACGATCGATAGTGCCAAACTATGAATTATCCAAGCTGCAAACACTCCGCCCCAATCTGAACAAGTAGAAACTCAAACTACACAATCAACTTCAGTCGAGTCAACCTCAATATTAACACCAGAGTTGATGGCTGATCCAAATTTTGCTATTATCTCTCGAGATGAAGCCAAATCTAAAATTGATAACTCTTCTTCTGATGTCTCTGAAGGTCTTGAATGAGAAGTTAAGCTTAGTGTGCTCAATATTCAAGCAAGTCTATATAGAATGGCATACAATACTATTGGTAAAAGTGTCGCTCCGCTACCTGAACAAGAATACTACAATCTATCATCTGCAGCTACACTATCGTTTTTGCAGCTCGTAAGTAGTAAGTCAAAAGCTGAATGATGATCAGCCAAACTTAAATCAAGCACTTGAGTGTTTTGATGAATGGAAAAAATGACTAAAGAATTTAATGATTCAAGTTTTGGTGAGTTATTTGATGTAGTAACAAATGGTAGCAAAATGATTAAAGGTTGAGAAAAGCTGCTCTGAGAGTACGAAGATCTCATTGATTCGATTGTAAGTTTACGTAATGATCCACGATCATTAGCACTCCAACATCCCACTTCTGCTCAACAACTCATTGGAGCCACAATACAACAATTACCAATCAATGAGCGTATCAACAAAATCACAGCAGCATGATCAGTCAACTGATCAATACAATCAATATTATCAACTCTCAAACTCGAACCAAAATCATTGTGAATACTGGCAACATTATTTGAAAAAATGGGATGATGAAATACTGAAGCTCTCCAAAAAATGGAAAAATTGACAAGCGGAATCGATGATTTGACCAATCAGGGTCTCGATAAGCTAGTAGATTCTGAACTTGCACCGTTATTGTGAAGTTTCAAACTCGATGGTGAATTTATGAAAATGATTGCAAAGTTTTTTGAAAATTCATGGGTTAGGGGCTTTATGATGAGCATGGGAATTGATACCAAACAACTACTCAAACAACTCACTGGAGAGCTCGATGCATCTCAAAAGCTCAAGCGAGAAGTTGCGATGAAGAGATATGAATCCGCTGCTAAAGATCCTACTAATACAACTTTGGTACAAATATTGGGTCTGAATGATCCCGAAGACTGAGTCTATAAGTCATTGTTATGATTTAGTATTGAGGGTCTACAACAAGGACTGATCGACAGTAAAAGTCAGCCACATCCAAGCGTATTACTCTATCTCACAGAAGATAACGCCACACTTCGTAACAAATATTTTGTAATCCAAGCAGACCAAAGCTATGCTCGCAACACTACCAATATCTCATCAGAAGACTTATCTGTTTGTACACAATGATTTGTGACCAACAAGATGATCATGAGCGCACCTCACACTAAGTCAGAGTTTTTGGGTATCACGTTCAAATCTCATACAGATTATGCATCCGCTCTCGTAGGATATTGGCTCAAAGGTAATAGGGGTATGAAATGAGTATCAGAGTTGAAATTGATTGAAAATGATGAGAAAAAAGAAGAGAGAATGTGAAAAGTGGAAACTCTCACTTCTACTTGACCAACAGAAACATTGAGATCGGCAGAATCGGCTTCAGAATGATTTGCTAAATTAGGTAAAAAATTAATAGCTCCAGCATCTTTAATTGCTGTGAAAGATTCTCTCTATACAGAATTAAACCCAAATGATCTTGATTTAGTTATTAATACTGCAATTGATCCAGAATGACAATATAAAGATGCATTAAACCAGATGAATATATGGTTAACTAAAAAAGCACAATCAAAATGATATGAGACATCAGGTCGTGCTAAAGAAATTGCTTATGATACTGCAGTAGCTGAAAATGCTTCAAAAATATATAGAAATGATTTAAATCCAAATAATGATGCTTGATGAGGATCTAGTGATTGACCTTATCAGTTTAACGCTGGCTCTGCTAAAGCATCAAGAAATCTCACTCAGACGCATTTTAAAAATTGAAAAGAACTAATGTGAATTACTCAAGATATTCCAAAAAATCATATCATTGGTCAAATGATAGCATGGTTTGGTGGTCATTTAGTTCAAAAAGAGCATGAAGGTAAGGACCCATTCAAATATTTATTTGAGCTCAAAGCATCTGATCCAATGAATAAATTCACTGATTGAATCAGAGATAATATCCAAATCTGATCCAAAAAAGAATGATTATTTAAAACTGATTATCATGTAAGAAAGATGATGAATTCTAAAGTGTCGGATTTGTTCGATTTTGCACCTACAACTATTTCATAAATATTATATAAATTATCAAATAAAATATCTTGATACACTTCATAACTTGACTAATGTCAGCATATGTTGTATCAGACTTTTCTTATACCCAAAATATTTCTGATTTGATCCTGTGTGGGATAGATTTTTTCACTCATTATAAACTACAACACTTATTTGTGGATATAGAATATTATGTCCCTACACAATTTATATCTTACACCAAGTTCTCATGATCGATATCAAACTCATTCGTCAAAATCCTGATGCAGTCAAACAATTATGTAAAGACAAATACCAACCAGTCGATGTCGATAGACTGATTGCGATCGATGCTCAACGTAGAGATCTGCAATGACAGATCGATACACTCAAGTCTGACCAAAAACAAGCTGGTAATACGCCTGAATGAATTACCAAGGCAAAAGAGATCAAACTCCAGATCCAGGAACTCCAAATTCAGCACGATGCGATTGAGCCAAAATTGAATGTATTGCTTAAATGACTACCCAACCGATACAGTGAAGATACTCCAATCGGTAAAGATGATAGTGAAAATGTCGTAATCAAAACTCGATGAACTCCGAGACAGTTTGACTTTGAGATCAAAGATCAGGAAGACCTTCTCGTCGCAATATGAGGACTGGATAGAGAAAGAGCAGTCAAGGTCGCAGGAAGTAGGTTTGTGTATCTGCTATGAGATGTCGTGCTACTCCAGCAAGCAATTATCTCTTGGACATACGCGACTCTGACCAATCCCGACGTAATCGCACACATCGTCAATGAACGAGGACTTGAGGGAGTCAGCACCAAAGCATTTACACCAGCATTGCCACCGATCATTATGAAACGTGAGATGATGGATCGTATGTGACGCTACAATCCCAACGATACTACCTACGAGCTCAAGCTGGATGACATGGTGCTGATTGCAAGTGCAGAACATAGCTTATGACCGATCTATGCTGATGAGATTATCCAGGAAGCAGATCTGCCGATACGTTATCTATGATTTAGTCCAGCATTTCGTCGTGAGGCGGGGACTTATGGTAAAGATAGTAGAGGTACCTTCCGTTTGCATCAGTTTGATAAGCTGGAGATGGAGACCTTTGCTACGCCAGATGCGGGTCTAGGTGAGCATCACTTCCTGGTAGCAGTGCAAGAGTATCTGACTCAGCAGTTACAGATGCCGTACCGTCTTGTGATCGCCTGTACTGGTGATATGGGATGACCTGACTTCCGTCATGTGGATGTGGAGACCTGGATTCCAAGTCAGCAGACCTATCGTGAGACGCATAGTGCAGACTTTATGACTGATTTCCAATCTCGTAGACTCAGTACTCGTGTCAAGATAGATGGTAGCAACGAGTTCGTCTCGATGAATGATGCAACAGCGTTTGCATTATCTCGTACGCTGGTCGCCATCTGTGAAAACTACCAGCAAGAAGACGGAAGTATTCAGATTCCTGAAGTGCTGGTACCATTTATGGGAGGGAAGAAATTTATTGGTAGGTAATTTATATATTTTTTAAGATTTCAAGAAATTGAAAGTTTTGAACTAAAATATATTGTAAATTTTTATACAAGTATGTCACTAGCTAGAAAATTAGTAGAGCGGTCGTTAGACCGCTTTTTTGTTTTTCATAAAGTAGAAAAAGCACTAGCATTTTTTCTAGTGTATAATTCTACGATCTCATGTATCTAGCTAGTATCAAACACAAATCATATAAATACATACTCTCATCAGCAAGAACATCTTAGTGGATCTTTTCCTAGCGTTTGTATCATTAGTGTTCTGTATGTGACCATCTTCATGATTATCTTTTTGGATCACGGGCAGACATGTTTTAGTAAATTAAGATTATCTTTCTTGACTCTGTTTGCGAATAATCATCCATAGCGAACATTTTTGAAGTGTTTTTCAGGAATATGTCTTAATAGGTTTTTAAAAAATTCGGAACTTGTTTGAGTAGTTTGTTTGGTGGTGTGAGTGAATTTATCATAGTATGAAAAAGTTACTCACTCTTCTTGAGAATAAGATATGATGCGAGATTCTCCAATTACTGGTCTTGTAAGATAGCGACCCATATATCAAACAACTTTTACTGTATCTGTAACTTTTTTGTCGCTATAAATGTATCGACTTTTACTTTGGTTAACTACTGTAATGATCTTATTAAACTTTTTGTATGTTCATTCGTTAAAGTGCTGCTTTCCATATTCCCTCATTAATGTAGTGAGATGATACTTTCGTATTGCTTTGAGGTGATGATAGCTAAGATAGTCTTGATGAATCGATCTTCGTTTATTGGTTTTGTTGTTGGTAATAAGTCATCATGCTGTAATAAGAATATGAATATGAGAGTTTCGATTGAGTTGTGATCAAAACGTATGGATTACGCTCACCCGTCACGGTAAACATTTAAAATGATGAGCAAAAAATTGTTTGATTGTTATGTTTGATGCATCACTAAGAATTTGTAGTGAGCTCTTATCGCGATTCTTTTCGAAAAAATTGACGGAATTCTTCCGGTATTGTAAATATGAGATGAAAGTAATGTAATTGTTGAGGTCGTCGAGAAAATAGTTTTTGTAATCGTTGCTCGGTTCTTTTCTTGGCACAAGAAGTGCAAAATCTTGATTTGCATGTAAGATTAACTTTCTTATATTCTCAGCAGCAATGACACTGATATACCGCATATCATAATGATTCTTTGCAGGCAAGAACTTTCCTGATGGTTGTATATTCCACTTCTCTTTTGAAAAGATTTAACGTTGCATTATCTTTGATGATTTGTTTGAGTGATATTTTTCAAGTAACTGATTCCATGGTGTGGGTTGTTGTGATTAATTACCTACACCATAGAGCTTGTTGTTTAATATTCCAGTCAAAGTTCGCGATAGCGATTATTTTATTTGCAAATAAATCAGACTCTGCTATAGTGATGGTAGTATTTTTTATAAGCTGATTATGACTACCAAACACACCATTTCTGTGACTGCGATTATCGAATATCAGGGGAATTTTCTTTTTATCAAGAGGAGAGGAGATGTTTCCAACTTTCCTGGTAAGCGAGTGTTTCCATGAGGAAAGGTAGAGTTGGGTGAAGATGTCATACAAGCTCTGAGTAGAGAGCTCGACGAAGAAACTGGTCTGCAGATCGCAGAAAACTATACTCTATTATCCAGTTATCAGTTTACCAGAGAAGAAGATCAGTCATCCAGTATTGGGTTAGTGTTCCTGGTGCATGCACTCAATGATGAGGTAGTGTTTGATGATGAGAGTTTTAGTGAGTATGAGTGGATCCAGCCTGAAGATATACTCGAGTATGATAGCATCTATGGTATGGAGGCTCACGTGAGGAACGCAATCTATGCTCTCAAGCATCACCAGTGAATACCAAGAGACTGGATGAGTATTACTCACTATCAAACTAACAAAGAATCAATAACTAAAGAATACCTGAAAGAACTACAACAGAATTAGATATCGTATTAGATACGATCCACCATCACTAATCCTGTATTTCCTTCTCGATTGATACCAAGTGACCAAAGATGAAGTCAGTCATGAGATGCTGACTTGTGATAGAGTGTATCTCCGACGATCGGTGTGCTGATATCTGCACAATGTACACGAATCTGGTGTCTGCATCACTGATGGATAATGGCTTGAATGTGGGTGACAGAACCATCGATCTCGATCGGTGTAATCATGGTGCTGACTTGGTGTGGGCTCGATCTACCGTTGTACTCATCACTACGAGAGTGTATTGCTATCATCTTACGATCATCATCGCGGTGATGCATGATAGGAGTAGAGACTATGATCGGCTCGCGTAGCCATCCAGTGACGTCAGCATGATATATTTTTTCAATCAGTCAGAGTTTCTGATCATGGATTCGACGTTGCTTGATGTCCTGATTTTTGGCAAATCGTAATAGACCTGCCGTCTCATGATCGAGTCTTGTTAGCATACCTAGTTCTTCTTGTAGTCCAAATATGTTTATTCCTTCAGAGATTAGGTGATGATTTGCGGCTTGAGATCCTAGTCGATCAATCATATTTGCGCGTTCACCTTGAGTACTCGAAATATTGTGAGGTTTATAGACGCACCAAATATCTCCTACATCCAAATACTTAAGGTTGGTGGGAGCAAGAGTCTTGAGAGAGTGATTAGCTTGGTAGATCATTGTGATACATATGTAGGACTAATGTGCACGAGATCCTATCAAAAAATTAATCAAATGATTGGGGCTACGTAGTTGGTCGTGGTTGATCTTGAGTGAATAGACTAGTCTGATGTGATTGAGGAGTTGATCTCTGACGGTGTTGACAGAGGTTTGAGTATCAGGATTTCGTTCTACAGCAGCACTTACTCCGATATAATCCATTGTTTTACCTACGATCATAAATGGCATATCTTTACGATAGATATCTTGTATTGCTGTGATGAGTTTTTGTTTGGTTTTATCTGAGCTTTGATTGAGATCTGTGAGATAATTCTTCAGGGTTTGATTTTTGTATTGAGCATTGTTGATCATGGGATCATCATGGACGAGGATCGAGAGATCATTTCTCATTCCTAGATCAATCGGTTTAATAATAACTTCATAGGATTTGGCAGCTACGATATCTTCGAGCTGAGATACACTCTCTACTCATTTGAATGCAAAGTTCTCAAGCATACCATTTCGAGACAATATAGTTTTGAGGTGAGTAATGAAATCCTCGATCACAGGATGTGTAATATAGACAATTCTGATTGATCTTGTGCCATCAAGGTTGGTAGAGACAGATGTATTAGACTCATAGTCTTCGCTAGAAGAAGGTTTTTGATTATAGTATAGCGTGAGATTGAGTAAAGTGACTACCTGATCTCATTTATATCCTCGTACGGTATAGGTATTTTTACCGACAACGAGGTTGTTGAATGATGTAGCGATATTATAATCTGCTGTTTTGGTGTCAGGATTGTAGCTTTCGGGGAAGTACCTAACTGGACCATTGGCGGCTACAGCTACCTTGTCATATGCTTCATCAAATTTGAACGAGATGGTAAATTTTTCTTTCTGACTTGGGAGATAGGCGGTCTTGTATTTGTTGGTGCCATAAGCAAGTACATTAGTAGTGAGTAGTGGGATAGTCGACGCAGTAGCAGTAGGAGTGGCTTCAGTGGCTGCAGTGCTTCCTGATGCAATATCTCAGGATGTAAGAGGCGTAGGAGCTTCTTGTAAGATACCGAGATTACGTTTGATGGTATTCCAGTCTACAATATCCTTGGTATTGAACATACCATCGTACTTGATCAGACCAGTGACAGACATATCTTGTTGATTGAGCGTGTACGTAAATAACGAGGCAAGTTGACGTCTCGTACTGTCTGAGATAGTATTGACATGAAAATAGGAGATAATCGTCTGTGTACTCGCGATACCGTATTGAGTCAGATCATCCGATTCACCATCAATGACATAATCTATTACACTAGGATTGGACTGGATGTAGGTATTGAGCTCATCATTGTCAGCAAACTGTTTGATTTGCAAGAGCTGAGGGACATAATTGACACAATTGGTAAGGTTAAAGATTACACTGCTTTTGTCGATATTTTGTGATTTAAGTGATGCACAAGCACTTGTGATGGGAGTGATGGCAAATTGTGTCTGATAATAGGAGAGAGGTTGATCAGTGAGATATTGGGCTGGTAATATCGGATTGATGAAAAATAGCTGATTATCGATACTCTCACGAGGAAACTGTACGGTCAATGTACCATCATCATTTTGTCTAATATCAAGTTTGCCATATGAATCCAAAAACGAGAGATTCCATATATTGGACTTGATGATATCGTAATATGTGAAGTAGATATCATTGACAGTAATGCTTGTACCATCTGACCATGTTAGATTTGGGTTAATTGAGACCGTATATGATTTATTATCAGTGGTGGTCAGAGTACAGATATCACCAGTGAGCTGATTACCAGATCATAACGAAATACATCCTCTATAGAGAAGATGCTGATATCGTTTATCACTTCTGGACATACTTAAATATGGCAAATATGAGATTTTCTGAATTGTTCATTCAATCACCGTACCGCCTTTGGTTGGTATTTTGTCCGATGAGTATGCGACGTATTGATATCATAAGTGGATCGAAGTCAGTACAAATACTACTACACAGAACATAAACAAATATTTGATTTTATGCATATCATCAGGAGAGAATAAATGTGAGATTTGAATCAATGTTATAAACATCTATCCACCAAAGTCAAAAATCTCATCCACACTCTGTACCAAAAAATCACTCATGATAAGTGACTGATCGGGAGTCAAGTAATTCTTGTTAGTTTTGATTGATATTCAGAGTGTTAGGCAGATTGCAAGATTTTAACTTGCTGTTTTGTCATCATTGCAAAACGATATGTTTCAACTAAATTATTATATGTGAATTGCCCGGTTTGAAATAGAGCAATTAATTTGTTTAGCTGAGTAGAGATAAGTGTTGATATTGCAGTATAAAGGTTCTTCATGTTTTCTGCAAAAGGTGGAATTACAATACTCTCAAGTTGCTTTAAGTATGTTTGTACCATTCTAATGGCTTGCGTTGCATATTTTAGCGAAGGACTTTCACTTGGCAATTCTCCTCAAAATGCATAAGTTAGCCCGGATGTAACGATTGATTTTCACTCTACTAATCTGTTAGGTTTATTTGTATCAGGATACATTAATCCAGGTAATCATACTGACGGTTGAGAAGGTGAATTAATCATCAAAGTTAGATTAGAAAATACTACTATGATCATACAGTCCATCGCTCAAATAGTCAAGAATTATCAGTCTCATGGTGGATCAAACTTGACACGAACTCCAAATAATGATATAACTCCAACGAATAGTTATCAAGCAAACAAAAAGTCAGAACGGTTGTTCTGACTAATAATTTTTTCATACAAAATAATATATAATTTAAGGAAACACTGTAAAAACTCACGACTTACTCTAAAATTATTGTAATCTAGTAAGTCATGTGTACCCATCCGGGCATCGTAGAAGGTTTGCTGTCATGTGTTTCCTTAAATATTCTTATGAGAAAAATATCTCAATTTTTCACATATCCTATCTTTTTCTAGTTTAAGATTTCTATCATATGTGGTATTTGGATTGTTTCATGGAGATTGAACTATTGTAGGTTATAACAGATTTCAAAGCTCAATCGCTTTTTTGTCAGCTGCTTTTCGCAATCTATCGAAAAATTTTTTAACTCAATTATTACATCCTTTATGTTGATCTCAGTTTTTACTCATCATAACTAGTAATAAAATAATAATTAATTATATCGATAATAACTAAATAGGTCAACTCACCAAATTCTTAATGCTTCTTACTTCTCTAATCATCTCCAAAAATCCCAAATCATCGGGGTAGCGAACTTGGGTCGAGTGTGTGGATAATAATATCATCGAGTATCGTCTTCTGTGTGTGGGCATCGGATCACAGGAGCATCTGACATACATTCGTACTCGATACAATGTCCGATCGTAGGTCAGACTGGAGCAGTATTGGTAGTACAGCGATTTTGCTTGAGAGCTCGATCACGAGCGGCAACTCATCAAGCAAATGAGGCAAGATTATCATCAGGATGATGCATAATGATACTGGCTACAGGTCATGCACAATCATTACGTGTGATACTACCTCATACACTTCACATCCCACGGATCACATCACCACGAGCACATGCGAGAGTATTAGTAAACCATGCTCCCAGGCTGTGTCAGATGACATAGATTTCATCTTTATTGATACAGTATTGCTGACTAAACTGGTTGACGATCTCATCAAACAACGCAAAATCTCTGAGATTGTTAGATTTGTCGCCACCATTCTGTCGATTGCGAGTCGGTCATCATTTGGGTAGTCCTGAAGGATAAACTATGATTGCATCGCCTTGAGTGGTTTTATCAAGTTTGATATAGTTGCGGATATCCGCATTACTATTGGTACGCCCATGAAATACAATGACCAGTGGTGCAGGGGAGTCAGATGTATAGTTTTTGCCAATCGTGGTAAGAAAGTGACGAGTCTCTCCATACAGATTTAGTTCAGTCAATGGTGAAGATGGGGGAGTCTGACCACACCCAGAGCTGGTGACTTGACGGATACTATCCATAATACGATCTCATGATTTGGCAAGCATCAGCTGATGTGTGAGATATGCCATCTGTCCACGCGTCATCACAGTATCAGGATAAATCGCGTATTTACTGAAGATATTATTATTGTGTACCAGATTAAGGTAAGGCATATATCGATATTCTCCCACTCATTCAGTGATACCATAGTCAAAAGCATTGATGGCTATTTTGAGTCATTCTGCTATTGTGACGGAATTGTCAGGACCAAAACGATTGTCTCCGATTCACTTGATCATTTTTTGACTACTTGCATAACAGATATATCTTGCATATCGCTGATCTGTCACATCGCTAAAACAATCACTTCATTGACCAGTAAAAACTGTATTACTTGCTTCGAGAATAATTTTCATCATTTCAGCACGATTTATCTCACGATCTACTCCAAAGCTACCATCTGGATATCATTTGACGATCTCTCTATCTTGAAGATATCTGATACTGTCTGCATATTGGTATCATTCAAGATCGGTGAACTGTTGTGCATAGGTAGTATTATATCCTCCTACAAGCAAGATACAAGCTATACATCGAGCATATAGTTTCATCTTTTGGATGAAATAAAAATCTGACTAATGATATCATAGTAGAGTTGCTACATTGTTCAAGTCAGATTGATATATTTACCACAAAATATTATTACTTATCGTAATTTCTATCCAGAGGTGAAATGAGTGTGCTAAATGTTGGTTTAGAATATTTTGCTTCGATTTGTGTTTGAGTAGGAATTTTCTTGAATACGAGGTTCCAACCTAATGGAGAAGTGGTATTTTTGATTGTGATAATTGCTCCTACTGCAAACTCAATCTGTTGTGTATCTTGAGTGAGAGTGAGAGGTTGATTAAGTTGTATTTGTATTTCATCAGCAAATCCTAGTATAGGTTTGATCGATGCAATATCTTCTGCGAGAAGATCCGACAAAGAGGTATTATTACTTGCTTGATAGTATTCATGGATGTTTTTGAGTTGAGCTTGTGGCTGGTATGAGACTTTAGAGATATAGATCGTATAGCCACGATATGGATCAGCATCAAAGTGATCTACAATACGTTGTGGTGCACTACCTCTTAGACCTCTGATAGGATCCAATATATAGATCTGATCATCAGTACCGATAAACACAATTGCTCTGTGTCATTGCATCACTCCGCCAAGACCTCCATTGTAGAAATATACATCGAAGATAGTATTATGAGTACGAGTGTATTCTGACCAAATGTCCGTCTCGAGTCACGCATGTGAGCTACGTATCATCTGTCCGTCTCTATCTCCACGTAAGGCAAGTGCATAAGCATCGCCTCTAGGGATAGTGCCTTCTACCATCGAATTATAGACATACGGGAGTCCAGTCAGGTTTTTGAGATTGATCCTCGCAATCGTAGAACAAAGTATCGATCATGCTCATCCTCATTTGGCATATGATGTAATAGTAGTAGGATCGATTTTATTGGAAATAACTCATGCTTGTACTCATTGTTGATATACGATAGGAGCTCTCATTAGTGTGATCTGAGAAGTGGGAAGTGTATCCAGTGATACGGTCGAGTTGTTCTGTCAGTGTTCGTCCAAGGACGGGGCAGGATCGTCAACTGTATCAATATCCCATTGTGCTTGTACTGTGTGAGGAATAATTGTTAGAACTATCACCATCATAGTGATGACATACTTGTAGATTGTGTTATCAGATGTAACAAATGTTCGGTTATGCGCGCTGTTCTGAAAGTCCATACATAGGATTAGTGATAATGTGATATCTTATCCTGTCTTGAGGCATGTATCGCTACATTCACAAGTGATATCAAGGAGAGTCAAATCTGACTCCGTGTATATTGTATGCTGATGAGATGGTTGCGTCAATTTTACATCCACGTAGTGAATAATGAACTTGCAAGGTACCTCATTAATTTCAAATATACTAATGACATAAAAAAATATGTTATAATAATATAGTATCTTGCATCAAAACACGAAAGCACATTACACTGATTTTACAGTAAAAATCAAGTATGTTTATCTACAGATGATAATTAGGACTTTTACTTATTTCATTTATCATTTTTTCTTAACAAAAAGATTGTGGGTGTATAAAGAACCATCTCTTTTTAGATCTCACTTTCTCCTAATGTAGTTATTTCACTGATCGGCAGCGATAAGTATTTTTTCAAATTCATATCGATCTAGCACAAATCCAATATTCAATAAAACTGATACTTTAAGTCATGTATCGTGGTATTTTATTGACTGAATCGAAGAGAATGGATTAGAAAATCATGGACTAGAAAACTTTCGAATTTCTCCCGAATTATCTATAGAATTCTTTCTATAATAAATCATATTTCATTCAGAATTGAACTCAAATATGTCACCATTTTTTAATTGGATCTTTTTGGAGATTGCAATTTTTTTTAGATCATCTTGAGTAGAAACTAAATTTAATACTGGATTTTTGATATCATTTAGATCTTCTCAATGTGTAACTGGTTCGATTAATTGATAGGATTCTCATGTTAGTATTAAAGTATGAAGATCATAACGAACATCTTCTTCAATAGGTATAATTTTTTGATGAATTTTGAGTTGGGAATCTATTGACTGAGGAAAATCTATTGCCATGTATGAGTATTTATACTAACAAATTATCGTATCTAGAAAACTTTAGATTATTTAGTATTTGATTATTTATGTTTACTCCACAATCTCAATCTTTGCACCGAGAGCATTGAATTTATCTACAATATTGGGGAAGCGACGGAAGATATAAGTGTAATTGATGAGTGAACTCGTACCAGGCGCAGCCATTGCAGCGAGGAGAAGTGCATACGATGCTTGGATAATATCACTACACACGATATTAGCTTCCTGCCGCTGAGTAGGTCAGCTTGTCATCACAGAGACAGGATTCATCATAATCATCTGACCTTTCATCTTGGCGATCTCTTGGACAAAGAACCAGCCATACTCATACATCAGATTGTCCCGGATCGCTACACCATCAGCACACAGAGCTAACACTGCACAAGTATGGATAAAGTCAGGTGGGAGAAGTGGCCATTGCATCGCATGAACTCTCAGTGGATCTCATTTGATCGTCTTATCGATTTTCAGCACTTGTCCACGAGGCACGTGGATTGTATCAGCAGTGTAGTCAATATCCACCACCACTCCCATCTTACCAAATACTTGTAATATTAATCCCATATGTTGAGTAGCTGCATGATTGATCGTAATCTCTCATCCTGTCATCACTGTCGCTGCAATCAGTCAACCAACATCCAAGTGATCAGACACCACCGTCCACTCGACCCCATGAAGAAGTCAGACTCAAGTAATTTCCAATCTGTTTGACCCAATTCATATGATTTGAGCTCACATTGCGACAAGCATATGACACAAATCCTGCGTATGAGGCTCACAAGCAGCATTGTAAATAATTGTCGTTCATGGGACCTTACTCGCAGTAATAATCAGATTCTCTGTAGCAGTCACTGATGGGAACCGTTGTCGGATCTCCTTGGCAACAAGCTTATCAGCAGATAGAAGATATTCTCCACCAGTGTGCTCATATTGCGCACCCAAATCAATCATTCCTTGGATAAATGCATCCATCGGACGAGTACCCAACTTACAACCCTGAGGAGTAGGCATACTTGCACGACCGAGTCTGAGTAACAAGGGACCTAGAAACATTGCAGAGGCTTTGATCTTATCTCATAGCTCTGGATCGATCGCATGATTATTGATTCATGCGCAATTGATCTTGAGTGAAGTATCATTATTAAACCATGTATAAGTTCCACCGAGCTTCTCTAAGATCTCCAGCATAATCACTACATCACTGCTTTTGGGTACACGATGGATGATTACATCTTCATCGGTGAGCAAAGCTGCAGGGATAAGCTTGAGGATACTATTTTTGTTAGCTACCGGTGTGACAGTACCGATCAGTGGATGACCGCCATGGACAAGCATACGAGGCATATGTAAGGATGATAATGATAAATATCTGACTTAAGGAAACGCTAAATAATCATCAAAGTTGATCTTTACAACAAAGCTCACTATTATATATCAATTTATTATGCCCTTGTGGTACGACTTTGTGTGTTAGAAGCGTTCACCGAAGGTACTAGCTTCGCGTCGTCCTCGTGGACTATAGTGCCGTGTAACGGTGAACACATGATAGCAAACCTCACACGATGTAATAGATTACAATGAATTCTGAGAACATCGTGAGGTTTTGCAGTGTTTCCTTAACTGATGTGAGTATATTACTAATGTTAGATAGACTGTGATTTGATTAATCTACTTACAAGGTAACTAATTGTTCCTCAAAGTCAATATTGACACTAAGTATTATTAGTATGCACATCATCTATTTGTAGTTGCATCTATCACATATAAGCATATATTCTAATACTTTAAGTATTGATCAATCATCATGAATAACATTATAGAAACTCTCAATCGACGTTATGCAACCAAACAATTTGATACAGCTCAAACTCTGAGCGATAAGCAAGTACACATCCTGACTGAGTCAATGAGATTAGCTCCAAGTTCGTTTGGGCTACAACCATGGAAGTTCGTCGTGATATCAGATCCTCAGCTCAAAGCACAACTCAAGACTCACTCGTACGGCCAAGATAAAGTCACTCAAGCATCTCATCTCATTGTATTATGTGCCGCAGATGATACAACAGAATCTGATGTACAACGTTACATCGACTCGATCGTAAGCACTACTCACGCAGATCCAAGTCAGCTTGAGTGATATCAAAACATGATGAATATGTCACTGGAATCAATGTCACAAGAATCAAGAAAACATCGAGCAGAAAACCAAGTCTATATTGCACTGTGATTCTTGCTCATGACTGCGGCAGAGATGAAGATCGACACCTGTCCGATGGAATGATTTGATCGTCAAGCTTATGACAAACTCTTGCATCTTGAATGAACTGGCTATCATAGTACGGTAATCGTAGCTGTAGGATTGAGATCTCCGGATGATGCCACAGCCATGGCAGTTAAAGTCAGATATGACGCAGATCAAGTGATCCAATATATTTCATAAGTGTCGATTGTGTACTTGCAGCATCTATATAAATCACTATAATTATGCTATCTTTAGATATATGTATGTGTAATGCTCAATTTCTGACTTCTTTCGAGGCTTGACTCACATAATGAATGGTTGCACCCACAGTTGCAAACTAAGGATTTTCGGCTTGTTGGAGGAGTGGTGAGAGATTTGTTATTAGGTATCGATACACCACTGATCGATATAGACATCACTGGACCTCATCATCCGGATCAGCGACGAGCGAGGATGAAGTCAGACACATGAGTCTCCAGATTCAGAACCGAGAAGTTTGGAACGATGACAATGGTGAGAGAGATTAAGACTGAAAATATTGAAAATTATCAAGATGACGTCATTGAGAGCGAAATAAAATGAAGCGGAGCAATCCACAAAAAACCATTATTGATTTGAGTGATTGGTACTATTTGATCAGGTAAAACTACTGTTGCAGAATATCTTCATCAACAAACTTGATATCCTCGACTCCAAGTAGATAAAATTCGAAGAGAATTATTTGGTGAAAAGATAGATTTTAGTCCTGAACAATATGATGTTGTCAAAAAATACGTTGCGAGTATGATTGAATATCTTTTATCACAATGAAAGTCAGTAATCTTTGATAGACCTTGTGGCACTGATGAACATAGAATATGATATCTTACTATTGCTCAAAGACATGATGCTGATTTAAAATTAATTCAAGTTACTACTGATGATACTAAAATTAGACAAAGAATTTTAACGAGAGAACCCAATGGTAATAATTATTCTTGAGCAAAAGTAGATGTATTTGATAGGTTTGTTGATTTATGGCAACCGTTATCACAGCAGATAAAAACACATGTTTCTATCATCGCTAATGATTGAATAAGGGAAGAATTATTACAACAGGTCGATTGATTAATTGAGGATTTTAACCAAATGGATTGCTTTATCCCTCGCAAGGACGAAAAAGAAAACAGATGACAAACAATATCATATGAAATCACGCCATTTCGCTGTGAATGAGATTATGAAGACTTCCGTCATCCATGAGAGATCCAATGGTCTGACAACTTGTTAGATGATGCGAGACGTAGAGATTTTACGATCAATTGTTTGTATTATAAAAGAGTGAACGAATGAACGAATGAACGTGTAAGTGCGGGTTGAAAAGATAACTCACAACAACATAATGCCCCTGATTTGAACACCGAGTTTGATTCTGAACTATATTTAAGACAATGATATCGATATGACGAAGATAGCGGAACACTGTGTGTATGTAATCATGAGTTAATCCAAGAGGCGATTAAACGAGTAAACTGAAAAAACTCAGAACAATCAAACTTATCCAAAATCTCGCCAACTCGAATATCCTTAGACTCGAAGCACCTGATCCTCGATCCCTATCAGTGATTGGTCGATCTCGTACATGGTACTTTGAGATGTGTGTGAGACGCCGATCATCGTCTCCAAGAAGATGCACTGAGGATCTTGAGAGCACTCAGATTTGTCAATACACTCAACCAAACTAGTCAGATCCAGTGGGATTTTCACCGCGATACTCGACGTAGCATGCAGAAATATCACTTCCTCGTCCAGCATCTTGCCAAGGAACGTATCCATCAAGAACTTGTCAAAGTGTTCAAAATGAATAACCCGTTTGGCTATGTCGCATTGCTCGATGAGCTCAAGTTATTACCTCTGATCTTCCCAGCTCTCGCCGCGATCAAATGACTCGAACAACCAGTCAGATATCATCCTCTGGACACCTATCATCATACTCTGATGACACTATGGCATCTACAGAAGATCAACGCCAATTATATAGTTAAGTTGGCAATGCTGTATCATGATGTCGGTAAGTCGCAACAGTATAAGTTATATAATATTGGTCTGACTCGCGAGGAGATGGGTATCGTCCATGGTAGCTGGCTCAATCATACCGTGTGCGGACCTGATTTTGTACGTAAAGACTTTGCAGCATTAGGGTTTAGTCGTGATGAGATCGATCAGATAGCGCGACTGGTGCAATATCATATGTATCCGTGACAGATCCTGATGTCGACACCTGACAATCAGGTTAAAAAACTCCGTAAGTTACTTACAGAGTCAAGTTATAAGCAGATGTGTGATCTTCTGGATGTGATGGAATGAGATAGGCTATGACATTATAATCCTCTTCAGTCACAAGCAGAACTTGATTGACCAGCTCAAATGCGTAGTATGCTTGACCAGATCTACCACGACGAAGGTCAGATTACGATGTTATCACTCGAGATCGATGGGACTGTGTTGATGTCTGAGCTCAAGCTAGCCCCAAGCAAGATCATTGGTAAGCTACTCCAAAAATGTCTCGATTATGTACTCATTGATCCTCAGAGAAATACTCGCAAAGAACTTCTCAATTTTGCCAAAAAAGAATGTAAAAAACTTGAATCTTCAATTAGCTCTCAATAAACTTTATTGTACTAAATATATCACCAATGGATATCATCATACTGGTGTGCATCATACTTATCATCATCATCCAATGAGTCGCCTATTACACCAAACAAAGATATAAACGTGGACTCAAGTCAGATTATGCTACGATTACCGATGCCAAATACAGTGACCAATACCTCGAGTACTACAAGCAAATGCAGCTGGTCGATATTTATCGTGTGATTATGACGATTGTTCTCGTAATGGTGATGATATGGCGCGCTGATAGTAGTGTATTTCAAGTATTTGCGATTGCATTGGGTGCGATTATTCTTGTATTTCAGTCGTTGATCTTATCATTTGTCGTCTATTTGATGCTGGTAGCCAACTACAAAGTTGGTGAGACAGTCAAGATTGGAGGATTAGGAGAAGGAGAGATCATCTATATCAAACCATTATACTTTGGTCTTGCAGGAAGGAATAAATGATGAGAACACACTGGAGAGTTCTTTTTGATTCCAAATAATAAGGTATGGGAAAATCCAATCATAAAGGTTGATTACAGTATTCACGCTAATCAAAAAAATATCTGTAGTGTTTTTTATGATCCGGCAAAACATACTGTATCATTACACGAATTTATACTTCAGTATACCGCTTTTTTAGATGGGTTACTCCCAGTAAGAAATGCAAAAGACGTTTGACACTACAAATCATATATTGGACACAAATATAAGATGGACTATGAGTTTCAATCTACCCAAATCATCGAGATTTGTATTTGATTCGTGTGTAAACAATCTAAGGCCAATGACCTTAAACGTCAGATTTTTGAATTTGCACAAAGTATTGATGTTAAGGAAACACTAAATAACCATCAAAGTTGATCTTGATTATAATGTTTACTATTCTATATCAAAGTTATTATGCCCTTGTGATACAATGTTGTATGTTAGAAGCGTTCATCAAAGGTACTAGCTTCTCGTCGTCCTCAAGGACTGTGGTACTGTGTCAACAGCGAATACATGACAGCAAACCTTACACGATGCCCGGATAGGTACACCTGACTTACTAGATTACAATGATTTCAGAGTAAGTCGTGAGGTTTTGTAGTGTTTCCTTAAACCAATCTCTGAATAACTTGATAAAAATATTATAAGCTGGTCGATCATATCGACTATCTTACATTGTTTTTAATCAAAACTTGGCTATGGTCATATCATGACATGACTCCTCAAATGTTACTATGGATATCGCAACCGATGAGATGAGCTTCTAATGATGGGAGTGATTGATTATTTGTTTGATCATTATGACCTGACTCACTTGGAGGTGGAAGTAGGCGATCGTGACTGGATCATCCATCGATGTGAACTCAACCAAGATCGACGACATCATCACTCACATCATGTCAGCTTTGTGCATACTCGTAAGTTAAGTATGTGGACTGCTCGCTATGATATGATCTTTGCTGGTGGAGGAGAAGTACTTGCAGCGCAAACGAGAGATTTTTGGCGTAGCGGAGCCAATTATCTTCTGCTATTTTGGCGTTGGATATGGAGTGGCAGAGTAGTGCGACTCGGTGGTATTGAGACCCCTAGCGCACGATATTCCAAACTTCTCTATCGCATGATGCTACCACATGCTCATCAGATCGTGTGTAGAGAACGCACCAGTTACGAACTTGCTCTCAAGTACACTGATAAAGTAGTACTATATCATGATTGGGCGATTGATGTGATAGAAAAAGAAAAGGAGGAAGTTTACAGAAAAATCAGAAAAAAATTCGGACAAATCAGAAAAGATTTCATCAAATCAAAAAATATCGAAATTAAAGTAGGGGCGATGGCTTGCCTCGACCGTGTGATAAATAATGAATTATTGAATATCAAAGTCCCATATTTCAAAACGACGAATGAAAGACTTCAAGTACGTGACAACAAACCCACCGTCATTAGACAAATGGTAGGAATGATTGTCAAACATCCCACTGATGATAGCTATCTGATGATGCAACGAAGTGACACTGGTAATTATACCAATCCTGCATGATGAGTCGAACAATGAGATAGTATGTTAGATACAGTTGCGAAAGAGTTACTTGAAGAGACTTGATATGACAGTATTTCGATTATTGTAGATCTTAACCATCAAGTTCACTATCATCAATTTGCTCCTCATAAAGATGAGAATAGATATGGAATTACCAATCTGTTTGAAGTGCAACTCGCAAGCCTATCTCAACAAGATATTGATCCTAATGAACTTGCTCAACATCAAGCAGTATGGATTCCCAAAGATCAAGTGAATAATATTATCAATCAACCATTGGTGAAATATGTGTGGGATTATTACTGTGCGATCAAAGAAGGTTGAGTATTTCCAACTCCAATGGATTGGATCGAAGCAGATAATGAATCCACCAATGCTTTGTGAATAAAAGGAAAAAAAATTCCTTATTTCGCACTATCTAATCTCAGAACGAATATTGAACTCCAAGTAAGACATAATGTCGCGTGTATTATCAAACATCATACCCAAGATCTCTACCTATATATCCAAGAGTCTGACCATGGCGATGTAATGATGGTTGCTTGAGGTATCGAAGATGATGAAGATATGACCCAAGCATGAATTAGAGAGATAACAGAAGAAACATGATATACTGATATTAGGTTTGATCGTATTATTATTGATCAAGTTCATTTTACTGCTTGTCATGCAAGCAAAAACATCAATAGATATTGAATTACTTCTGTAGTGAGTTATGTGTTATGATCAGATCAAAAGATTGATAGTATCGAATCAGACATCACTCCAGTGCGACTAACACCTGAACAACTCGATAATAAACTCAAAAATATCAATCTATATGCTCGACAGGTGTATCAATGATTACTCCCTAACCCTGAACAGCAGGTAGATGAGAATCACCATGAGATAGTAACAAAAGAACTCATCATCAAAAAAAAAGTTCTAATTTTACACTGAAAGAAAAGATCTAATGTAAATCATAGCACATGATGGATTGAGCAAACTAAAAACGAATTACAATCACGGTGATACGAAGTCAAAACTCCAATTGTTGAACACTCTTGGGAGATATGATGGCAAGGATGGGAAAAAATATTAGATCAACACACCAATTTTATTGATGGGAATACAATATTGATATGACATAGTGCATGAGCTGCAGCGATTGTCAGGTGGTTGGGTGAAAATCACATCACTATCAAAAAACTAATTCTTGTTGCACCATGATATATTTCTCGTCCATTTGAAGCAAATAGAATATTTTCTCAAACTTGAGAGTTGGTAACTAATGATTGAGATGCTGGTATGAGAGATTTATATGATTTCATCATTGATCCAACTATCAACGATTTAGTATTAGATGACATTATAATTTATACCTCTAATGACGAAGATAGACTATTGCAATCAGCACAAAAATATTTGGATAAATTACACGCAAAACATATTATACTTGAAGATAGGGGTCATTTTAATAATTCATATTGACCACAAAATAGCGCCTTCCTAGAATTAGTAGAAGAAATTATCGGTGATTACACAAATACATACAAAGAGCATGTTACTACGCTAGAATTTGATCAATGAATTTCAGAAGATCGTCAATCTCAAATTCCCACAAATCCATATATCATCATCAACTTCATTCCTAAACATACTAACGCAGAATTGATCCAAGAATTTGATAATCGAATCCTCGACTATCCAGATCATCAAATCATCAATTTCCCAGCTGAGAAGTGAGATATTTTGCCCGCTGAGATCACCGAACAATACTACGATCGTATAACCACTCGACACTGGAGTGAGCATGAGGTAAGTCAGACTTTATGATTATTCGCATGAGCATCAGCAGCATTTGTACACAGATTACACTGCGTCATACCAGCACTTTATTATGACATACCAATGCATACCGCTGCTTATAGTGAAAAAGTCAACAAAATAATCGCAATGATGAGCTTGAAGCAATCGCGTACACCAGTATAGTTAGTCGAAGTATAGATCTTATGGAAACACTGCAAAACCTGACGCAAAGCTAATCCTTTAGGGCACGACTTACTCTATAATCATTGTAATCTAGTAAGTCATGTGTACCCATCCGGGCATCGTAGAAGGTTTACTGTCATGTGTTCACCGTTAACACGGCACGATAGTCCTCGGGAAACGCTGTCTTGAACCACAAAGTTGAAATTGATATAGAAATATTAAACATTGTGATCAAGATCAACTTTTATAGTTATTCAGCTTTTCCTTATCGATCAAGATATATTTATATCTACGCTTATTATCATGAAATCACTTGATATCTATCACCAAGCTTTTAAGGCATACGATATACGCTCGTTACGGCACGATGAGATTGATGCTTATTTTGCATATCTGCTCGGTTGTGCAATCGGCGCTCACTATGTAGGTAAACATATTCTGATCGGAGGTGATACAAGGTTGCCTAATGATGAGCTGATTGATCATTTGATCAGCTGACTAAAGACCTGTGGCTGTATAATAACCGTCGCAGGTATGATGGCGGGTGATGACTATGTCTGACCTCTGTGACAGTCGAGTCGTTATGGCTATGTGAGTAGTTCCACGATCTATGGACTCGTGTCAGAATACGACCTCGGCATCATTGTATCTGCATCGCACAATCCTGCATCATATGTTGGATTCAAAGTAGTCCAACATGATCACGTGTTTGTCGCGACCAGCATCCTCAAAAATCGATTTGACTCAGTCTATCACTCAGTCTCACATCCAGTCAGCTATCATATTGATACTAATCATATCCAATCTGTCCCAGCAAGTCAGTATAATCAGCTCGTTACTTTAACAGACAAATACTTTGAAGATATCGAACCATGACTCACAATCGCTGTCGATTACAGTAATGGTGGAGCGATTGCATTTGAGCAACGATATCTCACTATTCGAGCCGCTGATCACTGACATACCTTGATCCAGATGAATACATCTGCAGATGGAACTTATAGCAATCATCCAAGTGACACGCTCGATGTGATCAATTATCAACAGCTTATTACCGCGGTACTTTGAGATCAAGCAGATATAGGTATTATGTTTGATGGAGATGCTGACCGTATCGGAATAGTGGCGAGTAACTGACAGTTGGTACCTTGAGATTTGGTATTGTCACTGATCGTTGGACAGATTGATGCCACTGATCGTATGATCGTGTTTGATGCGATGTGTGGTAATAGTATCCGTAGAGCAATCACCGACTCAGGCAATATACCAGTGGTGTGTAAGATGTGAAGATATTTTATCAATGAGCATATGCGTAAAGTCGATGCAGTAGTATGATGAGAGATTTCAGGTCATATTATGTTCCAAGAGCTTGGCAATACCGAAAATGTGCTCGTCGCAATCTCCTATCTTCTCAAAAGCATCCAACACTCGTGATCTCTCGATCAGCAACTTGTAAACCTCACTCAATGAATCTATCGTGAGCCAATGCTTAATCTTCACGTAAACGATCCAGACGTGATTTTGTCAAACATTAAGTTAGAGTTTGCTCATCTCAAGCCGCTTGAGATCGATGGAGTCAATATCTACTCTGACTCTATGTGTATGACTGCTCGCAAGTCCAATACCGAAACCATCATTCGTATCCAGCTCGAGACAAGTACCAAAGAGGAGTTTCATGAGATTTTGGACAAGATTAAAGCGATTATTGGATAAGTTAGAGGTCACAAGTTATAGGTTTTTTCGAATAATTTATAACATATAACATTTACCATCTAACTTTAACGAATGTATAACTTCTACCAATCTACACTCTGGATACATATCCAGTCTCAGATCTATCGCAAACCAGCAGGTACTATCACCCTCGCAGGTCAGACTTATCAATACATTATCAAACAAAAGTCCGCCCTAGGTTTCAACCTCAATCGGTATCAGATCTTGGGTATAGAGTTGCCGATCGAATATCTGACTGATCCAGTACAATTCCGTGAGCAGGTGATGAGTGAGTGTTATAATAAGTTTGGCTGACAGTGAGATTGTTTTGTACAGCTATGATTGATCAACGAACTCGGTGTGAGTCCAGTGAGTGATACCAAATCACAAATCTATAATCAGACACGAGATGATCTCAGACGTCAACAGGGTAGTGGCATCATGGGACTTGGATGATATAAGTCGATGGTAGAAAATATGCCTTCCGCTACGATTATGATCGATCTGACGCAATCGAGTGATGAGCTGTGGTCAGATCTATCGCCACGCACACGCACACAGATCTCCAAAGCTCGTACATCTTGACTACAAGTCCAACTCGCTTCTGAGTCAGATCGAGATGAGCGGTATCAGATGCGAGTCGAGACTGGAGATGGTAAGGGATTTGCAGTGCAATCTCGTAGCTGTTATGATGCTCTTCATCATTATCTAATCGACACCAAGCAATGAGATCTGTATGTCGTGCGTGATGGAGATACCATCATCGCCGGTGCCATCGTCGTGTATGTCGATGATGTATGTGTCTATCTGTACGGTGCGACACGCAGACAGATCGGTAACCTATGACATGCCCAGCTGCTCCATCGACACATCATGGAGCAAGCCAAGTTATGATCATGCCTTCACTATGATCTATTATGAGCATCGCCCTGATCACTCCAGCCACATCATCTTGATGGAGTCACACAGTTTAAGTCAGGTTTTGGATGATCCAAGATCGAATATCTGGGTAATTATGATTTCCCGCTCAGTCAGTGGAAGTATCAAGTATTTAAGTGGTATAAAAAAGTAAAATAAATTACAGAGTCAAAAAAGATATTTTTTTATGAGAACAAGCCAATACGTTATATTAATTTTTTCTTGTAGTTAGTGATATGATCAGTATATCTAATTTACTAGATGTTTTTTTGTCTAGCAACTTAAAAACTTTGAATAATGTTTGATGATTAATTATTGTGCATTGTAGGTAATTATCTTATCTATGATGCAGGTGATCGAAGCAACCTTATAGCTTCATTTTCATAATGTATCACCAATTTTCCTGCCATGTACGTATGGTAGGTTTTTTTATACTAAGGAAACACTGCAAAACCTCACGACTTACTCTAAAATCATTGTAATCTAGTAAGTCATGTGTACTCATTCGGGCATCGTAGAAGGTTTGCTGTCATGTGTTCACCGTTACACGGTACTATAGTCC
>Ga0209702_10001450_pt1 | contig 45444 bp, 40 predicted proteins | sample FRY01_FD_187210 | JGI IMG/M metagenome (GOLD analysis project Ga0209702, IMG submission 187210) | Freshwater microbial communities from Lake Fryxell liftoff mats and glacier meltwater in Antarctica - FRY-01 (SPAdes) (version 2) | ecosystem: Environmental > Aquatic > Freshwater > Ice > Glacier... | reverse complement strand
GCGGGCGTCGAGGTGCCACTCGTCAAATTCGGTGAGCGCACGCTTGATTTCGGCCCGCTCCATTCGGTCGGCAAGATGCGCGGCCGCCCCGTCGGTGATCGGCGGCGCGGGGCGGGATTCGAGCAAGGCGACGTAGTCGGCGAGGGCGGCACGCTCGATGCCAGGGCGGGCCTTGGCTTCGGCGAGTGCGGCTCGGAATTCTGCGATTGTCTTCGGGGTCGGTTTGGTAGTCATGCGTTTGTTAGTAGGAGATGGGTTCAACGGCTTGCTTCGGCGGCTTCGCAAGTGGCGAGGAATGCGCGAAGGCTTGAGATGTGGTACAAGCGCTTCCCGTATGTCGCGCCCTCACCTTTGAGAGATAGCGAACGGATGGTCCCAGCTTTTCGGAGATTGAAAAGGGGCGAGTGGGTGATACCGAAAGTGCGGGTGACGAATTTTTCGTCCGCCCATTCTGGGTCTACTTGGTCCTTGAACATGGCCACACCATATCAAGCGCGTTTTTCGCGTTTGTAGGTGCAGCTTCTCGCTTGTGGCGTATCGCTCGGCGCTTGTCGCGAGCATTAAAGCAGCTTGCGGCGGCTAGCCTTTCGCTTGTCGTGGCTTCCGTTTTGCTTGTGGCGTTTTTTTGCCTTTAGAATCCGGCAAAGCCTTTTTTTTCTGAGCGCGTTTTGCTGCTAGGAATTTGCTTTTGGAGGGAGGCCCCTAGAGCAGCCGTGGGGCCGGACCGGAGGGCGGGGAAATGGGGGTTGGCATACCAAACGCGGGAGCCTTTCTGTTTTCGGAGTGATGCCATGGGAAAATGGGGTTCGCTTACCCCTATACTATCCCCTATTCTTGCCATTCCTACAAGTTTTTGCTGCTTGCAAACCCCCGAAGTCCTTGTAAATCAAGGGCGCGGAAGGGGAGGGCATCTTTTCGGTGGTTCCAACCCGCTCCACTCCTTCACCCCCTCCTCTCCCACCAACACCCCTCTCCCCAAATTCCACCCTCCCCATTCCCCCTTCCCCACGCTACACTCCCTCCTCGTTCCCCCATGCGCGTCCTCCTCACCGTCCTCCTCCTCGCCCCCTCTCTCCACGGCGCGGACCAATCCGCCAAACTCGCCGAGTTTGCCAAGGGCTACTACGCCGAACGGAACGGTGACACCGACACCGCCCGCCTCCTCTACGAATCCACCCTCGCCGCCGACCCTGACTCCTTCTACCTCGCCCAGAAAGCCTCCAGCACCCAACTCTCCCTCCGCGACCTCCCCGCCGCCTCCGGCACCCTCCGCGCCTACACCAAGGCCCACCCCGACCACCTCGACTCCCACCTCTACTACGCCGACTTCCTCAACCAATGGGCCGACCAGGACGCCGGAGCCCGCAAGGCCGCCATCGACACCCTCGAAGCCGCCAACCAACGCTTCCCCCACACCAACGAAGTCTTCTCCCGTCTCATCAACCACTACGAGAACAACGAAGAGACCGACAAATCCCACGCCCTCTTCGACGCCCAGTTCGACGCCCCCGAAGCCGGTCCCTTCCACTGGATGTCCCTCGCCCCCATCGCCCGGACCCTCCTCCCCGGCGATTCCCCCGAACTCACCAAACGCCTCGACCTCATCGCCGAAAAAACCGCCGCCACCGGCATCGAACTCCCCGCCGCCGTCCAGTCCGTCTCCGACTACTACCGCAGCACCAACCGCCTCGACCAAGCCATCACCGTCCTCCAGCAACACGTCGCCGCCGTCCCCGATTCCCTCACCCTCCGCACCCGCCTCGGCCTCCTCCTCCTCTACGCCGACCGCGACGCCGAAGCCGAGCAGTCCCTCCTCGAAACCCTCATCATCGACCCCGAGCAGGTCCTCGCCCACAAGGCCCTCGCCAAATTCTACGCCGACCGCGGCGACGCCGAAAAGTCCCTCTACCACCGCACCGAAGTTCTCAAGATCGCCGGCGGCGATCCCTCCGAGTTCCTCGAACTCGCCAACCAATACCTCGACAACGCGCAGCCCCACCAAGCCCGCCTTCTCCTCGAGAAAGCCCGCTTCGACCACCCCGAAGACCCCGGCCTCGCCGCCCGTCTCGCCATCGCCACCCTCCGCGACGGCGACACCACCACCGCCGCCCTCCTCTTCCGCCAGGCCGAATCCCTCGCCAAAGACTCCGCAGACCCCGCCGCCAAGGAATTTCTCGGCGCCGACTTCCAACTCGAATTCGCCGGCTCCCTCCGCGAGGCCGGCGACGACAACGCAGCCGAAGCCCGCCTCCAGGCTGCCGCCAAAAACACCCCCGCCGACCAACCCGAACAACAAGCCCGCGCCCTCCGCGAACTCGCCCGCCTCTGGCTCGACCAAAACAAAAATCTCACCCCCGCCGCCTCCCTCCTCAAACGAGCCAAGGCGCTCGACCCCGACAACGAGGAAACCGATGCCCTCTTGGAGAGGGCGCGGAAATAGAGCTTCGCGTTGATCAGTGTTGGGCTATCCGGACCCTCTACGCGACGCACCCCAATCAAGCCGACTAGGCCGAAGCCTTCCGGGTTTGGATCTTGGGATTTGGATTTGAAATTTATTTGGAGCTTGGGGATTGAAAATTATCCCTGGTTCATCCGGTTGGCCCCGTCGAATCTCCACGATCCAATTTCCAAATAAGCTCCAGTCCCCAAATTCAAACCAGCAAACCACCAACCTGTGTTGCCTCCGCCAAATCCCCCCACGGCTGTCGGCGGTTCAACTCCCCGCCCCTCCCCAACCGCGCCTCCCCAATCTCCCCCGTCCCGGAGGGACACCACACGGTAGCCGGTGATAACATCACCGGTCCATCCCCCACCCCCGTCTCGCCTCCCGGAGGGATGCCGCAGCCCCCCGTAAACCCATTTGCCTTGCGAATTTCCCTCCCCCCCCAATAACCGTTGCTCCGCAACCATGCCCGAACTCGCCGAAGTCGAACTCGCCCGCCGCCTCTGGCATCCCGCCGTCGGCGAAACCATCACCGCCGTCGACACCCACCCCAAAACCCGCATCTTCCGCGACTGCCCCGCCAAGCTTCTTCAGCAACTCCTCCCCCACACCACCCTCACCGCCACCCGCGCCCACGGCAAACGCCTCCTCTTCACCTTCTCCCCCCCAATAACAAATAATAAACCCCCAATAACCGGGGCGCAGCTCCACCTGGAGTTGCACCTCGGCATGGCCGGCCGCCTCTATGCCGCCACCCCCGACCACCGCGCCGAAAAGCACGACCACTTCCTCCTCCGCACCACCCACCACACCCTCGCCTACAACGACTACCGCCAATTCGGCGGCCTCAAACTCCACCGCCATCCCGACCCCTGGGCCACCCTCCCCCCTCAGGTCCTCGACCGCGCCTTCACCCTCCGCTATCTCACCACCCTCCTCGACCGCCGCCCCCGCGTCGCCCTCAAGGCCCTCCTCCTCGACCAGGCCGCCTTCCCCGGCGTCGGCAACTGGATGGCCGACGAGATCTGCTGGCGCCTCGCCGCACACCCCTCCACCCCCGTCGGCAAACTCGACCCCGCCGCCCTCCGCAATGCCTCCCGCTCCGTCTGCCGCGGAGCCCTCCGCCACGTCGCTGACCGCAATTTCGCCCTCGCCCTCGCCCTCGCCCGCACCCGCACCCGCACCGAGGCCTTCGCCCCCGGCTCCTACGTCCACCTCGTCCCACCCCCCTCCTGGCTCTTCCAGCACCGCTGGAAGCCCGGCGGAACCTGCCCCACCTGCAAAAAAACACTCTCCCGGGCCACCATCGCCGGCCGCACCACCGCCTGGTGCCCGGCATGCCAGCTGCTGTAGGCAACCTCAGCCTTGAGAAAGGCTTGAAAAAAGGTAACCTTCCGGCCCAAGCAGTCAGTCAGCACCTTCATGACCCTCCCCAAGCCCACCCTCCTCCTCGCCCTCCTCTCCGGAGTGATCGCCAGCTGCGCCAGCGGCCCACCCACCGCCAACCCGGAGCAAACCCAGAAAATCACTGCCATCTTCGTCAATCCCCACCCCGCCGGATCCTACGGGCACTTCAAGGCCGACCCCTCCTACCCGAAGACCTACAAGATCTACAAAAACGAGGCCGTCTTGAAGAGCGGCGGCTCCCCCCGCATCACCATCGACCTCGGCCTGCAGCGCGCCATGCTCTACAAAGGAGACGAATTGGCCATGGACTACCCAGTTTCCACCGGCAAGTCCGCCTACCCCACTCCCCCCGGCAACTACACCGTCCTCGAGAAGCTCAAGTCCGGCAAAGCCTCCAACCTCTACGGCACCAGCTACGACGCCGAGGGCAACGTCCACAACTCCAACGCCGACTCCGGCGATCCCGTCCCCGAAGGCGGCTACTTCAAGGGCGCTTCCATGCCCTACTGGATGCGCCTCACCTGGAGCGGGGTCGGCATGCACCGCGGCAACGTCCCCCGCTACCCCGCCTCTCACGGCTGCATCCGCACCTACTCCGCCGCCGTCGCCACCGTCTACTCCAACGTTAGCATCGGCACCCCCGTCAGCATCGTCAAGTAGCCCCACGGGAGCCGCGACATTCCTGTCGCAGAGCAGGACATAGCCAGTCCAACCCCTCCACGAGCTTCGCTCTCCCCTTTCGACAGGAATGTCGATCCTCCGCCCCACCATCCCTCCGTCAAAATTCGCGTCCCTTCGCGTCCGCTTTCCTCACCATTCCCCACCACAAAAAAGAGCGCGACCCCTCGGCCGCGCTCTCTGGTAAATTAGTTCCTTCAGAAGACGATCATTCGTCCTCGATGTAGGCGTCGTGACCTTCCTTCTTCAGGTCCTTCAGCTTATCAACAATCGCGTCCGCCTTGGCATCATCCTCATCAAGAAACGCCATCTCCAGTTCCGCGAACAGGCTGTAAACCTGACCAACCAACCGCTTGAAATCCGCCGTGGCTTTGGCCTTGACCTTCTCGTCCTTCATCCCCTCGAACATCTTCGGAAGATACTTCAGCGAATTGAGCGTGGACTCCTGGCCCTTTCGCGCCAACTCCGCCTTCGCTGCGAAATCAGGTGCCTTGCGCAGCCCCTTCAAGGCCGCACTGGTCTCCTCCATTTGCTCGGAGAGAGGGGTCTCCTCATCCTCCGCCCTGACCGGGGCCACCGCCACCAATCCCATCATCGCCCCAAGAGCGAACAACTTGCCAATCGACTCGATTTTCATCACGCCCCACTACTCTCCCACTCCCGCCCTTCTGTCAATCTTCCCCTTTTTTGAGTGCGGCGGCGCAGGGCGGAGAGCCGACCCCGCTCTCCGAATTCAACTCACCTCCACTCGTCCCCCCTCCGACACCAGCGCCCTCAGCTGCGGCCACCCCTCCAACTCCGGATCCTTCTCCAGCACCTCCTCCGCCAGCCCCCGCGCCTCTCTTAACAACCCCGTATCCGCCAAGTAATCCACAAAGCGCAGATCACTGATCCCGCTCTGCGCCGTCCCCAGCACCTCCCCCGGACCCCGCAGCCGCAGATCCTCCTCCGCGATCTTGAACCCGTCCAGCGTCGCCACCATCACCTCCAGCTTCTCCATCCCCTCCGCACTCTTCCCGTCCGTCAGGAGAATGCAGTAGCTCTTGAACTCCCCCCGCCCGATCCGTCCCCGCAGCTGATGCAGCTGCGCCAGCCCGAAACGCTCCGCATTGTGCACGATCATCAAATTCGCGTTCGCCACATCCACCCCCACCTCCACCACCGTCGTCGCCACCAGCACCTGCACCCCCCCGTCCCGAAACCGCCCCATGACCCGGTCCTTCTCCTCCGGCGGCATCTTCCCGTGCAACAACCCCACCTCATACCCGCCCAAGCGCTTCGCCCACTTCTCATACTCCGTCGTCGCCGACAGCCCCTTCACCGATTCACTCTCCTCCACCAGCGGATACACCAAATACGCCTGCCGCCCCTCCCCCAACTGCTCCTTCACAAACTTCGCCACATCCCCCACCTTCGGCTTCACCCGCAACGCCGTCACGATCTTCCCCCGCCCCGCCGGCAACTCATCCAGCACCGACACATCCAAATCCCCGTAAATGGTCAGCGTCAGCGTCCGCGGAATCGGCGTGGCCGTCATCACCAGCACATCCGGCATCACCCCCTGCCGGATCAAACGCCCCCGCTGCGACACCCCGAACTTGTGCTGCTCATCGATCACCACCAGCCCCAGATCCTCAAAGGCCACGTTGTCGTAGATCAGTGCATGCGTTCCAATCACGATCTGCGGAGCCCCCTCCAACTCCAGCGCCCCGCTCTCCTGTTTCGCCCCCGTGATCAGGACCACCCGCACCCCCAGCGGCTCCAACCACTTCCGAAAGGTCAGATAATGCTGCTCCGCCAAAATTTGCGTCGGCGCCATCAAGGCCGCCTGCGCCCCGGAATCCACCGCCAGCAGCATCGCACACATCGCCACAAAGGTCTTCCCGCTCCCCACATCCCCCTGCAGCAAGCGATTCATCGGCCGCCCCTCCCGCATGTCCGCCGCCACCTCCTTCACGCTCCGCTTCTGCGCTCCCGTCAGGTCAAACGGCAGACTCTCATAGAACGCCTTCAACAACACCGTCCGCTTCCCGTGCACCCGCCCCGCATGCTGCCGATACAATTTCCGCCGCCACAGCACATTCACCTGCAGGACAAAAAACTCCTCCCGCGCAAACTCCCGCCGCGCCGCATTGGTCGCCTCCATCGACTCCGGGAAATGCACCGCCCACAAGGCCGCCTTCCGATCCTGCCCCGGCACCAAGGCATACCCCGGCGACACCGAATTCCCATCCAGATACTCCAAACTCCGATACACCAATTCCCGCAAACGCCGCTGCGGAATCCCCGACACATTCCGATACACCGGCACGATCCGCTCCAAATGCAACGACTCCCCCTCCCCCTCCTTCACCACCTCAAACTCCGGATGATCCATCACCAACTTCCCCCCATACTCCTTCGGCTTCCCATACAGGATCACCTCATGCCCCGCCGCCACCATCCGATGCAAATACGGCATGTTGAACCAGCGACAGGCAATCGTGTTCGTCGACAACACATTCCCCCCCTGCTCCTCCACCACGATCTCATAAAACGACCGCTTCCCGCCCAACCGCTTCTTCATCGAATCAATCACCAACCCCCGCAAACACACCGGACCACCCCCCGCCTGCGCCGGAAACGCATCAAAATGCCGCCGATCCTCATACCTCCGCGGAAACCAATCCAGCAAGCCCCCCACCGTCCGCAGCCCCACCGCCACCAACGCCTCCTCATCCTTCGCCGGAATCCCCTCCAGCGCACCCCATTCGTCCGTTGATTTCCACGTACATTCCATAATCCTAATCACTCCGGCCACCCGGGGGCCTCCATTTCAAATTCTGACCGCAATGCACACAATGACTCTCGGGCTGAACGAGCGCCAACCCGGCCCTCTTATAAAACAGCTTCCGGCACTTCGGACACCTCTGCGACAACATCCAAATCGCCACCACCATCCCAGACATCCCCGCTCCGATCATCACGAACGGAAACACCTCGAGGCCCGGAAAACAGAGCATCATCACCCCGGCTACCAGCACCACTCCCATCAACACCATCCAAAGCAACTGAACCCGCCTCATCTTCGCTAAACCCCGCAGAACCGCTTCCTCACTCATCACACCCCCCTCCCCAAAAAAGAATCTGCAAAATCAGTGTAATCAGCGGTCCTCCTCTTCATCCCCACCTCCTACTCCGACGCCCGGATTTCCCGCACCGTCAACTGCAACGACACGCGCCCCCGAAAGACATTCCGATCAATGGTAAACGCCAGGTCCCAGGGCGGGTCCGGCAACTTCTGATCCCCGGCACCGAAAAAAATCGCATCGTGCTCCACCATTTCCTGCCGCAGGAACAACTTCAGGTGCTTGTTCTTCAAACGCCGCGGCGCCTCCGTCAGCCACACGTGCTTCGCCATGAACAACGGCTGCGGATTGCTCTGCCCGAAGGGATGCAACAACTCGTAGCTGTCCAGAAACTCCAGACTCAAATCCGCGAACGGCACCACCGCATCGATCCGCATCCGCGCCTTCCGCTGATCCTCCGTGGAGGTCTCCCTCACGAACTTCTGAAGATTCTTCCGGAACGACTCCATCTTCTCCTCCCGAATGCTGATCCCCGCCGCCATGTGGTGTCCGCCACCCGCTTCCAGATCATCATCACACGCCGCGATCGCCTCCACCAAGGACACCCCCTCGATGCTCCGCCCACTGCCCTTGCCCATCCCCTCCTCATCGATCGCCACCACGAAGGTCGGCTTGTGATACGCCCGCATCAAGCGCGAGGCCACGATCCCCACCACCCCCGGATGCCACCCCCGCGCTCCGACGAGAAAGGCCACATCCGTCTCCGGATCATGATGCTCCTTCAACTGCACCATGGCCTCCTCAAACATCTCCAACTCCCGCTTCTGCCGCTGCCGGTTGTAGTCGTCCAACTGCTCCGCCAAATCCTTCGCCACCTGCTTCGAATCCGCCAACAACACCGCCAGGGCATCCTCCGGCACATCCATCCGCCCCGCCGCATTGATCCGCGGCCCGATCCGGAACCCCACATCCGCACTCGTCGCGTGGCCGTTCATCCCCGTCACATCCATCAGGGCCCGCAGTCCGTGATTCAGCGTCTTCGGCAAACGCCGCAACCCGTGCCGCACCAGACAACGGTTCTCATCCACCAGCGGCACGATGTCCGCGATCGTCCCCACCGCCACCAGATCCAGCATGTCCCGCAAGTCAAATCCCTCCACCGGCCGCGTCTTCAGCAACGCATGCGCCACCTTGAAGACCACCCCCGCCGAACAAAGATAGCCATAGTCATCCCCCAGCTTCGGATTCACCACCGCCACACACGGCGGCCGCCCCTTCTCCCCCGGCTCATGGTGATCCGCCACGATCACATCGATCCCGCTCTCCTGCAGCCGCCCGATTTCCTCCCGCGACGCCGTCCCACAGTCCACCGTGATCAACAAACTCGGCCGCTCCCCCTCCGCCAACAACCGCTCCATCGCCGCATCGCTCAGTCCATAACCCTCCGACCCGCGAATCGGAATGAACGGCCGCGCCACCAATCCATACAGCCCCAGCACATGCCGCAGGATCGTGATCGAAGTGATCCCATCCACGTCATAGTCCCCGAAAATGCAAACCGTCTCCCCCGCATCCACCGCCCGAAAAATCCGCGCCACCGCCAGATCCATTTCCGGCAGCAGGAAGGGATCGCCCAACTCCTTCAGCTTTGGCCGCAAAAACCGCTCCACTTCCTCCGGCGCATTGTAACCCCGCTGCGCCAACAGCAAGCGCAGGATCCGCGGCAACCCCCCAATATCAACCTCTTCCCGGAAACCCTCCGGGATTTCCTTCACGATCCATTCCGTCTCCTGCCTGCTTCCTCCCATCCTTTCTCCACCACCCTAGGCAGGCTTCCCCCCCCGCTCAAGAAGCGAAACCCCGGAGTGCGGAAGCTCCCCCACCTCCCGCGGCGGCCCCCCGGAGTGCGGAGGCTCGACTCCGCCAGGGAAGGGTCCGGCTTGACGGATGGGGCGGAGGGGAGCTTCCCCAATTCTCGACCGCTTCCACCAAAGCCTCAACGCCGCCCCGAAGTGTGGCTACTCTCCCCCGCACGGATCCAGCCCCGCACTCCGGTCTCCGTCCCTTCAACACTACACAGATCTCATCGGATATCGGGCATTCCTCCCCCACTCCCCCTTGGAAATTGGACATTGGACATTGAGTGTTCCTCCCCACTCCGCATTCCGCATTCCGCATTCCCCATTCCGCACTCCAAATTCCCCATTCGTCTCACCCCGCCCCCAACGGATCCACCAACAACCGCTCCTCCGCCCATCCCGCCGGCATCCGGCTCGGCGGCGTCGCAATCCGGTCCACCATCCGATCCCACACCTCCTGCCCCTTCAGGATCTCGATCTCGATCCGCAGAAAATAAATATCCACATCCAGCTCCTTCGGCTTCGGAAACCGCACCGCATCCTTCTCCGTCGTCACGATCAACTCGATGTCCCGCTCCACACAACGCCGCATGAACCGATCCACCTCCTGCCGTGTAAAGGCATGGTGATCCGAAAAGGTCCGGTGAAACTCCACATTCGCCCCCAACTTCTTCAGCAGCCCCTCAAAACTCTCCGGCACCGCGATCCCGCTGATCGCCGCCACATACTTCCCCTCCAGGCTCTCCAGCGGCATGTGCCCCCGCCCAAAGACCTGCTCCAAATACTTCGGCCCGTGCGTCGTCTCAATCACTTCCGCCGTCGGATTATACTTCCGCATCCGCGCCAGCAGCGCCTCATCCGTCGGCCCCTGGCACTTCGTCACGATGATGTGGCTGGCCCGGCTCAAATTCCGCATCGGCTCCCGCAGCGTCCCCCGCGGCAGCAGGGCCCGCGTCCCGAACGGCGAACTCTGATCCACCAGCACGATGTCCAACTCGTGATCCAACCGCAAATACTGCAACCCATCGTCCAGCACCAGCGTGTCCGCCCCCAGCTCGCTCACCGCAAACCGCCCTCCGTTCACCCGGTTCTTGTCCACGATCACCGACACCCCCGGCAGATTCTTCGCCAGCATGAACGGCTCATCCCCCGCAAACTTCGCCTCCAGCAGGACATTCTTCCCGTCACTCACGATCTTCGGCAGATCCTCCCGCTCCTCCCGGTCCAAATCCTTCCACTCCTGCAGCTCCTCCAGCTTCTTGCTCTTGTAGCCCCGACTCAGAATCGACACCCGCCGCCCCCGATCCCGCAAGGTCCGCGACAACAACTCCACCACCGGCGTCTTCCCCGTCCCCCCCACCGTCAGGTTCCCCACGCTGATCACCATCGTCCCCAAGTGATTCTGCGTGATCCAGTGCTGCCGAAACGCCTTCAGCCGCAGCCGGATCACCAGCCCATAGATGAACGACAGCCCCCGCAGGAGAAATCGCGCCACAGCCGCGCCCAGTCCCCGGCGCCTGCCGAAAATCACATCCGCCCCCCATTGTTCCAGATCGTCACCAGTCGACCCCATCGGCACCGAGCATCCCCGACCGCCCCTCAACATTCAACGCCCAAAACGCCACCCCGCTCTCCCCCAGTGGCATGATCAGTGGCATGACCGTCCCGGTCATGTCTCAATCCCTCCCCCGCCCCAGCGGGGCAAGTCCACTCCCCCCAGTGGCATGATCCGTCCCGGTCATGTCCAAACCCTCCGGCGACAGCCGCATTTCAAGCCCCAACCTTCGAACCCCACTCTCCCTCGCTCTCCCCCACTCCCCCTCTTCATCCCCCACTCCATCTCCTTCCCCCAAATTCCGCATTCCCCCTTCCGCATTCCGCATTTTCCCTGTTCACTCCCCCCATGAGCCGACCCGACGGACGCACACCCGAACAACTCCGCCCCATTTCCTTTCTCCCCAACGTCGCCCCCCACGCCAGTGGCTCGGTCCTCGTCTCCTTTGGCAACACCCGCGTCATCTGCGCCGCCACCATCGAGGAGGACGTCCCCCGCTGGATGAAAGCCCAGAAGGTCAAGGGCGGCTGGGTCACCGCCGAGTATTCCATGCTCCCCTACTCCACCCTCGACCGCAAACCCCGCGCCTCCTCCCAGGGCCGCATCGACGGCCGCTCCTCCGAGATCCAACGCCTCATCGGCCGCGCCCTCCGTGCCGTCATCGACCTCAAAAAGCTCGGCCAACGCACCATCTGGCTCGATTGCGACGTCCTCCAGGCCGACGGCGGCACCCGCACCGCCTCCATCACCGGCGGCTGCGTGGCCATCGCCATCGCCCTCAACCGCCTCCTCGGCACCGGCGGCCTCACCGATTTCCCGCTCCGCAAACTCGTCACCGCCATCAGCGCCGGCGTTTACCAAGGCACCCCCGTCCTCGACCTCAACTACATCGAAGACAAGGACGCCACCGTCGACTTCAACGTCGTCATGACCGAGGACCTCGAGTTCGTCGAAGTCCAGGGCAGCGGCGAGGAAGCGGTCTTCTCCCAGTCGGAAATGAACGCCATGCTCGAACTGTCCAAATCCGGCATCGGGGAACTCGTCGCCCTCCAGCGCAAAGCCATCCTCGAGGCCGACTCCGTTGGCCCCACCGACCTCGCCTCCCTCGGCGACGTCTTCAAGACCTCTTGAACCAAGGGAGCGTGGGCGGTCCCGCCCGCTTCACATCCCCGACTCCCCAAGGGAGCGTGGGCCTCCCCGCCCACTTCACATTCCCAGCTCCCCGCTCACCTCAATCCCCAATTTCATTCAGGATCCAAAATATCCCACTCTCCCTGAGCACGTCGCCCGGAAACCTCTTCCCCGCCCTTTTCCCCTTGTCCCGCCGCCCATTGAGCGTAAGTTGGTAGTGAAGGTTCGCAACCCTGCAAACCTTCATAATAAACCGCCGTGGCCCCCGGGCCGCGGCACCCATAAAGAAAGAAAATAAACAAATGAAACTAACAACTACAAACAACCGAAAGGGCTTCACCTTGGTGGAACTCTTGGTGGTCATCGCGATTATCGTCGCCTTGGCCGCAATGGCGACCCCTGCGATCTTCAAGGCGCTGGGTCGGGCCGCAATGGCAGAGAGCGTCAGCAACGGGCGTCAGATCAAGATGATCATGGACTCGTTCGCAATGGACAACGACGGAGTTTACCCGTCGGAGGAAAACGCCGACTTCTACCAGACCGGCGCCACCGACACCTCCAATGGCCTCTTCAAGCAGCTCTTCGCTTCTGGTAACACCAACAGCGAAAAGATCTTCTGGGTCAAAGGCTCGCAGGTGTGCAACAAGAAGAGGCCCGACGACGTCACCACCGAAGGTGGTGTCTTCGCGGTCGCCAAATGTCTCGAAGCTGGCGACAACGGCTGGGCCTATGTTCAGGACCAGACCAACGTGGACAACCCCTCCCGTCCCCTCATCTTCGACTCCCCGCCGACCGCCGCAGGGCTCACCTTCGATCCCGATCTCTGGGACAAGAAAGCCATTGTGGTCCGCATCGACGGCTCCGCCTCAACCGTGCGGCTCAATCCGACCAACCAGCTCATGGACAACGACAACAAGGAACTCCTGACCAATGCGTCGGAAGTTTGGGGCAACTCGGACAGCCCCCCCAGGATCGCCTACCCCCTCAAGGGTAGCCGCTCCAACTGATCGGACCGTCCAACAAATCAACCCAGGGCCGGCCCTCTCACAGGGGTCGGCCCTTTCTCTTGGCCTCCCCGCTTTGGACTGCGGAAGCCTGCTGCCGCTTTGCCTAGTGGCAGCCTGCTGCCGGCCCTTCGCCTCCGTCCCCTCTTCCGCTCCGTAAAATCCCGCGAGGAACACTCGGCCCAAACTCCCCCATCGCCAATAACGGATAACCAATAACCGGCCCTCCGCGCCCCTCCCCATGCCCGCCAACGCCAAGTCCAAACTCACCATGCTCGTCGTCCTCGGTGCGCTCCTCCTCCTCCTCACCATCCTCCTCTCAACGGCTCCGCCTCCCTCATCAACACCGACGGCACCACCCCCTCTCGCTCCCTCCCCAAAGCCACCCACGGCGGCCCCCTCAGCAAAAACACCACCGCCATCCTCCACCAACCCGACCCAAGCGGAAACCCCTCACCTTTCTCCACCCCCTCCCCGCGATCCCCTAACATCCGGAGCAGCGACATTCCTCTCGCTGACCCTCGACCCGCAGCCCCACCACCGACCCAACCAAACCTTCTCACCTCCCACGTAGCTGCACGACTTCGTCGTGCAGGCAGCTCCACCTCACGCCCCACCACGGCCCTCCCCGCTTCCCAATCCACCTCCCGCCATGAAACCACCACCCACCCTTAAATCCCGCATCGCCAGCATCCTCCTCGGCATGTTCCTCGTCTGCGTCACCGCTGCGCTCCTCAGCCCCTTCATCTTCCACTTCTCCTGAGGCCCCTCCCAAACCCTCCAAGCCGGCGACAACGCCTTCTCCTACTTCACCGGCCTCAAACACACCGACCACCCCTCCCACCCCATCCTCCTCAGCCCCTTCCTTCCCAACCGCACCGCCATCGACCCCGACGTCTTCGACGGGAAAGCCATCGTCGTCTTCATCGACGGCTCCGCACGGGTCCTCTCCCTCAACCGCGACGGCCTCCCCCGCGCCAACGACGGCCTCAACATCCTCCACAACCTCCCCCCCGCCGAACACCCCACCCTCCTCCTCCACCCCCTCCCCGCCAAACCCTAACGCCCGGAGCAGCGACCTTCCTGTCGCTGACCCTCGAGCCCCAGCCCCACCAACCAAGCAAACCCCACCTTCCTTCCTCCCCTTCCAAAGTCCCGCTCCGACTCACCACCATCGACAGGAATGTCGCTGCTCCCGCATCCCCCAACCCAACCCTCCCAAAAAATTCTGTTCATTCTGTTCATTCTGTCTCCCCTCTCCCCCCCCCATAAAAAATCAGCGCCCTCAGTGCAATCAATGGTCGCCCGCCCTCCGCCCTTCTCCCAATAACGGATAACGGATAACGGATAACCAATAACCAGCGCCCCGCGCTCACTCCACAATCTCCACCCGATCCCCCACCTTCGTCACCTGATACAGCTTATACGCATTCCCGCTCGGCACCCGCAGGCACCCGTGCGACGCCGGATACTTCGGCACATACCCCTGGTGCAACCCGAAATCCCCGCAACTCAAGCGCTGGAAATACGGCATCGAGGCCCCCTTGTAGATCGTCGAACTCCAGCTCCGATACTTGTTCGTCACCACAAAACTCCCCTTTGGCGTGTCATAACCGCTCTTCCCCGTCGAGACCCGCGTCTCGAAGAGCACCTCCCCGTCCTTCCCATACACCCACGCCATCTGATCTGACAAATCTACCTTCACCCACCGCTCCTCGTTCTTCGGATCCACCCCCAGCATCACCTGCATCATCGGCACATCATTCCGATGCGACGCAAAGTTGATCGGCCACATGCTGTGCCGCCGCGTCCACGTGTCGGTGTTCGCCCCATACTCCAGCAGCACCCGCACCAGCTCCAAATCCCCGCTGTCCGCCGCCATCATCAACGGCGTCACCCGCCGATCCTTCCGCAAAAACCACTTGATCCGACCCTCGCTCTTCACCAACTCCACAAACTCTTCCTCCACCGGCTCCGCAAACGCCTCGTTCAACGGCGCCCCGGCCTTCAACAGCGCCAGCACCACCTCCCGATGCCCCCGCGCCATGGCCAGATGAAACAAGCCCTGCCCCGCAAATACCTTTCCTTCCGGCAGCTTCGCCCCCCCCTGCAAAAGCGCCAGCGCCATCTCCGCGTGATCCCCCCGCACCGCCGCCACCAGCGGCGACTCCCCCCCTTCCGGATTCGCATTCGCTCCCGCCGCCAACAAAAAGGCCACCAACTCGCTGTCCCCCGCCGCCACCGCATCACGCAGCATCCCCTTCACTCCCGCCCCATGCGATGCCAGCACCTGCGCCGCGTCGAAATCGCGCCGATCCAGCGCCACCTCCATCGCCGCCCGGCCATCCCGACCCTTCACCTCCACATCCGCCCCCATATCCAGCAACTCCTTCATCAAGCCGTACTCCTGCCTATCCAACGCCATCAGCACCGGTGCCCCCTCCTCCGGATGCGGAACCCCGAGCGCCGCGCCCCGCGCAATCAGCTCTGCCACCAGGCCCTTCCCCCCCGCCGCGATGGCCAGATGCAGGGGCGTCACCCCATGCTTGTTCGTCGCATTGGCATCCGCTCCGTAGCTCCAATACAGCGGCAGATAATTCCCCTCCCCCCGCCGCACCGCCGCATGCACCAGCGTCTCGCCCGCCTCGTCCCGCGCATTCACATCCGCTCCACCCGCCAAAATCTCCGCCAACAACCAATCGATCTTCCGCTCCGAGGCATAGAACGCCACCGGCCGCCCCCCCGCACTCCGCTCCTTGGGACTCGCCCCCGCATCCAACAGCATCATCGCCGAGGCCGTCCGTCCCTCCGCCACCGCATACGCCAACAAACTGCCACCCTCCGGCGTCACCCCTTCGCCCGTCGCCCCGCGATCCAGCAACTCCTTCACCACCGACACCTCGCCCTGACGGATCGCATGATACAACACCGTCCCGCCCTCCCCATCCACCGCCAGCGGATCCGCCCCCCACCCCAGAAGGCGATGCGCCATTCCCGGATCGCGACCGTCCAGCGCCAGCATCAACGCCGTCCGCCCCTCCCCATCCGTCGAATCCACCGCCGCGCCCGCATCCAGCAACCACCCCACCAGCGCCTCATCGCTGCTCTTCACCGCCTGCAGCAGGCTCTCCCCGCTCACCGCCACCTCCCTCACCAGCGCCTTCTCCCCACCCACGAAACCGCCGTTGCCCAGCACAAAGGCCAGAACCAAGGCCGCCGTCGGAGAGACGACAAGGAGCGAAAGAGAAGGATGCATGGTCGCGAGTGGCCCCCATTCTAGCTCAACTTTTTAAAAAAAATCAACCGCGGCGCTGATTCTTAATTCTTCCTAACAACCTCGCCCCCCCAACTCCCCAGTTGCCCCCATGAAGGAAGGGCAGGCTGCCTGAGAATCGACCACGTCCACCCCAAAAGCATCCGGCCTCCCCCATCTTCCGCTCTCCCCCATTCCCCATTCCCCATTCCCCATTCCCCATTCCCCATTCCCCATTCCCCATTCCCCATTCCCCATTCCGAATTCCCCCTACCCCAGCAAGGCCTCCAACCGCGCACAGACCTCCTCCACCTTCTCCCGCGTGTTGAACGCCGAGATCCGGAAATACCCCTCCCCCGCCGCCCCGAATCCGGACCCAGGCGTGATCACCACCTGCGCCTCGTTGAGCATCTTGTCAAACATCTCCCAGCTCCCCACTCCCTCTGGACACTTCACCCACACGTAGGGCGAGTGCTCCCCGCCATACACCGCCAGGCCGATCTTCTTGCACGCCGCACTCAGCAAGGCCGCATTCCCCATGTAATGCTTCACCAGCTTCGCCACCTGCATCTTGCCCTCCACCGAAAAGAGCGCCTCCGCCCCCCGCTGCACCGGATAGCTGCAGCCGTTGAACTTCGTGGCATGCCGCCGCGCCCACAACCCGTGCAGCGAAACCCGCTCCCCGCTCTTCGTCGACCCCGTCAGCTCCTTCGGAATCACGATGTAGGCGCAACGCACCCCCGTGAACCCCCCGTTCTTCGAAAACGAACGAAACTCCATCGCGCAGTCCCGCGCCCCCTCGATCTCAAATATCGACTTTGGCACCTCCGACCCCTGCACATACGCCTCGTAGGCCGCATCGTAGAGAATGATCGCGTCATTCGCCTTCGCCCAAGCCACCCACTTCTCCAACTGCTCCCGCGTCGCCACCGTCCCCGTCGGGTTGTTCGGATAGCACAGATACACCAAGTCCACCTTCTCCTCCGGCAACGCCGGCACAAACCCATTCTCCGCCGTGCAGGGCAGATACACCAACCCCTCGAACCGACCACTCGCATCCGCCTCCCCCGTGTTGCCCGCCATCACATTCGTGTCCACATACACCGGATACACCGGATCCGTGATCGCCACCTTGATCCCCTTGCCAAAGATATCGAGGATGTTCCCCGTGTCGCACTTCGACCCGTCCGAGATGAACACCTCGTCCGCATCGACCTTCAGGCCGCTGTAGGCATTGTCCACGATCGCCTTGCGCAAAAATTCATAGCCCTGCTCCGGCCCGTAGCCGCGAAACGTCTCCCGCGAACCCAGTTCATCCACCGCCGCCTTCATCGCCTCCCGCGCCGCATCCGGCAGCGGCTCCGTCACATCCCCGATCCCGCAACGGATCAGCCGCTTCCCCTTCTCCGGCTCCGCCTCCAGGAACGCCTTCACCCGCCGCCCGATCTCCGGAAACAAATACCCCGCCTTCAACTTCAGAAAATTCTCGTTCACCAATGCCATAACGCGCCCCCTCTATCCGCCCCACCCCTCCCAATCAAGCCTCGCCTCTCCCCATCCTCCCCTCTCCCCATCCTCCCCTCTCCCCATCCTCCCCTCTCCCGCCCCTCCGCGTAGCGGCCCCTCTGCGAGGGGTCGGCGGTTCCACCACCCTCACCACCCTCACCACCCTTCACTCCCGCCCCACCCTCTACCTCCAGCCCCCCCGTGGCGTGACCGTCCCGGTCGCATGCCTACCCACGGGACCCAAGTAACCCAATAACCCCTCCCCGATTCCCTCCTCCCAATCCCCCCACCAACCTGCTAACTCCCTCCCCCACCGCAGCACCCACGTCAATGGCCCGCATTCTCCTCTTCAGCCTCCTCGCCACCCTCGCCCTCTCCTCCTGCGAAAAACCCGCCCAACCTCTCCCCCCCGCCCTCGCCACCGAACTCACCCGCATCCAACAAGTCGCCGCCCACTACCTCAACACCAAAGACAAACCCGACGCCGCCTCCGACCCCTTCATCAAGAACACCAACCAACTCGCCCAATCCGACCCCGCCCTCAATTTCCTCCTCGGAGGCCCCCTCCCAAACAACCAATAACCAATAACCAGTAACGAAGAAGTGCCCTTCCTCAAAAAATCCCTCCCCGACTGGATGCGCGCCCGCCTCGACGAAGGCCAACGCTTCCTCATCCTCTGCATCGTCTGCGGGGTCTGCTGTGGATTCGTCGCGGTCGCCTTCCACCTCTCCATCCACTTCCTCTTCGAAGCCCTCTGGTCCCGCGCCCAGGGCTTCGGCGGAGCGTCCGCCATCTGGATCATGATCGCCGCCCCCGCCTTCGCCGGTCTCCTCGTCGGCCTCGCCATCAAATTCTTCGCCCCCAGCGCCGCCGGCAGCGGCATCCCGCAGGTCCGCGCCGCCTACTACAACGAAGGCGGCCGCATCCCGCTCATGGCCGCCGTCTGGCGCTTCATTCTCGGCACCCTCTACATCGGCTTCGGCAACGCCCTCGGCCGCGAAGGCCCCACCGCCCACATGTCCTCCGCCATCGCCTCCTCCCTCGGCCGCTGGGCCTTCCGCGATGGCCAACGCTCCCGCGCCATGGTCCCCGTCGGCATGGCTGCCGGCATCGCCGCCGCCTTCAACGCCCCCCTCGCCGCCATCACCTTCGTCTTCGAGGAACTCCTCGACAACTTCTCCATGCGCGCCCTCGGCGGCATCGTCGTCGCCGTGGTCATCGCCGCCGCCATCTCCCGCGGACTCCTCGGCGACCAACCCATCCTCTCCGGCCACCTCCAGACCGACTACCACGTCTCCCTCTGGATGCTCGTCGCCATCCCTCTCGGCCTCCTCGCCGGACTCCTCGGCCACCTCGTCGTCTCCGCCCTGCTCAAACTCCGCGCCTTCCTCCGCAGCCAAAAATCCTGGTTCCCCCTCTGGCTCCAACCCGCCATCGGCGGACTCCTCTGCGGTCTCCTCGGCATCGGCGGCCTCCTCTGGACCAAATCCGTCTCCGGCACCGGCGAACGCTCCGTCTTCTCCATCGGCTACGAATCCCTCGACTCCGCCTTCGAGAACGAACTCCTCTGGCAGGTCCTCGCCATCCTCCTCGTCCTCAAACTCCTCGCCGTCGTGGTCACCTACTCCTCCGGCGGCAGCGGCGGCCTCTTCTCCCCCGCCCTCTTCCTCGGCGGCATGCTCGGCGGCCTCGTCGGCACCGGCCTCAGCTGGTTCCACAACCAAATCCCCATCCCCGGCTTCCCCGGCGCCGAACAAGTCATCGGAGGCTGCGTCCTCCTTGGCATGGGCGCCTCCTTCGCCTCCATCATCCGCTCCCCCTTCACCTCCCTCATCATCATCTTCGAGATGACCGGCAACTACACCCTCATCCTCCCCCTCATGGCCGGCAACATCCTCGCCTGGGGCTTCGCCAAACGCCTCCGCCCCGTCGGCATCTACAACTCCCTCCTCCTCCAGGACGGCATCACCCTCAAACGCATGCCCGCCTACCGCGGCCCCCAGGACTACCGCAACCTCCCCGTCTCCACCATCATGACCCACGAGGTCACCACCCTCGACGGATCCGCCACCGTCGCCGAAAACCTCAAACACCTCCGCGAGGCACGCCTCAAACACACCTTCTACCCCATCGTCGATGCCAAGGGCCACCTCCTCGGCACCCTCAACCATGCCGAACTCGAAACCGCCATGCCCGACCTCAAAACCAGCGGACTCGTCATCGACCAGGACCTCACCGTCGCCCACCCCGACTCCTCCATCCGCGAAATCGCCAACCGCATGGTCGCCCGCGACTTCCGCATGGTCCCCGTCGTCTCCCAAGCCGACCCCGGCAAACTCCTCGGCGTCCTCACCCTCAACGACATCGCCCGCCAACGCTTCGCCGAAGAGTCCGACCTCTAACCCTCCTCCTACCGCACATACACCTGCAGCCTCTGCGGCACGAACTCCCGCACGATCCCCACGAAGTGGAAGCGGGCTTGCTCCCAGTTTCTACAGGGGCAGAGGAGGTGCAGTTTGATTCTCGTGATCATCGGTTCGCTTGGTTCTGTCTCTACAACCGGGACGAATGAGACCCATTTCCATGCAAGTTCCGCCGCGCTCCAAACCCCTTTGAAGCAACGATCCCAAAGGCGATCTCCTTCGCATCCCCGAAGCACTCCCTTCCTCCGGAACCTCCCCCACTGGACCGGCGACGCCCCCGTCGCCAGTGCAGCCCTCTGACTGCGATCTACCCAGGCACACCCCCCACCACGAGCGGCACTCCGCCTCCGGAGCAGCGGCATTCCTGCCGCTAACGATCCCCCCCCAAAAAAATAATCACCCCATTTTGGAAATCCCCCGCCGCCACTCCGATTGAGGGCACAACCGACAGACTGTCGCGAAAACAAAACACCAATCAAACCAATGAAAGCCACCATCAAGAACACGTTCGCAGCCCTGGTGCTCCCCGCCTGCGCTGCTCTTAGCCTGCTCAGCACTACCGCCACCACCCAGGCCGCCGCCTACATGAAGCTCGGCGACATCAAGGGCGAGGCCACCGACAGCGGTCACCAAGAATGGATCATCATCGAATCGATGAGCAGCCCCATCTACCGCGCCCTGGTCACCGACCCGGCCACCGGTGTCCAACGCCAACGCGGCGACGTCGTCCTCGGCGACATCGTCTGCATCAAGGAACTCGACAAGTCCTCCCCCAAACTCGCCGAGTCCGTCTGCACCGGAACCGTATTCCCCGAGGTCGAAATCCATTTCACCAAAACCATCGACAACGGCGACGGCACCACCAGTGAAGTCCCCTACCTGAAATACAAGCTCACCAACGTCTTGGTCTCCAGCTACAGCTTCCACGGCAACGCCGCTGGCGATCCCCTCCCCACTGAGGAAATCACCCTCGGCTACACCGAAGTCGAGTGGACCTACATCACCCAGGCCGCAGACGGTTCCGGCTCCGTCAGCTACGTCGGGACCTGCGATGCAACCCCCTCCGGCACTCCCTGATCGACCTGCCACCAAGAACCACCAACCGGAGACCTGACCAATGAAGACAACCACATTCCACACGCCGGGGGGAGCCCTCCTCCCCCTGGCCACCGCCGCCCTCCTCGCCCTCGCCGGCTCCCTCGCCGCCGCCCCACGCTTCGTCATGGAGATCCGCGACTACGACGGAAACATCCTCATCCCCGGCGACGGCAGCACCTCCGGCCGCGAGGACACCATGGAGATCTACGGCTTCGGCAAAGCCTTTACTCAGAACGCCTCCGGCCTCCCCACCGTCGCCACCACCGGCATCGAGCTCGGCATCGTCAGTGACAAGGCCCTCCCCAAGCTCCTCGAAGCACTCTGTCAGGGCACCACCCTCCCCCAGGTCAACATCTTCTACCTCGGTGACGATGACGACGCCCCCGGCTCCTCCCCCGACGCCGCCCAGATGCGCCTTGAGCATGTCCAGATCGTCGAACTCACCCCCGGCATCGGCTCGGCCAACCCCCTCGGCCCCGCCTTCGCCAACGGCCCCCACGTCGCCCACCTCACCCTTAATTTCTCCAAGGTCACTTGGATCTACCAGAAACTCGACCCCGCCGGTGGGGTCACTTTCGAGGACAGCGCCACCCATGTGGCCTACGAAAGCACCGAGGATCCCGCCTTCGACGATGACAACGACGGCCTCGACAACGCTCTCGACGACGACGACGACAACGACACGGTCCTGGATGCCTACGAAACCGCCAACGGCCTCAACGCCTTCGCCAACGACGCGGCCGGCGACCTCGACCAGGACAAGCAAAGCAACAGCAACGAATTCCTCGCCGGAACCAAGGCCAACGACGCCTCTTCCTTCTTCGCCATCAGCTCCCTCTCCATCGAGCAAACTGCAGAGGGCAAAACCGCCACGGTCTCCTTCCCGGTCATCGCCAACCGCCACTACCGGCTCCTCGGCACCATGAACCCCGCCTTCCCCCGGGAAAACTGGATGCAGTTCGACGACTTCGACACCGCCCCCGGCAGCCCCGCCACCACCACCGAGGTCGTCCTCAACCCCGCCATCCTCCCCCAACTCGGCAAAATGCTCTTCGCCGTCGAGGTCGGCCCCCTCATCCCCTAATCCCCCCCAATCAAAACCCCCAAAACCCCACAAGGTGGAGCTCCGTGCGCGGGGCTCCATTTTGCCTTTCAGGACCTCCCCTTCCTTTTGATGGATGGATTCCCGCCCCCCACCTGTATCCAAGCGCAGAAAGTCAGGGGGATTCGTGGCCTTTTCCCTTCCGTTATGGACGTTCCAAGCGTATCTCCTTTTGCCTTATTCACAGCCTCATCGCCAGTCAATGAGTTCCACCCCCGTTCCCACCAAGGACGTCAAAAGCGAAGCACTTCGCAATGCCGTCATTCGCCTCGCCGGTCACTCCCAGGACGGCATCCAATCCATCGGTGCCTTCCTCGCCCAGTTGGCCGGCTCCACCGCGCAGGATGTCATGACCTACATGACCATCCCCAGCACCATCTCCGGCGGCCCCTCCATCTTCCAGGTCCACCTCGGCTCCGGCGAGGTCCTCCACCCCGGCGATGAAGCCGACACCCTCGTCGCCTTCTACCAGGACTCCTACAACAACCACCTCCACTCCCTCAAGGACGGCGGCATCTGCTTCTACGACTCCGACACCGTCGAGGAGATCAAGGACGAGCGCGACATCATCCACATCGGCGTCCCCTTCACCTCCGCCACCATCGAAGCCCTCGGCGGCTCCGCCAAGGACCGCGGCAAAAACCTCTTCGTCCTCGGCGTCCTCTGCTCCGTTTACAAACTCGACCGCGACAAGCTCTTCGACATCGTCGCCCGCAAGTTCGGCAAGAAGTCCGAGGACATCCTCCGCAACGCCCAGCTCGCCTTCGCCGCCGGCGCCGCCTGGCCCGTCCACGACATCAACCACATGCCCTTCGCCCCCGGCGAAAATCTGGGCATCAACCGCCTCTCCACCGACGGCAACACCATGCTGGCCCTCGGCCTCATCGCCGGCGGATGCCGCTTCGGTGCCGGCTACCCCATCACTCCCTGGTCCACCATCATGGAAATGCTCCGCTCCGAACTGCCCAAATACGGCGGCATGTTCATCCAAGCAGAAGACGAACTCGCCGCGGTCTCCATCAGTATCGGTGCCGCCTACGCCGGCCACCTCGCCATCACCGGCTCCTCCGGCCCCGGCCTCTCCCTGAAGTCCGAGGCCATCGGCTACGCCACCATGGCCGAACTCCCCCTCATCGTCGTCAACATCCAGCGCGGCGGCCCCTCCACCGGCCTCCCCACTTCCGTCGAGCAGTCCGACCTCATGCAGGCCATCTACGGCTCCCACGGCGATTCCCCCCGCGTCGTCCTCGCCCCCCGCGATGTGGAGGACTGCTTCTACACCGCCATCGAGGCCTGCCGCATCGCCCGCGAGTATTCCACCCCCGTCATCATCCTCTCCGACCAGGCCATCGCCACCCGCATCGAGGCCTTCGAGGAACCCGATCTCGAAAAGCACTGGAACGAACCCACCCTCGACCTCAACGAGCGCGACGCCAACTTCAAACCCTACCCGCTCGACGCCATCACGAGGCATTCCCCTCCTGGCTCCCGCTCCGCCGAGGGCAAATACCCCGTCGTCACCGGCCTCGAACACGACGAATGGGGCCACCCCTCCGCCAACCCCAAAATGCACTCCGAAATGACCGCCAAGCGGCGCGGCAAGTTGGTCCAACTCGCCAACTCCCTCCCCGCCCCCGACTTCTACGGCGATGAACAGGGCGAACTCCTCTTCGTCGGCTGGGGCTCCACCTACGGACCCATCAAGGAAGCCACCGACCGCCTCCGCGCCGAAGGCCACAAGATCGGCTCCCTCCACCTCCGCCACATCCATCCCCTCCGCAACGGCCTCGGCGACATCTTCAACCACTACACCCACATCCTCGTTCCAGAAATGAACGACGAAGGCCCCTACGGCCACGGCCAACTCGCCACCCTCCTCCGCGCCGTCACCTGCAACCCCGCCATCCAATCCGTCAACAAGGTCGAAGGCATCACCTTCCGCGTCCGCGAACTCATCGCCGCCGCCGAAAAACTCATGGCTTTAAAATAGACCGATCCGTGCTATCCTGATCCGATGACAAGCCTCGAAACAATCCAGCGCGACGCCCTGTCACTCCCTCGGGAAGAGCTCCTGGCCCTCTACCGCGCCCTTCGCGAAACCCTCCACTCCCCCGTCCACGAGGACGAGCGGTCGGACTCCGTTTCCGAAGCCCTGCGCCGTGAAGAGGAATGGGAAAGCGACCCCTCCCTAGGCCTCACCCTCGAAGAACTTAAGGCATCCGTCGGCCGTTGATCCGATGGAGGTCCGGTTCCACAAACTCGTCCAACGCGACCTCCACGAAATCCTCAGCTACTACGACCTCCAATCAGGCCGGGAACTGGCCGACAAGTTTTACTCCGAATTCCTGAAGCTGGTTCAGAAAGCCCAAGACCACCCCAAACACTTCCACCTCGATTCCTCCGGCCTCAGACGCTGCAATATCACCAGGTACAACCACCACTTTCTCTACCGGATCAAATCCGACCACATCCGAATCCAAGTCCTCAAACACAACCACCGCCACCCCGGCTTCGGCCTTGCCCGAAAGCCCTAACATTCCCGATTTTCCTTTCCCCAAACTTCCGAACTCCAAACTCCCCATCCCAAAATGTCCGACACACCAGCCGCCCCCACCGAGCAACTCACCAAGAAGCAACTCAAGGCCGACCACCCCACCTGGTGCCCGGCCTGCGGCGACTTCGCCGTCCTCGCCTCCTTCTTCAACGTCGTCCAAAAGCTCGGCATCCCCCACGAGAAAATCGTCTGCGTGGCCGGCATCGGCTGCTCCTCCCGCTTCCCCTACTTCGTCAACACCCACGGCATCCACTTCATCCACGGCCGCGCCGTCCCCCTCGCCACCGGCATCTCCCTCTCCCGCCCCGACCTCCACGTCTTCGTCTTCGGCGGCGACGGCGACGGCTACTCCATCGGCGGCAACCACCTCAACCACGCCGCCCGGAAAAACGTCAACTTGTCCTACGTCATCATGGACAACTACGTTTACGGCCTCACCAAAAACCAGACGTCCCCCACCACCCCCATCGGGCGCAAATCCAAGACCGACCCCCGCGGCGCCGTCGATCAACCCATCAACCCCATGGCCCAACTCGTCGCCAGCGGAGCCACCTTCATCGCCCGCACCCACGCCGCACAGGTCAAACACATGAACGAAATGTTCGAGCGCGCCATCCTCCACCCCGGCTTCGCGGTGGTCGAAACCCTCTCCGAGTGCACCATGTTCTTCCCTGGCGCCTTCGACGACAGCACCCCACGCAAAGGCGGCACCTTCGACCTCGTCGACGAGGATACCCAGGACATGCAGTCCACCGGGGCCGCCCTCGCCCTCGCCGAAACCCCCGCCCCCGGCAAATTTGGCGTCTTCTACGAAACCAGACGCCCCACCAAAAACGAACTGGAGCGCGCCTGGATCACCGACGCCCAGGCCAAGGCCGCCGACCTCTCCGAAAAAGATCTCCTCCGCCAACGCTTCGCCGCCATGCGCTAAACGGGGCGCTTGCTTCCAGCTCGCGACCATCGTTCCTCCTCCAACGACCCGCAAGCCTCCCCCCCCTCGTCCTGATAGTCCCGCCCCCCTAATAAATCCCGCATTGAGGACACCAATTTCCCTCTCCCCCAATCCACCGATATATTCCCCCTCCCCCTCCGTATCCACCCACTCAAAGAACCAATCAACTATGCACCGCACTAGCCGCCTCACCCTCCTCCTCCTCGCCTGCGCCCTCCCCGCCAGCGCCGACGTCCGCCTCGCCACCATCTTCACCAACGACATGATGCTCCAACGCGACCAACCGGTCCGCGTCTGGGGCTGGGCCGATCCCGACGAGAAGGTCAGCGTCTCCCTCTCCGGAAACTCCGCTTCCTCCCAAGCCGCCGCCGACGGCGCCTGGGCGGTCGAACTCCCCGCCCTCAAATCCGGCGAAAACCTCGAACTCGCCGTCTCCGGCAAGAACAAACTCACCCTCACCAACATCCTCGTCGGCGACATCTGGATCTGCTCCGGCCAGTCCAACATGGAAATGCGCCTCGCCGGCTGCCTCGGCTCCCAGGAAGACATCGCCGCCGCCGACCTCCCCAAGATCCGTCGCATCAAAATCAACCGCGTCCAAGCCGGCCGCCCCGGCACCGACGCCCCCGCCGCCGGCCCCTGGCAGGTCTGCACCCCCGAAACCGCCGGCGGCATGACCGCCGTGGGCTTCTACTTCGCCCGGGACATCGTCGCCAAGACCGGCGTGCCCATCGGCATCCTCGACGACAACTGGGGCGGCACCCGCATCGAACCCTGGACCGCCCCCGAAGGCATGGCCGCCGTCAAGGCCCTCAAGGCCGACCACGAAAAAGTCGCCGCCGACATCAAAGCCGATCAGCAAAACCTCGCCAAAGACCCTGCCTCCCCCGCCCCGAAACCGGGTGGCTGGAACGGCATGTATAACGCCATGGTCCACCCCATCATCCACCTCCCCATCAAGGGCGCCATCTGGTACCAGGGCGAGTCCAACGGCGGCGAAGGCGAAAGCTACTACCACAAGACCCACGCCCTCGTGAAAGGCTGGCGCTCCGTCTGGGACCAGGGCGACTTCCCCTTCTACTGGGTGCAACTCGCCAGCTACCAGGACCCCACCGACGACCCCACCGGCGGCAATGGCTGGGCCAAACTCCGCGAAGCCCAAACCAAGGCCCTCGACATTCCAAACACCGGCATGGCCGTCATCACCGATACTGTTCCCTTCGCTCAGCGCAAAGACATCCACCCCAAAAATAAATACGATGTCGGCCACCGCCTCGCCCTCTGGGCCCTCGTCAAGGACTACGCCCAAAAAGACACCCCCTACTCCGGGCCCCTCTTCAAGGAGCTGAAAGTCGGCGGCGACAAGATCCGCCTCACCTTCGACCACGCCGACGGTGGCCTCATGATCGGCAAGAAGGAAGGCCGCACTCCCGCCGTCGAGGACAAGGACGCCACACTCAAGCGCTTCGCCATCGCCGGTGCCGACAAAAAATGGCACTGGGCCGACGCCGTCATCGACAACAACTTCGTCATCGTCTCCTCCCCCGAAGTGAAGGAACCCGTCGCGGTCCGCTACGCCTTCGAGATGAACCCCGAAGGCGCCAACCTCTACAACCGCGCCGGCCTCCCCGCCTCCCCCTTCCGCTCCGACGATTGGTAGCCTCAATAGGAACGGGCACCGCCCCTCTCATACGTGGCGGCGGTTTCTCAACCGCCCCGCCGACCCCATCAACGTAGCATCCCCGCTGCGAGGGGTCGGCGGTGCCACTCCCCGCCCCACCCTCAACCCCCGCCCCACCCAGTGCCGTGACCGCTTGCCCTTCGGAGCGTTCCGCGAAGGACGGGTCCCGGTCGCATGCCCTCCCCATCATTGTCGCGACCACCTCTTCCGTCTCCTCCCAACCCCCGCTCTCCCCACCCGTGGCGGCGCTTTCCACCTGTCCCGGCGTAGTCCCACCCATGCGGAACTATGACGGATCCACCGAACCCCCATCCCTCCTCGCTTCGCCCCCAAAATCCATTCGCCCCCCTCCCCCCTTCATGCATAGTCCCCCCACCGCATGACCTACCAGGAGTCCATCGACTGGATCTACTCAACCCAGCTCTTCGGCATCAAACTCGGCCTCGACGGCCCGCGCCGACTCCTCCGCAAATACCTCGCCGTCCCCCCCCACCGCACCACCGTCATCCACGTCGCCGGCACCAACGGCAAGGGCTCCGTCTGCGCCATCATCGACTCCGTGGCCCGCGCCACCGGCCGCCGCGTCGGCCTCTTCACCTCCCCCCACCTCCTCGACTTCCGCGAACGCATCCGCATCTCCGGCACCGAAATTTCCGAGGAGGACACCATCCGCCACCTCTCCGCCCTGCGCAAACTCGTTGCCCACTGGGATTACCACCCCACCTTCTTCGAACTCGCCCTCGCCGTCGCCCTCAAACATTTCAACGAACATTCCTGCGAACTCATCGTCCTCGAAACAGGCATGGGCGGCCGCCTCGATGCCACCTCCGCCCTCCCCGCCGACGTCGCCGTCCTCTCCCCCATCGCCCTCGACCACCAGGAATGGCTCGGCGATACCCTCGCCGCCATCGCCGGCGAAAAAGCCGGCATCATCCGCCCCACCAAACCCGTCTTCTCCTCCCCCCAATCCCCCGAAGCCCGCACCGTCATCGCGCAGGTCGCCAATGAGCGCCAAGCCCCCCTCGAGTTTATCGAAGAACCCCTCGCCGGCTACTCCGTCGGCCTCCGCGGCCCCCACCAACTCCAGAATGCCGCCCTCGCCCTCGCCGCCCTCCACGGTGCCGGCGTCCACCTCGACTACGAAACCGTCAAATACGGCCTCCTCAACACCCGCCACCCCGGCCGCTTCGACATCGTCGCCGAGGACCCACCCCTCGTCCTCGACATCGCCCACAACCCCGCCGCCGCCGCAGCCCTCGCCGCCACCTGGCGCCAGGAATTCGGCGATCAAAAAGCGCGCCTCATCTTCGGCGTCGTCGCCGCCAAAGACCTCTCCGGTATCCTCACCCACCTCCTTCCCCTCGCCTCCGAACTCCACCTCGTCCCCTTCCACTGCCCCCGCGCCGTCCCCCCCGCCGACATCCTGGCCGCCCTCCCCCCCCACGCCCCTCCCGCCACCATCCACCCCGACCTCTCCAGCGCCCTCGCCACCCGCGAAATGCCCACCCTCCTCACCGGCTCCGCCTTCCTCGTCGGCGAAGCCCTCGCCCTCCTCCAAAACCAACCCCACCGCCCCTCCTCTCAATAACCCGGCGGCGCTTCCCACCCCGCATTCCCAGTTCCCCACTCCCCACGTTCTTGAGAATCGCCCCCCGCCTTCCCCGTGAATTCAATCGCCGCCTCGCATGGGCGCACCTCTCAACCGTCTTGGCTTCGAACATGCACCACCATACCACCCGACTCCTCGCCTGCGCCCTCGCCTGCGCCCTTGCCGCCGCCACCCACGCCGCCCCTCCCCCCTACGACCTCATCTACTTCGACCTCCCCGAATCCCTCGAACCCACCCCCATCCCCGACCCCATCCCCGACCCCGACAACCTCACCTACTTCCGCCCCTACACCGACTTCGACTACTAACCCCACCCATCTCCCCGCGTCCCAACCCGACATTCCACACCCGCCCCGGTGTCCCAACGGGACATTCCATACCAGCCCGGGACACCGTCCCGGGGACGCACACCCCACGTCCCCGCGTCCTGAAGGGACGCCTCATGCACCTTCACCCCCGCGCTCCCCTCCCCCTCCGCATCGTCTCAATGCTCATCTCGCGCCGATGCAAGAAACTCAGGCAGAAAATCCAAGTAAGCTCGTGACCCCGACACCCCACCCTTCCGTCTCTTGATCGAGTCGATGACCGTCTCAAGAGCGTTCGCCCAATCAACCCTCCGCAGGGGCCGCTGTTCCGCAATCCCATCGTCACCAACGCATTCTTCAAGAAGGCACTCTCGTGCGTCATGGAGACTCCGAATCAACTTGCTCAGAAGACGATCACGGTCACTGGACTCCGGGATCTTGCGCGCTGCTCCTTTCACGAGCTTGTGCGCCTTCACCAGCGCCGATTGCAGCTGAGAGTCGTTCAGGCCCCAACCCGCCTCCTTCGCCTCCTCATCGGCGGAGCAAATCATCTGCTCAATCTGAAAAATCAGCCCCACGTAAAACGGATCCTTCAGTCTGTGAATCGAGTGGCGTCCCATGTCTGACGCAACACTCGATGAGATTCTCCCCTCCCGTCAATCCGTAAACATCCGATCACAATCCCCCGCCCGTCCGCCCCTCCCCCTCAATTCCCATACTCCCTCCCCCTGCGAACTTCTTCCATCTTCGCGGCCCCTCTTCCCTCTTCCCCCTTCCCCCTTCCCAATAACAAATAACCAATAACCAATAACCAATAACTAGGCCGCAGGCCTCCCCTTCGGCCACCCCGTCAGCAAAAACAAACTCGGCAACATCGTCAGCGTCGCCAGCTGGCTGATCAACATCGCCAGCGCCGTAAACAACCCGAACCACACCGACGGAAAAAATTCCGACAACACCAAAATGCTGAACCCCACGATGATGATCGAGGTCGCGATCCAAATGGCCCGCCCGATCGTCGCATGGGCCCGCTCCAGCGCCACCCGCGGATCCCCCGTCCGCTCCACCTCCAGGCGAAACCGCATCGCATACTGAATCGCCGCATCGATCCCCACTCCAATCGCGATCGAGGCGATCATCACCGTCACCACATCCAGCGGAATCCCCGACCACCCCATCACTCCCAGCACCGCCGCCGCCGGCAGGGCCTGCGGGAGCAGCACCAGCAGCGCCAGCACCGGCGAGCGAAACAAAATCAACAACATCACAAACACCGCCCCCACCACCACCACGATCGATTCCTTCTGCCCCACCATCAACTGCTGCAGCATGTCCGCATAGACCGGAAAGACCCCCGTGATCTCCACCTCCACCCCCTCCAACTCCCCCGCATGCTTCGCCAAATGCGCCTGCAACCCATCCAGCACCCGCTGCCGATTCAGCCCCGGCGCGGTCTCCTTGATCCGCACCGTGATCCGCGTGTTCGTGAACTCCCGATTCGTCGTCTGCCGCACCAGATCCGACGCCCCGATGCTGATCATCCGCATCAACGCCGAGTCGCTCAACTCCGAAAACCACTCCGGCCGGAAGGTCTTGCGCATCTCATTCCGCAAGCGCACCAGCGACATGATGTTTCCCGTCTCCGGCACCTCCTCAAAGTAAGCCTCCACCGTCTCCAACGCCTTCAACCCCTCCTCCGTCTTGAAATATCCGCCCTTCTTCGAACTCAGCACCACCTCCAGCCACGTCGTCCCCCCCATCGTCTGATCAATGAACTCCAGCCCCTGATACACCTCGCTATGCGGCCAAAAGTAACTCGTGATCTTGCTCTCCGCACTCATCCGCACCGCTCCCGCCACCGACACCGCCAGGATCACGAAACTCACCAACACCACCAGCCCCGGCCGCGCCAGCGAGACCCGCGCAAAGAGCCCCACCAACCTAGGCATCCGCCGCCCGTTCACCACCGCATCCCGCTCCACCTCCAAACCCGGCAACTTCCGCGAGGCCGCCGCCACGAACAAAAAGAACACCACAAACCCGATCGCGATCCCCCAGGTCATGCTCATCCCGAAGTCCCGGATCGGAATGATCTTGCTCGCCCCCAGCGCTCCGAATCCCGCCAGCGTCGTCGCACAGGAAAACAGACACGGCACCGCAATCCGCCGCAGGGCCCCCAGCGTGCTCGCCAGACCGTCCTCCTCCGGATGATTCGCCCGGCGCTCCTGATACCGCTCGATGAAATACACGCTGTAGGGCAGCAGCAGCACGAAGAGCAGCAGCGGCATGTTCGCCGTCACAAATCCCACCGGAATCCCGAACCACGCCATCCCCCCCAGGATTCCCACCGGCGGCAGCAGACAACACACCAACGGCAGCACCACGAACCGAACCTTCCGATAGACCAGCGCAAACGCCGCCGTGAACAACAGCAGCGAGGCCACCCCGAAGACGATCATGTCGTGCCGCATGTTCTCAAAAAGCGTGATCTGAATAATCGGAATCCCCGACAAGCGCACCGGCTCGTCCAACTTCCCGTTCCACTTCTCCGCCACCTCCCGCACCCCCTTCACCAGGCTGTCCCGCCGCACATTGATCGGCGGAATCACCTTCCCGTCCACCTTGCTCCAATCCAGATAGGCCAGAATGTTCAGACTCCGCCCATCCGCCGAAATAAGATTGCCCACCGTCAACTCATGCGTGGCATGCTCCTTCGCCGCCAACGCCAGATCCACCTTCTCATCCCGCAAACTCTTCATCCCCCCGAACAAAAACGACAGGGTCGGCTTCTCCTCCGGATGCTGCCGGAGCAACGGCACATCCAAAATCGACATCGTCCCGTCCACAAACTCCACCGCCTCCAGATCCGCCTCGATCTCCTTCAACCGCGCCATCCCCTCACGCGTGAACCAATTCTCCGCCGTCACACACAACACCGCAAACTCATCCGTCCCCCACTCCTCCCGCGTCTCGTAGTAGGTGCTCACCTCCACACTCTCCTCCTCCAAAAAGGCGTCCGTGTTCGAGTTGATGTTCAGCCGCGGCAGGGCCAGCGCAAAAAACACCGTCGAACCCAACAGCAACAGCAGCACAAGCCACCACCCCCGCTCCACCACGGAACGCACCACCACCATCACCCGATCCTGCCAACTCATGGGCTCGGATTCCTGCACCGCGCCATCCGATTAGGCCGACTCCTCCTCCAACGCCACCGGCGGCGCCGCCCGCACCACCCGCGTCTTCGCCCACTCATCCCCCAAACGAATTCCCTGATCCGGCTTGTCCTCCCGCGTCAGCAATACCACCAGTTCCACGATCGGAAAAAATGGAATCAGCAACACCACATTACGCACCAAAGCCGGCTGCCAGTTGCCCGCCAGACTCTTGCCATCCACCGTCACCGCCTTGATCTTCATCGCCGTCTTCCCCGGACTCTGCCCATTCAAAAACGGCAGCCCGTCCCGCGTCAGGATAAAGCCGAGCACCAGCGGATATGCCAGCTTGCTCAAAAGCCCGCCTACAAAGGAGCCTAGGAAACCGGCAATAATCACCACCCCAAAACCAAGCCCGATCGCAATCCCCATATCGATCAGGTAGGCAATCACCCGCGTCCCCACCGGAATCGCCGAGCCATCGTCCTCCCGGGGCGTCTCCAGCTCATCCTCATCCGATCCCTCCTTCACCTTCACCTTTACAGCCGGTGCCGCACTCGGCGGTGGCGTGGCGGGAGCGGCCGGAATGCTCGGTGCCGGCGGCGTGGCGGGCTTCGATGCGATACTCGGGGGAGGGGGACCCGCTTTGCGTGGCTCTTCTGATTCGCTGCTCATGGCAAACCCTATCTGCCAACATCCGCCCTCCAAGTCCAGCCTTCAACAGTTCTACGGCTTCCTCACCCGCGCCAACACATCCTTCTTCAACCCCTCCGGCAACCCATACCCCCCGATCTCCTTCTCCAGCACCGCCCCGTCCCGCTCAAATCCCCAACCCAAAAACGCGTTCAATCGCGTCGCCACCGTCGAGTCCGCCAACTCCTTCGCCGTCGGATAGGTCTCCTCCAGGAACTCCCGCACATCCGAATGCCGCGTCAGGTAATGCTTCTGATGATACGCCTCCGCGTAGGTGAAACTCCCCAACGGCAACACCTTCGTCGCCACCTCCGCCTCGGCAATCCCCTCCTTCTTCGCCGCCTTGGCCCGCGACTTTTCCGCGACCTTCCGCTGCCCTTCGTTGTGATAAAACACCGCCACCATGTACTGCCCCTGTCCCCCCGCGCTCCCGCAGCGATGCGCCTCCCAGAACCGCTCCAACAAATCCTCGTAGCGCACCACCGTCGGATCAAAATCAATCGACACCGCCTCGGTGTGATCCCCGATGTTCCGATAAGTCGGCGACTCCGTGGTCCCCCCCGCGTAGCCCGCCCGCGTCCGCAACACCCCTCGCACACTCCCAAACTGGGAGTCCGGCCCCCAAAATCATCCCAACCCGAAGGTCGCCGTCTGATACGCCACCTCCGCCGCCGCCTTGTCCGCCGGCAGCACCATCGCCGCCGAACTTCCAACCTCCATCGGCAACTTCTCGCCCCCCATCAACATGTTCTTTGCAATCATGAATCCCACTCCCATCAAGGCCAGAATGACCAATGCACTTCGACTCATCCCGCAGCATACCCCACCCCAACGCCGACGCAAACGATTACGCTCCCCCGGATCCGCCACACTCCCCCGGAGTTGCGACATTCCTGTCGCAGAGGAGCCTTCGGCTCCGATAGACCCAGCCACACCCCAGCAACCCGTCCCCACTCCCCCGAGTTCCGCTCCCCCCTTTCGACAGGAATCTCGCCCCCCCACCCCCCATTCCGCTTCTGCCCGTCGGGCCAACCCTTCCCGCCTTGGAAATTGGTGTTTGGATTTGAACCCGAAAATTCCCTGCATGCCGCTCCGCCCCGTCCGTCTAGCCCACGTAACCCGACAACCCATGCCCTCCTCACCAAATCTCCGCACCACCCTCGCCAAGGCCCTCAAGCAACTCGGCAAATCCAACGCCCTTCCCGCAAGCCAGCTCGCCGCCCTGCGCTCCGAGATGGAGCAACTCCGCACCCAACACCGCCAACTCCAACAGCTCTTCGCCACCCGCGTCGAGTGCAACGTCCGCTAGGCCCGCGCCATCGACAACGAACACGCCTACCGCATGAGCGCCTACAAGGCCCGCCGCGCCGGACAACAAGCCCTCGCCGCCCAACTCCAAGGCCGCTCCGACGACAGCCGCCAACGCGCCGAAGGCCACTACCGCCAGGCCACCACCACCGCCAATCTCATCCGCTCCATCTCCCGCGGCCTCGACATCCCTGACCGCGACCTCCACGTCGCCCTCCTCTCCTCCAATTGAGCTGACCTAGCCTCAGCCACCGTGTAGTCCTCGGAGGTGCCCTCCTCCATCACTCTCCTCGGCGCCACCCATCCGCAAACCATCGCCGCCCCCGACGCCTTCGCCCTCGTCCTCCGCGAGATCGCCGCAGCCCGCGAGAGCATCGAGATCTTCATGTACGTCTGGCGCTCCGACCAAATCGGCAATGAGGTCGCCGCCGCCGTCCTCGCCGCCGCCGAGCGCGGGGTCCGCGTCCGCATCCTCAAGGACATCGGCGCCATCATGTTCGAGCGCATCGAAATGAACCGCAAATCCCTCCTCCCCCGCCCCCTCCCCATCCTCAAACGCCTCGCCTACAAACTCATCACCCCCACCTTCCCCAACACCTACGTCCAGGACGACCACACCGACGCCCTCGGCACCAAACTCCTCGCCCACCCCTACGTCACCATCGACTGGGTCAACGGAACCCACACCAAATACTACCTCTTCGACGAACGCCTCCTCGTCACCGGCTCCATCAACATCGAGGACCGCCACTTCGACTACTACGATTACATGCTCGCCCTCGACGACCCCGCAATCGTCACCCGCTTCCGCCAACGCACCCGCCACGAAGTCCCCCCCGACCCCTCCCTCCCCGTCGATTTCCTCTGCAACGCCCACCTCCCCAGCGGCCCCGTCTTCGAAATCAAACCGGCCATCCTCCGCCTCATCGAAGCCAGCCAACACTCCATCTACGTCGAAATGGCCTACCTCGGCGACGAGGAAGTCACCGCCGCCCTCATCGCCGCCGCCCTCCGCGGCGTGCAGATCACCTTCCTCTTCTCCCGCGAGGCCAACATCGGCAACGACCTCAACTACCGCACCATCCACCAGATCTTCCGCGAGGCAACAGTCGCCGTCCACCTCACCGATACCATGATCCACTCCAAGCTGATGATGTTCGACGAGCACACCGTCCTCACCGGCTCCGCCAACCTCTCCGTCTTCTCCATGCAGAAGTCCGAGGAACTCGACCTCGTCATCCGCGAACACCCCGCCCTCATCGATTCCCTCAAATCAGTCCTCACCAAACGCCTCGCCGCCTCCCCCCCCGTCACCTCCCCCGACCAACTCTCCCACTTCCGCCCCCTCCTCGCCGCCCTCCAACAGTTCCACCAGAAGTGGAACCCCAACTAGCGCCTCTCCCAACGCCCCCGATCCTCGCCTGGCTGCAAAATTTGCGCCGCCACCTGTTCCGGCAACTCCGCCCCCTCCAACCACTCGCTCGCCGCCACCACGTCGCGACGCATCCAGTCCCGCGCCGTCCTCGCAATCGTCTCGTTGCGCAACCCGTCCTGCTCGATCGACTGCGCCCACTCCAACGCCGCCACCGGCTCCCGATCCACCAATCGCCGGGCATAGGCCCCGATCGCCACATCCCGCTCCCCTCCCGCCGGCAGGGCCGACACATACTCCCCCGCCTCCACCGGATTCTCGCGGGCCCATTCGGAGATGGTCTCCCCCAGCGCCCGACTGCGATTTTCCCCCGCCGGCAGCGTCGTCACCCAATCCAGCGCCGCCGCATGATCCTGCTCCGCCCACTCCTCCGACACCTCCGCGATGGCCCGCTCCCCATACTCCGCCTCCCCGAAAGCCGACACCCACTCCGCCGCCCGTGCCGGATCACTCCGCACAAACTCCCGCGCCACCGCCTGCAAGGCACTCCCCTTCACCGGCCCATCCGGCAGCGTTGACGACCACGCCGCCGCCTGCTCCATGCCCAACGACAACTGCTGCCGCGCGATGCTGTCGATGTATTCGTTCATGCGCGGCGTGTCCGGATCCAGCGAGTACACAAACTGCGTCGCCGCCTCGATGTCCTTCTGCGCCAACCCCTGCACCAACCCGCGCATCGCCCGGGAACGCTCATCCTCATTCTCCAAGCCCGCCACCCACTCTTTCGCCCCCACCGGATCATCATTCGCCCATCCCGCCAAGACCGACGCCATCGTCCATTCCTTGTTCCGCCCCTCCTGCTCCATCGCATACGCCGCCGCCGACTCCCCATCAATCCGCCCCCACGCATAGGTCAGCAAATTCAGCTCCTGCCACCAACTCCAGTTCGACCGCGGCGCCTCGCGCACCGCATCCACTGCGGCCCGGGCATTCTCCGGCGTCAGGGATGCCAGCAACTCCGCAAACCGACGCTGCCGCGACACCGGATCATTATCCGCCAAGACCGAGGCGATCGCGATCTTCATCGACTCCGCCGACAACGCCCGTCCGCCCAGCGCCCCCATCTCCCGCTCCCCCTCCGGCCGCTCCCCCGCCCGACGCGACTCAGGACCGCCCGCCCCCGCCACCCCGCCGCTCCCCCCATCGCGCCGCGCCGCCCGCGCACTCTCCCCCTCACGCGACGACACCTGCACCGTCCGGCCCACCAAAAAGGTGCCGATCGCGATCAACAGCCAAAACCCGTGCAGATAGATGGTCTTTCCCATAACGGAGAGAAGAGAGTCAGTAAGCCTTCTAGCACAACCCTCCCCCCCCGCCTACCAGAATCCTCTCCCCAATAGCGAGAACGGGTTTCCAACCCGCAGCAATGCCCCGGTCCCCCTCCCCAACCCGAGACCAACGCCCCCACCTCATCCGCCCAACCCCGCAATAAGGAGAACGGGTTTGCAACCCGCTAGCCTTACCCCACAAGCTCCACCTTCCTCCTTCAAGCCTCCCCTCGTCCCCTCCTCCCCTCCTCCCCTCCTTCCACCCTTCCAGCTCAGCAGTTTCCAAACCCACTTTCCACAATCTCTCCACCGCGAGCGCCGGTTCGTGACAGGCCCCAATCGGCCCGCCTCCCCTCAAAACACCTCCCGCCGCACCCGCTTGTCCGCCGGCACCGGCGTCCCCGGCCACTCCGGCCCCTGCCCTTCCCCCGGCAGCGAATACTTCACCGCCTCCCGAAACTCCCCGTCCGTAAAATAGAACCACGCCTCCTCAAACAAAAAATCATTCCCACCCTGCAGCCGGATCAGCGTCTCCGCCCCCTTCCGATACCCCAGACACAGCGCCGCATCCGCCCCCCCTTCCTGTGGATACCAACTCCACGCGATCGCCCGCTGCTTCCCGACGCCGTTCGTCACCAAAATATCCTCCCCCTCATAGTTCACCTTCCACACCCCCTCCGGCGCGGTCACCTCCGCCGAGCGGAAACTCGTCGGCTTCGACGGCAGCGCCACAAATCCCGCCGGCACCCCCGGCATCTCCTGCCGCCCACCACCCCCTCCCGTCGTTCCCGCACACCCCACCACCAACAAGCCCAACCACATCACCAACCAACGCTCTCCATTCATCGCCCGACAATTCTCCCCAACCCCGCCCCTGACAAGAGCAAACACCACCATCGCTCGGCCATTTTCAAAACCTTCCCGGCAAGGAGCGGCGTCCTTCCCAGGCGCCGTCTAAACCCCTCCGAGCAAAGCAAGCACTTGAGCCCGGAGCGCAGGCGGCCTGCACCATGCGGCGATCCGGGAAGGGGTCTTCCCGGGGGGTGCCCTGCGGATAAGATCCGGCATCATGCAAGTCTTCCCGTCCTCCCTGGATGTAGCCGGGCGTCCCTGTGCACCGCAGTTGACCCACCCCGGCAGATCTGGCCTTCTATCTCCCCTTTCTTTTGATGTCGGCACCAATTCCAGCCTCAGGAACATGATGTCGGTTGAGCCGAGGACGACGGTGACGGTGACTTCGACGATCTCATAGCCGGTCCCGGAATCGACGACGGACTCGCTCAGTTCGACCTTCACGCCCTGGCCGTTGCCTCCCGTGGCGTGCCAGTTGTCCATATCGACCGACCAGCGGGGGTAGGCCACGATGCCGTGGGCGGCGGTGCTGCGCCGATTAGGATCAAGAATCTCCCGCTGGCACTTCAATGGTAGGGGACAGCTCAGCCCCGGCTTCGCCCCCATTCAGATTGCGGATGCTTCCCTCTCAACAAGGGAAAGGAAGAAGCTGCCCTTAGCCAGCGGGTCTTGTTGCCATTCCCGCCGTTCCAGCGCCCACCCCTCGCCCACCCGATCACCAAAACAGGACGATCTAGCCAATTAACCTTGTAATCGCGTCTTTTATGGGTATATTTACAAGGATGTTCCCGCGGATCCTCAAAACTCGGACGGAAGACCTACTCTCCCAATTTCCCGCCGTGGCTTTGCTCGGACCGAGACAAGTCGGAAAAACGACCCTCGCTCTGGAAATTGCTAAAACCTCGGATGCCCAGTATCTGGATCTGGAGCACCCCTCGGATTTGGCCAAGTTGTCCGAACCCGCCGACTACCTCGCCCGCCATCAGGACAAGCTGGTCATTCTGGACGAGATTCACCGGGCTCCGGAGTTGTTTCCTGTGCTGCGAAGTTTGATCGACCAAGCCAAACGGGGCGGGAAGCGAGCGGGAAGTTTCCTGCTCCTCGGCTCCGCCTCCATCGACCTCCTGCGACAGAGCACCGAGAGCCTAGCCGGACGCCTTGCCACCGTCGAACTCGGCGGCCTCACCATCGCGGAAGTCAGCCGCGAACAAGCCGAGACCCTCTGGGTCCGCGGCGGCTTTCCGGACAGCCTCACTGCCCCGGACGATGCACAAAGCGCTCGTTGGCGGGCCGCATTTCTCAACACCTATCTCGAACGGGACATCCCCCAACTCGGCCCGCGCATCGCGGCCGAAACTCTCCGCCGTTTCTGGACGATGCTGGCCCATGAGCATGGTGGCCTCCTGAATGCCGCCCAACTGGCCCGCAGCCTCGCCGTATCCGGCAAGAACCTCGCGTCCTACATCGATCTGTTCGTCGATCTCTTTCTCATCCGCCGCCTCCCACCATGGCACGCAAACACCACCAAGCGCCTCGTCAAATCCCCAAAAATCTACCTGCGCGACAGCGGCCTCTTGCATCAGTTGCTGGGATTGCGAAACATCGAGGACCTTCTCGGATACTCCCGAATGGGGGCGAGCTGGGAAGGATTCGTCATCGAAAACCTCATCTCCAACCTGCCAGAGGGGGCCGAAGCCTTCTTTTTCCGCTCCGCCGCCGGAGCGGAGATCGATCTTGTTCTCAAACTCCCCGGCCACCCTAAGCCATGGGCCATCGAGATCAAACGCGGACGTTCACCCAAACTCGAACGGGGCTTTCATCACGCCCGGCAGGATGTGGATCCGGAAAGATGTTATGTTGTCTGCGGCACCGACGAACCATTCTCCCTGGGCAATGGCATCGAGGCAGTCAGCCTTGCCGGCCTGTTGGAACAAATGACCTCGATCACAAGCTGACCGTCGAGGAGTTAAACTCGAAGTTGGGACTTTAAATCGGGACCGGAAATATCTCCGAAAGCAGACCGACTTGGGCATTTTAAATCCCCCCAGCAAGCAGGGGCCTCCAGACGCAATCCCCTTCTCCCCCCAAACAAAAAACGGCGCCCCGCAGGACGCCGCTTAAAAGTTCTCCCCTCAGCCCTCGCTCAGGACAAGGCCGCCACAATCGCTTCCTTCGTGATCCCCAGCTCGACCATCACCGTGTCGCCCGGCGCGCTCATCCCGAAGCGATCGATCCCGATCACCTGGCCCGCATCGCCGACATACTTCCACCACAGTCCGGTCACTCCCGCCTCGATCGCCACCCGCTTCGTGCAGGCCTTCGGCAGGACGCTCTCCCTGTAGTCGGCGCTCTGCCGATCAAAGCGCTCCAGACAAGGCATCGAGACCACCCGCACGCCCTTGCCCAATTCAGCCGCCGCATCCACCGCCGCACCCAACTCGGAACCGGTCGCCATGATGATCGCCTCCAGCGCCCCCTCCTCCTGCTTCACCACGTAGCCGCCCCGGAATACCCCCTCGCGACGCACCTTCACCGGCACCTCGCTCAGTGTCTTCACCTTCTGGCGGGAAAGAATCAGCGCGGTCGGCCCATCGGTCCGCAGCATCGCCGCCGCCCAAGCCCCGCTCACTTCCTCCGGATCGCCGGGACGAATCACATCGAGATTCGGGATGACCCGCAGGCCGCTCACCGTCTCCACCGGCTGGTGGGTCGGACCGTCCTCCCCCACCCCGACCGAGTCGTGCGTGAAGATATAGGTCACCGGCAAACCCGCCAAGCCGGCCAGACGAATCGACGCCCGCATATAGTCCGCAAAGACCAGGAAGGTCGCCCCACTGGCCCGAAAGAGCCCGTCATAGGCGATCCCGTTGCAGATCGCCCCCATGGCGTGCTCCCGGATGCCGAACCAGATGTTCCGGCCGCCAGGATTCTCCTTCGAAAAATCACCGTCGCCCTTGATGTAGTTCTTCGTCGATCCGTAAAGGTCCGCCGAACCGCTGATCAGCTGCGGCACGGCCTTCGCCACCGCATTGATCACCACCCCGCCCGCTCCCCGTGTCGCGTCGGCGTAGCCCGCCTCGAACTCGGGCAACGTCTCCACCAAATCACTCGGCACCACCATCGCCACTCCATTGCGCAACTCTTCCGCCAACTCGGGATTCGCCGCCGCCCAGGCCCTGTGCGTCGCCTGCCACGCCGCCCTCTCCTTGGCGAGATCCGCCGCATGCGCCGCAAAGTAGGCTCGCGTCTCCTCCGACACCGAAAAGCCCTCCGCCGGCAAGCCAAGGTGCCCGTGCGCCTCCTCCGCAAAATTCGCGCCGCCTTCCCCGTGCGCCTTGGCCGTCCCCGCCACTTCGGGAATGCCCTTGCCGATGAGCGTCTTCGCAATGATCACGGTGGGCTTGCCATTGTCATTGGCCTTCGCCCGACTGATCGTCCCGCGCACCGCATCGAGGTCGTGACCGTCGATCTGCACCGCGTCCCAGCCAAGGGCCTCGAAATACGTCGCCGGATCCCAGCTCTGCGTCACCTCCGCCATCGCGTCGAGGGTCACATCGTTGCTGTCATAGATCAGGATCAGGTTATCGAGGCCGTTGTGCCCGGCAAAGGCGATCGCCTCCTGCGCCACCCCTTCCTGCAGACACCCGTCACCGGCCAGCGCGATGATGTGATGATCGAAAAGCGTGTGCTCCGCCGTGTTGTAGCGGGCCGCGGCACGCTTCCCGCTCAGCGCATAGCCCACCGCATTGCCCACTCCCTGACCAAGTGGTCCGGTGGTCGCCTCCACCCCCGGCGTTTCCCCGAACTCGGGGTGCCCCGGGGTGATGCTGTGCAGCTTGCGGAAATCCTTCACCGCCTGCAGGGGCACGTCGTAGCCCGAAAGATGCAGCCAACTATAGAGAAACATCGAACCGTGACCGGCCGAGAGGATGAAGCGATCGCGGTTCAACCACTTCGGTGCCTTGGGGTCGTAGCGCAGCACCTCCCCAAAAAGGACCGCCCCGATCTCCGCACAGCCCAGCGGCAGCCCCAGGTGTCCAGAAGAACACGCATGCACCGCATCGATGGCCAATCCCCGGGCTTCATTCGCCGCTTTCCCTAAAATCTCTGAATTCATAGCGGCGCGGACCATCCCGAACCCCCTCCATCCATGCAAGCCGTAATACCTCCCGAGGCATGAATGACGCTTCTCGCCAAGCTCCAGCCGATTCACCCCCCCGGAGTGCCGTGGCTTGCTGCGCCCCGGCAAAGCCGTAGGCGACGACGGGACACCGCCCGGCGGAGGCTGGCTTGACAGCGCGGCGGCGCAACGTCCCCCCAACCTTGCCAGCCATCTCCCCAACCTTGCCAGCCATCTCCCCACCCTCCCCGCCACACCTCCATCGTCGAGCCCAACTCCTCTCCCCCACACGGATCAAGCCCCGCCCTCCCCGGGCGGTGTCAAGCCACCGCACTCCGGGACAGACCCCCAACCACCGCCTCCCGAAAGCCCTCCTATTCCGCCTCCCCAGCCTCCACCTCCGAGGCCTCCATCGTCGGGCCGGTCTTCGGCCGGAACCGCGGCGGCAGCCAATCAGTCGCCTCCACCTCCCTGATCTCCGCCACATAGATCCGCTGCTCATCCGGGCCGGGCATCTCCGACATGAAGGAGAGTTTCACCTGGGCCATGATCGCCGTGCGCCGGCCAAACTTCCGCGGCTCGGTCTTCAGGGCGCTTTTCAACTTCCAATCCTGACCACTGGCCCGCTCCGCGAAGGCCTGCAGCGTGTAGCCGTCCTCGTAGTCATGCACCGTGTAGGAAGTCCACCTGTCCGGATTGTAGGGACTGAAATAGGCGTCGCTCGACTCCACCCAAACCCGCATCGCAGTGGGCGCGGAGGGCCGCTCCTCCATGAATTCCTCCCACGACATGTCCCCGATCTCCCCGAAAAATTGCCAGTAAACCTTGGGCATCTTCCCCTCCGGCAACATCACCATCATGCGCGACTGCGCGTCGCCGGTCGTGACCCGATACGCAAAGACGCTCCCCTCCCCGTTCGGGGCCAGGACCCGGCTCTTCAACACGATGTCATACTCACCGGGTGTGTCGATGGGCCGATAGAGCCGATCAAACCTCTCCCCCAACACATCCGACTCGAAGACAAAGGATCGCGCCGCCTTCGCCGTGGTCGCATTCAAATACGCCTTCGCCACCGTCTCCGCCTGCCCGGCCTCCGGATCATCCGCCCACAGCTGCCCCAGCGAACTGGTCTGCGTCGGCTCCAACACCGTCACCTTCGTGCCGGATCCCCGATAGCTCGGATCCATCCAGTAGATCATCCCCCACGTCAGCCCCACCACCATCGCCAACGTCATGCCCACCGTCGTCTTCGGGGCCTTCTCCATCAGGCCTTGGAAAAACCCCTCTTCCATCTGCTCCCGTCCGCGGTGATCAACCAAGCTCTGCTTCTTCCGTTGAAATTTGTGCGCCTCCTGCGCCGCCTCCCGACGCACCAGGACCTGCGTCTTCAGCGGCAGGGCCTTCGCCGAATGCTCCTCGGTCCCGAGATGCACCACCTCTTCCTGCAACGGCGGCGCCACCGATCCTCCCAGAGCACCCCCATTCAACTCCTCCGACGGAGTCGTCCCCTCGCCCGACTCCCCGCCCGACTTCTTCTCCTGACGCGCCAACCGCTCATCCAAATGACTGATCGTGTGCGCCAGGCTTTCCAAAGCCTTCGCCAACGTCGCATCCACCGCACTGCCCGTCGGCACCGTCGCGCTCGGCAACGGCACCTTCCGATAGCGCTCAATGAGCACCTCGCTCTGCTTCGAGAGCGACTTCAGGTCCACCTGCGAAAACTTCTCCGGCAAGACCATCCCCACCGGAATTGCCATCCGCTCGTCCCCCGGACGACGACGCAAATGCACCTCGCACTCCGGACAGGTCGCTTCCGCATTCGGCGAATCGCTGTCGAATGGCACCTCCGTGCCACACGCCGCGCATTTCAACAAAACTTCCATAGGTTGGACCGTCCCTCCCCCCCCAGAGTGAGACGCCCGAATCACACACCACCCACCAAAGGAAACAAGTCCGAAGATGGTATTACAGATTGGTTAAGCATTCAGCCAAAAACACCGTCCAACTACTCTCAACCCCGCTCCCACCTCACTCTCCCACTCCGTCCCCATCAGGCACCGCAGCGCCACCCAACCCCTCTGGAGCATCCTATTCATCCTGTGGCAGCTTCGCATGACTCCCATCACACCGCGGCTGGTTTCCGGTGTGCTTGCACAAACACCAGGCCACCGTGCTCTTCTCGGCGATCACCTCCTTCACCGGCCCCATCCCCGTCCCCTTGTGGCTCCCGTCGCAAAACGGCTGACTCGCCGAATGCCCACAGGAACACCAAAAATAGGTCCCCGGCTCCATTTCCTGCACACAGGGCTTGCGGTCACAAATCTTCGGATCAGCCATGACCCACCCTACCAGCCTGTGGAACGAGACAGGAATGAAAAACTCCGGGTCATTTGGGATCTGGCAAGCCGTGCGGAGGCACCAAGCCAGGGGCCCCGGCCCCTGCGTTTGGTTCTTGGGATTTGGATTTGAAATTTAGTTGGAACTTGGGGGTTGGAAATTTCCCGATGCCCCAGCTGCCCCCCGTCGAACCTCCAAGCTCCAAGCAAGCTGCCCCCCTCCCATCCCTCCCCCCTAAAAACCAATAACCAGTAACCAGTAACCAGTCGCTCAGCGCCCCGCCACCGGATGCTCCACCGCACCCGCTTCCGGCTCCACTTCCACCCGCAGACTCGACCCGGGGGCCAAATAGGTGTGCATCGGCACCACCCGCACAAAGGTGGCCGTCAGCCAAGAAAACAAGGCGAGTGAAGAGAGTATTACAAAGGCGCGAACTTTCATCCGTGAATCAATTTGGGGTGAACCGCAGGGCTTATAGCGAAATTAATTAAGAAAGCCAAAGCATTTCTCTCTTTCTTCCCGCGGCCGCATTGCGCCAAGTAGAATGACACCGGAGCGATTCTGAAAAGGATCGTGGTGATGGTCGTTGCGCCAGAAAGAATGACACCCGGATGAAGACATTATCAGGGATCATGAGTCATCAAAGTAAGGAA
>Ga0209702_10001448_pt1 | contig 45484 bp, 54 predicted proteins | sample FRY01_FD_187210 | JGI IMG/M metagenome (GOLD analysis project Ga0209702, IMG submission 187210) | Freshwater microbial communities from Lake Fryxell liftoff mats and glacier meltwater in Antarctica - FRY-01 (SPAdes) (version 2) | ecosystem: Environmental > Aquatic > Freshwater > Ice > Glacier... | reverse complement strand
GGCGTGGCACTTTCTGTCCGGATGAATAGAATGGCGTCGACACCCATTCTCTACATCAGATCAGAGAGTTAAGCTACGTTCGCCACCCCGATAAACCCGGTCCGGTGAATAAGACGGGTTAGTCCCTGCCGGTAGGAGCGGCTGACGGGTACGGCGATCCCGGCGGGGGTCTTGAGGGCGAGCCGGCTGCCATCGCGGACATGGCCGACGATGGCGGCATGCGCGATCCAGTAGCTGCGGTGGACCTGGATGCCGGGAATGCCGGCGGCGGCCATATCGCGGATGGCATCGCCCAACCGGTAGAGCACCATCGCCTCGCCGCGATCGGTGATGACGCGGAGATAATGTTCAGCGGCGATGAGCACGTGGATATTGGTGCCAAGCCGGGGCGGCAGGCGGGTGAGCAGGCCGGTGAGCATGCTGGTGAGCATGCTTGGCTGCGTGTTGGGCTGCGTGTTGGCGGTTTGTGAGGCGGATGTGATGTTGCCGATCCATTGCAGCACATCGAGACGGAACATGGCGTGGAAGAACAGGGCAATGAGCGGAAAAAGCACGATTCCGAGGATGTTGCCGAACAGATAGGAGAGGGCGAGCGCCAGCGGCTGATCGAGGCCGGGATATTGGTGGGCGATATCCGACAGGCCGAACAGCTTGTAGCGGCTGACATAGAGTGGGCGCATCAGGAAGGCGGCAAGGATGGGAGCGAGCAGCAGCAGGAGCGCGCGCGGCAGGCGGGGCGCCAGGTGCCGCAAGGCCATGCCAACAAGACCATAGAGCCACCAGCTCGGCATCACGCCGGACAGGACAAAGAGCAGGGCGGTGCCGCGGGGCAGCAGCTTGGCGCTGCCGGCCTGTGCCCAGCCGAGCGTCAGGCCAACGACCAGGGGCACGATTATCCAGAACAGCAGCCAGAGTTTTTGGCGATGCCGGCGGGAGGTGGGGTGCTGGTCCGCGTCCGGCGAAACCGCGAGGGGCGGCGCCGTCTGCGCTTCTTGAGTGGCACGCATGAAATTTGACCCGGGCGTGAATGCCATTCGTGCATTAAATCAGCACGGCCCAAGAAAGTCCAGTGGAGCCCCCGGGATACGAGAGGGAAAAGGGTTGTGTGTTGCGGATCCGATGCAGTTGTGGAGCGCGACTCGGGGTTTCAGCAGCCGGGCAACGAGCCGGGCGAAAACAGGGGATGCGACATGCGGACAACAAGCGAAAATCGGGCGGGGAACCGGGCTGGCTGGCTTTGCGGCGCTGCGCTGGTGGTGGCCATGACCGGCGTGACGCCAGCTGTGGCGCAGACCGAAACGGCTGAGATGAATGACAGCGGTGTCAACGAGATCATCGTGACGGCACGTAAGCGCGCGGAGCGTCTGATGGATGCGCCGCTGAGCATCCAAGCCTTTACCAAGGAATCGATTGCGGCTGCCGGCATCGACAATCTGCAGCAGATTGCCGACCGCACACCGGGTCTCAACTTCCAGAACATGGGCAACTCCCAGCCTGGCCGCTTTAACAGCGCGATCAGGTTCCGGGGCATGGATGTGAACATCACCACGCCGTCCAACCAGACCGGCGCGTTTCTGGTGGACGGGGTGCTGGTGCTGGGCGGTGCGCAGTCGGTCGGCTTTGGCGATCTCGAGCGGATCGAGGTCATCAAAGGGCCGCAGGCGGCTTATTTTGGCCGCGGCACCTTTGGCGGCGCGGTCAATCTGGTGACGCGCGACCCGGGCGAGGATTTCTCCGGGCAGCTGGCGGGCGAATATAGCCCGAATTTCGACAGTTATAATCTTTCGGCCGCTATCGAGGGCGGCATTGCGCCGGGGATCACGGCGCGGATCAGCGGATCACGGGTGAACAAGGGTGCGATGTTCCGGGCGACCGATGGTGGCGAACTCGGCGCCGAGCGCACCGACATGGTGAATGCGACTGTGGTCTTCAAACCGGTGGAAGGGGTGCGGATCAAGGCGCGGGCGACACTGGGCTGGGACACCGACGGAGCGGCATCGACCGCTTTTGTGCCCTTCGCGCGGTTTGGCAATGCGCCGATCGGAACCCCGATCACGGTGAAGACGCAGCGCAATCCGGCGTTTTCGACGACATTGCGCCAGCCTTACCAGCTCGGGCCGGTGCCAACGGGGACGCCGATCACCAGCAACACGCAATTCTACACGGTGCCAGCCTCTGGCAGCCTGCCGGCGCTCAATGTGGCGGATGTGATCGTGGGGAACAGCCTCAATCTGCCCGATACCGGGACGCCTGACCTCGACACCTTCGGGCTGCGGACCGATTGGCGCATCTTTTCGCTGACTGGCGATTTCGACTTGGCCGACAATCTGACGCTGTCGCTGCTCGGCGGCTATAACAGCCGCAAGACCACCCAGATCAGGGACGGGGACTTTTCCGATGCGCAGGCCTGGGCGCTGAAGAGCTTCCTCATTCTGGAAAGCTACACGATGGAGGGCCGGTTGAGCTGGGACCTCGGGCGGCTGCGGCTTTTGGGCGGAGTCAGCTATTATGACCAGGTCCAGCGTGGCGTGATCGACAGCGGCACCGGCGTCTTTACCAGCCTGTTTGGCGCGCGAGACGTGACCGGCGGCAATACCGGCGGCAATGACATCAACACGCTGGGTTTCTTCGGGTCGGCCGAATTTGATTTCACCGACTGGCTGACGCTTTCGGGCGAGGGGCGCTACCAGATCGACAAGCTGACGCCGCGCGCAGGCGTGTTCGGGGTGAGCGAAACGATCTTGCCGCAGCAGACCTACAATAATTTCCTTCCGCGCGTGATCCTGACGGCGCGCCCTGACCGGCAGACCACAATCTATGCCAGCTATTCGGTGGGTGCGCTGCCCGGCGACGCCAATGCCATTCTGGCGACCCTCTCCCCGGCGGAGCGGGCGCAGGTGACGGCGCAGGCACCCGACATTCAGGATCAGGTCGATGCGCAGCTGCTGAAGAGCTGGGAAATCGGCCTGAAGCGGAGCTTTGATGACGGGCGGGCGACGCTGGCGGTCTCGGCCTATTCGATGAACTGGTCGAACATGCTGTCTCAGGCCAATGTGAGCATCACCACCGATGCAGGCCTTCCGCGGTTTCTGTTCCCGGTTGTGGCCGGATCAAGCCGGATCCGGGGCGTTGAGCTGGAAGCCACCGCCCAGCCGGTGGAGGCGGTGCAGGTGCGCGGCTCGCTGGGCTATATCGATGCGCGCTATGTCGATTTCAGCAATTCCGGGTTGAATTCGCTGTTCGGCATCACCGGCAATTTGTTCAAGGCCGATGGCAATCAGCTGCCGCGCTCGCCGGAGTGGATGGCCACGGTGGGCACGACGATCAGCCAGTCGCTTTCGGAGCAATGGGACGCGGCGCTGTTGGTCGACATGATTTATCAGGGGAAGACCTTTACAGACGAGACCAATCTGGCATCTATATCTGACTTCGTGCTGGTGAATGCCCGGCTGAGCTTTGTGAGGCAAAAAAGTTTGACGCTTGAAATCTTCTGCGACAATTGCTTCGATCAGGGCGGCTGGCGCACCGGTCGGCGTTTGCTCGACTTTTCCGTCATTCCCAATTTCTTCAACCGGCAGGGTGCCGTGGTGCAACCGCAGGACCGGCGCGAGGTGGGCGTAGCGGCGCGCTTCGATTTCTGATGCGCAGCTGGCCTTTCCTGATGGCCCTGCTGCTGGTTCCGGCCGCCGTGATGGCGGCCGAGCCCACTTCCTCATCCCCAACCGCTTCATTCAAGGTTTTGGAGGCGGCGCATGCGGAGCCGGGCTCCATGTTCATGGAGGTGGACGGGCTGCGGGTGCATTATGTGGATGAAGGGCTGAGGGAGGCGGGCGCCCCGGCGGTGCTGATGCTGAATGCGTCTTACACGAATTTATCGTCCTGGCGCGGGGTGGCGGAGCGGTTGCGGGGGGGGCATCGGGTTATCCGGCTGGATTTTCCAACGGTGGGGCTTAGCGGGGGACCGGGCGGGCCGGCGGCGGATGCGATGCTGGATATTCGGGCGTTTGAGGGGCTGGTGCTGGGGGTGATGGACCGGCTGGGGGTGACGCAGGTGACGCTGGTGGGCACGTCTTCAGGCGCGATTGTGGCGTTTCGGCTGGCGGCGGCGCATCCGGAGCGGGTTACGCGGCTGGTGCTTTTGAATGCGGCGGGCTTGCCGCGCACGGCGGCGACCGACCCGTTGCGGGCGCGGGTGCGCGCAGCCGATGCGCCGCCGGTGGGGAGCTTGGGGTTTTGGCGGGAGAGTTTGGAGGCGAATTTTTCGCAAGCCTCGCGGGTGAGCGATGATCTGGTGCGCTATGTTTATGACATGAACCGGCGGGCCGAGCAGGACCGGGAGGGGCGGGTTTTTATGAAGACCTTTGCGACCGGGGATCCGCAGGGGGTTTTGGGGCGGATTACGATGCCGACGCTGATTTTATGGGGGAAGAAGGGCGTGACGCTTTCGCATCTGGAAGCGGAGGTTTTTCAGGGCTGGTTGACGCGCGCGCCGGTGATGATCCGCAAATATGAAGATGCCGGGCATTATCCGCAGATGGAGCAGCCGGGCGCTGTGGCGGGGGATATTGCGGCGTTTGTGGCGGGTGAGATGGATGCGCGGTTGCGGCCGGCGCCGGGCGTGATGGCGGCAACGCTGGCGGAGGTGCCGTTTTGGCAGGCGAATGCCGGGCTCTGGCTGGGCGAGGATGTGTATATGACAGGCGCCGGTGAGCCGAAGATTAAAGGCTATGCCAATCTGACCGAGACGCGGCTGGAGGCGGCGGCGATGGAGGAGGAGGAATATCGCTTTTATCCGCCGTCCGAGATGGCGACGGCGATGGCGGGCGGGTTGTTGCGTGCCGGTGAGGGCGTGGAGGTGCGGCGGCTTTTGAAGGGGCAGATGGCGGACGCGGGGGGGCGGGTTATGCTGTTGCCGGAATTTAATGGCCAAGGCGCTGGCAAGACTGTGGAGATGCAGCCACTGACGGATGGGTCCGGCTTGATGACGGTGCGTGCGGAGACAGGCGGGCTGGATAGTTACCGGGTGCATGTGGACATCACAGCGCCGGACAGGCGGATCAGGAATACCATGGGGCTGGAGCCCGATGGCAGTTTGCGCGCGATTGCGCTCTACCGAGAGGTGCGGCGCGCGGCGGGCGAGAAGGCGGCATTGCTCAAGGAGTTGCGGGCGCGGTTTCGAGTGGCGGTGATTGTGGAGGGTGGGCCGGATGGGCGGCCGGTGGCACGGCGGGCGGAGTGAGCGTTTCGGCTGGAAGCTTGGCGGGCTTGCGTTAGGGGGGCGATTGGGCCATAGGGCCGCTTCCCCCAGCTTATGGGCGACGGGAGAAGCAGGCCGGAGGGGCGTTCGCATGGTGCGGCGTCAGCGATCGGTACGGGAGATGAGAGCATGCCGTTTTACGAGCATGTCTTCCTCGCGCGGCAGGATTTGGCTACGGGCCAGGTTGAAGCGCTGACGGAAGGCTTTACCAAGGTTTTGGCAGATGGAAATGGCCGGGTTGTGTCCCAGGAATATTGGGGTTTGCGCAGCCTTGCGTATCGGATTCAGAAGAACCGCAAGGCGCATTATGTGATGCTGGTGCTCGATACGCCGGCGCCGGCTCTGGCCGAAATGGAGCGTCAGGTCGGGCTGAACGAAGATGTTATCCGGCATATGACCATCCGCATTGATGAACTGCCGACCGAAGGCAGCGCGATGACGCGCCGGGGCGACCGTGAAGGTGGACCCAGAGGTGATCGTGGTGATCGGCCTGATCGCGGCGACCGTGGTGATCGTGGCGACCGTGGTGATCGTGGCGACCGCGGTGATCGTGGTGATCGTGGCGGGCGGGGCGAACGCCCGGCTCGTGCGTCGGCCTCAGCGGGAGAATAAATATGGGACGTCCGTTTTTCCGCCGCCGCAAGAGCTGCCCGTTTTCGGGCGCCAATGCGCCTGCGATCGATTATAAGGATGTGCGGCTTTTGCAGGGTTTTGTCTCCGAGCGGGGCAAGATCGTGCCGGCGCGCATTACTGCGGTTTCCGGCAAGAAGCAGCGCGAGCTGGCCAAGGCCATCAAGCGTGCGCGTCATCTGGGCTTGCTGCCCTATCTCGTGAAATAAGGAGCGAGAGCGATGGATGTGATTTTGCTTGAGCGCGTCGAAAAGCTGGGTGCTATCGGCGATGTGGTTTCGGTGAAAACCGGTTATGCGCGCAACTTTTTGTTGCCAACCGGAAAGGCGCTGCGGGCGACCGAGGGCAACCGTGCGAAATTTGAAGCTGACCGTGCGCGGATTGAGGCGGACAATGCCAAGCGCCGGGATATTGCCCGGTCCGACGCCAAGGACATTGAAGGGCTGACGGTGATCTTGATCCGCCAGGCTTCCAATGCCGGCCAGCTTTACGGCTCTGCGGCGACGCGCGATATTGCCGAGGCGCTGAGCGCGGATGGCCATAAGCTGACCCGCAATCAGATTGTGCTCGACAAGCCAATCAAGACGCTTGGCTTGCATGATGTGAAGGTGGCGCTGCACCCGGAAGTTGTGGTGGCGATCAAGGTCAATGTGGCGCGCTCTACAGAAGAGGCCGAGCTGCAGGCCAAGGGCGTTGATGTGACCCAGGATCAGTTTGAGCGTGATGAAGCGGGCTTTACCGAGGATTTTGATCCGAACGCTGAACCCGGTATTCCGAGCGAAGCGCCAGCCCAGGCAGCTGCGGAAGCGGCCACTGAGGTTGCGGATGAAGATGTTTCCGAAGCGCCAGCGGCTGAAGCTGCTGACGATTCCGCCGAGGCGTCTGACGAAAAAGCCTGAGCCCGGGGCTTCCCCGGCTTTGAAAAATGGCCGCGTGTTCCTTGGAGCGCGCGGCCATTTTCTGTTGTGCTGGCTTGACCCTTGCGCGCGGGTCGGTCAGGGGGAGGCATGACTGATGAGACCAGCCCCGCCGTTCCTCCAGAGCTTGAAGCCAATCCGCCCGCAGCCGAGGCACCGGTGATGGATACGCCGCCGGACCGGCTGTGTGCGTCGCCGCGAAGCCCGTTTCATGACGCGGCGTTGCTGGAGCGTGGCGTGGGGATAGTGTTTAATGGGGTGGAGCGCACCAATGTGGACGAATATTGCGTGTCCGAGGGCTGGGTGAAGTTGACGGCGGGGAACAGCCGGGACCGTTATGGCCAGCCGCTGACGATCAAGCTGAAGGGCGAGGTTAAGCCTTATTACAAGAGCTGAAGCTTACCGGCGGGAGAGGCCGGGTTTGAGATGAGCGATTTGTTTGGCAGTAATAAGAGCGCTGATGGGGCCGGTTCGGCGGCGGTGGTGCCGCTGGCGGAGCAGTTGCGGCCTGCGTCTTTGGGCGAGATTTTGGGGCAGGAGCATCTGACCGGGCCGGACGGGGCGATTGGGCGGATGGTGGCGGCTGGCCGGCTTTCCAGCCTGATTTTATGGGGGCCGCCGGGGACGGGGAAAACGTCGATTGCGCGGTTGCTCGCTGATGCGGTGGGGATGCGTTTTGTGGGCGTGTCGGCGGTGTTTACCGGCGTGGCGGAACTGAAGGCGATTTTTGCTGATGCCCGGCGGTTGGCAGCGGGCGGCGTGCGGACCTTGTTGTTTGTGGACGAGATTCACCGGTTTAACCGGGCGCAGCAGGATGGGTTTTTGGGGCCGGTGGAGGCCGGCGATGTGGTGTTGGTGGGGGCGACGACCGAGAACCCGAGTTTTGCGCTGAATGCGGCTATTTTGAGCCGGGCGCAGGTGCTGGTGGTGAAGCGGCTGGAGGCGGCGGCGTTGGCGGCGCTGTTGGGGCGAGTGGAGGCGCTGGTGGGGGCGGAGTTGCCGCTTTTGGACGAGGCGCGGGCGGCGATGTTGGCCGGCGCGGACGGGGACGGGCGGTTTTTGTTGGGGCAGGTGGAGACGCTGCTGGCGGCGGCGCCGGACGAGGCACTTTCGGCGGCGGAACTGGGGGCGTTGTTGCAGCGGCGGATGCCGGTTTATGACAAGGATCAGGATGGGCATTATGGGCTGATTTCGGCGCTGCATAAGAGCTTGCGCGGGTCTGATGCGGATGCGGCGGTGTATTGGCTGGCGCGGATGCTGGAGGCGGGTGAGGAGCCTTTGTATCTGCTGCGGCGGCTGGTGCGGTTTGCCAGCGAAGACGTAGGGTTGGCCGATCCGCAGGCGCTGGTGGTGACATTGGCGGCGGCAGACGCGTTCCGGATGTTGGGGTCCCCGGAGGGGGAGTTGGCAATTTTTGAGGCGTGTTTGTATTTGGCGACCGCGCCCAAATCCAATGCGGCGTATAAGGCGGAGAAGGCGGCGCGGGGGCTGGCGCGGGCGACCGGCTCTTTGCCGCCGCCGGACCATATTTTGAACGCGCCCACCAAGCTGATGAAGGAGATGGGGCGGGGCAAGGGCTATGCCTATGACCATGATGCGCCGGATGGGTTTTCGGGCGCGGATTATTGGCCTGAGGGTGTTGCGGGCGAGGCTTTGTATCAGCCTTCCCCGCGCGGGCTGGAGGCGCGGCTTTCTGAGCGGATGGCGGAATGGGCGCGGCGGAGATCTGAGATTCGGGCTGGGAAGAAGGGGGCATGAGATTCTCACGCTTTGTGGGGATTGATTGGTCGGGGGCGAGGGGGGCGCGGCATCCTTCGGTGCAGGTGGCGGAATGTGCGGCGGACGGGCAGTTGCGGCTGGTGGTGCCGGACGGCGGCACTTGGTCTCGGATGGGGGTTTTGGATTGGCTGTCTGGGCTATCGGGTGATGTGTTGGTGGGGATGGATGCGGGGTTTGGATTTGCGCGGGTGCCAGGTTTTGAAGGCGAGGCGCGGCGGCTTTGGGGGGAGGTGGAGGCGGCGTGTGGGGGCGACGCGGACCTTGGCGGGCATGGCTTTGTGACGGCGCGGCGGGACGCGTTCTGGATGGGGGCGGCGGATGGGCCACGCGCGGCGCGGGCGCATTTGCGGGTTTGTGAGCGGGTATATGCGGCGCGCAAGCTGGGGGTGCCGACGTCTAATTTTGTGTTGTTGGGGGCGTCGCAGGTGGGGAAGGCGAGTTTGAGTGCGATGCGGCTTTTGCATCGGCTGGACTGGCCGGTGTGGCCGTTTGATCCGGTGCCGGCGCGGGGGCCGGTGATTGCGGAGATTTATTGCCAGGCATTTGGCCGGATGGCGGGCGTGCGTGGGAAGGTGCGCGAGAGGGCCGTTTTGGCGGGGGTTTTGGGGCATTTTGGGGTGGCTGTGCCGGATGATTTGGGGGCGATGTTTGCCGACCATGTGGGGGATGCGTTGATGACGGCGGCGGGGCTGCGGGCGCTCGCGAACGAGGGGGCGGGGGAGGCGGGGCTTTGGCGGCCTGAGGGGATGACGCCAGAGATCGCGCGCACCGAGGGGTGGACGTTTGGGATTTCGTGATACAATAATTGTTATGGGTGTTGGGAGAGACGGCATGAAAGCTTCGCGGCGGGATTTGATGGGGCTGGCAGCCATGGTTCCGGTGGCGGCGATGGCGGGTCCCGGCGCGGCGAGGGCAAAAGAAGCCCAGAAAGCTGTTGAGCGGTTGATGCCGGACGGGCGGTTGCCGGTTAATCGGGAGCGGGCTTATCGGATGATGAAGGCGGCAGGCGTTGATGCGATTATTGGCGCGACGGACGCGAACTCCTTTTATCTGACAAATGTGCGCAGTGTTCTCAGTGAGATGGGGCTTCCTCGGTTGGTTATCGGGATTATGCCTGCTGATCCGAGCAAGCCTATTGTGGCGGTGATGCCGGGCATTGATATTGGGCGTTTATCTGGGGCCGAGCGCGACGTGGGGCGCGAATGGCCGGAGGTTGTGACATGGACGGCGCCGGTTGACCGGGCCGTGTATGAGAGCGTGACCAAGCTGGATGCTGATGCCATGCCGGAGGCCGCGCCGTCGCAGGGGTGGCCGAAATCTGCGACCGGGGCGCTGACGCCTATTGAGATGGCATGGGAGAGCCTGAACGACTCTTTGCCGATGGCCAGCGCGGCAACGCCAGCGCTTGGGGTGAAGAAGGCGCTGGCTGATTTGGGGCTGACCCGGGCGCGGGTGGCGGTGGATGATGGGTCTTTGGTTGAGGATTTGCGGCGGGTGGGGCTGGATGATTTGAAGATTGTTCCGGGCGACAATCTGTTTTTGAAGATACGCCATGTGAAGTCGGCGGTGGAAATTGACCGGATGCGGACGGTGACGCGGCTGAATGATGGCGCGGCGCGGGCGATGATTGCGAATTTGCGGCCTGATATGAGTTTTGAGGAGGTGCAGGCGCTGTTTTTTGGGGAAGTGGCAAAGCGGGGGGGGCGGCCTGAGTTTATTGTGGCGGGGATGACGTCTGGCCTGCGCCATGGCCGGACGGTGCCGCATGAGCCGTTTTTGGTTGATTGTTGCGGGAATTTTGATGGCTATAGCGGGGATTTTGCGCGGACTGTTGTGTTGGGCGCCCCGTCACAGCTGCTTATGGACCGTTCCAAGATGCTGGGACGGCTGGCGGCGGAGATTACCGGGATTTTGAAACCGGGGATAAGCTATAGCCAGATCCGGGCGCGCGGCGGCGAGATGGCGAAGAAATTGGGGATGAATTATAGCGTGGGCGTGGGACCGCACGCTGTGGGGCTGACACATTCTGATGATCCGCGCGGCGATGGGATGCCCATTCCAGCTCGCGAAGATGTGGTGCTGGAACCTGGCATGGTGTTGACGGTTGATTTGCCCACATTGGAGCCGGGCTGGGGCTCTATGCATTTGGAAAGCTTGATTTTGATTACGGCGGATGGGGCGGAGTGGCTCGATCGGTTTGATGATCCGCTTTATGAGGTTTCTGTTTAACCGGGGCTTAGGTTTCTATGGGGAGGCTTCCTAAGGGGCAGGTTTCGCTTTAGGGGCTTTTACGTGTTGGCCGCTTTTCCTCCTGTATTGCTGGTTGCCCTTGGGGGCGGCGCGGGGGCGGCGTTGCGGTTTTTGCTGGGCGGCTGGGCGGCGACGGCGTTTGGGCCTAGCTTTGCCTGGGGGACGTGGATCGTCAATATTTTGGGTAGTTTCTTGCTGGGGATGCTGGCGGGCTATTTGATGCGCTTAGAGACTGATGGCGAGGGGGTTCGGCTGCTTTTGGGCGTGGGGCTGTTGGGCGGATTCACGACGTTTTCTACGCTTAGCATTGAGTTGGTAGCGATGCTGAATCGCGGTGAGATGGGCCTGGCGGCGGCTTATGCGGTTAGCTCATTGGCCGGCGGCGTTGTGGCGGCGGTTGTTGGCCTGACTTTGGGGAGGCCGTGATGCCAGAGGCGATTATTGCAGAAGACGATGATGATATCCGGGTGGACCGTTGGTTTAAGCGGCATGCGCCTGAGGTGAGCTTCAATCTGGCGTCCCGCTGGGGGCGGATGGGGCAGATGCGGCTGGACGGGGTGAAGGCCGGGCCGGGAGACCGGGTGAAGGCCGGGCAGACCTTGCTATGGCCTGAGGTGGAGCCTGAGATGGTGGCGAGCCGGCCTGTGCAGCGCGAGCGCGAGGGACTTTCGCCTACGCAGATTGAGTTTGTGCGGTCTTTGGTGATTTATAAGGATGCCAATGCGATTGTGATCAACAAGCCGCCGGGGCTGGCGACGCAGGGCGGGACCGGGACGACGACGCATGTGGACGGGCTGCTGGAGGGCCTGATGTTTGATCTGGAGGTGCGGCCCAAGCTGGTGCACCGGCTGGATAAGGATACATCGGGCGTGTTGCTGCTGGCGCGGACGGCGCGGGCGGCGGCGTATTTTTCCAAGGGGTTTGCAGGCCGCGAGGCGAAGAAGACCTATTGGGGGCTGACGATGGGGCTGCCAAAGATTCATGCTGGCACTATTGAGGCGGCGCTTTCCAAACAGCCGGGCAGCGGCGGCGAGAAGATGCATGTGGATGAAGAAGGCGGGCTGGCGGCCAAGACGCGGTACCGGGTGCTGGACTGGGCCGCAGGACGCGCGGCCTGGGTGGAGTTTATGCCGCTGACCGGGCGGACGCATCAGATACGGGTGCATGCGGCGGCGATGGGGCATGTGCTGGTGGGCGATGCGAAATATGGGGGCAAAGAGGCGTTTTTGACCGGCGGGATATCGCGGAAGCTGCATTTGCATGCGCGGCGGCTGGTGATTGATACGCCGGGCGGCGGCAAGATTGACGTGACCGCGGATTTGCCGGGGCATATGGCGGAGAGCTTTGAGCTGCTGGGCTTTGATCCGGCGCGCGGGGAGCCGGTGGTGGAGGCGCCGCAGCCTGTGGCGGCGGCTAAGCCTAAGGTGCGGCGGCTTTCTCAGGCGACGAGTGGGAATAGGCGCGGCGAGAGGAGATCGCGGGGCAAGGGTTGAGCGGAGATCGCGGGACAAGGGTTGAGCGGAGATCGCGGGGCAAGGGTTAGATTAGCCAGAGCGATTGTAGCTCGCGGACCATGTGGGTGGGCAGGGTTTCGGTATCAAAGCTGTTGGCATCGGGCGGCGCGTCTAGCACTTCCAGATAGCGCCAGCCTTGATGGGCGCGGCGGGGTTGGGGCGTGAGGGGAACCGGGCCGGGGCTGAGGCCGATGCGGCATTTTTGGCCCCAGGGGGTTTCGATCATGGTGAAGCCGAGGATTTGCTGGCGGGCGATGAGGCGGTGTTTGATGATCCAATAGAGCGAGCCGCCTATCAGCTCTTCGGCGCGTTTGGGCATGAAGCGGGTGAGGGCGGCGGCGTCTGGACCGTGGTTTTCGGCTTGGCGGCGGGCGAGGGTCTCGATGTCTGGGCAGCCGACGGCGACTTTGGTGAGGTGTAGCATTAACCCCCTCCTCACCCTAGCCGGGTGACGCCTACCAAGGTGGCGAGGCCGAGGAAGGCGAAGAAGCCCATGCTGTCTGTGATCATGGTGACGAAGACGGACGAGGCGACGGCGGGATCGGCTTCCAAACGTTCCAGCGTTACCGGGACCAGCACGCCCGCGAGGCCGGCGATGAGGATGTTGAAGAGCATAGCGGCGGCTATGACGAGGCCGAGCAGGGCGTTGCTGAAGACCAGCGCTGTGCCGATCCCCATCAGCGCGGCGATGGCGAGGCCGTTTAGCAGCGCTACCTGCACTTCGCGCCAGATGGTGCGGCGGGTATTGGCTTCGGTGAGTTGATTGGTGGCGAGTGCGCGCACGGTGACGGCCATGGTCTGGTTGCCGGCATTGCCGCCGACGCTGGCGACGATGGGGGAGAGAGCGGCCAGCACCACCAGCTGCTCGATGGTGGCGGAGAATGAGGCGATGATGGAGGCGGCGATCAGCCCAGTGCCGAGGTTGGTGATGAGCCAGCGGGCGCGGGTGCTGAAGGTGGTGAGGATGGGTTCGTTTATGTCTCCGTCTCCGGCGCCGGAGAGTTTTAGCACGTCTTCGCCGGCTTCTTGTTGGATGATGTGGACGATATCATCCACGGTGATTACGCCTACGAGGCGCCCGCCATAATCTACGACAGCGGCTGAGATGAGGCCGTATTTCTGGAAGATAAGGGCGACTTCTTCTTGATCCATGGTGACCGGGATCAGGGTTTGTTCACGCTGCATGATATCGGAGACGGCGACTTCACGGGGTGTGGTGAGCAGCCATGACAGGCGCATGGTGCCCACCGGCTTGCGGGCGGCATCGATGACGAAGATTTCCCAAAAGTCTGTGGCCGGATCGGTGCTGGCGCGGACATGGGCGAACACATCGGCGATGCTCATGGCCTCGGTGACGGTTACCAGTTCGCGCTGCATGAGGCGGCCGGCGGATTCTTCCGGGTATTTTAAGGCGGCTTCGATATCGGCACGGTCTGCGGGGGCTAGCGCGTCCAGCACTTCGCGCTGTTCACCGGCCTCCATGTCTTCGATAATGGCGACGGCATCATCGGTATCGAGGCGGGTGACGACGTCGGCGACTTCGTTGGCGCTCATATCGGCGAGGACGTCTTCGCGGACATAATCATCCAGCTCGGCGATGACGGCGGCATCCAGCGCTTCGCCGATGGCGGAGGCGAGTTGGGCCCGGGCGTTTTCGGGCACGAGCGCGAACAGATCGGCGATATCGGCGGGATGAAGCGGGGCGACGAGGCTGCGGGCGGCTTCGAAATCTTCGGCGACGAGCGCGGCTTGTACAGAGGCGACAAAGCCGCGGCTCAGCCGGCCCTCTTCGAGCGGCTCTTGCGGCACGTCTGCCGAGGGGTAGATCTGATCGACCATGGATTTGGCTTAGCGCCAAGCGGCGGTTCGCGCTACACCTTGAAGCAGAGCAGAGGGGGAGGCAGAGCAGAGGGGAGAAAGGGAGGACGCGTGATGGCGATGCTGGTGGTGGTGCTGCTGTTTGGCACGGCGGTGATGCTGGGGGGCTATATGGCTTGGCAATATTGGATGGGCGTGCGGGTGGCCAAGGCGATGAGTGCGGCGCATTTGCTGTTGGGGGCGGCGGGGCTGGAGGGGATAGCTTTGCTGTTGCGCGGGGCGCCGGACGGCACCAAATATGGCGGCGGCGGGATGTTGTTTGGCTTTGAGGCGGGGCCCGTGGCCGGCGTGGGGCTGGCGGCGGCGTTTATCACCGGGCTCTTGGTGCCGCTGATTGCCAAGCCGAAGCCGGAGACGGCGGGGAAGATGATTGTTGCGCATGCCACTCTGGCGACGCTGGCGTTTTGCGTGCTGATCTGGTGGTTGATGCGGCGTTAGAAGGGGGTGCTCGAAGCCTCTAGCCGGCGGCGGAGCAGGGCGACTTCTGGGATGCCTTGGGCATGGCGGCGGCCGAGCAGGCGTTCGGCTTCGGCGGCGATGTCTTCAAGGGTGTCGATAAGGGTTTCCAGCGCGGCGGCGCGGGCGGTGCTGTCTTGCGTGGCAGTGTTGGTGAGCGTGCTTTCTATGGCCTGGGGCACGTGTTTTTTGATGAGGTTGGCGACTTCGGCAGGGTCTTCCGGCGGCGTGGGGCTGGCGGCGGCGGCGCAGAGACGGGCGGCGCTGCGGCGGGCCACGGCTATGCGGGCGGCGTGGCCGGGGGCGTTTTGGGCGAGTGCATCCCATTGGGGAGCGCCGGGGAGATCCGGTTTGGCGAGAGCGGGCTTGGCGCGGGATTTGGCGCGCGGGGTTTCAATGAGGGCAGGATGCTGCGGGGTGGTGCCAAGGCGGCCCATCAACCAGACGCTGGGGAAGGCGAGCAGCAGGGTGAAGAGCGCGGAATAGCCGGCATCTCCGGCGGAACTTTCCCCAAGGGCGTTGCCGAGCAGCACACCGGCGACCAGCGCCAAGCATAGCCCGGCGAACACTTGCGCCATGGCTTCGCCGAGCAGCGACAGCCAGCGCCGATTGAAAATGATGAGCGCCAGACCCAGTATGGCGATGAAGAAAAACATGGGCGGCGGCGGTTCCTGTGAGAAGGGGGGAAAGTCTAATGTGCGATGGCGCGGAGTTTGGCGCAAGGTGCGGGCACGCTATTGCCAGGGGCGGGCGCGGTACCATCTGGTGATCACATATTTTTTGCCTGCCGTTACCGGGCAGCCCGCGTGAAGGGTTTTGGGATTGGTCAGGCCATCGGGGCTTGCGTTGTTCCAGAGGGCGATCACGCCGGCCTTGGGTTTGAGCGCGGTGTCTATTTCGGGAAAATGCGTGAGGCCGCCTTCTTCGACGTCGTTGAGGAATACCATGGCGGTGAAGCTGCGCTGGCCGCCGTGCGCCATGACGTCTTCCCAATAGCTGGTGCCGGGATGGAACCAATCATGATGCGGCTTGAATTGCTGGCCTATGGTGTAACGCTGGCCTTGGATGGTTTCGCCGAAGATGCGTTCGAGACCGAGCAGATCGTCGATACGGTCGCTTATCGTGCGGATGAAGGGATCGTGGGGGTTTATATTGCCGGAGTAGCTGGTTCGGAAACCGCTGTCATAAGCGAGATCGAACACGGCGCTGGGCTCTGCCACGGCATCGACCATCTCGATCATTTTTGTGCATTCTGCGGCGCTCATGAAATTGCCGACGGCGAAGAGCTCGATCGTGGCGAGAGGGACTTTATGGACGGCGCGATTGGCCGCTAATCTGGCCCGCACTTGTTCGCCGATGTGGCGCAGGCGGACTTGATCGAAATTGTCAGGATATTTTGTTTCTAGCTTCGCCATAGCGTGATTTTAGCTGCGTGTTAGCTCTGGAGGCAAGGTCATTGACGGTGTGCAGCAATCACGCTGCAGCGTGATTGCAGATGTGTTTACGGTTCAATACACAACAATTTTTAATATATTTATACTTTGTTTAAGAAGGTTTATAATGTATGGATAAAGAGTGTATAAGGAGCCTGTGTCATGCGTTTTTTAGCTATAACAGCGGCCGCTTTGCTGCTGAGCGGTGCGGCGCAGGCGGCCATTATCGTTAACGGTAGCTTTGAAAGCGGCATCAACCCGCCGGGCGCAAATTTTTCCACGCTTGGCGCTGGGAACGCCAATATTACCGGCTGGACTATTGGTGGTGGTGGCATCGATTGGATAGGGACTTTTTGGGAGGCGTCGGATGGCCTTCGCAGTCTCGATATGACGGCGATTACGGCTGGCAGCATTTCGCAGAGCTTCGCAACCGTGATCGGTCAGCGTTACGTCATCTCTTTTGATATTGCCGGCAACCCGTCCCCAAGCGGCGGGCCGACGCTGAAGAGCCTCGATGTATCTGTTAACAGTTCAGGGCTTGCCAATTACACCTTCGATACGGCGGGTTTCACGAGGGCCAATATGGGATGGATAGGCAAAAGCTACAGCTTTATCGCGAATTCCACGACCTCCAATCTGGCTTTTGTAAGCAATAATGGCTTCGCGTCAGGGCCGGCGCTCGATAATGTTACCATTTCGGTGCCGGAAGCATCGACTTGGGCCATGATGATCATGGGGTTCGGATTGGTGGGCACAGCGTTGCGCCGTCGTCAGCGGTTTGTTGCGGCTTAGGTAGCTGCGGCAGCAGCCTTGAAATGGGCTCGGTTTGCGCCGGGCCTTTTTCTGTTTGAGTTAACAGTTCGATGTTTGCGAAGTGTTGTGGGCGGGGAGGAGCAGGCTGCCATCGCCGTAAGAATAAAAACGGTATTGATTTTCTATGGCGTGGACATAGGCCGCTTTCATAACCTCTATTCCCATCAAGGCACTGACCAGCATGAATAACGTAGATTTTGGCAGGTGAAAGTTGGTGATGAGGCCATCGATAGCTTGGAATTTATAGCCGGGGTGGATGAAGATGTCGGTGTCGCCGGAGAAGGGCTGGAGACGGCCGGTGCGGGCGGCGGATTCTAGCAGGCGGAGCGAGGTGGTGCCGACGGGGATGAGGCGGTTACCGCGGTCTTTGACGGCGTTTAGACGGGCGGCGGTTTCGGCGGTGATTTCGCCCCATTCACTGTGCATCTGATGATCTTCCAGGCGCTCGGCTTTTACCGGCAGGAAGGTGCCGGCGCCGACGTGGAGGGTGAGAGTTTCCTGGCCGATACCTCTTGCGGCAAGGGCGGCCCATAGCTCGGGGGTGAAGTGGAGGCCGGCGGTGGGGGCGGCGACGGCGCCGTCTTTTGTGGCGTGGAGGGTTTGGTAATCTTCGGCGTCTTGCGCGTCGGTGGCGCGTTTGCCGGCGATATAGGGGGGGAGCGGCATGGTGCCGGTGGCTTCGAGCGCGGCTTCCAGCGGGCCGTCGCAGGCGAATTCCCAGAGGATGGCGCCGTCGTCGCCGCGTTCTTTGACCTGACCGGTGAGGGCGGGGCCGAAACTGACGTGATCACCGATTTTGAGGCGGCGGGCGTTTTTGACGAAGCTCCACCAGAGCTTGAGGCCTTCGCGTTTGTGGAGCGTGACGCCGATGCGGGCCCCGTTATCGGCGTCCCCGCGCTGGCCATGAAGCTGGGCGGGAATGACGCGGGTATCGTTGATGACCAGCATATCGCCGGGATTTAGGCGGGAGGGAAGATCGCGGAAGATATGGTCCGAGAGCGTGGCGGTGCGCACATCTAACAGGCGGGCGCTATCTCGCGGCACCGCGGGGCGCAGCGCGATACGTTCAGGTGGGAGGTCGAAATCGAAATCGGAGACCAGCATGGCCGAGTTCCTAGCAGGTTGAGCTTGAAATTGAAGCCATGGGAAATGGGGACGGCAATAGGATTTGCTTCTGATTTTGGTAGTCGCTAACGGAGATTAAAATGTGGTGGCGATGATTGGGGCGGGGCTTGCATAAGGTGTTCAGGGTATTGGTGATAATGCCGTGCCTCGTGATACCCGCGCCCCTTTTCGCGCAGGACGTGCCTGAGGTTGCTCTTGCTGAGGCCTTGGTGATTCCGGCGCGTACCGAGGTGGTGCTCCGGGTTGATGTTGAGATATCGTCTAAGACAGCGAAGCGGGGGGATAAGTTCCCGCTGACTCTGGTCTCGGATATTCGGGTGGGCGATTACCTTTTGGTGCCGGCGGGTGCTACGGGCGAGGGCGAGGTTATTCATAGCGTTGGCAAGGGCTTTGGCGGGAGCGCAGGCGAGCTTTTATTGGCGGCGCGGTATCTGAATATCGGTGCGAGCAAGCTGAAATTGCAGAGTTTCAAAATCGCCAAGACGGGCGCGAATAATAGCGCCGAGGCGATTGTGGCGACCAATTTATTTCTGCCAGCCGGGCTATTTGTGACCGGGTCTAGCGCGGTCGTGCCTGCGGGGCAGGTGGCGGCGGCGAAAACGGCGGAGGCATTTTCTATGCCCGCTAATGAGGCGGCTATTTCCGAGTTACAACCTGAGGAGCAAGACTGATGCGGACGTACACGATCACGGCTTTGGGGCTGGCGCTGATAGCAGCACCGGCGATGGCCGCCACTAAGGGCAGCGCTACCCCCGAGATGATAGCTGCCGCTCCCGAAGGCCAAGGTCAGATAATCTTCTGGCGATCTGGCACCATGGTGGGCAAGGCCATGGGGTGCGGCGTGAATATTGGCGCTGAGCGTATCAGCGCGCTAGGTGCGGGCCGGTATTTCATTTTGAACACAGCACCGGGGGCCTATGAGTTTAATGCCAAGAGCGAAGCCAAGGATGTGCTGAACCTTGAGGTTGATGCTGGTGATACGACCTATGTAAAATGCACCATCAAAATGGGCGTGATGGCGGGACGACCGAATTTGTCACCCTCCAATGCCGAAGAGTTTAACGAAAAGCGGAGCGGGCTGAAGTATGTCGATAGCGATGATATTGGGCCGAAGGTTTTCGCAGACCCGGGCTTGATCGCGGCTGACGCGGCGGTGGCGGAATAAGGCTGTTGGCGGTCGGGCCTAGGGCCTGACCGCCGTTTCTGTCATTTTAGCGGCAGATCGGGGATGTCGTCTGGCACGTCTAGTGGTTTGGCTTTGGCGAGGGCGGCGAAATCTGGCGGGGGGACATTGTCGGCGGCGATGCTGGCCTGGAGGATTTTACTGGGGTTTTCCGGTGGTTCGCCGCGCACGATTTTATCGACATATTGCATACCGCTAATGACGCGGCCCCAGACGGTGTAATTGCGGTCCAGTTTCATCACGGGCTGGAAGACGATGTAAAACTGGCTGTTGGCGCTGTCTTTTTCCTGGGCGCGGGCCATGGCGACGGCGCCGCGTACATGGGGGAGGTCGTTGAACTCTTCCTCAATGTCCGGCATTTCTGAGCCGCCGCGGCCGGTGCCTGTCGGGTCTCCGCCTTGGGCCATGAAGCCTTCGATGACGCGGTGGAAGATGGTGCCGTTGTAAAAACCTTCACGGGTGAGGGTTTTGATACGTTCGGCGTGTTTGGGGGCGACATCGGTGCGCATGACGATGCGGACACGGCCGCCGGTGGAGAGATCGAGGACGAGGACGTCTTCTTCGTTAATAGTGGTCAGGCTGCCGGCAAGCTCAGAGGGCGGGGCCATTTTGGGCAGTTTAGGCGGGGCGCGCAGGTCTTTCTCGCTGGGCTTTTGGGCCATGGCGGGGAGCGCGAGAAAGAGCCCGGCGACAAACGCGAGCAGCAGGGTGAACAGCCTTGCCATGATTAAGAGCCCTTTCGGCCGGTCTGATTGACCCTGGCGATAACATCTGCAGCCACCGCCGGGGGCACGAATTTGGTAATGTCTCCACCATAAACAGCTATTTCCTTGACCAGACGTGAAGCGATGGGTTGGAGCGCCACATCGGCCATCAGAAAAACGGTTTCGATATTGTTGTTCAATTGCTGGTTCATGCCAGCCATCTGGAACTCATATTCGAAATCTGCAACCGCGCGCAGGCCCCGGATTATCATGGAGGCGCCTTGGCGCTCTGCGAATTTCATCAGCAGTGCGTCAAATTCCACGACGTCAACATTGCTGATATCGGCGGTTTCACGAGCGATCTGTGCTTTTCGTTCGGCCAGCGTGAACATCGGCGATTTGGCGGGGTTGGTGGCGACGCCGATAACCAGCTTGTCCACCAGCTTGGCCCCGCGCCGGATAATGTCCATGTGCCCCAGCGTTACTGGATCGAAGGTGCCGGGGTAGACGCCTATTCGCATCGGTCAGCGGTCCCGCTCGATGGCGAAGCGGGCGATGGCGCGCAGCAGATCGGCTTCTTCGCCAAAGCCCGCCAGATGCTCGATGGCTTGATCGATGAGCATCTGCGCCTGGGTGCGGGCGCGTTCTACGCCTAGCAGCGAGACGAAGGTGGCCTTGCCGGCGGCTTCATCCTTGCGGAGCGCCTTGCCGGCGAGTTCGGCGGAGCCTTCCACATCCAGAAGATCATCTGCGATTTGGAAGGCAAGGCCGAGATCACGGGCATAGCCATGCAGCGGGGTGCGCTGGGCTTCTGGGATGCGGCCCATGATGGCCCCGGCTTCCAAGCAGAAGCTGATGAGCGCGCCGGTTTTCAGTTGTTGCAGGCGGGTGACGCCAGCAAGATCGTAAAGCTCGTGTTCGGCCACCAAGTCCATCATCTGGCCGCCAGCCATGCCGGACGGGCCCGACGCGATGGCGAGCGCGGTGATTAGTTCCAGCCTTGCAAACGGATCTTCATGGGTGGCTTCATCGGCCAGCACTTCAAAGGCCAGCGCGTGGAGCGAATCGCCGGCGAGGACGGCGGTGGCTTCATCGAATGCTTTATGGACGGTGGGCTTGCCGCGCCGCATGTCATCATCGTCCATGCACGGGAGATCGTCATGGATCAGGCTGTAAACATGGATGCACTCAATGGCGACGCCGACGCGGAGCGCGCGGTCCCGGTCAACATGGAACAGATCACAGGCGGCGAGCACCAAGAGCGGCCGCATGCGCTTGCCGCCGCCGATGGCCGCGTGGCGCATGGCGTGGAAGAGCTGGGCGCGGCTGTCTTCAGGCACGGGTACGAGCCTATCGAAGCGCTGGTCTATGGCCTTGCCGATGATATCGAGCGCCGGCTTGAGGCTGAGGGAGGTGAGTGTCATCAAGGCCTCAGTTAGGGGTGGGGCTATCAAAGGGCCGGGTGCTTACCGCTTCGCCAGCGTCATTTTGCTGGATGGCATCAATGCGGGCGGTGGCCTCTGCCAGTTTGGCTTCGCATTGGGCTTTGAGGCTTTGGCCCTCGGTATAGAGCGCAATTGAATCTTCAAGGCTCGCGGCCCCGCCTTCCAGCTTCTGCACGATGGTTTCCAGACGCTTGAGCGCGTCTTCAAAACTAAGGGTAGTTACAGGGTTATCGGTCATCTGCGCGTTTCTGGACGGGCGGCGCTTTGCGGTCAAGCGGCAGTCTACGGTGGCCGTCTTAGGTGGCGGCGGCGCGGCGCTTGTCTAGGAAGCGGGTTTCGGCGGCAAGTATGCCGGCGAAAGAGGGGCGGGCATGGAGGGCGGCGGCATAAGCAGCCGTGCGCGGATAGCGGTCTGCGCTTAGAATCTGGCTGGCATGATTAAGATTGGCGAGCGCGCTGGCGACGGCGATGTCAGCAAGCGTCAGACGGTCTGCGACGAGATAATGGCTCTCGGGACTCTGGGTTTCCAGCCAGTCTAGGATCGGCGGAAGCTCTTCGGCTTCGGTGTGGGCGGCTAGCGCCTCATCGCCGGCTTGGCCTTGCACCAGCGGGCGCACGACGCGGTTGAAGAACAGCTTGCGGATACATTCGAACAAGATGGTGTCGGCGAATTCATCATACCAGATTGTCATGCCGCGTTCGGCCGGGTCTGCGGGGATGAGCGCGGGGTCGGGGTGCAGCGCTTCGAGATACTGCACGATGGCGCTGCTGTCCGGCAGTTTCAATTCGCCGTGCTGGAGCGCCGGCATTTTTCCGAACGGGCTGACGGCGCGGAAGGCCGGATCTGGATCGCCGAGCATGACGGATTTCAGCTCGAATTCGATGTTTTTTTCGCGCGCAAAGACCATGACCTTGCGGACAAAGGGCGACAGAATCGCGCCGTAGAGCAGCGGTTTGTCCATGTTATTTGCCTTCAAAACGCGCCGGGCGCTTTTCCATGAAGGCGTTGACGCCTTCGGTGAAGTCAGCGGTGCGGCCGGCGAGGCGTTGATTGTCGCGCTCAAGGCGCAGCGCGTCTGCGAGGCTGGAATCGAGGCAGGCGCGGATGCCCTGGCGGATGAGCGCATGGGCGAGCGTGGGGCCTTGGGCGAGCTTTTGGGCCAGTGCGCGGGCTTCGGGAAGGAGGGCTTCATCGTCTACAGCCTTGTAAATCAGGCCCCAGCTTTCGGCTTGCTCGGCTTTGATCCGCTCGCCTAGCATCATCATGGCGGTGGCGCGGGCTTTGCCGGCCAGACGAGGAAGCAGCCATGTCGCGCCGACATCTGGCACGAGGCCGATGTTGATGAAGGCTTGCAGCAGATAGGCCGAGCGGCCGGCAATGACGATATCTGCGGCCAGCGCCAGTGAGCAGCCAGCGCCGGCAGCGGCACCGTTCAGCGCGGTGACGATGGGCATAGGCAGCGCCATCAGCCGCTCCAGCAGCGGGTTGAAGTGCGATTCGAGGACTTTTCCAGTGTCGGACGGGCCGTCACCGCTGGAAAGCTCGCCGCCCGCAAGATCCGCGCCGGAGCTGAACGCGCGGCCTGCGCCGGTGATGAGCAGGCAGCGACTGGTGCGGGCATCGCGCAGATGATCGAGCGCGTGGATCATTTCGGCCACCATCGCTGTGGGCATGGCGTTTAGCTGGGCCGGGCGGTTTAGGGTGAGGGTGGCGACGCCGCCGGCTTCTTCTAACAGGATGTGTTGATAGCTCATGGTGGCTCCCCAAATGGTTTCAGCTGACTTTAACGCAGCCTATCGAGCATTTCAGCGAGGCTGGCCAGACAGTCCCGCGCTAGTGCCTTGGAGCGTTCGGGCGACCAGCCGTGTTTGGGGTCGGGGTGGTTGTCATGATCTTTGAAAGGCATTTCAAGCGTCATGGCGAGGCAGCCGAAGCGGTGGGCGAGCTGGTTTGTGCTCATGGTCAGGTTCGCTTTGCCGGGCGAGGAGGGCGGGTAGCCAATCTTGGTTTGGAAATCGGGGGTGAGGCGGGCCAGCGTGGTTTTATAGTCGTTTAGCAGCGCCATTTGCGCGTCGGTGATGCCCGGGATGCCTTCAAAGCCGGCGATGAACACCTGCGGGATCGCTTCATCGCCGTGGACGTCTAGGGCGAAATCTACGCCGGTGCGGTCCATTTCATCGCGCACGGCTAGCACTTCAGGGCTGCGGTCCGCGCTGGGGCTGGCCCATTCGCGGTTCAGGTTGGCGCCGGCGGCGTTGGTGCGTAAATGGCCCAAGCGGCTGCCATCGGGGTTCATGTTGGGGATGAGGTGCAGCGTGGCTTTTTGGCGGAGTAGCCGGGCTTGCGGGTCGGCGCGGTCGGTCAGGCGTTCCAGCGCGCCTTCCATCCACCATTCGGCCATGCTTTCGCCGGGATGCTGGCGGGCGATGAACCAGAGTTGCAGTGGGCCGTCGCCAACACTGAGGCAATCTATCGGTTGGCCTTCAAGGCTATGGCCGAGCACCCGGGCTGTAACACCGGGCTGGCGCGCCATACGGGTGATGAGATCATGGTGTCGCTCCATGCTGTAAGGCGCGAAATAGGCCAGCCAGAGATGATCATGCGCTGGTGTTACGCTAATGCTCAGCGTGCCGGTTTTGGCGTCATAGCTGGTGTCCGCGCGGTGCCAATGTTCACGGTCTTCGGACATGCAGGCGCGGTAGTTTGGCCAGCCGCCGGGGTAGGCGCTGGCGTCAAGCCCGGTGATTTTCAGCACGCAGGGCTGGCCGCGCGCGCCGGAGAGGCGGAAATGAAACCATTGGAAAAAGTCGCTGTGCCGGTCTTTGTTTATGCCTAGCTCAATCTGGTCTGGCCCTTCGAGGCGGTTAACGATGATGTTGCCCGAATCAAAGGCGGCGCAGATGGATAGACTCACTTGACCGGCACCTGCACCATTTCGCCAGATGGCCCCGGAAAGCCGTCAAACAGCGCCCGGACCAACTGGGGCACGGCGGTATTCAAAGTGGCGCTGGGAGCTTTGGCGGAGACTTCCTGAAGCGCCCGGCCTTCCCAGACGATGGCATTGTCCGCGCGGCGTTTCAGCTCCAGCATGACCAGATTGCCGATGACGGTGCTGCCGCTGCTGTCCCCGCCGCCCAAGGGGAAGTTGATGCCGCCGCTCACGCCGCCGCCGCGCCCAAAACTGCCGCCGCCGATGCCGATGCTGATCGGGCTGCCGCCTTGCGGGGCGCCGGCGTGGCTGGTCTGCTCGGCGCGCAGCGTGGCGATATAGGTGCTGCTTCCGGTATCGGGGACAGGTTTGAAGCCGAGCCGTTCCAGCTCATCGGCCACCGCCTTCAGGCGCTGCTCGGCTTCCAGCGTGGGCGGAAGCGCGGTAGCGCTGACCACGCTTACCGTATCCAAGGGGATAGGCTGGCTGAGATGAAAGCGCGTTACATCAACGGTGGGGATGGTGGTGCAGGCCGCGGCAGCAAGCGACAAGGCTAGGGGGAGGGCGAGTGAAAAAGCGGAACGCATGCATAAACTCCGGTGTTCAGGGGTGGGATCATCATTGACTCAGGCGCGGGCAATGTCTATCCGCAGCGCTTCCCAATCGCCACTTTGAATGTTGAGATAAGTCATGAAGGTTCGTAACAGCCTCAAGTCGTTGAAGAACCGCCATCGGGCTTGCCAGGTGGTGCGCCGCCATGGCCGCACCTATGTCATCAACAAGGTGAACCGCAGGTTTAAAGCCCGGCAAGGCTGAGCGTTTGGGGCTGATTTTAGCCCTTTGAACTGCCCCGTATTTCATGACGACTGAACGCGCGCATCGGACCCCTCCGCTGCGCGCGGTCGTGTTTGATGTCGGCAATGTCCTCTATGGCTGGGACATTGGGCTTTTATATCGAAAATTAATTGATGATCCGGCGCGGTTGCGCTGGTTTCTGGCCCATGTGGTGACGCCGGCGTGGCATTTTCAGCATGATGAGGGCCGGCCGTCTGCGGAGACGGTGGCCGAGCTTGTGGCGCAATATCCGGCAGAAGACGCGCTTATCCGGGCTTATGTGCCGCGCTGGCTGGAAACCATCTCTGGCCCGCTGCCGGGCATGATCGAGATTGTGGAGGCGTTGGCGGCACGCGGCGTGCCGCTTTATGCGATTACTAATTTCTCGGCGGAATTCTGGCCGGGATTCAAGGCCAGCGCGCCGGTTTTTGAGCATTTCCGCGATGTGGTCGTGTCTGGCGTGGAGCGCATGGTGAAGCCCGGTCCGGCGATTTACCAGCTGGCCTTAGCGCGCTTCGGGCTGCAGCCGGGCGAGGGACTGTTTGTGGATGACCGGATTGAAAATGTGCGCGCTGGCGAGGTCCATGGGTTTCCGGGCCATCATTTTACCGGCGCGGGGCGGCTGCGGTTGCGGCTGGAGGCTGACGGGTTGCTTAAGAAGTAGCCTCCGGTGGCTGGGGCCTTGGCCCCAGATCCCCTGTATTTAACACAGCTCTTGCCATCTGAGGTTTGGACATTGTCGCCACTATTGGGGTCTGGGGCCAAGGCCCCAGCCGCCGGAGGCAGTTCTGACCGCCGGAGGCCTTTTTTTTAACAGCCCCTCAGTGTCCGTTCAGTTCCTTGCCGGTGAGGCGGACGACATGGACGACGTTGGTGGTGCCCGGTGTTGAGAACGGTACGCCGGCGATGAGCACCAGCGCGTCGCCGGCTTTGGCGAGGCGGCTGCGGAGCGCCATGCGCCGGGATTTGGCCACCATTTCTTCAAAGCTGCCGACATCGCGCGTGGTGAAGGCATGGACGCCCCATACCAGCGCCATGCGCCGTGCGGTGCCGAGGCGCGGGGTGAGGCACAAGATGGTAACGGCAGCGCGTTCCCGCGCGGCGCGGAGCGCCGTGGAGCCGCCGATGGTGAAGCAGACGATGGCGGCGGCGTTTAGACTTCGGCTGATGCTGGCGGCGGCCGTGGAGATGGCGGACGCCGTACTGCTGCCGCTGCCAACCGCGGTGAAGTGCAGGCGTCGGAAATAAAAGGGATCGGCCTCCACTTCGCGGGCGATGGCGTCCATCATCGCCACCGCAGCGACGGGATGCTTGCCGACGGCTGATTCGGCAGAAAGCATGACCGCGTCTGCCCCGTCATAGATAGCGGTGGCGACATCGGAGACTTCGGCGCGCGTTGGCGTGGGGGCTTCAATCATCGATTCGAGCATCTGGGTGGCGACCACTACTGGACGACCGGCTTCGCGGGCTGCAGCGACGATGCGCTTTTGCGCCGCTGGCACTTGCTCGGGCGGGAGCTCTACGCCCAAATCTCCGCGCGCGACCATGACGGCATCGGCAGATTCGAGGATTTCAGCGAGGCGCTCAAGGGCAGCGGGTTTTTCGATTTTGGCCAGAAGAGCGGCGCGGCCGCCGATTAGCGCCCGTGCTTCGGCCACATCTTCGGGGCGCTGCACAAAACTGAGGCCGATCCAGTCCACGCCTTGATCCAGCGCGAAGGCCAAATCGGTACGGTCTTTGGCGGTGAGCGCGGGCAGCGGCACCACGATATCGGGGACGTTCACTCCCTTCATATCTGAAATGCGGCCCGGCACTTCAACGATGCAGGCGATGGTTTTGGCGGTGACGGCCTGCACGCGCAGCACGATGCGTCCATCATCGATCAGCAGGCGCGCGCCCGGAGCTAGAGCTGCAAATAATTCCTTATGCGGCAGCTGCACGCGCGTGGCGTCTCCCGGCGTCTTGTCCATATCCAGCTGGAAAGCCGCGCCGGCGTGTAGCTCTGCACTGCCTTCAGCGAAGCGGCCAACGCGCAGCTTGGGGCCTTGCAGATCGGCAAGAATAGCTAGCGGGCGACCAGACTCGGCTTCGGCGGCGCGTAGGGCGGCGATCCGCTGGGCGTGTTCGGCATGGGTGCCGTGGCTCATGTTTACGCGGAAGGCATCGGCACCTGCGGCGATGAGCTTCAGGATCATTTCCTTGGTGCCGGACGCCGGTCCGATGGTAGCCAGGATCTTGACCCGGCGGCGGCGCGGCTCGACATGTTTGTTCATGCGTGCGCTTCTAGCCGTTCAATGTGACACTTTCTATACAAAGGCCTCAGATATGTCCGATTTGCCCCTTGATCTGAAAACTCGTGAAGCTTTGGAGGCGGCAGCGTTTCGGCGGCTGGTGGCGCTTTTGCAGCATCGCACCGATGTACAAAATGTTGAACTGATGGGTGCTGGGGGCTTTTGCCGGAATTGCCTTGGTGATTGGCTGCACGAGGCGGCGATCGAAGCAGGCGTTGAGCTTGATAAGGCCAGCGCGCGCGCCTCTGTCTATGGGATGCCGCAAGCCGAATGGAAGGCGAAGTATCAGGGCGAGGCGACCCCAAAGCAATTGGCGCGCATGGCCGGCAGCATAGAGCGTAACGCAAAGCCGCCTCAGGCATGAGAGAGGCTTGTTTTTCCGCGCCCGCAGGTTAGCACAGAGCAAGCACGCGACTCCATAAAGGGACCATGATGAACGAGAACGTATCGGCCGCGCAGTTGCGGCTGTTTATTGAGCGTATTGAAACGCTGGAAGAAGAGAAGCAGGCGACCGCTGATCAGATCAAGGATGTTTATGCCGAGGCCAAGGGCACTGGCTTTGACGCCAAGACCATGCGCACCATCGTGCGGTTGCGAAAGATGGACGCCAATGCCAGGGCCGAAGCCGAGGCCCTGCTCGATACCTATAAAACCGCCCTTGGGCTGATTGATTGAGGATTTGAAAATGAGTGATATGCATCTTTACGGCGGCATGGTTTCGCCTTTCGTGTTGCGGCCGCTTCTGGTGGCGCGTGCCAAGGGCCATGATCTGCCCGTAGAAAGCTTCCCCGGCGGCATCAAAAGCCCGGAATATCTGGCGCTCTCGCCGATGGGCAAGATGCCGCTGCTGGTGCAGGGTGATTTTGCGTTACCGGAAAGCCAGCCGATAACCGATTATCTGGATGCCGTGCTGTCTGGCCCCGCCATGATCCCGGCTGATCCGCAGGAGGCGGCACGAGTGCGGCTATTGGTGCGGCTGGCGGATGTGTATTTTGTGCCCAATCTCGGCGGCTTGTTCATGGGCCGGGAGAAGCCTGAAGGCGTGGCACCTGCCAAAAAGGCGCTGGGCGAGGCGCTTGGCTATATGGAGCATTTCCGTAACGCCGCAGATAGTCATGCGGTGGGCGATAGCTTCACGCAGGCCGATGCAGCGCTGATTCCGTTGTTCTTCTTCCTGGAAGCGCTGGGTGCGGCAGATTTGCTCAGTCCGTTGCCGGGACTGTCTGCATGGTGGACAAAGGCCAAGGCGAGTGCGCTTGGATCGCGGGCGCTTGCAGAACAGGGCGAGGCCATGAAGGCGATGATGGCAGCGCGGGCCGCAGCCGCTCAGGCCTGAGGCCAGACGGAGACAAGATGATGAAGATTAACCTGACCATCAATGGCGCTGCCCGCGCGGCGGAGGTTCCGGCCTCCACCTTGTTGGTGGAGCTATTGCGCGATCATCTCGGCATGACCGGCACGCATATAGGCTGCGATACCAGCCAGTGCGGGGCCTGCAATGTGCTGATTGATGGGATCAGCGTTAAATCTTGCACCATTTTGGCCGCCGCCATTCCCGGTGCGAAGATCACCACCATTGAAGGTCTGGCGAAGGGCGATGATCTTCACCCGATGCAGGCAGCGTTCAAGGAAGCGCATGGCCTGCAATGCGGCTTCTGCACGCCGGGCATGGTGATGGCTGGCCTTGGCATTGTCGCGCGGCACGGGCCTGGCGTCAGCCGGGAGACGATTGTGCATGAGCTGGAAGGCAATCTTTGCCGCTGCACGGGCTATATTAACATTGTGAAGGCGATTGAGGCCGGTGCGCGGGCGATGAGTGAGACGGCACATGCATGAATTTGACCTCGCCCGGCCCGCGAGCCTGAAAGACGCCGCAGCGAGCTTCGCTAGCGGCGGCGAAGCGGCATATCTGGCAGGTGGCCATACGCTGCTCCCCGCCATCAAGAGCCGGCTCCGCGCGCCGGATACGCTGGTGGACTTATCAACAATTCCGGGCCTGAAGGGTGTTTCTCAGGACGATGGTCGGCTGTGGCTGGGGGCTATGACGCTTCATGCGACCGTAGCGACTGATCCGATAGTGGCCGGGGCCATCCCTAGTTTGACCAAGCTGGCGGCGCAAATAGGTGACCCGCAGGTGCGCAACCGGGGCACGATCGGTGGTGTGCTGGCTAACAATGACCCGGCGGCGGATTATCCGGCGGTGGCGCTGGCGCTGGATGCGATCATCGAGACTGACCGCGCGTCTCATGCCGCGGACGATTTCTTCCAAGGCATGTTTTCAACCGCGCTGGATGACGGCGAAATCATCACCCGCATCGGTTTTCAGGTGCCGGCCCGGGCAGCCTATGCCAAGTTCCGGCATCCGGCTTCGCGGTACGCGATTGTGGGTGTGTTTGCGGCCAAGCTGGCGGATGGCAGCGTGCGGGTGGCCGTTACCGGCGCGGGCCCCGGCGTGTTCCGCTGGGCCGAGGCGGAAGCCGCCCTTGCCGCGGACTGGTCGGCCGCCGCCGTGGCCGGGCTGGCGCTTGATCCAGACGAATTGAACACCGATATTCATGCAGGCGCTGAGTACCGCGCGCATCTTTGCGGCGTGATGCTGGTAAAGGCTGTTTCGGAGGCTTGAGATGTCTGGCAATAAGATGTCTGGCAACCCCTGGGGAGAGCGCAAGATGATTATCAGCACCACACCGGTTATCGAAGGCCAGCAGGTTGCGGAATATCTCGGGCTGGTCTCGGGCGAGACGATTATGGGCGCCAACATCTTCCGGGATTTCTTCGCCGGTATTCGCGATATCGTTGGCGGGCGCGCCGGCTCTTATGAAAAAGTGCTACGTGATGGCCGCGAACAGGCGGTTGAGGAGATGGTTGCCGAGGCCAAGGCGCGCGGGGCCACTGCGGTGGTGGGCGTAAACCTCAACTATTCAGCACTGGGCGCGAGCGATTCCATGCTGATGGTGGCGGTCTCTGGCACGGCGGTGCGTCTGGCCTGATTGCAGAAGGGGCACGGCTTGGCGTAAGGCAGGGCATCCATAAGTTACATCACAGGGTTCCATGGCCGGCCATTCCAAATTCAAGAACATCATGTACCGCAAGGGCGCGCAGGATAAGAAGCGCTCGGCGCTGTTCTCCAAGCTCAGCCGGGAAATCACCGTGGCGGCGAAAATGGGCCTGCCCGATCCGGCCATGAACGCCCGGCTGCGCGCCGCCGTGCTGGCCGCGCGCGCCGGCGGGATGCCCAAGGACAATATCGACCGCGCCATCAAAAAGGCTGACGGCTCAGACAGCGATAATTATGAGGAAATGCGCTACGAAGGCTATGGCCCTGGCGGCGTGGCGCTGATCATCGAAACACTCACCGATAACCGCAACCGCACCGCCACCAACGTCCGCACCGCCATGGCGAAGAACGGCGGCAATCTGGGCGCGACGGGCTCCGTGAGCCATAGCTTTGAGCGGCTGGGGCTAATCTCCTATCCGGCCAGCGCTGGCGATGCTGATGCGGTGTTTGAAGCGGCGCTTGAAGCCGGCGCGCAGGATGTGGAAAGCAGCGAAGACGGCCATGAGATATGGACCAGCGTTGACGAGCTGCACACTGTTGCCCCGGCGCTGGAAAAGGCGCTGGGGGAGGCCGATGGCATCAAGCTGGCTTGGAAGCCCGGCCTCATGGTGACAGTGGGTGCTGACGACGCTGCCACGCTTTTGAAGCTGATTGATGTGCTGGAAGAAGATGATGACGTGCAGACCGTCTGGGGCAATTATGATGTGCCCGAGGATGTGCTGGCTGGCCTTTGAGTGCCTATCATCCTCGGCCTTGATCCCGGTCTTGCCGCCACCGGCTGGGGGGTGATCCGAAGCGAGGGCAACCGGCTTTCGCATCTGGCGCATGGCACCGTGCGCACGCCGCCCACAGATGCGCTGGCGGTGCGGCTCGCCAGCCTTTACGAAGGGCTTATGGCGGTGATTGAAGGCTATGGGGCGAGCGAGGCGGCGGTAGAGGAGGTGTTTGTGAATGCCAATCCGCAATCCACGCTAAAGCTGGGGCAGGCGCGCGGCGTCGTGCTGCTGTGCGCCGCGCGGGCCGGGCTGGCGGTGAGTGAATATGCAACGCGGGCGGTGAAGAAAGCGGTGACCGGCACGGGGGCAGCCGACAAGGTGCAAGTGCAGGCGATGGTGGAGCGGCTGCTGCCCGGCGTGAAAGTGGCGGGCGCTGATGCTGCCGACGCGCTGGCGGTGGCGATTGCGCATGCGCATATGCGAGGAAGGCCATGATTGCGCGGCTGAAGGGGCTGCTCGATAGTGTGGCAGCGGATGCCTGTGTGATTGATGTGCAGGGCGTGGGCTATCTGGTCAGCGCGTCGGTAAAAACTTTGTCTTCAATGGGCGGGGTCGGCAGTGCTGTGGCGCTTCATATCGAGACGCAGGTGCGTGAGGATGCCATTCAGCTTTACGGCTTTGTGTCACCCGCCGAACGCGACTCGTTCCGGCTGCTCACCAGCGTGCAGGGCGTGGGCGGACGTGTCGCGCTGGCGATATTGTCAGTGCTGGGGCCGGACGAGCTGGCGCATGCGGTGGCCAGCCTTGATACTGCCAGCATTGCGCGCGCCAACGGCGTTGGCCCCAAGCTGGCGGCGCGCATTGCCAATGAGCTGAAGGGCAAGTTTGGCGCGGTCGCGCTGGGCGTGGGTGTGCCTTTGCCGGTCAGAGGCTCAGCCGTGGCGGATGCGCTCACGGCCTTGGCCGGGCTAGGCTTCAAGCCGATGGAAGCCAGCCGCGCGGTGGCCGAAGCCGAAGCCGAGCTTGGCGCGGGTGCTGAGGTGGGTGCGCTTATTCGGGTGGCGCTGCGGAAAAGCACGACATGACCCGCGAGTTGGACCCGCTGCGCAAGCCTGAGGATATCGACGCCGCCCTGCGCCCCAAATCGCTCACCGAGTTCATCGGGCAGGCGCAGCTGCGGTCTAATCTTGCCGTGTTCGTAGGGGCCGCGCGCGGGCGCGGCGAGGCGATGGACCATGTGCTGCTGCACGGGCCGCCGGGGCTGGGCAAAACCACGCTGGCGCAGATTATTGCCAAGGAATTGGGCGTGGGCTTTCGCGCCACGTCTGGGCCTGTCATCGCCAAGGCGGGCGATCTGGCGGCGATCCTCACCAATCTTGATGAGCATGATGTGTTGTTCATCGATGAGATTCACCGCTTGGCACCTGCGGTAGAAGAAATTCTCTATCCGGCGATGGAAGACCGGGTGCTGGATATTATGATCGGCGAAGGCCCCTCGGCGCGCTCGGTGCGGATTGATTTGCCGGCGTTCACGCTGGTGGGCGCCACCACCCGCGCCGGGCTGCTCACCACGCCGCTGCGGGACCGGTTCGGGATACCGCTGCGGCTGAACTTCTATAGCGTCGATGAGCTGGAGCAGGTGGTGACTCGTGCTGCCCGGCTGCTGACGCTGGAGCTGACAGCCGAAGGCGCGCGCGAAATCGCCACCCGCGCGCGGGGCACGCCGCGCATCGCCGGGCGACTTCTGCGGCGCGTCCGGGATTTCGCGGCCGCCGATGGCACCACGAGCGTGGACAGGCGCGCCGCCGACCGCGCGCTCAACCGGCTGGAAGTGGACGGTCTGGGGCTGGACGCGATGGACCGGCGCTATCTGATTATGATTGCAGACCTGTATCGCGGCGGCCCGGTGGGCATCGAGACGCTGGCGGCGGGGCTTTCGGAGGCGCGCGATACGCTTGAGGATGTGGTGGAGCCGTTCCTCATCCAACAAGGGCTGGTCGCCCGAACCGCCCGGGGCCGGGTGTTGAACGGCCCGGCGTGGAAACATCTTGGGCTGAAAGCGCCGGCGGGCATGGCGGAACAGCTGCCCTTGCTTGATGAAGACGAGCATGCTTAGTCTGGGTGTTTAGGAGTCTGCGTATGTTCAAGACTTTGATGGTGGCAGCTGCTGTGATGGCAGCGCCCGCAATTGCGGCAATACCCGCTGTAGGCGAAAAAGCCCCGCCGGTTGCGGCGCTGGACGCCAATGGCAAGGCTCGCACGCTCGCTGATGTGCAAGGCAAGAACGGCACGGTGCTGGTGTTTTTCCGCTCGGCGTCATGGTGCCCTTATTGCAAGGCGCAGCTGATTGATCTGAACGAAAACGCCGCGAAAAAGCTGGCCGATCAGGGCTATGCGCTGGTCGGGCTGAGCTATGACAAGCCCGAAGTGCTGGCGAAATTTGCGGCCGAGCGTGATGTCGCTTGGCCCTTGCTGTCCGATACCGGCTCCAAGGTTATTGACGGCTGGCAGCTGCGCGATCCCACCTATGGACCCACAAGCATGGCATCCGGTGTGCCCAAGCCAGCGATTTATGTGATTGGCCGGGATGGCCGGATCAAGGCGCGGCTCATGGAGGCGGATTACAAAAACCGCCCTCAAGTCAGTGCTGTTCTGGCGGCTGTGGGCACCCTGCCAAAATAGCGGCAGTTGCGCCGCACCCATGGTCTCGTCTAGACGCAGGCCATGAGCACGCCGCGCACCCTTTACGCCAAAATCTGGGATGATCATCTCGTCAGCACGCTGGAGGATGGCACCGGGCTGATCTTCATTGATCGGCATCTGATCCATGAAGTGACCACGCCGCAGGCTTTTGAAGGCCTGCGCATGGCCGGGCGCAAGCTGCGGCGGCCGGACCTTACGCTGGCGGTGCCGGATCATAATGTGCCGACTACCTCACGGCTGCTGCCGGTCGAAGATCCGATGTCCAAGGCGCAGCTTGATATGCTCTATTCTAATTGCGCAGATTTCGGCGTGGAACTGATTGCGGTTGATGCGCCGGAGCAGGGCATCGTCCATGTCATCGGGCCGGAGCAGGGCTTTACGCTGCCGGGCGTCACCATCGTGTGCGGGGATAGCCATTCGGCCACCCACGGCGCGTTCGGGGCTTTGGGCTTTGGCATCGGGACCAGCGAAGTGGAGCATGTGTTTGCCACCCAGACGCTGCTGCTGCGCAAATCCAAATCCATGCAGGTCAATGTCATTGGCGAGCTCGGCTTTTCGGTAAGCCCCAAGGATTTGACCATGGCGGTGATCGGCAAGCTCGGGACCGCCGGCGGCACTGGCTATGTGATTGAATACACAGGGCCGGTGATTGAAGCCATGTCCATGGAAGGCCGGATGACCGTGTGCAACATGGCTATTGAAGCAGGGGCCCGCGCCGGGATTATTGCGCCGGATGCCAAGACCATTGAGTATGTGCGTGGCCGTCCGCGTGCGCCTAAAGGTGCGGATTGGGACAAAGCCTTGGCTTATTGGGAAACGCTCAAAACCGATCCCGGCGCTGTTTATGACAAGGTTATTGAAATCGACGCCAGCAGCATCGCGCCCTTGGTGACATGGGGCACCAGCCCGGAAGATGTGCTGGCCATCACCGATGTGGTGCCCGCGCCAGACAGTTTTGCTGACCCTTCCAAGCGCGAAGCCGCCGCCAAGTCGCTCGACTATATGGGGCTGACACCGGGCACGCGCTTGGTGGATGTCGATGTCCAGCACGTCTTCATCGGCTCCTGCACCAACAGCCGCATCGAAGATTTGCGCGTGGCCGCAAACGTCGCGAAGGGCCGCAAGGTCGCCGCGCACATCAAGCAGGCGCTGGTGGTCCCCGGCTCCGGGCTGGTGAAGGCGCAGGCTGAAGCTGAGGGCCTGGACAAAATCTTCATCGAAGCCGGCTTTGACTGGCGGGAGCCGGGCTGCTCCATGTGCCTCGGCATGAACCCCGATCAAGTGCCGTCAGGCGAACGCTGCGCATCCACCTCAAACCGCAACTTCGTTGGCCGGCAAGGCGTCGGCGCGCGCACGCACCTGCTCTCGCCCGCCATGGCCGCCGCCGCCGCCATCACCGGCAAGCTCACCGATGTGCGCGAGTTGATGCGTTGATCCGTGCGGCTGTGCTGGCGTTGCTGCTGGGCAGCGCCGCGCAGGCCGCAGACGTAAAAGTAACCGACGCCGTTACCGTCCCACAGGGCGAACTGGTATCGCCCATGGCGCGGGCCACAATCTTTGTGCGCAGCCAAGCTGAGTCCCTGAAGCTCTACCGCGATATTCTCGGCCTCAAACCTTATATCGATAACCTCGTCGAAGGCGCGCCGATAAACACCATCATGGGCACCAAAGGCATCGCGCTCAAAGCCGCCATCCTGCAATCAGGCGATAGCATCTCCGGCAACCTCGGCATCTACGAGATCATAAACGGCCCGCCCGCCGCGCCCATGACAGACACCCGCACAGACGCCCGCACCGGCGACTATGCGGTGGTGTTCTACACCGAAAAGCTGGACGAGCTGTCAGCCAAGATCATCAAAGCCGGTTACCGCATTGTCTCCCCGCCGATCGTGCTGTTCACCGATCCCGCCAAAACCAAACAATCCCGGGAAATGCTGTTCTTCGATGCCGATGGCATGCTCGTGAACCTGATCGAGCAAGGCTGCTAACTTCGCGCTATCACCGGATCGAGCACCGTATCGCGCGCCTCATTCAGCGTCTGCGGATAATCGGTGGTGTAATGCAGCCCCCGGCTTTCCCGGCGCTGGCGGGCCGAGCGGACGATGAGATCGGCCACCGTCACCAGATTGCGCAGCTCGATAAGATTGGGCGTCACTCGGAAATTGCCATAATAATCCGCCACTTCCTTGCGCAGCAGTTTCACCCGGTGCGACGCTCGCTCCAGCCGCTTGTCCGTGCGCACAATGCCGACATAATCCCACATGAAGCGCCGCAGCTCGTCCCAATTATGCGCCACAACCACTTCCTCATCCGAATCCGTAACCCGGCTTTCATCCCATTTCCTGATCTTGGGCCGCGGCAGCGCCGCGTCCCAGCCGCGCGCAATATCTTCCGCCAGCGCCTGGCCGAACACCAGACATTCAAGGATGGAATTGCTGGCCAGCCGGTTCGCCCCATGCAGGCCGGATTGCGTCACTTCGCCCGCCGCCCAAAGCCCCTGCAAATCAGTGCGCCCGGCCAGATCAACCATCACCCCGCCGCACGTATAATGCGCCGCCGGCACCACCGGAATCGGCTGGGTTGTGCAATCAATATCCAGCTCCAGCAGCCGGCCATGGATCATCGGGAAATGCTGGCGCACAAATTCCGGCGCCAAATGGGTCATATCGAGCAGCACATGGCTCAGCCCCAGGCGCTTCATTTCCGCATCAATAGCCCGCGCCACCACATCACGCGGCGCCAGCTCCAGCCTTTTGTCATGCCGCTCCATAAAGCGCTCGCCATTGGGCAGCAGCAGCCGCCCGCCCTCGCCGCGCAGGGCCTCGGAAATCAGGAAATTCTTGATCTTCGGGTGATATAAGCAGGTCGGATGAAACTGGTTAAATTCCATATTGGACACCCGGCAGCCCGCCCGCCACGCCATGGCAATGCCATCGCCGGTAGAGCCATCCGGGTTGGTGCTATACTGATAAACCCGAGACGCCCCGCCGGTGGCGAGCACCACGGCGCGTGCCACAAAGCGGTTAACCTTCCGCGCCTCCACATCCAGCGCATAGACGCCGTGGCAGCGCCGGGCCGCAAAGCGCTCGCCCTCCACATGCCGCTCGGTAATCAGATCAAGCGCCACCTGATCGGTGAGCAGCGTGATGTTCGGATGCGCCATCGCCGCCGTTTGCAGCGCTTGCTGCACCGCCCAGCCGGTGGCATCATCCACATGCACAATCCGCCTGTGGCTATGCCCGCCCTCACGCGTCAGATGCCAGCGGTCACCGCCCGCCTCGCCGGGATTAAACGGCACCCCCAGCGCCGCCAGCCGCTCAATCGCCGCCGCCGCATGCTCTACCACAAACTCCACCGTGGCGCGGTGGTTCAGCCCCGCGCCCGCCACCATCGTATCCTCGATATGGCTCTCAAATGTATCGCCCGGCTCCAGCACAGCGGCAATTCCGCCCTGCGCCCAAGCGGTAGACCCGGCGTTCAACTGCCCCTTGGCCAGCACCGCCACCTTGAAGCGCTCAGCCAAATTGAGCGCCGCCGTCAGCCCGGCAGCCCCGGAGCCCAGCACAATCACGTCATGCGCGTGCGGATCATGGGGCGCACGCTTGGTCATTCGTCAGCTCCCGATCCGGTTAATTGTAGAAACACGTCTTCAAGATCGGCTTCATGGGTGCTGACATCTAAAATAGTTAGCCCCGCCGCGGACACGGAAGCCAGCACAGCCCCGGCAGAGGTTTCGCGCTTGTCATAGGTGAGGGTTAGCAGCCGGCCCTGATCGTCCAAGCTGGTGCGCGCAGGCAGGCCTGGCGGAATGGCGGCAAGATAGGCGTCCAAAGTCACCACCAGCTTCTTGTCGCCGGTGCTGGCAATCAGCGATTTCGTATCTGAATTCACCACAATCCGGCCGTTGTTGACGATGGCAATCTGGTCGCACAGCGCTTCGGCTTCTTCCAGATAATGCGTGGTGAGCACAATCGTGGTGCCGCCCTTATTCAAGTCCCGCACATAGTCCCAAAGCAGCGCGCGCAGCTCAATATCCACGCCGGCGGTGGGCTCATCCAGCACCAGCACCGGCGGATTATGCACCAGCGCCTTGGCCACCAGCAGCCGGCGCTTCATCCCGCCTGAAAGCGTGCGCGTATAAGCATGGGCCTTGTCCTCCAGCCGCACGGCGCGCAGCAATTCCAGCGTGCGGCGTTTGGCCTTGGGCACGCCATATAGCCCGGCGGTGATTTCCAGCGTTTCATAGGGCGTGAAAAATGAGTCAAACACCAGTTCCTGCGGCACAATGCCGATGGCGCGCTTGGCGTTTCGCGGGTGCTGATCAATATCAAAGCCCCAGATGCGCGCGGTCCCGCCCGTCTTGTTCACCAGCCCGGCCAAGATGTTGATAGAGGTAGATTTCCCCGCGCCATTAGGCCCCAGAAGCCCAAATATACTACCGCGCGGCACCTGCAAATCTATGCCGCAAAGCGCCTGCTTGCCGCCGGCGTAAGTCTTCTCAAGGCCCCTGATATCAATGGCTGCTTCCATGGTTCCTCGGTTAGCCCCTGCGCCTCAGCCGGGCAAGGGCCCGCACGAGCGCGTGACAGCAGCGGCCCAGCTTGATAGAGGCGAAGAATGGATGTGATACCGCCGCCTGAAACCATCGTGAGCGCCACCGCGCGACTTTATTGCGATGGAGATGAGCGCGGCGTTGATGGCCATCCGCGCGTCTGGCTGCAAATGGGGCCGGAAGGCTTTGTGGATTGCGGCTATTGTGACCGGCGTTTCATTTTGGCTGGCGGCCCCGCTGACATAAAGGCAGTTTGAGATGCGCGCGATAGGCGCTGCCCTGCTGCTCAGCCCCCTGCTGCTTAGCCTTGGCGCGCCCGCTGTGGCAGAAATCGCCGTGCCACCGGGCGCCCAGCCTTATCTGCCGATCACGGTGAAAGACATAAAGATGAAGGCCCGGCTGGCGCTGGGCTTTGATAAGGCGCTGCTGCTCAATCTGGGGCCGGCGCAAAAGGCCAAGCTGAAAATATTCCCGCTCATTGGCAAAATGAAGTTCAAGGATCCCATCTTCCCCGGCGGCGAAGCGCTGTTCCGCTTCAATCTGGTAAAAGTGTTCCCGCAAGGCTTTGAAGACGGGCGAATGCCCACGGTCTGGGTGGATAAGCCAATAGCCAATGATGCCGATGGAATCCTGTCGGCCTTGGCGCTTGAGGGTGATAAAATCACTTTCCGGCTAAGCGCAGACAAGCCGGGCAGCCGCCGCTATGTGCTGCCGCGAAATGGCAGCAGTTCGGCCTCCCTGGAAACCAAGGCGGGCGGCGAGACAATACGCCTCACACTGGAGCTAAACTCGCCGGAGACCATCCTGAACGCCCGCGCCGCCCAAGCCTTGCTGGCCGAAGGGCTGGTTAAGCGCCTGCCCAGCGTGGGCCTGTGGCGGCCGTTCCCCGGCGTCGCCTTGCCGTTCCAGCGGCTGCAAGCCATGCCGGGCGCCGCGCTGCTGGGCCTGCCCCTCCGCAATGCCGCCGTGCGCATCACCGAAGCCGAAGCGCAGGCCATTGATGCCGAAGCCAAAGCCGGCACCTCCACCGAAGCTGATGATGAAGACACCCTTGTGGTGACCGCCAGCAAGGGCAAGAAAAAGGGCCGCAAACCGTGGATTCTCATCGGCCGCGATGTGCTGGATGCGTGCAGCACCATCACGCTCGATAGGCCGGCTAAAGCCTGGGTGATGAACTGCCGCTTTGACGCGTCCTGAGCAGCCCCTATATCAGGGGCATGACAAACCTTACAACTGACCCTTCCAGCCATTTCTACGCAGATGGCGCGCTCGATCCCGGCCGCACCGAGCGGCTTGTGGCCGAGGCGCTCAACGGCTGCGATGATGGCGAGCTTTTTCTGCAATATGCCGTCTCGGAGAGCTTCGGCTTTGATGATGGCCGCCTGAAAACCGCTACCTACGATAGCCAAAAGGGCTTTGGCCTGCGCGGCGTCGCCGGCGAAATGACTGCTTTTGCCCATGCCAATGAGCTATCCGATGCCGCTATCCGCCGTGCTGCCGAAACCGTGGGGCTGGTGAAGGGCGGCCATGAAGCCCATGTGTCAGTGGCCCCAGCGCGGACCAACGCGCAGCGGTATACCGATGCCAACCCGCTGCTCGGCAAGGATTTTGCCGCCAAGGTGGCGCTGATGCAAGAAATCGACGCCGCCGCCCGCGCCCGTGATCCGCGCGTGGTGCAAGTCTCGGCCAGTCTGGTCGGCTCGTGGAGCGTGGTGGAGATTGTCCGCGCTGACGGCCAGCGGCTGCGCGATATCCGACCCTTGGTGCGGCTGAACGTGCAAGTGGTGACCGAAGCCAACGGCCGGCGGGAAACCGGCTTTCACGGGCTGGGCGGCCGCTATCTTTATGATGATCTGTTTGACCCCGCAAAATGGAACGAAGCCATTGATGTGGCGCTGGCCTCAGCGCTCGTTAACCTCGAATCAGTCGCGGCCCCGGCCGGCGAAATGCCGGTGGTGCTGGGGCCAGGCTGGCCGGGCGTGTTGCTGCATGAAGCCGTGGGCCATGGCCTGGAAGGCGATTTCAACCGCAAGGGCACCAGCGCTTTCTCGGGCCGCATTGGCGAGCAGGTGGCGGCGCGCGGGGTGACGGTCGTGGACGATGGCAGCATGGACCATCGGCGCGGCTCCCTCACCATCGATGATGAAGGCACGCCGACCAGCCGCACCGTGCTGATCGAAGACGGGATTTTGAAGGGCTATATGCAGGACCGGCTGAACGCCCGGCTGATGGGCATGGCCCCCACCGGCAATGGCCGCCGGGAAAGCTTTGCTCATGCCCCGATGCCGCGCATGACCAACACCTTCATGCTGGCCGGCAAAGAAGACCCCGCAGAAATTCTGCGCGGCGTGAAAAAAGGTATTTACGCCAAAAGCTTCGGCGGCGGGCAGGTGGATATCACCTCGGGCAAGTTCGTGTTCTCCTGCACGGAAGCCTATGAGATCGAAGACGGCAAGCTGGGCCGCCCGGTGAAGGGTGCCACGCTCATTGGCAATGGCCCGGACGCGATGTCCAAGATCAAGGCCATCGGCAATGATCTGGCGCTGGATGAAGGCATTGGCGTGTGCGGCAAAGCCGGGCAATCCATCCCCGCCGGCGTCGGCCAGCCGACCTTGTTGCTGGAAGGCCTGACCGTGGGCGGAACTGCCGCCTGATGCCTCTGGTGGTGTTGGAAACCCTGTTTGATCGGTATGAAGCAGAGATTATTCGCAGCCGCTTGGCCGCTGAGGGCATTGAATCGGTGTTGTTTGATGAAGGTATCGCCTCGTTGATTGGCGCGGGGCTTTCCGGCGTGCGGGTGATGGTGCTGGATGAGGATGAAGCGCCAGCGCGGAGGCTGCTTAATATTTCATCAGCACCCTGAAGGCTGCCCAGCAAACAGGCACAGCCACCGAAAATTTATCCATTATAATCAACGAATAGTAACTGGCACGCTATGTGCATAAAGGAGGCTGTAGCGAGCTTTGCTCGTACGTAGAGGTTCCTCCCCAAGGAAACACACTGGCCCGGAAGGCAACTTCCGGGCCTTTTTTATACCGCCTAGTTGCCCTTTGCAGGCGGGCCGAGGTTGCGGCGCGCAGCCGCATGGGTGCGCACGCGCGTCAACAGCATCTCAAGATCCTCGCGTGAGATGTCGAATGTTTCGCCAAGATCAGTAAGGGCTGCATCCAGATCTTCGGGGTGCGGTGTGAGGTCAAGCCCCGACATATTCGTCGCGGGTTCAGGCCGATGTGGATAGGAATGCCTTGTCAAACGATGAAACGCCAGCCCGGTAAGGGCCAGAATCAGCGCATTAAGGCCCACTGGCACAAACGCGAAGCTCCAGCCCGCAGCCGCCACCGCCGGCCCGCCGATAACCGCTGTAAGCGCCGCCGCCCCGCCAGGAGGATGCAAGCAGCGCAGCAAAGACATGATCAAAATCGCCCCGCCCACCGCCAGCCCGCTGGCAAGCGCCGCAGACGGCACCAGCACCGCCACCGCCACCCCCACCAGCGCCGAGATGATATTGCCGCCAATCACCGGCCAAGGCTGCGCCAAGGGGCTGGCCGGCACCGCAAACACCAGCACTGCAGAGGCTCCCATGGGCGCAACCAGCCATATGACCGCCGGCGATGCCCCCAGCGCCAGCATCGTAATGAAGGCCGTCAGCGAAATCCCCACGGCAGCCCCGCCGCAGGCCGCAAGCCGATCGGCAAGAGACGCGCCGGCGAGAAGAGGGACAAAAATTGACCGCACAGGAATTCCTTGTTGCAACAAGGCGTTCCTATACAGCCGATGCGACATAAAATAGCGCGTTTGCTATCGGCGCGTTTTTTTCATACCACGCGCATATGCCTACACTCGTGCTCCTGCGCCATGGCCAGTCTGCCTGGAATCTTGAAAACCGTTTTACCGGCTGGTGGGATGTTAGTCTTACAGATCAAGGCATTAGAGAAGCTATCGCAGCCGGCGAAGCGATGGCTGTGGCCGGAATTGCGGTGGAGGAGGCGTTTGTCAGCGTGCAGACGCGCGCCATCAAAACGCTAAATCTGGCGCTGGAAGCGATGGGGCGGCTCTGGGTGCCGGTGACCAAGGATTGGCATTTGAATGAGCGCCATTATGGCGGGCTGACCGGCCTTAACAAGGCAGAAACGGCGCAAAAACATGGGGATGACAAGGTGAAGCTCTGGCGCCGCAGTTTTGATGTGCCGCCGCCGCCTATGGAAAAGGGCTCGGAATATGATCTTTCCAGCGATGCGCGCTATGCGGGCATTGAGGTGCCGGCGTCCGAGAGCTTGAAGGATACTATCGAGCGGGTGCTGCCTTATTATCAGGCGGTGATTGAACCTCGGCTAAGACAAGGAAAAACGGTGATTATTGCCGCTCACGGTAATAGCTTGCGGGCGCTGGTCAAGCATCTCTCCGGGCTGAGCAATGAAGAGATAGTTCATGAGGAAATTCCCACCGGAAAGCCGCTGGTGTACCGTTTGAACGGGGTTTTACAGGTCGAATCCCGGGCATATCTGGGGTAATTAGGGGCCTTTAAAGGTCCAGGGCAGGGCATTTTCGGCCAGAAACGGGACGACATTTCCTTGACCAACGGTCAACTGGGCCGGAACAATCTGGCTTTTGCGTTCTAGAACCACGTGCTTTTCATTCACCGGCAATTTGTAAAAACGCGGGCCAAACAGGCTGGCAAAGCCCTCCAACTTGTCCAGCGCGCCCATGGCTTCAAAGCTCATCGCATAGCTCTCCATGGCAACCGGCGCATTATAAATGCCGGCACAGCCGCACGCTGATTCTTTGGTGGAAACTTCATGCGGCGCCGAATCCGTGCCTAAAAAGAATTTTGGTGAGCCTGAGGTGGCGGCGGCCAGCAGCGCTTGCCGATGCCCTTCGCGCTTGGCGACCGGCAGGCAATAGGCATGGGGGCGGATGCCGCCTTCAAACATTGCGTTGCGGTTAAGCGCCAGATGATGCGGCGTGATGGTGGCGGCGATATTTGGCCCGCTTTGCCTCACAAAATCCACGGCATCCATGGTGGTGATATGCTCAAAAACGATCCGCAGGCCAGGATAGTCCCGCACCAGACCCTTTAGGGTGCGTTCGATAAAAGCTGCTTCCCGGTCAAAAATATCGACATCATGGTCGGTCAGTTCGCCGTGAATGAGCAGCGGCAGATCAAGGCGTTGCAGGGCCTCCAGCAGGGGGCGGATATGCGCCACATCGGTGACGCCGGCGGCGGAATTGGTGGTGGCGTGCGCAGGATAGAGTTTGGCGGCGGTGAACACGCTTGGATCAAGCTCGGCCGGATCTTGATGATCGGTGAGATAGAGGGTCATCAGCGGCTCAAAGTCCAACCCCGGCGCCAGTGCTGCCATGATCCGTTCCCGATATGCAGCGCCACCGGCGGCGGTGATCACGGGCGGCTTGAGATTGGGCATCACGATGGCGCGGGCGAACTGGCGGGCCGTGGCATTTACCGTATCAGGCAAGTGCGCGCCGTCACGCAGATGCACATGCCAATCATCGGGACGGCGCAGGATAAGGTTTTGAGCGGCAGGGGCGTGGGGTGACATGGCAAGGTCTTGGCGCGGGGGCGGTAGAAGGTCCAGCCTAAAATTATTGTAACAAATCCTGCAAAGGGTTGCGCATCGCCTAGATGTGGGTGCATTGTGTCGCACATAACAAACGGTCGCAGCTATATAACTAGGCTTGAGTTTTCCAGCGATCGGTGCGGCATGGAGCTGCAAAAGGGGGAATTACTCGAAATGTTGAGGCATAAAGAGACCCGGTTGGTCGTTTCCGCCGTTATGCTAGCGTTGTTGACGGGCGGAGCCGCCCTGGCACAGCTGCCAGGTGTCCCGCCTGTGCCGGGGCGCGATGTTCTCCAAGGGCAAACCGAGGCCCCGGTGCAGCGCGCCGCCCCCCGGCTGCGCGTGGAGGGCGATATTGAGCGCAGCCCCTGCGCGCTGGCGGACCCGGCCTATGCCGATATCACCATCACGCCGACGCGCTTTGTTTTCAACAATCTAGGCCCGGTAGACGAAGCCGAACTGGCCTCGATTACGGCGCCTTATCTAAACCGTGAACAGCAGATCGGGGTGATTTGCGACGTCCGTGATTCGGTGGCGACGTTGCTCCGCGCCAAAGGCTATATTGCCGCCGTTCAGGTGCCGGCGCAGCGCATCGAGGGCGGCGAAGTGCGGCTTGAGGTTCTGTATGCCCGCGTCACTGATGTGCGCGTGCTGGGCGATGCCGGGGCCAATGAGAAAGTTTTTGAGCGTTATCTGGCGCGGCTGAAATCTGCCTCGGTGTTCAACCGGTTTGAAGCCGAGCGGTGGCTGCTGCTGGCCCGCGATGTGCCGGGCCATGATGTGCGGATGCTCTTGAAGCCGGCCGGCACTGGGGCAGGCAATATGGTTGCCGAAATCTCTTTGGAGCGCACCAAAGCGGTTGTTGATCTAACCATCCAGAATCTGGCTGCCGAACAGACCGGCCCTTGGGGCGGGCAGCTTCGCACCGAATTTTACGGCCTCACCGGCATGGGGGACCGCACCAGCCTGTCTTTCTACACCACGCCGGATTTTGACGAACAGATGATTTTGAATGTGGGCCATGAGTTTTTGCTGGGCGGCGATGGCTTGCGGATTGGCGCGCGCTTCACCCATGCTTGGAGCCGGCCTGATGTGGCGGGTGTGCCGCCGATTGAAGCCAAAACGGCGATTGCCGGCATTGAAGCGCGTTATCCGCTGGTGCGGCGGCAGGGCGGATCACTTTGGGCGGCAGGCGGGCTGGAAGTTGTTAGCCAGCGGGTAAAATTCGCCGGGCTGCCCCTGTCTCGGGATCGGCTGCGGATTGGCTATTTGCGGCTTGATGGTGAGGCGGTGGATATGAAAGGTGTGGGCCCGCAAGGCGCCACCGGCTGGCGGCTGACCGGTACGCTGGAGCTACGGCAGGGGCTGGATATTTTTGGTGCGTCGCCCAATTGCCTAGCCCGTCTTATTCACCGGACCGGGTTTATCGGGGTGGCGAAC
>Ga0209702_10001446_pt1 | contig 45495 bp, 36 predicted proteins | sample FRY01_FD_187210 | JGI IMG/M metagenome (GOLD analysis project Ga0209702, IMG submission 187210) | Freshwater microbial communities from Lake Fryxell liftoff mats and glacier meltwater in Antarctica - FRY-01 (SPAdes) (version 2) | ecosystem: Environmental > Aquatic > Freshwater > Ice > Glacier... | reverse complement strand
TCTTTTTGTCTATCGTTGAATCTTCCAGAAACGGGAATCATTCGAGTCATATCGCTGGAATAATTAGCATATTCAGCGGCAACGTCAAGCAAAATCAAGTCTCCTGCTTTGCATTGTTGGTTGTTTACGATGTAATGCAAAACATTGGCATTATTTCCAGAGGCGATAATTGGTGTATATGCAAAACCTTTGGAACGATTGCGGATGAATTCGTGAATCAATTCCGCTTCGATTTCATATTCCATAACGTTGGGTTTTACAAAGGATAACAATCTTCTAAAACCTTTTTCAGTGATGTTGCAGGCGTTTTGGATTAAATCCAATTCTTCGGTTTCTTTTACAGAACGAATGCGTTGTAATATGGGGTTGCTTTTTGCGACAGCGTGTGCAGGATATTTGTCTTTCCACCATTTTACAAAACGTGCTTCGCGAGTTTCTGTTTCTACTGTGGCGCGATAATGTTCGTTGGTGTTGATATAAATAGTGTCGGAATGTGTCATCATTTCGAACAAAACCTTCTCAAAATCCTGTAACCAATGCACGGTTTTTATTCCTGAAACTTCAAAAGCTCTGTCTTTGGTTAATTTTTCACCTTCCCAAATGGCAATGTGTTCGCTAGTTTCTTTCAGGAATAGTATTTCTCTTTGGTTTTCATAAGGTGCGTCCGGAAAAAGAAGTAAAATACTTTCTTCCTGGTCAACGCCACTTAAATAAAAAATATCGCGGTGTTGTTCAAATGGCAAAGTGCTGTCGGCAGAAACGGGATAAATATCATTGGAATTGAAAATCGCCACGCTATTTGGCTTCATTTGAGCCGTAAATTTGGCGCGATTTTTTATAAAAAGGTGTCGGTCAATTTGATGGTATTTCATTTGTTGATTTTTATTTTTTTTGGTCAAATGTAATTCGCATAGAGTTTTTAGTGGTATTTATTCGATTTTCTTTATGCTCATTTCATAACAATTCGGTTTATACTTTTAATTATTCAAAAATAGTGAGTTTAAATCGTTTTTGTTAAGAATTCATCATAATTTAAATAAAAAAACTCAAAACACAGCGGAATAAAATTTGCATTTTAAACGGTTGCGTTTTGAGTAACCAAAAAAAAAAGAGTTTCTTAAAACTGGGCAGCTTCAGTAGAATCTTTCATTGCTGTTGTTGTAGATTTTCCAATTGTTACTGTATTTTGCACTGCATCAAAATAGGAAGTTCCTACAAATCCTTGGTGTTTTACAGCTTTGAATCCGTGTTTTTGCAAGGCAAATTCTCTTTCTTGCAATTCAGAATAACCAGCCATTCCTCTAGCTTTGTAAGCCATAGAAAGTTCGAACATGCTTGTATTCAAAGCGTGAAATCCGGCTAAAGTTATGAATTGGAACTTATATCCCATTGCAGCCAAATCTTCTCTGAATGTTTCCATTTCAGCAACCGATAATTTAGCAGCCCAATTGAAAGAAGGAGAACAGTTGTAAGCCAACATTTTTCCTGGGAATTTTGCGTGAATTCCTTCTGCAAATTTTCTTGCATAATCAAGATCTGGATTGCTTGTTTCCATCCAAATCAAATCAGCATAAGGAGCATAGCTCAATCCGCGGTCAATTCCTTGTTCAACACCACAGTTTACGTAGAAAAATCCTTCGCCTGTTTTTTCTCCCGTTAGGAATTTTGCATCTCTTGGGTCGATATCGCTCGTTAATAAATTGGCGGCATCAGCATCTGTTCGGGCAACAACAAGTGTTGGCGTTCCCATAACATCGGCAGCTAATCTAGCAGCAATTAGTTTGTTGATGGCTTCCTGAGTTGGAACCAATACTTTTCCGCCAAGGTGTCCACATTTTTTTGCAGAACTCAATTGGTCTTCAAAGTGAACTCCCGCAGCACCGGATTCAATCATTGATTTCATCAATTCAAAAGCGTTTAGATTACCTCCAAAACCAGCTTCAGCATCGGCAACAATTGGAACTAAATAATCTTTTTTGTCCGCTGTTCCGTTTACAACTTGTATTTGGTCTGCACGTAAAAGTGCATTATTGATTCGTTTTACCACCAATGGAACGCTGTTAGCAGGATACAAAGATTGGTCAGGGTACATTTCGCCAGCAACATTTGCATCAGCGGCAACTTGCCATCCGCTTAAATAAATAGCTTCTAAACCAGCATCAACCTCTTGAATAGCTTGATTTCCTGTAAGTGCTCCAAGTCCTGCAACGAAATCTTGAGAATTCAATTTGCTCCATAATTTGTTGGCACCAATTTTTGCAACGGTATGCTCTATTTGGTAAGAACCTTGAAGTTTTACAACTTCTTCAGCAGTGTACGGGCGTTCGATACCGTTCCATCTTGGATTTGTAATCCAATCGGTAACTAATTCTTGAATTCTTGTTTCTGTGGTTTTCATAATTTATTGTTTTTTTGTTTTTTTTAAATGTATTTGTATCCTGGAATCGTTAAGAAGTCTATAAAATTTGGGTTTACTACTAAAAGGTCTAATAATTGTTCGGCTAATTTGTATTTTCCATTTTCATATTCCGTATCGCCGACTAATTTTTTTATTTTTTCAAATTCTTCCATCGCCAAGCGATCGTACTGTTTTTCGTTTAACACTTTACCATTATCTAATGTCACTTCGTTTTGTAACCATTGCCACAATTGAGACCGTGAAATTTCGGCGGTAGCGGCATCTTCCATCAAATGGTGGATGGCTGCTGCGCCTTGTCCGTTCAGCCAAGAAGCGAGATATAGAATGGAAACATTTATGTTTTTTCTGATACCTTCTTCGGTAATTGTTCCTTTTGGAGGTTCAAGCAAATCAGCATCGGTGACGATTACGTCTTCTCTTTTTATATGGATTTGATTTTTTGTTCGCATGTATTTATCAAAAACGTTCATAGCAATTGGCACTAAATCTGGATGTGCTACCCAAGTCCCGTCATGTCCGTTATTTGCTTCGCGTTCCTTGTCGGCAATTACTTTGTTGAATGCAATTGTATTTGCATCTTCATCATTTTTAATCGGAATTTGCGCTGCCATTCCGCCAATGGCATGAATGTTTCTTTTGTGGCATCTCTGGATGACTAATTGTGAATAGGCACTCATAAACGGAGAAGTCATCGTTACTTGGTCTCTGTTTGGAACAATAAAAGCCGGATTATTTCTTAGTTTTTTGATATATGAAAAGATATAATCCCATCTTCCGCAATTGAGTCCAACGATATGTTCTCTTAATTCAAAGATGATTTCGTCCAATTGAAAACTGGCAGTAATCGTCTCGATTAAAACAGTTGCTTTAAATGTCCCATTTTTCACCTTTAAATATTCCTCTGTAAATTCGAAGACTTCATTCCACCAACGGGCTTCTAGATAGTGTTCTAATTTTGGAATATAAAAATAGGGAGCTGTTCCATCTTCCATTAGCTGTTTGAAATTATGAAACGCGTACAAACCAAAATCGACTAATGCGCCAGAAGCTTCTTCATTTTGCATCAAAAGATGTTTTTCATTCAAATGCAAACCTCTTGGGCGAACAATTAAAACCGCTGTTTTTTCATTAAGCGAATACCTCTTGTTTTTTTTTGTATCTTCTAAAGTGATGGTTTTGTTTACAGCATCTTTAAGATTTTGCTGCCCTTCCATTAAATTGCTCCAAAAGGGGGAAGTGCTGTCTTCAAAATCTGCCATAAATGTTTTGGCTCCACAATTTAGCGCATTGATTACCATTTTCCGGTCAACAGGGCCGGTGATTTCAACTCGACGGTCTAGAAGATCTATGGGAGTTTTTGACGCTTGCCAATTGCTCTCTCTTATGCTTTTGGTTTCGACGGGAAATGTTGGCAACACGCCACTATCAAATAATTCTTGTTGTTTTTTTCGTTCTTCTAAAAGAGCCAGTCTTTTTTCGTTAAAGTTTTCGTGAAGCAAAGACAAAAAAGTCATGGCTTCGTCGGTTAGGATTTCGGGATACTGCTCCGTGGTTTCATCTGAAAAATTTAACAGATTTGTCGTGTATAATTCTTTTAAATCCATCTTATGGTGTATTTAATTTAACAATATTTTAGTTTCGTTAGCAATTTGTAATTGTTTAACACTGCAATAGTACAAAAAGTTTTTTATAAAACAAGCGAACGTACGCTAAAAACTAAAAAAATATTTTTTGTGGATTGTATTTTTATTATTATATTTGATCATGATTACTATAGAAAAGGATTATATCAAGTTGATTTTTGGGCTCAAGCTCAAGCAGGCTCGAACAAACAAGAATTTGTCTTTATTTGGCTTAGCCAAAATAACGGACCTTTCGAAGTCGTATTTGAATGAAATTGAAAAAGGGAAAAAATATCCAAAGACGGATAAAATAATTCTTTTGTCCGAAAAATTAGATGTCACTTATGATCACATGGTCTCGTTGAAGCTAGATAATAATCTGGCTCCTATTGGCGAAATCCTGAAATCTGGAATTCTAAAAGAGATTCCTTTGGATCTTTTTGGCATTCAAGAAAATGATTTAATTGATATTATTGCCAATGCGCCGGCGAAGGTTAATGCCTTTATAAGTACCATTATAGAAATTGCTCAACATTACAATTTAACACGCGAGAGTTTTTTCTTGGCTTCTTTGCGTTCGTACCAAGAAGCCCACAATAATTATTTCGATGATTTAGAGCAAAAGGTGCTTTCGTTTTGCAATGCTTTTCATATCAATATAAAGTCCAAGATTTCTTTAGAGGAGTTAAGTGCTATTTTGATAGAAGAATATGGTTATTCTATTCAGGAAATTGCTTTTTCAGAACGGGAGGAATTGGGAGATTTAAGATCTATTTATGTTCCAAAAAGCAAAACATTGTTGTTGTCGGTAGAAATTGACGAACATCAAAAAGCATTTATTCTAGCGAAAGAAATTGCCTATAACTATCTTGAAATTACCGAAAGGTTGTATACCTTTAGTTGGATTAAGTTTGATAATTTCGACCAAGTATTGAATAATTTTTATGCCTCATACTTTGCAGGCGCCTTACTTTTGCCTAGACAATTGTTAATTGAAGAGTTGAATTTGTTTTTATCAAACACAGATCCAAAACCACAGGAAATGATTGAATTGATGGGAAAATTCAATGTTTCTCCAGAATCTTTTTATCAAAGGTTGACCAATATTCTACCAAAAGATTTCCAGTTAAAAAACCTCTTTTTTCTAAGATTGTCACATCAAATAGGAACAGACACTTATCAAATCAAAAAAGAATTGCACATCACGAATCAGCAAGAGCCACATGCAAACGAAATGAACGAGCATTATTGCCGAAGATGGGTTTCCATAAAAACCATAGCAGGAGCATTGAAGCAAAACAAAAGTCATTTTTTTGACGCGCAGATTTCTCGCTACGAAAACAGTAATAATGAATACTTGGTTTTTTCATCGGCAACTTTAGACCCTTTCAAGAAAAATTGTTTGAGGAGCATCACTGTAGGGATATTGATTACACCTGGAATGAAGAAAAAATTCAAGTTTATTGACAATCCATCTCTACAAAAACAGATAGTTGGCGTGACTTGTGAAACCTGTGCAGTAAAAGACTGTCTTGAAAGGGCGTCTGCTCCGATTCATTTAGAACGAAAAACTCGAAACGAAAAAACCGATTTAACGGTGCAGCAATACATGGCTAAATTTAGTTAAATAAATTTTTAATTTTTTGCTAAAAAAAAACTTCTAGTAATTGATATAAAATATTTGGTAAGCTATTTTTTATATTTAAAGCAATTGATTTTTTTCGAGGTAATTGTTGTTGTACATCAAGCTATTTTTGTTTTAAAAAATGTTAAACCAATAAAAATTAAAGTATATAAATAGGTCTTGGTTGCTTATTTTAAAATCAACTTAAGAATTGTTCTAAATAACAGCAAAAAGGTTGTGGTTCGTTCCTATTTACTTTATTTTTGTAGAAATTTAAAAATAATTTATTTCAATTCTTATGGCAAAATCTACGTTGTTGAAGTCGTCAATAGCAAAAAAAGTCGCTATGGCACTTTCTGGAATTTTTCTGATTCTGTTTCTGACATTACATTTTTTCGTCAATTTAGTTTCGGTATTTAGTGCCGATACTTATAATGCAATGTCGCATTTTATGGGTTATAACCCATTAATTCAATTCGTTATGCAGCCCATATTAATTGCGGGTGTTATTTTTCACTTTGTAATGGGTTTTGTGTTGGAGATAAAAAACCGTAGCGCTAGACCAATTGCTTATGTAAAGTACAACGGAGCGGCAAATGCTTCTTGGGCATCGAGAAATATGATTATTTCAGGCTTGGTTGTTCTAGCATTTTTAGGACTTCATTTCTATGATTTTTGGTTTGCTGAAATGATGTATAAGTATGTAAATGTTAACGCAATTGAGGAAACGAGATATTTTCCAGAATTGGTTCATAAATTTGAAAGTCCAGTTCGTGCAGGTTTATATAGTGTGGCGTTTTTATTGTTGGCTGTTCACTTGTGGCATGGTTTCAATTCTTCATTTCAATCCGTGGGGTTTGACAATAAATACGCAAAAGCATTGCATAAATTGGGATATACTTTTGCAATAGTAGTTCCTTTCGGTTTTATTTTTATTGCACTATTTCATCATTTTAATCAAATTTAATATTCAATTATAATGGCATTAGACTCAAAAGTTCCAAGTGGTTCAATTTCGGACAAATGGACAAGTTATAAAGATCATATTAATTTAGTAAATCCGGCTAACAAACGTAATATTGACATTATCGTTGTTGGTACTGGACTTGCTGGAGCATCTGCAGCTGCAACTTTGGCAGAATTAGGATACAACGTAAAAACTTTTTGTTTCCAAGATTCTCCTCGTCGTGCGCACTCGATAGCAGCACAAGGAGGAATTAACGCAGCAAAAAATTATCAAGGAGATGGAGATTCCACTTTTAGATTGTTTTACGACACTATCAAAGGCGGCGATTATCGTTCGCGTGAAGCAAACGTGCACCGTTTAGCCGAAGTTTCTACTAATATTATCGATCAATGCGTTATGCAAGGCGTTCCATTGGCACGTGAATATGGTGGATTATTAGACAATCGTTCTTTTGGAGGAACATTGGTAGCCAGAACATTTTATGCCAAAGGTCAAACTGGACAACAATTATTGTTAGGAGCATACTCGGCAATGAACCGTCAAATTGGTCGTGGAAAAATAAAATCACATACGCGTCACGAAATGCTGGATTTAGTATTGGTAGACGGAAAAGCGAGAGGTATTATTGCTCGTGACTTGGTTACTGGCGAAATCGAAAGACATTCAGCTCACGCTGTAGTTATTGCTTCTGGAGGTTACGGAAATGTTTTCTTCCTTTCCACTTACGCAATGGGAAGTAATGCTACTGCAGCTTGGAAAATACATAAAAAAGGAGCTTATATGGCTAACCTTTGTTTCACACAAATTCACCCTACTTGTATCCCTGTCTCAGGAGATCACCAATCGAAATTGACTTTGATGTCAGAATCATTGCGTAATGATGGTCGTATTTGGGTTCCTGCTAATTTAGAAGATGCCAAAGCCATTCGTGAAGGAAAGAAAAAACCAACAGATTTATCGGAGTCAGACAGAGATTATTATTTAGAAAGACGTTATCCAGCTTTTGGGAATCTTGTTCCAAGAGATATTGCCTCCCGTGCTGCCAAAGAAAGATGTGATGCTGGTTTTGGAGTAAACAAAACGGGTGAAGCTGTTTATTTGGATTTTGCCGCAGCAATACAACGTTACGGAAAAGAACAAGCTTATGTAAAAGGATTAGATGCTAAAGATGCTGCATTAATAACTAAATTAGGCACTAAAGCTATAGAAAACAAGTATGGTAACTTGTTTCAAATGTATGAGAAAATCATTGATGAAAATCCTTATGTTACTCCAATGATGATTTATCCAGCGGTGCATTACACAATGGGAGGAACTTGGGTTGATTATAATTTGCAAACCACGATTCCGGGTTGTTTCTCCATTGGAGAATCAAATTTCTCGGATCACGGTGCCAATAGATTAGGTGCTTCAGCATTGATGCAAGGTTTGGCCGATGGTTATTTTGTATTGCCATACACCATTGGAGATTATTTAGCTCCAGATATAAAAACAGGAACAATCTCTACAGATTTGCCAGAATTTGTTGAAGCAGAGAAAAAAGTTAAAGACCAGATAGAAAAATTCATAAACAATAAAGGAACTCATTCTGTAGATTATTTCCACAAGAAATTAGGAAAAATTATGTGGGACAAAGTGGGTATGGCTCGTAATGCAAAAGGATTGTCCGAAGCTATCGAAGAAATTGCCGCTTTAAGGGAAGAATTTCACAAAGATGTAAAAGTGACAGGAACTGCAGATAGTTTCAATCAAGAATTGGAAAAAGCGGGTCGTGTGTCTGATTTCCTTGAATTAGGAGAATTGTTTGCCAAAGACGCTTTGCACCGAAATGAATCTTGCGGAGGACACTTCCGTGAAGAATACCAATCTGAAGACGGAGAAGCACAACGTGACGACGAAAACTTCGCTTATGTTGCCGCTTGGGAATACAAAGGGAAACCTAGTGATGCAGTGCTACACAAAGAATCATTGGTATTTGAAAACATTAAATTAGTAACTCGTAGTTATAAGTAAGGAATAGGCAAGAGGCAAAAGCCATAAGTTGATTAGTAAAAAAAGCGTTAGATTATGAGTGATTTTAAGTCGTACAAAGATGTATTGATTTGGCAAAAAGGCATCTTACTCGTAAAAGCGGTTTACATTAATTTAGAAGGTTTTCCAAAAGACGAAATATTTGGTTTACAAAGCCAAATAAAAAGAGCGGCGGTTTCAATTCCTTCTAATATAGCTGAAGGCTGGGGAAGAAATTCAACCATAAGTTATATTCATTTTTTAAAATTACCCGAGGTTCGTTATTCGAATTAGAAACACAAATAATCATAGTTAAAGAGTTGAATTTTATTACCAATTTAAAATTTATCGAAATAATACAAATAATAATAGAAGAAAGTAAAATGTTAAACGCCTTTAGAAAGTCATTAAGCAAATAATTTATCAATGTGGTCTTGCTCTTGGCTTATGCCTTTTGCCTTATCACTTAAACTTTTGCCCATTGCCTTTTGGCTAATAAACTAAAAAATATGAAACTTACATTACAAATATGGCGTCAAAAAAATGCCAAAGCTGAAGGGAAAATAGTTGAATATCCAATAGATGGAATCGAGGGAGACATGTCTTTTCTTGAAATGTTGGACGTTCTTAATGAAAAATTGATCAATAAAGGAGACGAACCCGTATCTTTTGACCACGATTGTCGCGAAGGTATTTGCGGAAGCTGTTCCTTGTTTATCAATGGAGAAGCGCACGGGCCAGACAGAGGAATTCCAACCTGTCAGTTGCACATGCGCATGTTCAAAGATGGTGACACTATTTTTATCGAACCATTTAGAGCCTTGGCGTTTCCAGTAATCAAAGATTTAGTGGTTGATAGAAGTTCTTTTGACAGAATTCAACAAGCTGGTGGATTTATATCTGTAAATACCTCGGGAAATCCGGTTGATGCCAATACTATTCCAATTCCAAAAGACGATGCAGACAGAGCTTTTGATGCTGCAACTTGCATTGGTTGTGGTGCTTGTGTGGCAACTTGTAAAAACTCTTCGGCGATGTTGTTTGTTGCTGCCAAAGTATCTCAATTTGCATTGTTGCCTCAGGGAAAAGTAGAAGCGGCCGATAGGGTTTTAAATATGGTGAACCAAATGGATGCTGAAGGTTTTGGGAACTGTACGAATACCGGAGCTTGCGAAGTGGAATGTCCTAAAGGAATTTCTTTGGAATATATTGCACAAATGAATAGAGAATATTTATCTGCAAGTTTGAAAGGATAAATAAGGCAATAGTTGATTAGCCAAGAGGCAAAAGTTAATAGTTCAAACGCATTCATTAATTTGGATGCGTTTTTATTTTTAAAGCAATCCTTTTTCAAAAGCAACTCGAACTAAACCAGCTGTATTTTTTACACCCAGTTTTTGAATTAAATTACTGCGATGTGATTCGACGGTTTTTGTACTAATAAAAATCTTAGCAGCAATTTCTTCGGTAGTAAATTCTTTGATTATCAAGGCTAGAATTTCTTTTTCACGAGCAGTTAATTTGGGTATAAAATAACTTGAATGTTCTAGACCTATCGAATCGTTTAATAAAATATCACTTATTTTTTTGGGTAAAAATCGGTTGCCATTATTCACTTGTTTTATGGCTTCAGTTAATTCTGATTTGCTGGTGTTTTTCAATAAATATCCTAAAGCTCCGTTTTTTAGTATTTGTTTTATAAAAATGCTGTCTTCAAAATTGGTTAAAGCAATGATTTTTAAATTGGGCAGTTTTTTTAGAAGTTCTTTACAAGCACTAATGCCATTTCCATCCGGTAAATTGATGTCTAACAATAACACCTGAATCGATTGATTCAAGTTTTCAAAGGTGTCTTTTAAATTTTCAAAAGATTGTACGACTTCAATTTCTTTATTAGTTTTGAGCATTGTTTTAATGCCTTCAATAACAATAGTATGGTCGTCTGTAATGGCTATTTGAATCATTTTACTTTGTTTAAATCTATAGAAATTGTATAAGATGTCCCATTTGATGAACTTTCGACATTCAATTCTGCATTTAAAAAACCAACTCGGGTTTGAATGTTTTTATGGCCAATTCCATCAGAAATTTTAGTGGTGTCAAAGCCAATTCCGTTATCTTCAACAGTTATAAAAAGCTCCTCTTCTCTAAAATTAAATTGAACCAAAGCTTCTGTTGCTTTGGCGTGTTTGAGGATATTAGTTACTAATTCTTGGATAATCCTGTAAATGACAGTTTCGTTTTTCTTTGCTAAAGCAATATAATCTCCAAAGGTTTGAAAGTCAATTTTAAAATTATCTGAATTATTAATTTTTATACAATATTCGCGAATACTTTCGATTAAACCATATTCTAAAATAGATGAAGGCATCAAATTATGCGAAATACTTCTAATTTGCGCACACGATTCGTCAATCATAGTGATAACTTTGGTAAGATTTTCCGCATCTATTGCACGCAGCCCTGATTCTTCTAGAGTTGATAATCGGTATTTTATAGCAGATAAATCACCATTTAAGCCATCGTGAAGTTCTTGAGCAATTCGTTTTCGTTCTTTTTCTTCACCATCAATTAATGCTTCCAATTTAGCAATTTCTTGGTTTTGTTTTAAAGTTTCAATTTCTTGGTTTTTAAGTTTTTGCCTTTGTTTAAAAAAATACCAAATGCCCAAAATCAATAAAATTAAACCAAGGCTAGCAATAAAATAAAGTTGTTTTTCTTTTTGACTTTTGATTAAATCTAATTCTTGTTTTTTGATTTTAACGTGCTGTTCGGCTATGGATTTGTCTTTTTTTTCGGTTTCGAATCGGGTTTGAAGTAAAGACATCTCTTTGGATTGATTTTCAGTTAAAAGGAGGTCTTTTAAATTAGAACTTAAAAGCAAATAATTATAGGCTTGTTCTGACTGACCCAATTCGTTATAAAGGGTTGAAATTCTTTTTTGAGAACGAAATAAAAATTCTTTTGCATTAATTTCTTTGGCTAATTTTAAGGAGAGAAAGCTGTATTCAAGAGCTTTAGGATAGTTTTTTATTTCTAAATATAACCCACTTAAGGTATGATACAAATCTGCCTTTTGGAAAGCATCTTTTTGACTTTCTGACAATGCTAAGGCTGCTTCGAAGGTAGAGATTGCCTTTGAATAGTCTTTTGTGTTTTTGTAATATTCTCCAAAATTTCTTTTCGTAAAAAACAACAAGCGTTCACTTTTATCCATTTTGCTCAAATCTTCTGTTTTTTTAAAATATACAAAAGCTTCTTTATTTTTATTTTGTCTCAAAAGCGTTAGCCCAACATCTCCATAGAGTAAGCCTAGTTGTTCTTTTTTTGTTTTGTCAGAATATTGAATTGCTTTTTTTAGGTAAAACAATTCTAACACATCATTATTAACATTGTCATATAAAGCAGAAAGATTTTGATAACTCTGACTAATAATAGCACTGTCTTTGGTTTTTTCAAATAGTTTAATAGAGCCAATATAATATTTTACAGCAGCAGAATAATCTCCTTTAAATTGATACGCATTTGCCATATTCGCATACCCTTTTGCAATTCCAATCGAAATTTTTTCTTTGCTAGAATAACGGATTGTTTTCTTATAATAATGAATTGCCGAATCGTATTTTCCATTAGCACTAAAAACAATTCCACTATAAAGCAAGGATTTGTAAACTCCCTCTTTATAGTTTACTTTTATACTTAATTGATGTGTTTTTTGATACAATTGCAAAGCTTTTTCGGGTTGGTTTTGTTCAAACGAATATGCTTCATCCATCAATTTTTGGATTTTAAGCGTCTCGTTTTGTGCCACAACTGTGGAACAAAAAAGAAAAAAAATGAGATGTAAAAAAAATTTGTACATACTACCTATTTTGAAGTGCTTAAATTAATAAATATTTTGATTGTATCTACCCTTTTCATAAAAAGAGTACATTACAATCATTTGCAAATTACTCTAACTACTTATTCCTTAATTATTTTCTGTGAAAAGGTTTTGCCGTCTTGATTCACTTTTACAATGTACATTCCCGATTGTAGTGAACTGATATCGATTGTTTTGTTAGCGCTTAAATTAACTTCTTTGAAAACAATTCGTCCAGAAATATCTATAATTTGAAGATTGATATGTTTTAAAACATTCTCAAAATTAAAGATCAAAATTCCTTTTGTTGGATTTGGATATACAGAGAAAATGTTCGAAGCATATTCATCAATACCTAAAGATGTTAAATTAAATGTTACGGAATTAGAAACGCAAGCTGGAACTTCGACGAATGAATAGGAAACGCTATAATTTCCGTTTTGAGTAGCGGAAAAAGTTGGGGCATTTGCTCCAGAAATTGCTGAGCCATTCAAAAACCATTGAATAGTTCCCGAAAAAACTGGTGAAGCTGTGAGTGTATTTCCAGCCACAGAGATAATAGGCGTTGGTGCTTTATCAGGTTGTTCAGTAAATTTTGCTAAATATAATCCTGCGCGTGCTTCTCTAGTAATACAACTAAAAGTTGGAGTAGTAACACTTGTTAATATTCCACCTACATAAAAAACTCCTGCATTATTTGTTGCTAATGATTTTGCATAAGAACCTGGTCCGCTAGCAAAGGCAAACGAATTTTGAAAAACACCATTGTAATCAATTTTAGTTACAAAAGAATTTCCGTTTGTCGGATTAACAGATGATGTACCTAAAGAAACAGGTTGAAATCCAAAAATTTGACCAGCACAAAAAATTCCGCTACCATCAGGATTGTTGAGCATATTCCAGGTATGCGCACTATTTGTAGTAGATTTTAACCAAATTTTATTTCCGTCGGCATCCATTTTTAAAATGCCTCCTAAACCTATACCGCTAGCTCCGTCGCCAGTATTATTGAGGGTGTCTGAACCTGCTGTTAATGATGTTACAACTTGCACACCTATATATATTCCACTGTCATTACCCACTGTTATTGGAATATGATTTTGGTCTGGATCTCGTAAACCATCAGTGTAAGTTGCCCAAATCAAACTCAGATTTTCTGATGTCCTAATTGTTAAATACGAACTCGTTAAGTTGCTGGTAGGAATTAATGTTGTTGTTCCATAAGTAATGGTTCCTCTTGACAGAGCAGAAAAAACCAAATCACCATTGGCTAAAACTCCCGATCCTTTAAAGTAAACACCAAAAGCTGAAGTTGCTGGAATAAAAGAATCAGCAGTTAATGTGGCAACAAATTGTCCGCTAGTGTTTAGCTTACTGATAGATAAGTTCCCCGTTTGAAAATAAATATGATTGTTTGAAAACAGCAGCATTGGCGAACCTGGAAAATTACCAAAACTAATATTGTTTTTCGCACGCCAAATTAAATTACCAACAGGGTCAAACTTAATAATATAATTGCGGTTTTCTGCTTCTACAAATGTTTCTGTTCCAATTTTTAATGAACTGCCTCCCATCAACGACCCTAAAAGATATAAATTATCATTTTCGCCAATTTGAATGTTTAAGGGGTTGAAATTTTCCCCAATTGGTTTAATATATTGTATCTCGCCTGATGCATTGAATTTATATAAAAAAGTAGTTGTACCTCCCAAAAATGGATCAGCAGTAACACCCTGACATATTTGTTGCCCATTGGCACTATTCAAAGTATATAAATTTCCTTGAGAATCTCGTGCAATGGCAATTGCTCCTTCAATACTATTTGCTATGCCAGAATACCCGGCAGTACTTACCCAATCAAAGCGTTGCGCTTGTGTAAAAGCGCTCATTAACAAAAATAAAAGTGTAATTTTTTTCATAATGAATAGATTTAAAAGTTATTGTTTAATTATTTTGAAAGTTGTTATTTTATTCTCACTTGTTAGTAGTACAAAGTACATTCCGTTAGAAAAATTATTGAGATTCAAGGCTTGATTTGGATCAAAATTAGTGGTTGATATTAAGGTTTGTCCGACACTATTTTTGACTTCAACTTTTGAAAAAACAGTGTTTTCAAAAGATGCTGTAACATAAAAAATACCAGAAGAAGGGTTGGGATAAACCGTAAAGCTGTTCTTTAAATTTTTGGTGTCATTTACACTCAATGAATTAGCATCTCCATTAATTCTTGTAATTCTATTTTTGCCAATACCATAGTAACTTGTAAAATAGCCGCCAATCACAATTTTTCCGTCAGATTGTATTGATGTTGAAGCAACTATAGAATTTGCACCAATACCAACAACAAAACCGGTATCTAAACTTCCGTCAGCATTCAATCGGGCAATTCCACTTCTAGCACTCCCGTTGTAACTTGTAAAAAAACCGCCAATAATAATTTTATCATCAGCTTGTATCGCTGAAGAAACAATTGTACTGCTCGCAGCAGTTCCTAGGTTGAAACTTAAATCTAAACTTCCGTCTGCATTCAGGCGAGCAATCTTATTTCTTGAAATACTGTTGTAATTTTCAAAATTACCCCCAATAATAATTTTTCCGTTCGATTGTATGGATATGGTATTGACCTCACCTGCATTAAAGGCAGGTCCAGGGTTAAAGCTAGAGTCTAAACTACCGTCTGTGTTCAAGCGTGCTATTCTATTGCTAGCTATTCCATTATAAGATATAAAAAATCCGCCTGTAATAATTTTTCCGTCAGGCTGTATGACTACAGAATTAACATAGCCAAAATTATCAAACCCTGTCCCAGGATTAAAACTAGTGTCTAAAGTTCCATCTGAATTTAATCGGGCGATTTTACTTCGAGGAATAGCGCCGTAGTGTGTAAAATCTCCCCCATAAAGTATTTTATCATCCGTTTGAACAATAATTGTTTTTAGCAAAGGTGTTGTTGCTTCGCCCGAAATTGGTAGAAAACTAGTATCTACACTTCCGTCTGTATTCAACCGGAAAATTCTATCAAACAATTGTCCACTGTCAGTACTATTAGTGCCCAAAACAATAATTTTGCCATTCTGCTGAATTGCTGTGGCAGAAACTTTTGTATAATTTAAGTCGGCTGCAAAGTTAAAACTAGTGTCCACGCTTCCGTCTGAATTCAAGCGAGCTATCCTATTTCTGATGCTTCCATTATAAGTAGTAAAATTTCCACCAATTATTATTTTTCCATCTAATTGAATTGACGAACACAAAACTGTATTATTTGCTCCAGTTGCGTAGTTAAAACTTTGGTCTAAACTACCGTCCGAATCTAGACGAGCAATTCTCTTTTGAGAGATAGTATTATAAGTAATAAAAGCTCCACCAATAATAATTTTACCATTCGATAGAATTGAAGTGGCATAAACCGTGTTACTATTTACATTTCCATTTCCCGTTCCATTTCCAGGGTTGAAACTAGTATCTAAACTTCCATCGGAATTTAATCGAGCTATTCCATTTCTAGAAATACCATTATAGGTTGTAAAACTACCCCCAGTAATTATTTTATTATCTAATTGAATCGATAGACTTTTAATAGAACTATTAGTTCCTGTTCCTAAATTAAAACTAGTGTCTAAACTTCCATCGGCATTCAAGCGGACAATTCGATTTTGAGAAATATTATTGAAAGTGGTAAAACTTCCTCCGATTATAATTTTACCATCCGATTGAATTGCTATGGATTCTGGACTACTATTAAATCCAGTCCCTATATCAAAACTAGTGTCTAAACTACCGTCTGAGTTCAATCGGGCTAAACTGTTTCTAGTTATACCATTGATGGTAGTAAAACTTCCTCCAATAATAATTTTACCATTGGATTGAATTGAAATAGGAATTATTCTATTATTTGCTGCAGCGCCAGGGTCAAAAGTTGTGTCTAAACTCCCATCTGTATTCAGGCGTGCTATTCTGTTTCTAGAAATACCATTGTAGGTAGTAAAATCACCACTAATAATGATTTTGCCGTCGGATTGCGTAGCAATTTTAAAAACAGTATTATTTGCTCCTGTTCCAAGATTAAAGCTTGTATCTGTAGTTCCATCTGAATTTAAACGGGAAATATTTTTTCTAGAAGTGCCATTTATAGTTGTAAAACTTCCTCCAATAATAATTTTAGCGTCAGATTGAATAGATGTAGAATTTATTGAACCATCTATTCCGCTTGTATTGAAACTATTATCAATACTTCCATCTACATTCAAACGGGAAATCACGTTTTGAGGACTACCGTTGAAGTTCGTAAAACCACCATTTATTAAGATTTTACCATCTGGTTGTATAGCCACGGAATAAATATATTCATTTGCTCCAATGCCCATACCAGAGCCATTGTCAGTAGGGTTGAATGAGGTGTCTATCGAGCCCGGCTGTGCAGAGACAAAAATCGTTAAATGGAACAGCAGCATGGTGATACTTTTTTTCATGATACTTTTTTTAATTTTATAAATAATTACTATCGCAAGCTAATCACATATAATTGCTTAATTTTCAGGGGAATTAACCGTTTTTACTTCTAAGGGTTTTCCCCTGATAAAATGTTTTTCATTTGTGGTTACTACTATTTTTGTAACTTTGATATTATTTCAATAAAAATGAAAATCGCCCTAATCCAATCCTCCTTATTTTGGGAAAATCCATCCGCCAACCGAAACTATTTCGAGGAAAAAATCAATGCCCTTACTGAAAAAGTAGATATAATTGTGCTTCCCGAAATGTTCTCGACAGGTTTTACGATGAATCCAAGCGTTGTTTTTGAAACAATGAGAGGTGAAACTGTATTGTGGATGCAATCTTTGGCGAAAGCTAAAAAAAGCGCCATCACAGGAAGTATAGTAATCAAGGAAAACGATAGTTTTTACAACAGGTTGCTGTTTGTTTTTCCGTCAGGCAAAATACAATTTTATGACAAAAGACATCTGTTTTCCTTGGCTGGCGAAGACAAAGTTTATACTGCTGGAAACGAAAAATTGATAATTGAATATCTAGGCTGGAAAATTTGCCCGCTAATTTGTTATGACTTGCGTTTTCCGGTTTTTTCCCGCAATGTCGAGGATTATGACTTGTTACTTTATGTAGCCAATTGGCCAAAAGCAAGAATTCAAGCTTGGGATATTTTGCTCAATGCCCGTTCCGTAGAGAATATGTGCTATACTATTGGCGTAAACAGAATTGGTTTTGACAACAACAATTTTGAATATATTGGACATTCACAAGCAGTTGATTTTCTTGGAAATTATATATTGGAACCGCAAGAAATCGAAGGTGTTTTCTTCGTGGAATTAAACAAAGAAAAACTGCTTGAAACCAGAAAAAAACTTGGTTTTCTAAACGACAGCGATACTTTTGAATTAAAACCCAATTGAGTTATCACTTTTCCTTTTGTCAACTTTCTTTTTGGGTTCTGGAGTGTAAGGAATACTCAAATCAAAGGCTTGTTCCACATCCCAATTCGCACGAACGTCAACCGCAGTAGAAAAATAAATAACTTCCTCGGCTTGGCGTTTTTCTAAATAATTTCCGGAATCCCATTCCTTGTTTTTGTTGTCATCATAAATCAAACGAAGCCAAAACAAGGCCGGTTCAACCAAATTAAATTCGACTTTAGTATTGCCGTCAGAATATTCCGTTGCTAGAACATCCCCTTTTTCAGTACTCAATTCAACAATCACGGGAAAACGTTTTACATTTTGCAAGTTCACAGAAAGATTTCCATAATCACCTAAACTTTTTATGTTTAATGTATAAGACAAAGTATCATTTGATTGTTCCAAATAATCGATCAAAGCGCCCGGCATTATCTTTAAAGTATATTTCTCAGAAGGTTCTCGCTTGAAATCAAAAAATAAAAGCTGGTTAAAATCGTCATACTCCGTTTTAAAATCTACCGAAACGGAATCTTTATTGGTCAGTTTTATTTTCGAATTATCAAATTTAGTCAATGGCGTGGCGGTTTCTAAAGTAAATCGCTCCCTAAAATTTAATATGCTCGATTGAACGGAACTAATTTTTAAGCTGTCTTTTTTCTGGTCTTTAATTTTGAAAATAAAATTCGCTTTGTATTTGTCTTTGGCTACAGCCAATGCCAAAGAATCCGCTTTTAAAGGTTTATACCAAACCTGGAGGGAATCTTTTTTTGGAAATTTAGTGATAAGAGTTGGGAAAATGGATTCTCCGTTTTTTAGCGTAATTTTCACCTCATTTGTTTTTCCTTGATACGGTAAAATCAAGCGATTTCCTGATGCTTGAATTGGCTTGAAAGCTTTTAGAGGAAGCGTTTCCTTGAATAATTTTATTTCATAAACCGTATCGTTCGGAATGGTGATAAACTGTTTATTAAACCCAATTTTGTCTTTGGCGGGATTAAATTTATTATTGGAACCATAATCCTTCATTGCCACAAGTAGATACTTTCCGGACTTTAAATTTTCCAGTTTAAAAGTTTTCAAACTGTCCAATGTATTCGTAACATATCTGGGGACCTCATTATAAACCACTGAATCCGTGAACTTGTCATTAACGTCATAAAGCATTACGGAAACAAATGATTCCACTTCCTTGTTGTAGGCATCTTTCACAGTTCCTCCAAGCGTCAAAGAATCGATGTAGGCTCCTGTCGAAAAAATATATTTGAACTGATTGTATGGGTTTCCCTCATTATTATCGGTGATACTTTGACCAAAATTGAAGCTGTAAGTAGTATTGGGTTTTAGTGTATCAAGTATTTTGATAGTAAGATATTTGCTAACCGTGGTAGGCGTTATCAAGGGTTCATATTTCATTGGCGGCGAAATAATCAATTGCTTATTCAGGTCTTTCAACTTGATGAATTCGTCAAAAGTCAATTTAATTTCGTTGCCTTTAAAATCGGTGCTGAAATTTTTTGGAAAACTAATTTTCAATTCGGGAGCCAAAGTGTCTTTTAAACCGCCGGTAATACTGCCTCTCTTGGCGCAACTTATCATTGCCAATACGAGTAGAAATAGAATGTATTTAAAGTTGTTTTTCAACATAATGAATCGCTATTTAGAAGCTACAAAATAACAATTATATTTGTTGGAAACGAAATGTTTTAAATTTTTATTGGGAGCTATTTCCAGCTGGTCTACAATCAACCTCTTGTCATTGCGAGGAACGGGCGTCGTCGCATAACGAGAGCAATTAACACTTTATCTGAGATGGTTCTCCAGTTCGAACTCAATGTTTTTAAGGTAAGGGATTATTGAATGAAGATTAACGATTCTTGATTTCAGATTTGACGTTAGTAGATACAGATTTATTGATTTTAGTAAATTTCTCCATCTGAAATCAAAAATCATTGCCGTCAGTGCTAAGAACAAAACAATCGCATCATAAAATCAATTAACACAACATCTAAAATCAAAAATCGTTAAACAAAAATCACGAATCAAGAATGCGCCATCGCCATACAAACAATACTGATTTTAGCTCCTGGAATTTTTAGCAATGCGTGCGAACAAGCCTCAAGAGTGGAGCCAGTGGTCATTACATCATCAATCAAAAGGAAATGTTTGTCGTGATCTTTCTCGGTAAAAGTAACATCAAAAATAGTATCAATCCCGTCGCTTCTATTCAATAAAGTTTTCTTGGATTGGGTTTTGCTGTAAATATTTCGGACTAATATTTTTGGATTATACGGAATGTTCAAACCATTGGAAAGCGACATTCCAAAATTCGTCACTTGGTTATAACCTCTCTCCCTATGCTTTCTTTTATGCAAAGGCACTGGAATAATTTCATCGACAGATTGTAGAATTACAGCATTTTTTAAATCATCGGCATACCACGTGCCCAAAACAGTGCCAATTTCTTCCTGTCCTTTGTATTTCAGGTTGTGAATTAATTCCTGAACGATTCCCTTTTTATGAAAATACAACAATGCCGATGTATATTCGACAGGAATTCTTCCGTAAAACTTTTTGAAAGCCTCATTTTCTGGATTCAAATGATGATTCGTCAGCGGAATGTTATGCCGACAAAGAGTGCAAATCACGTTTTCATTCGACACCAAAAACGAATGACAACCTGCGCAAACGGGTGGGAAAAAGAGATTGATGAGGTTTTTGAACATAAAAAGTCAATATATTTATAAAAATAGCAAAATCAATGCTTCAAACTTCAAAAATGTTTCTTTTTTTAAGTTCACTTTTTATATTTTTGCACTATTATGGCAAAACAAGAAGATTTATTTAAGAATGTAATTTCGCACGCAAAAGAATACGGATTTATTTTTCCGTCAAGCGAAATTTACGATGGTTTAAGTGCGGTCTATGATTATGCACAAAACGGAGTAGAATTAAAAAAGAACATACGCGAATATTGGTGGAAAGCTATGGTTCAAATGAACGATAACATTGTGGGTCTCGACGCGGCAATATTGATGCATCCAACAACTTGGAAAGCTTCAGGTCACGTTGATGCGTTCAACGATCCATTGATTGACAACAAAGATTCCAAAAAAAGATACAGAGCCGATGTTTTGATAGAAGATTATGCCGAAAAGCTAAATCTAAAAGCAAAAAAAGAAATCGAAAAGGCAAAAGCACGTTTTGGCGATGCTTTTAACGAACAAGAATTCATTACAACCAATGCTAGAGTTGTTGAATATTTGGCTAAAGAAAGAGAAATTCTCGAAAGGATGGGACGTTCTTTAGGAAATGGAGATTTAGAAGATGTAAAAGCATTAATCGAAGAATTAGAAATTGCTTGTCCAGAATCAGGTTCTAGAAATTGGACCGAAGTGCGTCAATTCAATTTGATGTTTGGCACTAAATTAGGCGCTTCGGCTGACACGGCAATGGATTTGTATTTGCGACCAGAAACAGCACAAGGTATTTTTGTGAATTTCTTAAATGTACAAAAATCAGGAAGAATGAAAGTTCCTTTTGGGATTGCACAAACCGGAAAAGCCTTTAGAAACGAAATCGTAGCGAGACAATTTATCTTCCGCATGCGCGAATTCGAACAAATGGAAATGCAATATTTTGTAAAACCAGGCACGGAAATGCAATGGTACGAACATTGGAAAACGGCCAGATTGAATTGGCATTTATCACTAGGTTTAGGAAGAGAAAATTACCGTTTTCACGACCACGAAAAATTAGCGCATTATGCGAATGCAGCAGCGGATATTGAGTTTAATTTCCCTTTTGGTTTCAAAGAATTAGAAGGAATTCACTCTCGAACTGATTTCGATTTGAAAGCACACGAACAATTTTCAGGTAGAAAATTACAGTATTTTGATGCCGAATTGAATCAAAATTATGTTCCTTATGTGGTGGAAACATCAGTAGGTTTAGACAGAATGTTCTTGGCAGTTTTTGCCACTTCATTAAAAGAAGAAACATTGGAAGATGGTTCAACAAGAACTGTTTTGAAATTACCATCTGTTTTAGCACCAACAAAAGCTGCTATTTTACCTTTGGTCAAAAAAGACGGATTGCCAGATATTGCACATAAAATCATTGACGATTTGCGTTGGGATTTCAATGTAACTTATGATGAAAAAGATGCTGTAGGAAGACGTTATAGAAGACAGGATGCTTTGGGAACTCCTTTTTGCATCACAGTAGATCACCAAACCATCGAAGACCAAACCGTTACGATTCGTCACAGAGATTCAATGAAACAAGACCGTGTGGCTATTGCAGATTTAAAATCGATTATCGAAAATGAAGTGTCGATGAAAAACTGGTTAATGAAAATGTAATTAAAAGTACAATCGGTTAATTGTTTAATCGTTTAATTTAAAAAGGCTTCTCGATTGAGAAGCCTTTTTGTAGTTTTAAAATCTATACCCAAGAGAAATTCCACCACGACCAACTACTTCGGGACTATTGTCACTAAATAAATTGCGTCCTATTCCTGCATTTATTTCAAATACAAATCCTCTTTTGTGCACCCATTTTGAACCTAATCCAAAACCTAATGCAAAATCAGTGTAGCGGTCTTTATCTGTACTATTTAAATTTCCGTTATTGTCATAATTGTAGGTTGTAGTATTAACACCTGTATTAATCATACTAAAGCCTTCTACAAAAAATCCAGCCGCCGGTTTTTTTCCAAAATACGCACGATAATATGGAGTTAAACTAAAGCTAGTATCAAAATCATCTTCATTTACAAAAAAAAGTGAAACCCCTAGTCCTGCATCTTCGTTGAGCAATCTTTCATAAGTTACTTCCACTGCACCAAGTACTAAAAATAAGGCATTTCCTTTTATTTCATTTTTTTTTAAATCGACTTGTTTTTTTTCTTGGCTGTAACCAATTGCAAAAGTTGTAAGACATAGGGCTAAAAATAAATTTTTCATAAATTGTTGGTTTTAGGTGTCAAATCTATGTAAAATTATTCTGATTATTATATTGGTTTTGAATTTATTTTAAAAGAGTATTAAACCAGCTATTTATTGTACTTTATCGGATTAATTTGCACTTTATTTTAATGTATTAACATTTGTTTAAAAACTATTAACAACCTATATGAAAAATGCTATAAATGTTTATTTTTAACTTGTTAAAAAAGACTTTTTTATTAAAAAATTGAAGTTTTTATTTAATTAGTTTCCCCAAAACTACCATCATTACTTAATATTTTAAAGTGTCTCACTTTGAACGTCTAATGTTATGCCTAACAAATTAGGACAAAACATTGATGAATTACCCGTACATTATTATTGACGACGATCAAGAAAGTGTTTTGAAAACTCAAGCGATTGCTGATGGTTTTTCGGAGCTTGTCTTTGTGGCTTCGGCTAATAACTACGCGGATGGTTTAAATCTAATATTAGAACACACTCCAAAATTAATTTTTCTCGAAATTGATCCAGCCGATGCAACAAGTAATTTGTCATTGGCACTTATCAATGAATTGTATCGGTATTTGAAAGTGATTCCTAAAATCATTATTACTACGACAAAGAAAGAGTTGGCTTTTGATGCTATTCAATTCGAAGTGGCCGATTATTTGATTAAGCCAGTGCAACGTATGGACTTGGTAAAATCACTTTTAAAATTAAAAAAATCAATTGGCGAGGACGAAGTTTATTTGGCACAAACACCAGTACTTGATAAATTTCCAAAATTGCATCTCAAAGAGCAATTCCAAGAACCAATAATGCAAGCAGGAATTCCAAATAGGGAGCAACCACTTGTATTGTGTATCAAATCCTACGGTGATTACAGATATATTGATGCCAGAGATATTAATTATTTCCAAGCCGACAATAATTCTACAGACATTCACCTAAATAATGGTGAAATGATAACGGCTTTCAAGACATTGAAGCATTTTGAAGGGATATTGCCGCATCCTTTTGTTAGAATTCATAACAGTTATATTGTAAATCGCAGTTGTATTTCGAGAATCCACACAGGAAATGCGGTATGTTACATTAAAAATTCCACAGTAAAACTCCCATTTTCCAAATCCTATAAGGCAAATGTGGATCTTATAATTGCTGATTTTGCCAATGGCAATTACCTAGAAATTTAAAAAACAACAATCCACCCTGATTTGATGGTCATTCACTATCAAACGAGTGCATTCTACCACAAACGCCCATTTTTACTACAAAAATTAAGATATGCTATGTAGTTTTACACCGTGATTATGTGCAAGCCACTAGTCATATAACTAACGTAAAATCAAAATAACAATATAAAAACCCAAATTATGAAAAAATCAATATTTGCAATCGGATTATTATCATTAGTAATGGTATTGACTTCGTTCACTACGCCTCAAGCTACAAGTAAAGCAGTAACAACAAATACTTCAGTAGAAGCAGCAGGTTCTTCAGCATCAGGAGGAAATGTGAGATTGGATGCAGCAGGTTCTTCAGCATCAGGAGGAAATGTGAGATTGGATGCAGCAGGTTCTTCAGCATCTGGAGGAAATGTGAGATTGGATGCAGCAGGTTCTTCAGCATCAGGAGGAAATGTGAGATTAGATTGATTATAGAAAGTGTTTTAATAACGCTTTGTTTTATAAATATAGTTAGGCTATCAATTTTTTGATAGCCTTTTTTTATGTCAATAGTTTTATTTTAGTATTTTTGATAAAATTCAAAAGAACTATTGAGAAAAACATTCTACATATTACTGTTGCTGATTACTTTTTTTAGTTGTACTAAAAAGAATTCACAAAATCAAGCTGTTGCTTTACAAGAAGATAGCCTTACTGTTTATCTTTCTAAAGCGAATGATTTTAACTCCTCCTCAGGAATAAGAAAACTTTACATTCAAAAAGCATTTGCTATTATTGAAAATCAACCCAATGATTCCTTGCATAGAGTGAATTTATTTCGAGTTGCCAATCGCTATTATAATTTGAACGATTGGGAAAAATACCAAGAAATAGCAAAGATTGTTTTAGAGAAATCAGAAGCAAGTAAGGATACTGTTAATATTGCCAAATCTTATTCGTATTTAGGGGATTATTATGGATCACAAGGAATATCTGATAGTGCATTTTTATATTATTTCAGAGCTGAAAAAATATATCTCAAACAAAACAATAATTTAGATCTAGCCAAAACGCGAATGAATAAAGCATTATTACAGCAAAAAGAAAGTGATAATTCTGGAAGTGAAATTTCAGCGCTAAAAGCCCTGAGAGTGTTGAAAGGAGAAAAAGCTAATGACATTGTTTATGAATTGTATAACCTTCTCGGAAATGTATATAATGAACTTGGAGAATATGATAAATCCATAGAGTTTCATAATAAGGCTTTAATAATTTTAGATAAAGAGCCAACTCCAGTTGAATTTCAGTCGAGAGCTACTTCAATGAATAATCTAGGGTTGGTTTATCAAAATTTGAATAATGATAGTCAAGCAATTTCTTACTTTCAAAAAGGATTGGAGCAAAAAAATGACTTAGTTTTATATAAACCAGCTGTTTTTGCAATGTTGCTGGACAATTTAGGCTATTCTCGATTCAAATTAAAAATAAATAAAGGACTTCCTGAATTGTTTTATGAATCATTAAAATTTAGGGATAGTTTGCAATTGACACCTGGGGTTATAATCAGCAACATTCGTTTATCAGAGTATTTTGCATCTAAAGGCGATATGTCAAAAGCGTTGCTATTTTCAAAAGGTGCACTTTTAGTGGCTCAAAAGTCGAAGAATAAGAGAAATTTTTTATTGCCTTTGAAACAATTGGCTATTATAGAACCCCAAAATGCATCCCTTTACAACAAAGAATACATTCACATCAATGACAGTTTGCAAAAAGCAGATCGCAATATTGCTGATAAATTTACCCGTATCGAATATGAAACAGATGAAATTAAACAAGAAAATACGGATTTAACGACTCAAAACAGGAACTTAGTTTACATCTTTGGTTCCCTTTTAATTTTGGGGCTGTTTTTATATATCATCAAAGCGCAAAAAGCCAAAAACCGGGAACTATTGTACAAACAAGAGCAGCAAAGGGTCAATGAAGAAATCTACAATTTAATGATCTCGCAACAAAGCAACGTTGAAACCATAAGAGTTAAAGAGAAAAAACGAGTTGCTCAGGAATTGCATGATGGCGTCCTCGGAAGAATGTTTGGGGTAAGGATGAACTTGGACAGTTTGAATAAAATTAATGACGAAAGTGCTTCTCATCAAAGAAACAGCTACTTAACGGAATTGAAAAATATAGAACAAGATATTCGGGAAATTTCACATGATTTGAATAGGGAGAAGTCAGAATTAATTAATAACTTCGTTGCCATTGTAGACAACTTATTCGAAGATCAAAAAAAGACCTTTAAATCAAAACTAGTTTCAAACATTGATTCAAACATTAAATGGGAATTGATGAGTAATGCCAATAAAATAAATTTATACAGAATCATTCAGGAATCACTCCAAAACGCTAATAAATATGCCAATGCTACTGCCATCAAGGTAGAATTCAAAAAAGAATTAGATAATTTGTTTTTGCAAATAACTGATAATGGAATTGGGTTTAATATAAATAAAGCAAAAAAAGGAATTGGCTTGCAAAACATGCTTTCCAGAATTAATGAATGCAACGGAACATTTGAAATAAAATCAAAAAAAGGAGAAGGAACAATCATTACAGTTACGGTTCCAATTTAACGAAAATAAAAAATAGCAAAGAAATGACAATTGATTCAACTGCCGAAACAATTAAAAACAATATCCTAATAGTTGACGACCACCCGTTTATTATACAAGGCTATAAAAATGCCATCACAAGATACAATCCAAATGAATTTGAGTTTTTTATTAAACAAGCTAATGATTGTAAATCGGCCTATGATCTTATTACCAACCCACAAACAGCAAAATTTGACATTGCTTTTTTAGACATCAGTATGCCGTCTTATGAAGAAAAAGGACTTTTTTCTGGAGAAGATTTGGCAAAATTATTAATGGAGTTTATGCCAAACTGCAAAATTATTTTGCTCACTATGTATACGGAACTGCTGAAAATAAAGAACATTATTGACACAATAAATCCTAGCGGATTAGTAATCAAAAATGATTTAACGTTCGATGAATTGCTTTTTGGTTTTGACAAAGTTTTAAAAAACGAAATATATTATAGTCAGTCCATCCAAAAAATGATAGACTTGGCTCAATCTGAAACTATAGAAATCGACTTATTCGACAAACAGATTTTATTTCATATTTCCAAGGGTACAAAAACAAAAGACATTACACAATACATTCCGATATCTTTAGAAGCAATCGAAAAAAGAAAATTAAACTTAAAGAAGTTGTTGAATGTTAAAGATGAAAGCGATATTGAATTGGTACGGGAAGCAAAAAACAAAGGATTGCTCTTCTAAATTACAAAACTCATATTTTAACCAAAACGGCGTTTCAATAAAACGCCGTTTTTATTTACTGTAATTTATTCACTCAAAGCATTCCAACCACGCGCTTTTAGAGGAATTCGAGTATTGGCGCGCGTTACCAAATGTATTCCTTCACTTTCTTGGGTCATGTGTCCAATAATCGTGAAATTTGGATTTCCTTTTATTTTGTCAAAATCTTCCATTTTAATAGTGAAAAGCAATTCATAATCTTCGCCACCATTTATGGCAATCGTTGTTGAATCCAGTTCAAACTCTTCACAAACATTCATAAACTGTGGATCAAGCGGCAATTTATCTTCGTATAAATTACAACCTACTTTCGATTGTTTGCAAATATGCATAATTTCAGACGACAATCCATCCGAAATATCTATCATCGCTGTTGGTTTTATTTCCAATGCGTGTAACAAAGTGCGCACATCTTTTCGGGCTTCAGGTTTTAATTGGCGTTCGATTAAATACGTATACCCATCTAAATCAGGTTGTGAATTCGGGTTTACTTGAAAGACTTGTTTCTCTCTTTCCAAAACTTGCAATCCCATATAAGCCGCGCCAATATCACCGGTTACAACTAATAAATCAGTTTGGCCAGCGCCGTTTCGATACACGATTTCGCTTTCCTCGGCTTCGCCAATAACGGTAATACTAATAATCATTCCTTTTTGGGAAGAAGTCGTGTCGCCACCAATAACGTCAACTTTGTATTCATTGGCGGCAAGCGTAATTCCGTCAAATAATTCTTCTAAAGCTTCGAGTGGAAAGCGATTGGAAACCGCTATCGAAATCAGGATTTGGGTGGCTTTGGCATTCATTGCACAAATATCCGAAACATTGACCACAACGGCTTTATAACCCAAGTGTCTTAAAGGCATATAACCCAAATCAAAATGAACGCCTTCAACTAGCATATCTGTTGAAATAACTACTTTTTTGTCTTTGAAATCTAAAACTGCAGCATCATCTCCAATTCCTTTTAAAGTGGAAGTTTGGTTGATTTCAAAGTTTTTTGTCAAGTGGTCTATCAATCCAAATTCTCCTAATTGAGCAATACTGGTTCTTTGCGGGGATTTATCTTCTATCATTGTGCAAAGGTACAAAGGATTTTACATTGCCGCAAAGTCACAAAGGCGCAAAGTTTTTTTTGCATCTATTTTTTTCAAAGAAATAAAGTATAATTATTATCTAAAACATAGGATTTCTATATCTTTATTTATTAAAAAAAAATTGAAAATGAAAAACAGCAAAATTACAACCTTAACCATAAATCCTTCATTAGATAAATCGACAAATTTTACAGGACTGGTTGCTGAACAAAAAATTCGATGCGGAATACCGAGATATGACGCAGGAGGCGGCGGTATTAATGTTTCAAAAGCAATAACGAAATTAGGAGGAAATTCCACTTGTATTTTTACTTCTGGTGGATCAACGGGCGAAATGCTGGAACAATTACTTGAGGAGCAAAAAATGGAAAATAGTGTTATTAAAACTAACAATTGGACGAGAGAAAATTTTATAGCTTTTGAAAACATTTCCAAATCCCAGTACCGATTTGGTTTTCCGGGAAATGAATTTTCAGCTGCCGAAAAGCAGCAAATACTACAAACTGTAAAAAGTATAGAAACTAATTATTTAGTGATAAGCGGCAGTTTAAATGAAGGTTTAGAAACTGATTTTTATCAAAAAATTGCAGCAATTGCAAAACAATCGAATGTAAAAGTAATTGTTGATACTTCTGGCGATGCCTTAAAAAAAGTATTAGAAACAGGCGTTTATTTAATCAAACCAAATATTGGTGAATTGGCAAAATTAATTGGTGTTGATCATTTGGAATTAGCAGAAGTCGAAACAGCAGCAAAAAAATTAATCGAAAACGGGAGTGCAGAAATTGTAGTAGTTTCTCTTGGAGCTGATGGCGCTATTTTAATTTCAAAAGGCGAAACCCATTTAGTGAAAGCTCCGAAAGTAGAAAAGAAAAGCACCGTTGGCGCTGGTGATAGTATGGTAGGCGGAATGCTTTGGGCTTTATCTCAAAATAAAACTTTAAAAGAAGTAATTGAAATAGGTGTTTGTTGCGGAACTGCAGCTACAATGAATGACGGAACGCAACTTTTTAAAAAGGAAGATGTGATGCGGTTGTTGGAAGAAATGCAAAAATAAAAACCCAATAACTTTTGCTATTGGGTTTGTATAAAGGAATAAGTTTTAAAATTTATAAGAATAACCTAATCGCACTACTTGAGTTTCATAGTAATCTGTTGATGTGTAACTAAAATCTTGACCAGTAATCTCTTTTTTAATTATCATAGTATTAAGTAAATCGGTTGCATTTAGAGAAATTTCTCCTTTACCTTTTTGAATGCTTTTTTTCAATCCAATATCTAATGAAAAACGCTGATCGATTTTTCCTTGTGGAATAATATCTGGCGCTAAATAGATAGCAGTCGCTTGCGCATCAAATGTTTTAGAAAGTTTAAATGTATTGTTTAATTTTAAATTTCCCGAAAAAACTGTCTGCTTTTCGGCACTAAATACAGTTGGAGTTGGATATAAGTTGGTAACTGTGAAAGCGTTGATTTGATTGAAATACGCATTTGCATTGATGTTAAACGAATACCAATTTGATAATTCTTGCGAAAGCACTAATTCTGTTCCTGTCGAATAACTTTTGCCTGCATTTTGAAAAACGGCATAAATCAAAGTGCTATTGGGCTCGGTTGTGGAGATTCGCGTAATGGTTCCGTTTGCAAAACGGTGGTACAATGCCGAGTAAAAATAGCCTTTTTCCCAGCTGGTTTTGTAGCCCATCTCTAAAGCATTGGTAAATTGAGGTCGTAAACCTGGATTTCCCACTTTTATAATTTCAGCATCGTCATATTTTGGAAATATTCGAATGTCAACTTCATTTGGTCGATCAACTCTTCTGTTGTAAAAAACCGACAGTTTGTTGTTTTCGTTTATTTTGTATGCTAAACGCAATGTTGGAAACGGCTGAAAGTAGGTGTAGCCATCACTTTTGTAAGTATTGTGATTTGGATTTACTTCATAATTCAGCTCCATATATTCTAATCGGAGTCCAAGTTCAGCTTCCCATTTTTTTGTTTCAAAATTATAATTTCCATAAACTGCAGGTATAAATTCTTTGTAGGTTGCTTCACCACCAGCATCAGCATCTAAAGGTGAGTTCAAACCTTGAAAAAACTGCATATTAGTTGGAATAATTCTTGTTCTCAATTTAATTCCAGTTTCTAATTTACCATATTTTAAAGGTTTTACATAATCAATTGTAAAGTCGGCCACTTTTTCATCAGACAATAATTTGAATGAATCTTTTCCGGTAAAAGTGGGTTGAATATTATCAAAAAAGTATTTTTCGTCTTCTCGATGAAAGGTGTAATTAAATCCAAAATTAAGTAAGCGTCCCGGTTGCTCAAATTTATGTTGGTAGGTTGCTGTTGCCATAACAGTGGTTTTCAATTCATCTTCTAGAAATTGCCACAAGCGAAGTCGCTCAGAATAATCTGCGTTAAAAAACGGTTGATCACCACGATCAATTATTTTTTCGGAACCAAATAAAGTAGAAATAGTCAATGAATTTTTGTCGTTGATCATCCAGTCAAAACCTGCTTTTGTAGTAAAAAAATTAGTGTTTCGATTTCTTTTTAGCTGTTGATTGATAATCGTTCCATCATTATAAGTTCTCGTTACAAACTCATTTTTATTTAAGGTTTCGGTATATAAATTATCCGCTTGAAGAAAGAAATTAAGTTTTTCTTTTTTGTAATTAAGCGCAACGCTAGGATTGTATTTTGGTGTCAATTGATATTGAGATCTAATACCTGGTAAATTTTCTTTCTTTACCCAAAGCGCACCTAAACCGGTTGTAAAACCCACTTTTCCATTAAAACCTTCTTTCTTGTTTTTTTTATAAATGATATTTATAATTCCCGCATTACCGTTGGCATCATATTTTGAAGACGGATTGTTGATAATTTCAATTTTATCAATTGCTGAAGCTGGAATATTGTCTAAGCCTGATTGACTACCAAAACCCGTCAAAGCTGTTTGTTTTCCATCAATTAACACTGTAATTTTATCGTTTCCCCTCAGCTGTACTTTTCCATCTTGAATAGTTACTCCGGGTAAATTTTGCATTGATTGTAAAACTGAACCTCCGGTTTGACTGACATTATCGGAAACTGAAAACACTTTTTTGTCCATTTTATTACTGATGTTGTTACTGCTGGATTGTACAACAACTTCATTTAAAACTTGAGCATCTGCTGAAATAAATAAAGTTCCTAAATCTAGAAATTCAGAAACGCTACCAACATATATCGGTTTAATCACCGTAGAATAACCAATGTAGGATAGTTCCAAATTGTAATTTCCAACTTCAATAGCAGAAAGGATAAAACGACCATTTTCATCGGTTACAGTTCCAAAAACTAGCTTGTTGTCGATTTCTGATTTCAAAATTACATTTACAAAAGGCAAACTCGAATTGCTTAGTTGATCACTAATAATTCCAGAAATAGTTACTTTTTTTTGTTGTGAAAAAGCAGAGAAAGTGAGAGCGAAAACAAAAAATAAAAATATTTTTTTCATAAGTTACTATTAATAGTTTTAAGCAGCAAAGATGCAATTGAAATTAGAAGAAATTCTGAATTCTAGAATTTAAGTACAAAATAATGTAAACTATTTTCAAATTTGTATTCAATTTTCCAATTGTTTTGTTCGCAAATTTTCTTAACAATAGACAGCCCAAGACCTGTTCCTTCTTTTGATGGGTTATTTTTCGAAAATCGCTCGAATAATTTGTTTGTTTCTAAAGCTTTTTCTTCTCCGGAATTACAAAATTGAATTTCATTTGTGTATGATGTAACAATCGCTTTTCCACCTATCTTATTATGTCTTATGGCATTTAAAAACAAATTACTAATCAAAATTTCCACTAGAACTAAATTTGCTTTGGTCAAAGGATTTGCATTTATAATTAACTCCGTGGAAATGTTTTTAACTTGGGCTTGCTCTTTATAAAAGGAATAGAATTTTTGTAAAATTGCAGTCCAATCAATAGCATCCAATTCTTTGAACTGTTGATTTTCGACTCTTGAAAGTAAAAGTAAATTTTTATTGAGTTTGGTTAAGCGAGAAATAGTAAAATTTACTTGTTGTAAAATTTCATAATTTTCTGATGAAAACTGGGATTGTTGTTGTAGTAATTCCAACTTGCTTTTAAAAACGGCTAAAGGCGTTTGCATCTCGTGCGCTGCATTTTCAATAAATTCTTTTTGGCTATTAAAAACTGAATTGTTTCTAAAAATAAGTTTTGCTAAAGTAGTATTAAGTCGATAAAATTCCTCAATTCCGGTTTCATTAAATTCAATTATAGCATTTTTATCAGTATCATATTCTTCCAGTTTTTCTAATGTTTGATAAAATGGAAGCCATAAATTTTTAGATACTATTTTGGTTATAAAATAGATGCCTAGCAATAATAAAAGTAACAGAGCAATAAACAACATTGCAACATTAATAATCAAATCCTTGCTTTCGACTAAATTGATTCGGGATGAAAAGGCATATGGTTTTCCTTCAACAGTTATTTTCGAATTTAATATTCTATAAGGTTCATTTTCATTGTCAATTTTGTCGAAAAGAATCTTAGTAAAAAGAGTGTCTTTAGAATAGCGACTTTCAAACGGTTCAATTTTCACATCGCGATTAAAAGTATTCCAATCTTCAATTTGATTTATTTTTAAGGTTTTTGCGTGAAGAATTCCAAATTCTTTTTTTCGCAAATGTAAAGTGTCATCAGCTTCAGTTAAATAAAGCTTCTCTATAGTAAAATAGAAAATGGGAGCTGATATTGCTAAAATTAAAAAGCTATATAGTAAAAAAAGATGTTGTGTTTTTTGTAAAAGTTTCGTTTTCATTCTTGCCATTTATAACCTATTCCGTACATCGTTTTTATGTAGTCATTTGTACTATTAATAGTTAGTTTTTTCTTTAGATTTTTTATGTGAGCGTAAATAAAATCATGATTGTCTAGCATGTCAGCCATATCGCCGGAAAGGTGTTCTGCAATTGCAGCTTTAGAAAGTACTTGGTTTTTATTTCCAATTAAAAATAGCAGTAAATCCATTTCTTTTTTGGTTAAATCTATGGATGTACCGTTTACAGTTGTTGTTTTTGACTGTAAATCAATCGCAATTTCATTAAAATTGATGACTGTTTGACCATCAAAATTCTTTCGTCTTACGATTGCTTGAATTCGGACTAAAAGTTCCGACATGTGAAAAGGTTTAATTAAATAATCGTCGGCACCAAGTGTTAAACCTTCTAATCGAGTTTGTAAACCATCTTTAGCAGAAATAATGATAATTCCATCAGTTTTGTTTTGTTTTTTAAGCTCCGTTAAGATTTCAAAACCATTCCCATCAGGCAACATAATATCTAAAATTATACAATCATACGAAAAAGATGTGATCTTAGCCATAGCTGAAAAAACAGTATTAGAATGTTCGCAAATCACATCATTGCTCTTAAAAAAAGTAGTTAAACTTTTGGCGAGTTCAAATTCATCTTCAATTAATAGTATTTTCATCTTTCAAAGATAACATTTCAATTTTGTAGAAATTTTGAATTAATTCAAAACCAAGTAACTTTCGCCATTTACTTTCTTGTTTTTTATCATTTTTTCCCTATTTGAGGATTTTTTGAAGTTTATAGTTCATAAAATGAAGTAGCTAATTCTAAATTTTCGAGAAGAAATTTCGATATTTACAAGAAAAAAGGATTTTGCGACAAGGAATATGATCAAATAAAACATCGTTTTTTTTTATTATACGCTTCAACTACTTTTTTAATATCAATTTTAAAACAAGTACTTTTAATTTTGATGACGGGATTTGAAATAAATTTACTTTAACATTACATTAACTTCAAATCTTATCTTTTTTCTTAGATTCTATTTATAGTATTTTTAATCTCGAAAGGCAGTGAGAACGGAAAGTTTTTAATATTTTACATTCTAAGTGGTTCTTTCTAATTTAGTAATCAATCAATAACTTTAAGATAATTTTTGATAATGAGATCCCTTTTACATTTGTAAAAGAAATCTAAAAAATCAAAAAAATGAGAAATTATTATTTTATTAGCGCGCTAGTCCTATCAGCGGTTATAGTATCATGCAACCAAGACGAGAATAGTAGTGACGCGGTTGCCAGTGCTGTAGAATTTAAAAATCGCTCTATTACTCCTGCTTTGGCAAAAACGTTTTCTGAATTTTCAGGAGTTGGTGTTTACACTTTGGTAAGTAGTGAAGATCCTATTGCAAACACAAGCAATATGGTTTACGGTGGAGCTCCAGACGGTCAAGGTTTTATCAATGATCCGCAAAATGATGGTTTCATTATGGTAAATAACCATGAAAATACATGGGCAGTGTCTAGATTGTATTTAGACAAAAAATTAAATATCATAAAAGGGGATTACATTGTAGATTCTAATGGTGGTGGTTTTAGATTATGTTCTGCCACTATGGCAACACCTGCAGAACACGGATTTGGACCATTATTTCTGACGGCAGGAGAGTCTAATGTTAACGCAATGTGTCATGCAATTGACCCAATTGCAGCTGCAAATCCTTCGAACAATAGCAGAACAAAACCTGCTTTAGGTAAAATGAGTGCCGAGAATTATGTACCGTTAAATAAAAATGCTTATCCTGGAAAAACAGTAATCATTGCAGGTGAAGATTCTGGAAACGGTCAAGTATATTTATATGTTTCAAACACCGTTGGCGATTTAGAAAATGGCAAATTGTATGTTTTGAGAAGAACAGATTTAAACCAAATAGAAACTGCTATGACTTGGAACAACGATTATAACGTTGAATTTGTAGAAGTTCCTAACGCAAAAAATCTAACAGGTTCAGAAATCGAAAATTTAAATAGTACACTAAAGTCAATTCAGTTTGCTAGAGTAGAGGATTTAGATTATCGTAAAGGTTCAGCTGCAAACAACAGAGAGCTTTATTTTGTTGCAACAGGCATTAGTGGAAGTTCTGAAAAAACGTATATGGGTAGAATGTATCAACTAAAATTAGATGCTGCAAATCCTTTAATTGGAAAATTGAAAATTGTAGCTGATGGAGATATTTCGCCGGTTGGTGCAAATGTAAAAGGGACTGATGTTATCAATCCAGATAACGTTTGTGTAACTGAAAACTATGTATATATTCAAGAAGATGGAGATTCATTTTTTCCAGAAGCTACACACGATTCTTATATTTGGCAATACACTATTGCAACTGGGAAAAAAGTACCGTTTATGAATATGAAAAATGGAGATACTGAAATGTTAAATTCAAAATACAATCCAGCGGGGTCTAACCAACTTAAAAAAGGTGTTTGGGAATTTGGAGCAATGACTGATATTTCTGATAATATTGGGATTCCTGGAACTTTTTTATTGAACATTCACGCTCATACGTGGGTAGAAGGAGATAAATTCTTGAATCCTAGTAAAGCAGCGTCGGTACAACCATACAAATCTGGTGGTCAAACAATTATCTTGAAAAATGTCCCTAGATAATTCAGCTAAATAAAAAAATAACAAATAACAATAACACCTTATCAATTTTGTTGGTAAGGTGTTATTAAATTTAAAATTAGTATGAAATTTTTTAAATTTAGTTTAGCACTTTTGTTTATAATATTGATTTCCTGCAAAGAAAAAGAATCGTACGAAACTGTCGAAAGCAGTATGAAATCAGTTGTAGAAGAGCAATTAGATTCGTTAAGTGAATCTTTGAACGAGTTGTCTCAAAGTAAAAATACAGCTGTTGCAAAAAAGAATTTTATTTCTTGTAGAAGAACTTATAAAAAAGTAGAACCTTTTGTGGAATACTATTTTCAAGGTTTCAGCAGAAGAATTAATGGACCCGCTCTTCCAGATGTAAAAATTGATGATAATATTGTAAATGAAGCAACTGGTTTTCAGGTTATTGAAGAATTGATTTATAGCGACGAACCTATCAACACAGCATTATTAAATGCTCAAGTAGCAATATTGAAAACCGATTTGTTATTTGTTAGAAAAAACTTGAGGGATTTACCCATTCAAAATCATCATTTGTATGAGCTTTTGCAACATCAAATCATCCGAAATGCAACAATGGGAATCACTGGTTTTGATTCTCCCGTAGCGTTTGAATCGATTCACGAAACGCAATATTCTCTGATTGGAATTCAGGAGAATATTATGCATTTTTGTGAATTAAATCAAATCAAAGATGTTGCAAAAATCACAAAATTATTCGAGGATAGTCAAAATTATTTAGATAAAAATACAGATTATGATACTTTTAATCGGTTAGTTTTTATCAAAAATTATCTAATGCCTTTGAGTGAAGAAATAGCTGTTGTTTTTAAAAATTATTTAAAAGATAGCCCAAAAACGATTAAATCATTTGACGGCACATTGGCTGATTTAATGCAGGGAAAAGGGCTCAATCCAGATGCTTTTTCTCCTTATGCTGATTCTCATTCGAATCCAGATAAAATTGCATTAGGAAAAAAACTTTTTAGCGACGCTAATTTGTCAAAGACAAACTCTATAAGTTGCGCCACTTGTCATAACGCTGAAAAAGCTTTTACTGATGGATTACAGTTTTCTAATAGTAATGTTCATAATGTTTCTGTGGATAGAAATGCTCCAACCTTATATTATGCTGGTTTTCAAAGGGCTTTTTTCTATGATTTACGATCGCAAGATTTAGAAAATCAAATTGAGGAAGTGATGAAAAACAAAAAAGAATTTGATTTGTCATCCAAAGAAATTACAGAACAAATCACAAATAAGAAAGAGTATAAAACATTACTAGCAAAATCGTTTCCAAATAGAAAAGAGCTAACTCCTTTTGAAATTCGAAACGCCATAGCTAGTTATGTGAGAAGTTTAATGCCTTTTAATTCTAAAATCGACGGTTATTTTAAAGGAAAAGAATCATTGACCAAAGAAGAAGAAAACGGATTTAATTTATTTACAGGTAAAGCAAAATGTGCCACTTGTCATTTCGTTCCACTTTATAACGGCACGATACCGCCTTGGTTTTCTATTTCGGAGTCGGAAGTAATTGGAGTACCAAAATCGGTTAATTGGAAAACAGCCGTTGTTGGTGATGATTTAGGACGATACAACACGAATCAGATCGAACAATTCCGATTTGCTTTCAAAACCCCAACCATTAGAAATATAGAAAAAACAGCGCCTTACATGCACAACGGTGTTTACAATACTTTAGACGAAGTGGTGAAGTTTTACGAATTAGGCGGCGGTAACGGAATAGGAATGAATTTAGAACATCAAACCCTTCCGTTCGACAATTTAAAAATAAGTGATAAAGAAAAAAATGATATTGTTATGTTTATGAAAACACTTACGGATAAGTAATGAAAACCCAATAATGAGTGTGATTGGTTTTCTTATTATTTATCCTGCTTTCTCCATATTTCAGGATTTCTCGAAGTATGGAAAACGGCAAAAACACTAATAATTTTTTGCTCTTCATCTATTAAATAATGAATTAGAAAAGGGAACTTTTCAATCTTCCCACATCGAATTTCATTGTATTTTATAGAAAAAAGATAAGGATTTTTTTTTAAAGATTGGATTTGTTTTTTGGTCTGCGTTTTATAACGAAGCCCTAAACCTTTGGATTGCATTTCATACCATTCGTAAGTTTCTTGAATGTTTTTAACTGCATCAATATCTATTTAAAATACAACTCAACTCGGATTAAAGCGTTTTTGAAACTTCATCCCAATCTAACAATCTTTCAGGATTGGTTTTGGATTTTGCTATTCTATCCAAAACTATTCTCTGATGTTCATCGGGAATAATCATATCATCATCCCATATTGCATCGTGCAGTTTCAAGCGATCTTTGGGAGATAATAGTTTTACTACTTCAATTAATTGATTAACATTAATTTTAATAGTTTTCATAAAAACAAAGTTAGTAAAAAAAAGAATAGAATTTTAGGCTTTGAATTTTCTAAAGGATGAGTTGTTTTGTTGATTTCCAAAATTAAACAAAAAAACCTGACAATTTTTACATCATCAGGTTTGTCTTAATTCTTAATACTATATTCTTAATACTTTTTAATCATTCAACTTCAACACCGCCATAAACGCTTCTTGCGGAATCTCAACATTCCCAACTAATCTCATGCGTTTCTTTCCTTTTTTCTGTTTTTCTAATAATTTACGTTTACGTGAAATATCGCCACCATAACATTTAGCAGTTACATCTTTTCGCAAGGCTTTAATGGTTTCACGCGAAATTACTTTCACTCCAATAGCAGCTTGAATCGGAATATCAAATTGTTGTCTTGGAATCAATTCTCTCAATTTCTCACACATTTTTTTGCCTATTTGATACGCATTATCGGCATGCATCAACGAAGACAAAGCATCCACAATAGTCGAATTTAATAAGATATCTACTTTAACTAAATTAGAAGTTCGCAATCCAATTGGTGTGTAATCAAACGATGCGTAGCCTTTTGAAACAGTTTTCAAACGATCGTAAAAATCAAATACAATCTCAGCCAAAGGCATATCAAAAGTCAACTCAACGCGTTCTGTTGTCAAATACGTTTGATTGGTAATCAAGCCTCGTTTTTCGATACACAAACTCATTACATTCCCAACATAATCGGATTTTGTAATAATAGTTGCTTTTATAAAAGGCTCTTCTACGTGGTCTAAACGAGAAGGTTCTGGCAAGTCCGAAGGGTTATTTACAATAAGCGGTGTTGTAGGGTCTTTTTTTGTGTAAGCCAAATACGAAACGTTGGGAACAGTAGTAATCACTGTCATATTGAACTCGCGTTCTAGTCTTTCTTGGATGATTTCCATATGCAACATTCCTAGAAATCCGCAACGAAAACCAAAACCTAGAGCCGCCGAACTCTCCGGCAAAAACACCAGCGAAGCATCATTCAACTGTAGTTTCTCCATAGAGTTTCTCAACTCTTCATAATCCTCAGTATCTACAGGATAAATTCCCGCAAAAACCATTGGTTTCACATCTTCAAAACCCTTAATTATATTCGTTGTTGGTGTTTTTGCATCGGTTAGCGTATCGCCTACTTTTACTTCTTTTGCCTCTTTAATTCCAGAAATCAAATACCCAACATCACCTGCGGAAATCACTTGTTTCGGAACTTGGTTCAGTTTCAAAGTACCAATTTCATCCGCAAAATATTCATTTCCGGTAGCCATAAATTTAATCTTCTGGCCTTTTTTGATTTGACCATTTTTCACCCGGAAAATAACCTCAATTCCACGAAACGGATTGTAATGAGAGTCAAAAATCAAGGCTTGCAAGGGTTCGTCAATATTTCCTTTTGGAGGTGGAATTTTTTCGATAATTGCTGCCAAAATATTTTCGACACCAAAACCCGTTTTACCCGAAGCGTGAATAATATCCTCCAGTTTACAACCTAATAAATCAATAATATCATCGCTAACCTCTTCTGGATTGGCACTTGGCAAATCAACTTTGTTTAAAACTGGAATAATTTCCAAGTCATTTTCCAATGCCAAATATAAATTTGAAATCGTTTGTGCCTGAATACTTTGAGCCGCATCCACAATCAAAAGTGCGCCTTCGCAAGCGGCAATCGAACGAGAAACCTCATACGAAAAATCAACGTGACCTGGTGTGTCAATCAAATTCAGGATATATTCTTCTCCTTTATAAGTATATTCCATCTGGATGGCGTGACTTTTTATGGTAATGCCACGTTCCCGTTCTAAGTCCATATTGTCCAGCAATTGCGCTTTTTCTTCCCGAGCAGTTACTGTGTTTGTTGCGCCAAGAAGTCTATCAGCAAGGGTGCTTTTTCCGTGATCAATGTGTGCAATAATGCAAAAATTCCGTATATTTTTCATTTTATCCATCTGTCAATTTTCGGGGAAAACGCTTTCGCGTTTAATCGGCAAATATAAGGCAAAGTTTTGATTTAAAAGAGTAGCTCGGTAAATTCGGTAAAAAGCTATTTTTACTAGTTCTTTTTAGTTTTAGGTTTTTACAATCACTTCAGCATCAGGTTTTGCTGTCTCTGGAAGAATGGCTACTTCTTTTTCCTTTTCGTACTGCTCAACATATACTGCATAATCGGCTGGCTCAATTCGAGCACCCATAAATTCTGCATAAACCTTTGTAAATTCTGCACCAAAATACAATATGGCTGCTGTATAATATACCCAAACCAAAATGACAATTAAGGAACCTGCAGCGCCATAAGCAGAGCCTGTACCACTAAAATTAATATAAAGACCAATTAAAAAACGACCCAACATAAACAGGCAAGCCGTAAAGAAAGCACCAGCTCCAACATCTTTCCAAGCAATTTTGGCATCGGGTAAAACCTTAAATATGACACCAAAAAGGATTGTAATTACAATAAAACTAATGAGAACATTGATGATTTGAAATATAATCAGCGTAACTTCTGGGAAATAATTTTTTAGCCATTCGTTTAATGCCAATAAAAGGCCATTTATCAAAAGCGAAACAATGAGTAAAAACCCAAGACCTGCAATTAAGGAAGAAGAAAGCAAACGATCTTCAATCCATTTAAGCCAACTGCGTTTTGGTTTTGCTTTTACGTTCCAAATAATATTAATTGAATCCTGAATTTCTCCAAAAACTGTTGTAGCACCAATAAGCAAAGTAATGCCGCCAACAATTATGGCAAAATTAGTCCTTCCCGAAAGCTCCATATTTTTGATGATATCTTGAATTTGCGCAGCGGCCTGATTACCGATAAGACCATTTATTTCACCAAAAACTTGTCCTTGAATTGCGTCCCTTCCAAAAAAAACACCCGCTAACGAAATCATCAACAACAAAAGAGGTGCTAGCGAAAAAATGGTGTAATAGGAAAGTGACGCACTAAATTTTAGTGCACGATTATCTATGAATCCTTGAAGAGTATCCTTTAATATTCTATAAACAATGTGAATGGTAATTTTCGTTTTCATATTAAAGTGTAATAGAAAGCAAAATTATTTCATTACAACTAAAAAAAATTATAAAATTCTTCCATTTTGTTGTAAAATTCAAAGGAATTAATTTAGAAAAAAGCGTTTATACCCATAACCTTCTACTTTATATAAAAAATTGTAATTTTGCACCAAAATTATTCAAATGGTCAAGATTGGCAACATAATATTACCTGATTTCCCCCTTCTTCTCGCACCAATGGAAGATGTGAGCGATCCACCATTTCGCAGATTGTGCAAAATGCACGGTGCTGATTTGATGTATTCAGAATTTATTTCTTCAGAAGGATTAATTCGGGATGCTATCAAAAGTCGAATGAAATTAGATATTTTTGATTACGAACGACCTGTTGGAATCCAGATTTTTGGTGGTGACGAAGAAGCAATGGCGCTTTCTTCTAAAATTGTTTCGGCTGTAAAACCAGATATAATAGATATTAATTTTGGTTGTCCCGTAAAGAAAGTGGTTTGCAAAGGAGCAGGCGCTGGCGTTCTTAAAGATGTGGATTTGATGATTAGGTTGACAAAAGCGGTTATCGATAGTACTGATTTGCCTGTTACAGTTAAAACCCGTTTAGGTTGGGACGACAATTCCATAAATATTGATGAGGTTGCAGAGCGTTTGCAAGATATTGGGGTTGCTGCCTTAAGTATTCACGCCAGAACTCGTGCCCAAATGTATAAAGGTCATTCCGATTGGTCGCATATTGCCCGAGTGAAAAATAATCCTAGAATCACGATGCCAATTTTTGGAAACGGCGATATTGATTCCCCGGAAAAAGCATTACTTTATAAAAACGAATATGGCATCGATGGCATTATGATTGGTCGAGCCGCCATTGGTTATCCTTGGATTTTTAATGAAATTAAACATTACTTCAAAACGGGAGAACATTTAGAAAAACCAACCGTTGTTGACAGAGTCGAAGCGGTGAGAAATCACTTAACTTGGGCAATGGAATGGAAAGGAGAACGACTTGGTATTGTAGAAACTAGACCTCATTACACTAATTATTTCAAAGGAATTCATTCTTTTAAACCCTATAAACAAAAACTTGTTACTACTGACCATCCTGAAGAATTATTTACTGTTCTAAATGATATAGAACAAGAGTATGCTGGATATGAGGTCGTTTAAAATTTTTATTTCTAAAGAAGAAGTCTAATCTAGCAACTTCTTGCTCACGCGACTACTCGCTATTAAGGAAGCTATAAAGCCAAGTATAACTATGGTTGTGAAGACAATCAACACGTTTTCAATAGTAAAAACTACGGGATAAGCTAGCGTTGGAGTAATCATCACCAATTCAAAATGTTGTTGCAGTAATACGATTGCAATTCCTAAAGTCAAACCAATTATTCCTCCAAAAACACTCAATAATGTCCCTTGCAACAAGAATATTTTGCGCAAATCCTTGATTTCGGTTCCCAGATTTAGGAGTGTTTTCAGGTTTGCTTTCTTGTCTAAAATCATCATTATTAATGCGCCAATCAGGTTGAAAAGGGCGACAATAATGACCAAGGTGAAGATTAAATAAACCGCAAGATTCTCCGTATTCAACATTTTATACAAGGATTCATTGAGTTGAGCCCTGTTTTTTATGGTGATTTTATTGTCAAAAATAGTTTTTAGATTATTGTTGATTGCGGTTTCATCGGCGTCTTTTTTTATTTTAACCTCAATTCCCGAAATTTGGTTGGTCTTATATTCCAATAATTCTTGGGCTAAACCTAAATCTGCAAAAACATATTTAGAATCCAAGTCTTCGCTTATGGCATAAATTCCCACCGGGATGACCACCACTTTATTGAAGGCTTCGTCGGGATTTTCGATAGTGCCTTTCCCGGGTTTTGGAACCATAACCTCTAATTGATTATTGAAATCAAGTAATCCCATCGAAAATTTATTGGCAATTCCATAACCCACAACCACCTGATACGTATCTTTTGTTAGCCATTGACCGTTGAAAAGTTTTTTCTGGATGTCGTTCACCTTACTGAAATTAGGGTCAATGCCTTTCAAATAAGTAACTTCCTGTTTTTCGTTGAAAACAAATAATACACGTTCTTCTATTATTTTACTGTAGGAAACGAGGCCTTCAATTTCCTTGATTTTTTTTTCTTGTAAGGGAGAAATATAAAAGGATTTTCCTAGTGTGCTGCTGATTTTTAAGTCAGGATCAATATCATTGGAGAAGGAAAGAGTAAAAACTTTCAAGCCGCTAAAAACGGATAAAAAAACGAACAAAGCCATTGCGCCAACGATGATTCCCATACTGGCAATACGATTGATTATATTGATAGCATTATTTTTACTGTTGCTAAAAATATAACGTTGGGCTATGTAAAGAGGGAAATTCAATTTATGAATGTCTGCGTTTTTCTAAAAGATCACGGTTTTCAATAGGATTTTCTTTGGAAGACAGGGCATTGTCAATTTTTTCAATGTAGTCCAATGAGTCGTCAATAAAGAAAACTAAATTAGGAACTTTTCGCAGTTGCAAGCGCACTCTTTGCGATAAATCGTGTTTGATTAATTTAGAATTTGTTTTTATTGCCACTAAAGTTTCCTTAGCTTTATCTTGGGGGAATATACTTAAATGTACCGTCGCTACTGATAAATCTGTAGTTACGATAACCTTGGATACTGAAATTATCAAATTGCTAACTCCATTTTTTCTCACTTCACCTTGTAGAATGTCAACCAAATCTTTTTGGATAACGCCACCTATTTTTTTCTGTCTATTTGTTTCCATTGTGCAAAAATACGAATTTTTTAGAGCCACAAAGGCACAAAGTTTATAATTGTCAAAAATATAAGCGGAATATTTTTGTTGAATTATGAAGGATAACTATTTAAATTCTATTACATTTAAAAATAAACTTTATGTCTTCGTACCTTTGTGACAAATACTTTAAGTATGAAAAAAATTGAACATATAGGAATTGCAGTCAATAATATAGAGGATGCATCCATAATTTATGAAAAACTTTTTGGAGAGCCAGCTTATAAACAAGAAGAAGTTGCGAGTGAAGGTTTGAAAACAGCCTTTTTCAGGAGCGGACCAAATAAAATAGAACTTCTTGAAGCTACAAATCCAGAAAGCCCCATTGCTAAATTTATTGCAAAAAAAGGCGAAGGAATTCATCACATTGCTTTTGATGTCGAGGATATAGTATTGGAAATAGTTCGTTTAAAAAACGAAGGTTTTATCATTTTAAACGAAACCCCTAAAAAAGGTGCTGACAATAAGTTGGTTGTTTTTTTACACCCCAAAAGTACCAATGGTGTGTTGATTGAATTGTGTCAGGAAATACGATAAATTTTTTTATAAAACTTTTTTTGAAATGATTCTAGTAATCAGCGGGTTCCATTTTAGAGAACCTATATAAAGGATTAAATAAAAATCTATTTCAAAAATATTTGGAACAAATGCAAAATTGTAGTATTTTCGCAACCTCATAGATGGTCCTATAGCTCATTCGGTTAGAGCAACTGACTCATAATCAGTAGGTGCTTGGTTCGATTCCAAGTGGGACCACAAAACCCTTTGAAATTGTATATTTTGCAGGGTTTTTTTTATTTAGTTTATGTTTTCAAGCGCTTTGTCGGTAAATAATGCATTTTAGTCTGCGAAAAAATTGTTTCCAAATAAAATATAAATAACTTTGTCGACAGTATTTTATGAAATTATGCGTTATAAATCAACAATAACGCATGATTTAAGTATGAAAAAAGTATAGATTTTTTAAACTAATATGAAAATTTTTGCAAACCATTTTTTTGTTTTAATTGTATACCTACTTGGTATTTCAATTGCGTTTGCAAAACCAAATCCTCCAGTACCAACCTACAAGAGCCCTCCAGCTCCGCCAGGTTTGCCAATTGATGAAAATCTATTTGTGCTATTGATAATTGCAATCCTCTTGGGAATTTATATAATTTTTAGACGTCAATCAAAAACAAAAGTTCCAATTTAATTTATATAACTTTTGTT